>Ga0105049_10000373_pt1 | contig 48137 bp, 41 predicted proteins | sample MAT06_FD_78087 | JGI IMG/M metagenome (GOLD analysis project Ga0105049, IMG submission 78087) | Freshwater microbial communities from Lake Fryxell liftoff mats and glacier meltwater in Antarctica - MAT-06 | ecosystem: Environmental > Aquatic > Freshwater > Ice > Liftoff microbial mat | place...
AGTCGGGAGTACTTTCGCTGCAGGAGTACTAAGTACTGCCGTTGAGAAGTAGTGCGTACCGCCGGAAAGAAGTACTGAGTACTGCGGTGAGGTACTAAGTACTGCGGTAAGAAGTACTGAGTACTGCGGTAAGAAGTACTGAGTACTGCGGTAAGAAGTACTGAGTACTGCAGTAAGTAGTACTGAGTACTGCAACGAAAATACTCCCTACTCCTACTCCCTACCCCCCTCTCCCTACTCCCTACTGTCCCAACTCCACCCCCCAGTGCACACGCAAGTACGTCTCCAGCACTTTCGCCGTGGCATCCCCGAAACGATCGCGATTGGCGGCGTTGTCCCGCACGCCGGTGAAATTCGTCTCCACCTGTACGCCGCAGATGTTCCCGTTACTCGTACCACCCAGCGCCGTCGCGCCGCTCCCGCATGAGTGACGCACGGTGTTGTCGCCACCGTTAAAGTAATCCGCACCATTGGGACTGGGATCCGTCGCGCTCGGAATCGCCGGAAACCCGTTGTTCGCGTACAGCGTGCCCAGGCTGTTCACCCCACGAAGGAGCGCCGAAAACGAGAGCGGCGAAAACTGCGACAGCGTGCGGATGCTGCTGGTATTCTCGAACGAAGCCGCGCCATCCAGCACGGCGTCGAGCCGGTTGAGATCGGCATCCGCTAACAGATACCCAAGCTCCAGGCGCGGTATAGCATGCCCATGTCCGTGCATGTCCATGTACCAGCCCTTGCCGCTGGCCTGCAGTACGGAGGTCTTCGCCGCGTCGATGAAGGCATGCCAATCGTTCAGCGCCGTGAGGGCGTCGGCGTTGTTGCACGCCGCTTCGGTGGGCAAGCGATTGGGGTCCAGTTTTCGGCGCGACAGCAGCGAGATGACCACATGCGGGTACGTGCCGAACCGCGCAAAGAACCGCCGTTGCATGGCGCGGATCAGTTCCTGCGTGTTGCTATCCGTGACAGTCGTCGCGGTGCCGCCACAGAGCGCCGATGTCCGGTCAGGAATTGATGCCGGAAGGAGTGCGCCACCGTGAGGCGCCGTCAGAATGACTGGCGCGTTACCGGCGATGTACTCGATGTAGCCGTTTCTCGAGAAATAGGATTGGCCCGCCACGTACACCGTTGGGCCGACGACCGTGACCACCATACTGGTGGACACGCTGCCACTCGATGCCTGGACGGTGGTCGAGCCGACCGCGACGGCCGACACGATGCCGAGCGACGACACGGTGGCTGTCGCGACCGAAGAGGAACTCCAGGTGATCTGGGCATTGATCGAACGCCCCTGTTGATCGCGCGCCGTCGCCATGAGGGTTGCACGCTCACCAACCACCAGACTTCCGCCAAGCGCCGCAATGGCGATGCTGCTGATGACCGGCACACCCATAGGCGTGGTATCTGTCGGCGAAGCGCTCCCGCCGCATGACGCGACAGCCATCGCGAGCACCACCGCCCAACCCGCGCCACGCATTACCCGCCGAATCACGTCGGGAGCGCTTTCGGCACCGCGCGACCCACCAGAATCGTAATGTTGTCAGACCCACCACCGTCGAGCGCGTCATGCAGCAGCTGCTCGCACACCTCGCGTGCCGAGGTCATCGCGGCAAGGCGTTCGGCGATGCGTTCGTCCGTCACGTGCTTTGTCAAGCCGTCGCTGCAGAGCAGGTGCACATTGCGCCAGCTGGCGCGAAGCCGCGTGACGACGGGCGTCGTTGTTTCGCCGCCGATCGCACTCGACAGCACGTGTGCCAGACGCGAGGTGGCCGCCGTTGCGCGCGTAAACACACCTTGATCCACGAGATCCTGTGCTAACGTCTGGTCTCTGGTGACCTGCGTCAATGTGCCGTCACGGTACATGTAGTAGCGCGAGTCCCCCACTTGCAACAGGTAGTACCACGGCCAGACGCCAAGGAACAACGTTAACGTGGTCGCCATGGTACGGCCGTCCGCTTCACGTGCCGCGCGCGCCACGACGGCTTCATGACTCTTCATCGCGGCCTCTTGCAACTGCTCGATAAACTCCGCGTCCGATGCTTTGCCGTGGTCGTAGCAGTGCATGCTGCCGGCGACATACTGCATAGCGTTCTCCAGCGCGGTAGCGCTGGCCTTCTCGCCACTGACCGCTCCACCGACACCGTCGGCGATCATGGCGAGATAGGCAAGCCGCTTGTCATTGACCGCCAGACGATCCGCGTCCGGCAAACTGGTCTGCAGGATATCGACATGACGACGAACGATGGCCGTCAGAAAGTGATCCTGGTTGATCTCCCGGACCTTGCCAATATGCGTCAGCCCATACGTGTCGAGTTCATCGTCACGCGGCGGGCGATCGGGGCTTAACGTACGGTAATCGGACATCGGTGGAGACTCGCTGCTGGGGGACGGGAGCGAAGCAACCTCCGTGGAACATACCTGCTGATCCACGAACGTCCATATGACACGGCGCGTCGGCGAAGATCGCCGACGCGCCAATTCTACTGGTACAGCGACCGCCTCCCGGCGGATGCTCTGTTACATCGCCGGTGCGCGAAGATCTTGCAGCGCCTTCTTCAAGAGGTCGATCTTCTTCGGGTCACAGCTTCGGCTGCCGTCCAGATCGGTAACGAGCTTGTTCAGTGTCGTGTTGCGGGCTGCACCGCTGGCCTTTTCGGCGCCGGCAATCTGCGTGCGCAGTTCACCGATCCTGGAGGCACTCACACAGCCTTTGCGTTCCAGCTGGTCAGTATACGCCTTGGCCAGCGAGAAGCTGGGCGGCCAGACGATCCTGGGCTGCCCTTGCGCGTTGAGATAGTCCCATTTCACCGTGTTGGCTGCGTCGATCTCGTTCTGCGAAATGAACTCGCTGGGCACCAGTTGCGCCACATCCATTCCGCGCGCGATTTCCGAGCTCACAATGTTGCCGTTGTACCAGTACACCGACCACGACCCACCCATCTCCATGCGCGTCGAGTCTACCGGACCGCGATCAAAGCTGGCGATCTCTTTCGGGTGCGCGGCGTCGGTCCAATCAAACACGGAAATACCACCCTGATACCACGACTGCACCATCACGTCGCGTCCCGGGATCGGAATCAATGACCCGTTATGCGCGACGCAGTTTTCGTTCGCCGTCTGATACGTCGGGATCTTGTAATAGCTCTTGAACACCAACTTCTTGTTCACGATCTCGAAGATCGCGTTGGCGCCCCACTCCGGCTTGTCGAGCGCTCGGCACTTTGGTGCACCGCCGCCACCCCATTCGTCGGAGAACAACATCTGCGTACCGTCATTGTTGAATGTCGCCGAGTGCCAGTACGCAAAGTTCGAGTCCGCCACGGCATCCAGGCGGATCGGATTGACAGGGTCGCTGATATCCAGCAGGAGTCCGTGCCCTTCACACGCACCACCAGCCAGTCCAAGCGACGGATAGACCGTGATATCGTGACACTGCGATCCTTCACTGATCGCTGCATTCTTCGGTGCCGCCGCGCCCACACCCTGCGCCGCGAACATCCGTTGCACGAACGCGTTCACCACGGGTCGTGCTGACGCCGTATCGGCCGCATTCGGCGTCGTCGCGCCGCGCGCCTTCATGATGCTGTCAATCGTTGGCTTGACCATCTGATTGGGCAGGACGATTTCTTCGTTCATGGCTGGAATCATGATCGTAAACGCGCCCTTGGCCTTCGCGGCGTCGATCTCGGCCTTGTCGGCTGGTGAGGCACCATGACTTGATGGCGCGCGCAGTCCGGCAAAAATGTTGGCACGCCCGACGACGGCTGCGTTCGCCGGATTGGCCAGGGGCACCTTGATGATCTCGATCCGCAAGCGCGACGAGTTGGCATCGCTGCTCGGCGCGCCGACGCACTCGGCGAGTTCGCCAGCGGGGCGGATGCCAGACGACCCTGACACGTAGATGTACACGTTGTCGCGATCCTTCGGGTCTTCCAGCACCGTGTGCGTGTGCGAACCGCGGCAGGTCTGCACGTTGGCGAGGAGCTTCGGTTCACGGATGTTGGTGATGTCAAAGATGCGCACGCCACGAACGCGATCCTTGCTCACCACGTCCTTCACGCCGCCCGGCTTGCAATCCACGCGACCGTTCATGGCTTCGGCCGACATGAACATCAGGTTCTTGTACACGGACACGTCATTCTGCGAGGCGGGGCATTCGTACGCGACCACGAGTGTGGGTTGCGTCGGGTTGCTGATGTCCCAGACGACAGGGCCATTGTAGTTGCCTTGAATGACGTAGTTCCCGGTGAACGCCAAGTCGGAGTTCGTCTCACCAAGGAATCCCTTGGGGGAGACGGTGCGGGAGATCACCTTCAGGTTTGAGGCGTACTCGGCGGCGTTGAAGAGCCCGGCCTTCAGGTTGTTTCGCGGGTCACTCGCCGGTGAAGGCGCCGTATTCGGCTTTCGTGGCGACGCGCACGCGGCAAGCGCGGCGGCGAGGGCAAGCGCCAGTGTCGCGCGGAAGGGATGAGTATTCATGAGGCGGTGTAATGGGCAGGAGGAGACCGGCGTGATTGTCAGCGACGTCGGGAACTGCCACGAAGATTAGGCACTGGGGACGGCTGACGGGAGTCGCACAGGGCGGCCCATGCCCTACGGCGGGAGTTCTCCAGACGTTTCCGGGACAACGCGTCGTACCACAGCCATGGCGCAGGCAAGGAAAATCCGTCAACATTGGGTAGTTTTCCCAAGGGCCGAGCACCCGCGCTGCGTGCGATCCGGAGATGACCAGGTTTCGCCCTCACGCTGCGCCGACGATGGTTCGTTTGAACATCTCTCCATGGTTCGTTTAAAAATCACTCCTATGACAAGCCCAGATCCATCACCGCGTGCATCGACCCTTGATTTACCAACGCCAATGCCCGCCACATCGCCGTCGACGCGCTTTGCGTTGATCGCGCTGACCGCGATCGTCATGGCGCTGACGGTTTTGGGGAGCGTCGTCTGGTGGACGGTCCAGCACAACAGGCGGCCAGCCGCAGCGAATCCAAAGGCAACCATCACGAGCCAAACTCGCGACCGGTCGCAGCGGGCTTCTGAGCCGATGTCCATACCGCGCGCTGATCGCGGTGTGCACGAAGTCCCGAGCTCGCCGCGTCGGAGCTAAGGGAGTCCGCGCGGCCGCGCGGTCACGTCCCGGCCGTCGCGATACGCACGGACGCCGTCGTTGGTGTCGTTCAGGAGCAAGAGCGCGCCACGACGTCCGTACTGGTGCATCAGGTCGAGCATCATGGGCCTTTCGCCGCTCCATGGGTAGCCGAACACGACATCGAAATCATCCAGCGCGCGACCGAGCTGCAGGTACCCCGAGGGGCCGGTGCCGGTATTCCCCATGTCCTCGGCACTATTCCGCCCACGCCAGCGGTATCCGGTCGGGAGAAAGCTTCCTGCCGTGAATGTGGCCTGCGACTCCAACTTCCGCGCGAGCTCGCGCGCCATCGTGACCAGTGAGCCATCAAGCTCGATGCCGTACGCGTCAAAACCCATGATATCTGCCAGGATCGTGATCACCCCCGACGCCGATCCCCATTCCAGAAAACGAAGTCCCGGCCGTCGGTACATCAGCAAGGCCTCACGGACCCGATCGTAGTCAGCTGCGATAAACGGATGGAAATTGCGCTCGCGCACGGTGCGGTCGAATCGCTCCCACAGCGCCCACCCTTCGGCGCAGGCGGTCCCGAGCCGTGCATGCATCGCCGCCATTGCGGCGTGATCTTCATCAACAGTCATGACAGTGTGGAACGTGTGAGTCGAGCACGCCAATCGCGGCAGGCCACAGTGTACGCAAAGAGCCCCGCCGAGGCCAGCGCTTGTGTTTGGCGTGTACGACCCGTACCATCGGCATGAGACGCACCACTCACACTCTGGGACTCACACGGAGGAAGCCACCGTGAAGCGCCGCCAGTTCTTGCAACACTCCGCGACGTTCGCCGCGATGCCGTTTGTCGGCGTGCCATTACATGTTTCAGCGCGTGACCACCGCGTGCTGTCCGCGCCGTTGCGCGTGAACGGTGTGCGCCTCAATAGCTGGCTGACCGCGTTTGACGTTGTCGGACGAACGGCGGGCGGCATCAATCGCGTGGGCTATTCCCCGGCTGATCTCGCAGGGCGCGCCTTTACGCGCGACCTGTTCACACAAGCCGGCCTTGTGCCGCGAATCGATGCGGCGGGCAACATCTACGGCCGCCTCGAAGGGACTCACCCCTCGCTCCAGCCTATCCTGATCGGCTCCCATGTAGATTCTGTCCCGGACGGCGGAAACTTCGATGGAACACTCGGTTCATTCGGCGCCATCGAAGTCGCGCGAACGCTGCGTGAGCAGGCCGTGCGCTTGCGCCACCCACTCGAGGTGGTCGTGTGGCAGAACGAAGAGGGCGGCACCATCGGCAGCAAGCTGGCGATCGGTGACCTGAGCGACGCTGACCTCGACAAGGTCGCCCGCTCGGGAAACACCATTCGTGAGGGCATCGACCTGGTGGGCGGCGACGCCACGCGCTGGCGAGAGAGCATCAAGAAGCCCGGTGCGTTCGCGTGTTACATCGAACTGCACATCGAGCAAGGCGGCTTACTCGAGCAAGCGGGGCTGCAGATCGGCGTGGTGCAGGGGATCGTTGGGTTGCGGTGGTTTGAGGTCACCATCAATGGCGTCGCGAACCACGCGGGCGCGACCCCGATGAATCAACGACACGACGCGATGTTGGCGGCGGCAAAGTTTACCGTCGCCGTCAACGACGCCGTGCGGGGTGAACCCGGACGACAGGTCGCAACCGTTGGTCGCGTCACGGTCACGCCCAACACGACGAACGTCATTCCAGCGCAGGTGGTCCTCACGGTCGATCTGCGCGATCTGGAGCGGTCCACGTTGGATCGATTCACAGAACGCTTCGAGCGTCTTGGGCGCGAGATCGGACAGGCAACCGGTACGACCTTTGCGTTCAACCGCATGGTCGACAGTGCACCCGCTCTGGCCGACACTAACGTGATGGGATGGATCGACGGTAGCGCCTCTGCCCTCGGCCTCTCGCGACAGAAGATGCCAAGCGGGGCGGGGCACGATGCACAGGAGATCGCTCGCATTGCTCCGATGGGGATGATCTTTGTGCCCAGTATCGGCGGTGTAAGCCACTCGCCGAAGGAGTTCACCAAGGCCGAGGATGTGGTCAACGGCGCGAACGTGCTGCTCAACGCGGTGCTCGCCGCCGACCGATAAGTACGGGTCGGGTACCGCCATTGCGGACTTCCCTTCAGGTCACGTCACGCGCATTTTGCATGTGTCTTCATCACCTCACCCCGGAGCGTCTATGTTCAAGAAGTTCGCCGCCGAAGCATTTGGGCTCAGTGACATTGGTGTCATCGTTCCGCCGACCGACTATGATAAAGTCGACGCCGATGATTACCTGTTTCACGAGGACCACGAGAAGATCTTCTTCCTGATCAAGTCCAAGAAGGACGAATACTGCTTCACGAATCTCTCCTTTATCCACGTGGACGGCGATTCAGCCGTCTCGAGTAAGCGATCGATTCGTCGCTACCCCTGGGGCGCGTACTCTGTCCATGGCGTGTCCATCGAAACGGCCGGGACCATCGACCTTGACGTCGAGCTCAAGTTTTCGATCGGAGAGACGCGACTGAGCATTGATGTGCGCAAGAGCTTTCTCGAGGCGTTGAAGGACATCTACAAGGCGCTGACCTCGATCGGGCATCTGCAAGCGCGCGAAGGGAAGGCCCGCGAGCACGCCTTTCACTGCTCAACCGTGATCGGGTCGATGTACAAAATCAACGCGGCCGATCCTGAAGCCGTCACAAGACAGTATATGTCTCTGCTGGATGCGCTCAACACGGCGGTGATTGATCGCCATACCACCCGCGACTTTGGCTCTGTGTTCGAAAAATACATCCACGCCTGACGCTGACGATGGCCCTGTGCGACGTGCGCACAGGGCCATCAGCTATCGCCTGATCCAGCGGCTGCATCTCCAGCGCGACACATGGCTGAACCGTTACGGCTTCTTGATATCGTCAAACTCAAGCTGGTAAATGTCTTCGATCGGTGTTCGGGGCGTCAGCATGAGGAGATCGTTGATGAGCCCTGTGTGCAGGTCGTACACCCATCCATGAATGTGAATGTCGTGCTCCGCCTGCCATGCATGCTGTACGAACGACGTTTCGGCAAGTTTCCAGACTTGCTCCTGCACGTTGAGTTCGACGAGTCGTCGGAATCGACGATCGGGGTCAGCGAGGCCATCCAACTCATGTCGATGGATGCGATACACATCCTTGATGTTTCGCAACCATTTATTGATCAGGCCAAGATGCTTGTGTGAGAGCGCGTTCTTGACACCACCGCAGCCATAATGCCCGCACACAATGATGTGCTTGACTTTCAGGACTTCGACCGCGTACTGCAACACGCTCAGCATGTTGAAATCGGTGTGGATCACCTGATTCGCGATGTTGCGATGCACGAACAGCTCGCCGGGTTCTGTGCCTGTCACATCTTCGGCCGGCACTCTGCTGTCCGAGCAGCCGATCCAGAGGAACTCCGGCGTTTGGTCGTCGGCCATGCGCAGAAAATAGTCTTCCCGCACATTGAGCTTATCCTCGACCCATGCCTTGTTGGCAAGCAGCAGCTTCTTATACGATTCCATGTGGCACCCTCCGTTTGCGATAGTTCTGCGATTTGTTGTGAAACTGCTTGTATTCGATACGAATCTGACGATGGCGTGCGCCCTCGTCGAAGTCGGTGAAGAGATCGTAGATGTCGTTGTCAATAAAGATGGACTTCGTCGCGTCGACGATCAGGCTCGAGCTTTCCGGAAGCGACGCGAGCTTCAGTTTGAGCTCAGTCTTGTTCACAAAGGAGGCATCCTTGTTGAAACGAAGCAGGTACATGGCGTCCCGATGAACCATCGTGAATGCCGAATGTTGGTTCGTCCGGATGACGAAGATCACGCCAAAGACCAGGCCAATCAGCACGCCGGTGAGCAGGTCCGTGAAGACAATGGCCACGACGGTGACCACAAACGGAATGAACTGATCCATCCCGGCGCTCCACATCTGCCGGTAAAGCAGCGGCTTGGTGAGCTTGTATCCCACCATGATGAGCACGGCGGCCAGACACGCGAGCGGAATGCGATTCAGGAGACCGGGAATCAGCAGCACGCTCAGAAGCAGCAATACCCCATGAAAGACGGCTGCCCATCGGGACTTGGCGCCTGCATACACGTTGGCTGAACTGCGCACGATAACGGCGGTTACGGGGAGACCGCCCACCAGCGCCGCAGCCAGATTCCCGACCCCCTGTGCCACGAGTTCACGATCTGGATCCGAGATGCGTCGTTGCGGATCCAGTTTGTCCGACGCCTCAAGCGACAGCAAGGACTCGATACTCGCGACGACCGCCAACGTCAGGCCTGTGCTGTAAATCCGTGGATCGTTCCACCGGGTCCAATCCGGCATGGCCAGCTGGGCGAAAAACTCACGAGTGCCGCCAGCGGGAAGCTGCACCAGGTGCCCGTCCTCCGGCGTGAGTGCGAAGTCGGTAAAGTAGACACTGAACGCCGTGTTCAGGCCGACGCCAACCAGCACGACGAGCAGCGCGCCCGGCACCATACTGAGGCTCCGCCGCGATTTCACCATCGGCGAATCCCACAGCAACAGAATCCCGAGCGACACGAGCGTGATGATGATCGCCTCGCCGTTTGCCGAAGCAACGGCATCGACAATATCCGACAACGTCGTTGACGCTCCGTCGGCCGCCAGGAAAAAATCAAAATCGCCTTCATAACTTTTGTCGCGCCCTAAGGCGTGCGGAATCTGTTTCAGAATGATGACGACGCCGATGGCCGCCAGCATGCCTTTGATCACCGAGTTGGGCACGTAGTTCGCGAGACGTCCGGCTTTGAGCAGGCCGAAGCCGATCTGCAGGCCTCCCGCGACAAGGACCGCGAGCAGAAAGGCCGGGAAGGACCCCAGCGTTTGAATCGCCGTGGCGACAATGACGGCGAGTCCAGCGGCCGGGCCACTGACGCTGACGGAAGAGGTCGAAAGCATGGCGACCAGCACACCGCCGATGATGCCGGAGATGATCCCCGAGAACAGCGGCGCGCCGGAGGCGAGCGCGATACCCAGGCAGAGCGGAAGTGCCACGAAGAACACGACAAGGCCAGCCGGTCCGTCATCAGCGAACGTCCCGAAGGGACCGGAGGTGGCTTTCGGAGGTGGTTGGTCAGCCATAGTGAAGTGAGAGTAAGTGAGTGGCGAGGAAAATATCGGCGAGCCCGCGTGAGAGGGATCTAGCCCCGAGCGCGGCGCACGGCTGCGGCAAACCGCGGGGCGTCGTCCACGCGCAGCCCGCACACACCAACGCGAAGTCCTTCGGGGATCGGCACCACAAAGACCCCCTCGTGTGTGAGACGGTCAGTCACCGCCATCGCATCCGGCACCTCCAGCGTCACGAAGAAACCGCCATCCCACGGCGCGCGCGCCAGTCCTTCGTGCGCAAGGGCCGCATCCAAGGCATTCGCACGCTCCGTGAGGATCGCGCTCCAGTGGGCGTGTTCCCGCGCCAACGCCTCCTGCGCCGCAATGCTTCCCGCCATGTGCAACAGCACGCTCATCGGCGCACGTGCGCAGTTGGAATAGGTACCTCGGCAGCTGGTTGACAGCGCCGCAAACAACGAAGGGTCGGTGCTCCACGGAAACACCAACGCACCCGCGCGAGCACCGTACAGGGTGAACGCCTTGCTCAGACTGAGACTGGCGCCAACGAGCACGCGTCCTTCTGCGGCAAAGGCACGGTAGTCGTCGAGTGCCTCGCGCACCGCGTGTGCGTCGCGCGCGTAGTCGAGGTAGGCAAAATCCAGGAGCAGCGTCACGGGCCCGTGTGACGAGATATCCCCCAGCATCGCCAGCAGGGCGCGACGATCGTCGGTCGAAAGGCTTCGCCCCGTGGGATTGTGGCACGGATCGTTCAGCCACAGCAGCAATCGTCCCTGTGACCTGAGGATTTCGAGCGCCCGGTCCTTCCAAAGATCGACGTCCATCGAAGCGCCCGCCGCGGGATACGGAACAGTCTCCATCACGACACCATTTTCGATCGCGATGGTGGCGTACGGTCCCCAGTACGGCGCCGCCGTCAGCAGCCGCTGGCCGGGTTCAAGCAAGTTGCGCAAGCTCAGCGCCAGGGCACCCGTGCCTCCCGGCGTCGCGACACCCATGCCGTAACTTGCGACAGCAGGCCAGTGCCGCTGCGTCAGTGCCAACAAATAGCGCGGGTCACCGGCGATGGGCGCATAGGGCGCAATCTCCATTGGCGTCAACTGCGCGTATTGCTGCATCACGGAGTCGAGCACCACGAGTTTGCCATTGTCGTCCAGCAGTGCACCCACTGTCGCGTTGATCACCGACACGCCAGCGGCCGCGCGTTGCTGCGCAGCCGCGTTCATCGTGAAGATGATGTCGGCGCCGTCAAAATGGCGCCGACCGGGGACCAACTGCGCACTCGATTCGCTCACGGGCCCTTCGGTTTGGTTTCGATCGGACGCACCGTGGGATACTCGATGCCCAGCTGCTCCAGATACGTTTTGAACTTCGTCGGATCGTAGTAGAACTTCTGCAACTGCGGCCGGTATCGCGCCATGATATCCGCATTCAGCCACGTGGGCGGCATGTCACTCGGACGAATGAACGGCTGATACGTGATGTTCTTGGTCTGCACGTCCCTGAAATACGTCCATGCATCGGCCACCACTTTCGGCGTGAGCATGATATCCAGCATGGTCAGTGCCTGGACCTTCGCACCAGCCAGCGCACCCTTGTGGGCGATCGGTGTTGCCATCGAGATCGCGTTCGCCCAATTGTGGCCGGGCAAACCCGGGATGTTGGAGGGATAGCGCAGCGTGATGGTCGGCACGTTCCACGCCACGTCACCGATGTCGTCCGATCCGCCTCCCATCCAGTTCTGCGGTGTCTCGGCGCCACGCAGTTCTTTGTTGACCTGTTCCGACAGTCCGAAGTCGGGCGAATTCAGCTCGCGCTGAATGCCCTTGGCAAGCGTCTGATCCTTGTCATCCCACTTTGGCATGCCAACGGTCTGAATATTCTTGTGCATCGCTTCCGCAATGGGCTTGCTGAAGTGTGCGGACCAACCAGAGCCAAGAATCATGACCGTATCGAGTTTGGTGTCGGTCATCATTGCGGCACCTTCGGCAATCTTCTTGCCGATGTCGAACAGGGCCATGGTGCGCGGGTAATCCTGCTCACGGAAGTAGAACCAGATGCTGGCGGTGCTTGGCACGACGTTGGGCTGGTCGCCACCGTCTTTGATGACGTAATGCGAGCGCTGCTGCAGTCGCAGATGTTCACGACGAAACTCCCACGCTTGCCCCATCAGCATCACGGCATCCAAGGCACTCTGACCACGCCACGGCGCACCGGCCGCGTGCGCACTCGAGCCGCGAAACCGAAATTCGGCCGACAGCAGGGCACTTGATCCGCTCGCGCCCCACGACACGCCAAGGTCGTTGCCGACATGCGTGAACAGTGTGACGTCCGTGTTCTTGAACACGCCCGAACGCACGAGAAACGCCTTGCCGGCCATTTGCTCTTCGGCAATGCCCGGCCACAGCAACAGTGACCCCGGGATCTTGTCGCGCTCCATCAACTTCTTGACGACGATAGCAGCCACGATGTTCACGGCCTGGCCGGAGTTGTGCCCTTCACCATGCCCTGGCCCACCGCTGACCATGGGGTCGCGGTAGCCGACGCCAGGCTTGTTGCTGGCCTGAGGAATACCATCGACATCGGAGCCCAGGGAGATCTCCGGTTTTCCGGAGCCCTGGCTCCAGCGCGCGGTCCACGCGGTCGGGATGCCCGCCACGCCGCGCTCGACTTTGAAGCCTTCCTTCTCGAGCAGGGTGGTCAGGTATTTCTGGGACTCAAACTCCTGAAAACCCAGCTCCTGAAACGAGAAGAGCATGTCGACGATTTCCTGGACCTGTTTGGCGCGCCCTTCAACCATCGTAAGCGCTTCGGCCTTGAGCTTTTCCAAACGGGGATCAACGGCCGCCGCCGCAACGGGGGCGGCTTGAGCGACGAGGGTGGCACTTATAGAGGCGCTCGAGAGTACGAGCAGAGCGGAACACGCGAATCGGATACGACGCAGCGGAACGAGCACGGTACATCTCCGGAGTACGGGCAGGAGGGGATGATCAGGCTCTCCGAAGTTACGTTCCTCACACGCCCGCGCCATGCCTTTCGGCGGAAACCCATCGAGCCAGCGCGTCGTACGGAGCCTTGGCACCCCGTTCGGACTTGTGTCGACCGTCTCCCTCGCTCTGCCGTGCCGTAGGCACCCAGTCTCACTTTTCCCAACCCTGCCGTGCTGTCTTTCGCCTTCTCGTCCGTTCGACCGCGTGACCTCGCGCGCTGCGTAGCCTTGATGCTGGTGTCACAAATAGCACTCGCCGCGTCGGCGTCGGCGCAATCGGGCACCACCCCGCCGAAAGCGGCGACCAGGTCGACCAAGGCCCCGCCGAAGGACACCATGACCAGCGCCGAGCGGGCGCAACTGCGCGAGGCCTCGCGTGACGCGCGGTCCATTACGCGTCGTCGGCTGGGTGGAGACAGCATCACCAGACGACTACGCGCCGATTCGGCCAGCGCCAGCGCCTTTGCAACGCCCGAGGCACGGTCCATCCTCGAACGGGCCCGGCGCGCCCGGGAAGTGCAGGACAGTTCGCTCACCGCCTACAGGGCCACGACCACGCAGCGCATGTCCGTCGCCATGGGCGTTCGTCGTGTAGGACTGGAAAAGCTGCTCTTTCGCGGCGACAATGTGGCGAATATTGCCTGGCGGCGCGGCGTGGGCGTGTGGGTCAATCCGATAGGGTCACGCATGACGGTGCCGGTCGCCAATGAAGTGAGTGGAGACATGGTCAGCTCCATCTCCATTCCGTACTTCCCCGGACGCGAAACCCTGTGGTTCCCGTCGTCGAATTTCGGCGTGGTGAAGAGCGACATTGATGAGCGCGAGATGATTCATCCCCTCGCGCGCGGTGCAGAGTACTACTACCGCTACGAAACGGGCGACTCGATCAGCATTCGCCTCGAGGGTGGTCGCGTGATTCGTGTGCGCGAATTGCGCATCATTGCGCGTCGCCCGGAATATCGATTGTTCGTCGGATCATTCTGGTTCGACCAGGACGGCGGGCAGCTGGTGCGTGCCGCCTATCGCATGGCCGCGGATCTGGAAATTTGGGACGTCGCGAGCGAAGAGTCGAAGATCGACGCCAGGGAAAATCGTGAGGCCACTGTTGTTCGTGACTCCATTGCACGGGCCCGTTTGCCGCGCGAGCTATATATCAAGGATTCCACCGAGCGTGCACGGATTTCCCGCGCCACTGGGCAGAACACCGACGACGAAGTCCCGGGATGGGTGAGTGGTACCTTCCGTCCCGCGAAAGCCAAGCTTGATGCCATCACCGTCGAGTACGGGCTCTATCAGGGAAAATTCTGGCTCCCCCGTGCCAACAGCGCGACGGCGTCGATGCAGCTTGGCCCGATGCGCGTGCCCTTTCGCATGGATGAGAAGTTCACGTACGACGAGGTGAACGGTGACTTCACCTTGCCGGCGCTGCCAGCGGCTCGCAGCAGCAGCGCGTCGGGCGATTCTGCGACAGCCGATTCCACTGCGGCTCGCGACAGCACCGTGAGTGGAGAAGATCGCCAGGGCTCGGTGACGGTCGGTGTCGGTGGGACTAAGGATGTGCCACGCGACAGCACGGGTCGTGCGCGCGCCGACTCGATGCGCTTGGCGCGCATGCCGAGGTACAAGCGCGTGCAATGTGCGAAAGACTCCGTGTACACGCGTACCGAGACGCGCTACGAAGGGGCCTTGCGCGTCGCCTACGCAATGCCGTGCGACGAAAGCAAGCTGACCACTTCGAAGGCACTTCCGGAGGCCTATTCGGCGGAGGAAGAACTCTTCGACGTGAAGAGCCGGGACGAACTGCTGGCCTCGCTCGACCTGTCCTTGCAACCCGCATTCGCGCCGCAGTTACCCACCATTCGCACCGGTTCGGATCTCCTGCGCTTCAATCGCATCGAGGGTCTTTCCGTGGGCGTGCTGGCTACACAGGTCCTCGGCGCCGGCTATACGGCCTCAGCGGTGGGTCGTGTCGGGTATGCCGACTGGCATGTCAACGGCGAGCTATCGCTGGCGCGCTCCAACGGCAAGCGTACGGTGACTGGTACGGCGTTTCATCGACTCAACGCCACCAATCCGGAATGGGCCGGCGCACTTTCGTTTGGCGCGTCGTTACCAGCGTTTCTCTATGCGCGAGACGAAGGCTTCTACTATCGCGCATTCGGATTTGAGCTCGGCGAAAAGCGCGAGCACAGTCGTGGTTCACTGGAATACAGACTCTTCATCGAAAGGCAGTGGACGGCCGGCGATACAAGCGTAAGAAATACGCTGTCGCTGGGTCGCCTGTTCGGGGATCGGCGCTTCCGAGATAACTTTGGCAGCGAACCACTGTCGGTCACCGGCATGTCGGGAGCGTGGTTGCGCGGATTCGGCAATAATCCGAGGGGCTTTCAGCTCACATCGATCGCGCGCGTTGAGGCCGGTACCGGGACGTTCACGTATGGACGCGGCTCGTGGGAAGGCACGGTAACGCGCCCTCTTCGAAGGCTGGCGGTGGCACTCACGGGCAGTGCCGGCACTTCCGTAGGTGACGTGCCGGCGCAACGCCAGTGGTTCCTTGGTGGCCTGCGCACAGTGCGCGGGCAGCTTGCCGGTACGCAGCGTGGTGATGCGTTCTGGCTTGGCCGCGCGGAGGTGGGCGTTGGGAAGGGCGCTGTTCGGCCGCTCGTGTTCTATGATGAGGGATGGGCTGGCATGCGGAACGCCTTCGGGAAGACCGCATCACAACGCGGCGTGGGCTTCGGTGTCGGTTTGCTCGACGGCTTGATTCGCCTCGACGTAGCACGAGGTCTGAACAACAACACCCGGTGGCGTACCGACCTCTATTTCGGCGCGCCGCTGTAAACATCCACGCGTGGAAGGTTCGGCAACGCACCCAGTTGTCGAGCCATTCGCTCCGTCCACTCGGCACGTATCCGCGCCACGGGCTCGACGGCGCCGCGCGGTTTGACCTTGCGCCACCGCGCCCGTGTGCTCTCCCATTCGTCAAGCAGCTGTCGGCCTCTGACGCTGGCCGTGCGGGCAACGTGCGAGCGCAGCAGCAGGAGCAACAACGCATCATCGTCCGCCTCAAGCTCGGCGATGAGCACCATGTCGTGATTCACGCGACTGGCAAAGGTGTCGTTCTCGTCAAACACGTAGGCCAGACCGTTGGACATGCCGGCGCCGAAGTTGCGACCGGCTCGCCCAAGCACCGCGACCACTCCGCCGGTCATGTACTCGCAGGCGTGATTGCCAACGCCCTCTACAACCGCGCAGGCGCCGGAGTTTCGAACGGCGAACCGATCACCAGCTTGGCCGGCGGCAAACAATGTTCCTCCGGTGGCGCCATACAGCACCGTATTGCCGATGATCATGTTGAGGTGGCCGGCGCCAAGGTAGCGCGCATCATGAAAGGGGCGAATGCTGATGTCCGCACCATTGAGGCCCTTGCCGACGTAGTCATTTGCCTCGCCCTCCAACGTGAGCTGCATGCCGCGCACGCCGAAGGCGCCGAAACTCTGGCCTGCACTTCCAGTAAAGTGCAAGGACAACGAAGCGTCCCATGTATCCGCACCATTGGATCGCCTGGCCAACGCGCCGGCCACACGTGCGCCAACGGTCAAGTGATGATTCCGAATGGCGTAGCGACCGGTAAATGGCGTGCCGGTGTTGAGCGACGTGGTCGCATCCGCCAGGATCTGCGCGTCCAGCGACGCCAACCCATGACGCTCGTTGCGCGCCAGCATGCGTCGACGCGGGCCGTCGCCAGCCGGTGCGGCCAGCACCGCCGACATATCAAGCATCGTCGAACGAGGCACCTCTGGACGTTCCGCGCGCTGCAGACGTTCAACGCGACCAATGATGTCATCCATCGTCCGAGCGCCCATCTGCGCAAGGAGCGCGCGAACGTCGTTGGCGAGACGTGTAAAGAAGGCAATCACCTGATCGGGATTGCCGCGAAACTTCGCGCGCAGGTCGTCGCGTTGTGTCGCAATGCCGGTCGGGCAACTGTTCATGTGGCATTGGCGCGCCATGTCGCACCCCATGGCCACCAACGGACCGGTGCCAAAGCCATACGACTCCGCGCCCAACAGGGCGGCCACCACGACGTCGCGTCCCGTGCGTAACCCACCATCCACGCGCACTTCGATGCGATGGCGAAGACCGTTCGCGACCAGCGTCTGCTGCGCCTCGGCCAGTCCAAGTTCCCATGGCGCCCCAGCATGCTTGATACTTGAGAGCGGTGATGCACCGGTGCCGCCCGAATGCCCAGCGATGAGGACATAGTCGGCAAACGCTTTCGCCACACCGGCGGCCACCGTGCCCACTCCCGATGAGGCAACCAGTTTCACGCCAACGCGCGCGCGAGGATTGACGGTCTTGAGATCGTGCACGAGCTGCGCCAGATCTTCAATCGAATAGATGTCATGGTGCGGCGGGGGTGAGATGAGCTGCACACCGGGGGTCGCATGCCGGAGTCGCGCGATGAGGTCGGTCACCTTGTGCGCTGGCAGTTGTCCACCTTCGCCGGGCTTCGCCCCTTGCACGATCTTGATTTCCAGTTCTTCAGCACGCACGAGATAGTCTGTCGTCACGCCAAAGCGAGCGGATGCAATCTGCTTGATGCGACTATCCGAACGGTCGGTTGCGGGGCGCTGATAGGACGCCGGGTCCTCACCCCCTTCGCCGGAATTCGAGCGCGCGCCCATGCGGTTCATGGCGATGGAGATCGTTTCGTGCGCCTCGGGAGACAGTGAGCCGAGTGACATGGCCGACGACACAAAGCGCGATCGAATTGATTCCATGGGCTCAACATCGCTGATATCGATGGCCGCACCCTCACGAATGGCCAATAAGTCGCGGACGGTCGTCGGCGCACCGCCATTGGCGCGGTCGTTGAAGGTGCGCCATGCCTCATCCGCCGACGACCCGGCACGCGATGCCCGCGCACTGCCCACGGCTTGTTGCAGCGCGAGCACGGTCGTGGGCGCCCACGCATGCGGCTCGCCATCTTTGCGGAAGCGCATGCGCCCCACGTCAGGCAACGCAGACGCCGCTGATGCGTCGGTGCTGTACGCTCGGCGATGGCGCACGACGACGTCTTCAAAGATTTCGCGAAAGGAAAGCCCGCCCAGTGGTGAGACGGTTCCGGCAAAGCACCGATCAATGACCTCGCCGCCCAGTCCGATTGCGTCGAACATCTGGGCGCCGCAGTACGAGGAGAGCGTTGAAATGCCCATCTTCGCGAGCACCTTGAGCAAACCCTTCTCGACCGCGGCGCGATAGCGCGACTGCGCGACGGCGGGCCCCGGCCGCTCGGTATCACCATCAGAGCGGCCATGCGCTTCGGCGAACAGCGTGGCCACCGTTTCGAACGCAAGCCACGGATGTACCGCTTCTGCGCCGTACCCAACCAGCGCGGCGATGTCATGCTGCTCCATCGCGTCACCGGCCTCGACGACCAAGCCGATCCCCGCCCGTAACCCGACGCGCACCAAGTGCTGCCGCACGGCGCCCAGGGCCAGCAGGGCGGGAATCGGCATCCGTTCGGCGTTTGTCCGTCGATCGCTCACGATCAACAAGCGCGCGCCTTTGCGCGCCGCGTTCTCAGCCCGCCGACAGAGCGTGTCGAGTGCGGCCTCCATCGTATCAGGTCGCGACTGCACCTTGCACGTGGCATCGAGCGTGACGGCGGCGAACCCCGGAAAGGTGCGCAGCGCAGCCATTTCCTCCGGCAACAAGACGGGGTGTTCAACACGCAGCATCCGCGCATACGCCGGCTTCTCCACCAGCGGTGAGCCACGACGTCCCAGGTGCATGCGCAGCGACATCACCATCGATTCGCGGAGCGAATCCATGGGGGGGTTCGTGACCTGCGCAAAGCGTTGACGGAAGTACGCGTACAACGTTGGCGCAGTCGGCGACAACACGGCCAGTGGCGCATCGTCGCCCATGCTCCACACGACCTCGGCGCCCGTGGTGGCCATCGGCTCAAGCTGTGATCGCAAATCTTCGTGCGTATACCCGAATGCCTGTTGCAGCGGACGCAGCGTTTCACTCGAGCGCACCAAGGGCTCGGCGCCATCGCTGGTGGGCAGCGTCGACATGTAGTGCGAGATCCAGCGTGCATACGGTCGTCGCGTCGCGACTTCGCGTTTCGCTGCCAGGTTTCGAACGATGCGCCGTCCCGCTGTGTCAACCACGAACACACCACCCGGGCCAAGCTTGCCTGTCTCGACCACATCACGAGGATCGAAATCCACGATCCCGACCTCCGATCCGGCGACCACCATGCCGTCAGCGCGAATCGAGTAACGGCACGGGCGAAGACCATTGCGGTCCAGTGACACTGCCACGGTGATGCCATCGCTATAGGCGAGAGCCGCCGGACCATCCCATGGCTCGATGACGCACTGGTGATACTCGTAGAACGCCTTGATCGTCGGATCGATGTCGGGGTACTTCTCCCACGCTTGCGGCACCAGCATCATGGCGGCGTGAACCGGCGAGCGTCCGGCACGGACCAGCAATTCGAACGCATTGTCGAGGCTCGCCGAGTCGCTGCCCCGTGGACGAATCGGATCACGGAGGCGATCGCCGCGCGCGCCGAACGTAGGAGCGTCGAGGAGTGCGCCACGCATCGCCATGCCGTTGCGATTGCCCCACAACGTATTGATCTCCCCGTTGTGCGCGAGCGCGCGAAAGGGCTGCGCCAGCTCCCATCGCGGTAGCGTGTTGGTGGCGTAGCGCTCGTGAAAGATGGCGATGGCCGATTCGAAGGCGGGATCCCGGAGATCGGGAAAGAACTCACCCAACTGGCCGCCGGTGAGCAGCCCCTTGTATACGATCGTGCGATGGGACAGCGAGCAGCAGTAGAGCGCCAGCTCCTGCGCAAGCGCCCGGTGTTCGATTTCCCGGCGCGCGAGATAGAGCTGTCGCTCCCAATCCTCATCAGTCGCGCCGTCGGGGCGGGTCAGGAGCACTTGGCGAATGCAGGGCATGGCCACTCGCGCCGACGGTCCGAGTACGTCGGCACGCACGGGCACATCCCGCCATCCGAGGATCGGCAGCATGTCGGCGCGCAGCACGCTTTCGACGATGGCCGTGGACGCGGCGTTCGCGGCGGGTTCCGCGGGCAGGAAGAACATGCCAACCGCGAGCGTCGTATCGGCGCTGACATGCCAGCCCATCCGCGAGGCGGCAAGAATGAAAAAGCGTTTCGGGATTTGCGTGAGCAGGCCGGCTCCATCGGCCGAACTATCGGTTGCCGACGCGCCACGATGCGCCAGTCGAGCGGAGGCGGCAAGTGCGAGTTGCACGACTTCGTGGGTCCGTTCACCACTCTGTCGTGCAATGAAGCCTACGCCGCAGGCGTCCCGCGGGGCGTACGGCGATCCGGTGTGCTGATCATCGAATGCGCCGCGCGCTGCGTGTGCTGATGCCATGCTGTCCCCGGAGAAAGTCGTCGATAAACATGCGAATCCAATGCATAATAATCATTGATGCTCCTCGAACACGAGCCGCCAGAACAGCCCTGCCGTTGGGCGGCGCGTTAGGACCGCAAGTCCTGGCGCGATCACGGAATTCGCATCGTGCCCTCGTTCACAAGCACCGTCGCGCCGCCCACGCGTATCGCAGTGATCGCGCCGTCGCGCTTCGACGCCTCGATACGCAGGCGACTGGCCCGTCCCATTTCAACGCCTTGTGCCACGTCCCACTGCAACTCGCCGTCGCGCGGCGTACGGGCGGCCAGGTAACCGGCGAGGCAGGCATTGGCCGACCCGGTTGCTGGATCTTCGGGCACTGCCGCGCCGGGCAAGAACGCGCGCGCGAGGATGTCCACGCCTTGCGCGTGCGCTGGAGCCGCGACGTCAACCACGCCATCGGTGAGCGCAAACACGAACGGCCACGCGCCCCACGTCCCTTTGAGCACGCGCTCCCATGGCTCCAGGCGGATGCGTGCCCGTTGAACGGCTGCCGGGCTCGCGAGCGGAACGATCAGCCAGGGGATGCCGCAGCTGACGGCCATGGGCATGTGCGCGCCGCCCACCAAATCCTCGACAGAGAGCGAGAGGATGTCGGCCAGCTCCGCGAGCGTCGCTGGTGTGGCGCGTTCCTCAGGCAACATGGCTGCCGTCAATTGGGCGTTGACGGGCACACCGCCGCGAATCGTCACACGAACGGGTACCGGACCCACCCCTTCTTCCAGAATCACGGTGACGTCCTCGCTATCCGAGGGTACTTCTCCGAGTGCCACCAGGACGTGCGCGGTGCCGACGGTTGGATGTCCGGCAAACGGCAATTCTTCTTCCGGCGTGAAAATACGCACGCGACGCGTGTGCTTTGGATCGGTCGGCGGGAAGACGAAAACCGTTTCTGAGTAGTTGAACTCGCGCGTGATGGCCTGAAGTGTTTCCGTGGGCAGTGCGTCGGCACCAAACACCACAGCGAGCTGGTTGCCCGTGAACGGCACGGAGGTAAACACGTCGGCGGTCACGAATCGGAGCAGGGGCACGCGCGTTCTCGGGTGAGCGGATGTATGAAAGAACCTTCCGTGCGTCTCTGTGTTCTCTGCGCCTCTGCGAGTAACGGCTGTTTCTCGCAGAGGCGCAGGGGACGCAGGGAAGGCAACGGCGCAAACGCTATTGAGCGCTGCTCCCAAGAAACGGGTAGCGCCAATCCAGCGGACTCGAGAACGTCTCCTTGATGTTTCGTGCGCTCACCCATCGCATGAGATTCATCTTCGAGCCCGCCTTGTCATTGGTGCCCGACCCGCGCGCGCCACCGAACGGCTGTTGCCCCACCACGGCACCTGTCGGCTTGTCGTTGATGTAGAAATTCCCGGCCGCCTGTCGCAGCACCGTAGATGCCTCACGCACAGCCGCACGGTCGCGAGCGAACACGGCGCCCGTCAACGCATACGGCGACGTCGCATCGACCACGCGAAGGATCTCGCTCCACTGCGCGTCCTCGTACGGGTGAATTGTGATCACCGGTCCAAAAATCTCTTCGCACAACATGCGGTGTGCCGGGTCGTGGGTCTCGACAATCGTTGGCTCCACGAACCACCCCTTGGAATCATCGCAGCCACCGCCGGCCACAATCGTCGCCGAGGTCTTCGCGTCGTCGAGGTATCCCTTGATCCGGGTGAACGCCTTCTTGTCGATCACGGCCGCGATGAAGTTCGTCATGTCGCGCACGTCACCCTGCTTCATCTCCGACATCATCGCCAGGCAACGCGCTTTCACATCCGGCCACATCGATTTCGGCACATACGCGCGACTGGCCGCCGAGCACTTTTGTCCCTGATATTCGAAGGCGCCGCGCACGATCCCAACGGCCACCGCCTGTGGATCGGCGCTGGGGTGTACAACGATGAAGTCTTTGCCGCCCGTCTCACCAACGATGCGCGGATACGAACGATAGTTGTTCATGTTCTTGCCGATCGTTTCCCACATGCTGTTGAAGACGCCCGTGGACCCGGTGAAGTGCACCCCCGCCAAATCGCGATGCGTGAGCGCAATATCGGAGATCATGGCGGCGTCGCCCGGCACGAAATTAATGACGCCCGGCGGAAGGCCCGCCTCCTCGAGCAGCAGGTACACATACCACGACGAGAGCAGCGCGGTCGCGCTCGGCTTCCACAGGACCGTGTTCCCCATGAGCGCCGGCGCACCCGGCAGATTGCCGGCGATTGCCGTGAAGTTGAACGGTGTAACGGCATACACAAATCCTTCCAGCGACCGATAGTCCAGCTGATTCCACATGGTGTGATCAGAGAGTGGCTGCTCACTGTACAAATCCTGTGCGAACTGGGCATTGAAACGCCAGAAGTCGATGAGCTCGCAGGTCGAATCGATCTCCGCCTGATGCACCGTTTTCGCTTGCCCAAGCATGGTGGCGGCCAGGACCGTATTGCGCCACGTGGTGGTCAGCAGTTCCGCCGCGCGCAGAAACACCGCGGCGCGGTCCTCCCAGCGCCAGCTCGCCCACTCCGTGTGCGCTGCGGCACAGGCCGCAATCGCCTCGTGTACCTGCGCCGGTGTCGCCTTGTGGTACGTGGCCAGGACATGCCCGTGATCGCAGGGCATGGTGACCGTCCCCATGTTGCCCGTGTGCAGGCGTTTCCCACCGATGACTACTGGGATCTCGACGTGTTCCGCTGCCATCGACTCCAGGCGCGTGACCAGTGAGAGCCGTTCGGGGGAGTTGGGTGCGTAGGAACGCACGGGTTCGTTGACGGCGGGCGGGACACGGCGCGTCCCGTCAAAAGCGGCAGACGACATCTGAGATCTCCAGGAGAGCAGGGAAGTGGACTGCGGAAACCTAGCGTTGGGAAATCCTTGTAGTACCCTTCGCGCATGGCTCAATTGACGAAAACATCGAGGCGCGTCCGCTGGGCGAGCCGCAGTGCCGCACTCGCCACGTGCCTCCTGGTGACCGGCTGCGAAGAGGCCGCCGTGAGCTGGAGCGACGAGGCCCCGCAAGCGACCAGTGCGCCGTCTCCACTCGCCCATCCGCCGTTCGTGGCCATCGACTCCACGATGCGGGACGGGGCACCGGCCGCCGAGTTCTTACTCGTGCAGGACCTCATGCGTGAGGCAGGTGCCGCCACGTTGCTCACGCAAGCCCTCCTCGCAATGCCGGAATCGCGCGACAGCGTGAGCAATCCCAGTCGATTGCTCGCGGTACCGGTCGTGGCGGCGGCGCTGACCACACTAGGCGACGGCGACGCGCCGATCGACAGCGCGCGATGCGTGCGCTCGCTCCGCGTCGCGCTCGCTCCGGCGCGCGGTCGCGTGGCGCTCTGGTGGTCGAGTCGCTCCAGGAATCGGGCGTGGCTCGTCGCCGCGTGGCGTGACACGATCCCCGCTGAGGGACGGCTCAGCCCGTGGCGCGGGCCGATCGTGATCGACTCTCTCGATCAAGGCCCTGCGGACGCGCGTGCTGCCGAACGCGGCGCGGCTGGCTGTACGCGTCCGGCGCCAAGCCTCGCGGTCGATGACATCCTCGGCTATGTGCATGTCGCGTACGTGGTGGTCGGACCAGAGGGCCCAGGGGTGTTTTACGCGCATCAAATGGATCCCCGCTCGGCGTTCGAGCCACCCGTTGCGATCGTCTACGGCGATCAACTCGGCAGTGCGCGAGTCGCGGCATCGGGGAACCTGGTCGCCGTCGGCTATGAAGACCCCAATAGCGGTGCTCGCCCGCGCATCGGCTTGGCGGTCTCGCGAACCGCTGGCCATCTGTTTGAAGAACGCATGATCGCCAGCGGGACCACGGTGACAGCTCGTGATCCTTACGTGACCGTCCGTGGACGTGCAATCGTTGAGGGGTGGAGTGAACTGCCCGCCGGCGACGGCGAGCCCGTCTTTCGCCTCCGTCGCGCCGTCGTTCGATAACACCAGCTTCGGGCTCTCGGTGACACCACTGATCCTCGGCGCGCACTGCGTCGACAATGGCGGGATGGCCATGGCTGTGCGCCGCGCCGGTCGCGCGGGCATGCAGACGCTGCAGATTTTTACCGCCGTTCCCAAGTTCTACAACGACAAAGTGGGGGTGAAGCCTGAGAAAGTGGCCGCCTTCCATAGCGCCCTGGCGGCGGCGGGCATTCGTGCCGAGCACGTCGTGGTCCACGCCGCGTACGTGCTGAACTGCGCCACGCCCGAAACGGACAAATGGGAGCGAGCAGCCGGAGGACTGGCCAAGGAGTTCGAACGATCGACCAGACTGGGTGTCGGCGGGGTGTGTTTTCACCCAGGTGCCGCCAAGGACGGCGATCGCGACGCAGCGATGGCCCGGGTCAGCGAAGCGATGCGTCGGGCCCTCACGGCGGTGCCAAGTGGCCGCACGCGGTTGCTGATCGAGAACACGGCGGGCGCTGGCACGACGGTCGGGCGTACGGCCGACGAGGTCGGGGCCATGCTGGGAGGGATTCCAGCCGAGATGCGTGCGAGGACGGGCTATGGACTCGACACATGTCACCTCTTCGCGGCCGGGCACCCGATCGCCGAGTCGCGTGCTGCCCTCACGCGCGTGCTGGACGACTTCGAGTCGGCGACCGGTGAGCCTCCGGCATTTTTCCATTTGAACGACAGCGAGGGGGCCCTCGGCTCAAACCGTGACCGGCACAAGCGCATCGGCGAAGGGCTGATCGGCGCCGAGGCATTTGGGTGGCTCGTGCACGATCGTCGAGCGCACGACGTGCCGTTGATTCTGGAAACGCCACAGCTGAATGAAGCGGTCGCGGATGACGACGACACGCCGGATGCGTGGGATGTGGAGTCCATCGACCTGCTGCGCACGCTCGCGAACGTCTGGGCGTAGCGTGGGCGCGGGCGATCACGGGCCCGCGTTGGCGCCCGTGTCGGCGACGCGATGTACAGCGAAACACCGTCGGTGCACAGCGCAGCGACCCACACCGCGTAAAACCGCGACGCACGAAACGCATCTTTTGCATGCGGCGTTGGCATCGTCGCCCGTGCACGACGCGTGGAAGGTGAAGGGAACCGTCCAGAAGCACGCGACGGTCTGCACTTAAGGCGTTTTCGGAGGGAAATATCACGCATGTGCACAACGAACATGACGTGACGCGAGCACACCGCAGCATGCGTCAGAGGGAAACGCGATGCGCGTCAGAGGAGAAATCGCACAATTTCAGAGGGAAAATCGTGTTTCGCCCTATTGCGCGAGCCACGTGTGATTGTAGTTTGTGGCGCGTCCGTGTAGCGCGTACGCGCATTCGCGCGATAGACGGAGCACCATTCCGCACGACGCGTTTCTACCGGTCAACATTCTCAGGAGATCCGATGGCCCCAGCGAAGAAGTCCGCAAAGAAGGCTGCGAAGAAGGCGGCCCCGAAGAAGGCAGCGGCGAAGAAAGCTGCCCCGAAGAAGGCTGCGAAGGTCGCCAAGAAGGCGGCCCCGAAGAAGGCCGCTGCCCCCAGGAAGGCCGCTGCGCCGAAGAAAGCGGTTAAAAAAGCCGCGAAGCGTACACCGAACGCCGCGTTCATGAAGGCGTTGACGTTGTCGCCGCAACTCGCGGCGGTGATCGGTGACAAGCCGGTGCCGCGCACCGAGGTTGTCAAGAAGCTGTGGATTTACATCAAGAAGAACGGCCTGCAGGATGACAAGAACCGTCGCATGATCAACGCTGACGACAAGCTCAAGCCGGTGTTCGCTGGCAAGGCGCAGGTCAGCATGTTTGATATGACCAAGCTCGTGTCCAAGCACCTGTCGTAACCTCCGGGGTTTCTCCGGCGTATGAGAGGGGGTGTGTCCCGACGGGATGCGCCCCCTCGCTGCAACGCTCCCTCTTTATCAGTGAAAGCCTCTCGTGGCATCGAAGAAGCAGTCTCCCCAAGGAACCGGTTCCGTCGCGGCCATGCGCGCCGGTGGTCGTGGCACCTCTGGATCATCCTCCTCGCTCTGGGAGAACGTCAAAGCGGTGCTCGTCACGCTGGCGTTCTTTCTGTTTTTCCGGACGTTCCTGCTGGAGGCCTACCGCATTCCATCGGGCAGCATGATCCCCACACTGTTGGTCGGCGATTGGCTGTTCGTCAATAAGTTGGTCTATGGGCCGCACGTGCCCTTCACCAGCATCAACTTGCCGGGCTACGCGGATCCCAAGCGCGGCGATGTCGTGGTGTTTATCTCGCCCACCCAGACCGATCAGCCGGAAGATCCAAACCCGACGCTGGTGAAGCGGTGTGTGGCCATCGCCGGGGACACCGTCTTTATGCGCGGCGGGCTGTTGCACGTGAATGGCATGCCGCAACCGCAAGGATATCCCGCCTCCGAAAATCCCAAGGGCGATGGAACGTTCTCGCATCCGCTCTTTGAGTGGCAGAAGCAGTTCGAGATCCGTGACTCCCGTTTTGGTGCGCCCCCCGCGCAGCGAGCGCTCGACGATTGGGGGCCGCTGGTGATCCCCGCGGGTTACCTGTTCATGCTTGGCGACAACCGCTACGACTCCAAAGACGGTCGCTACTGGGGGATCGTACCGCGCGAAAATGTGCGCGGACGTCCGGTGTTCGTATACTACTCGTACCGCTCCGGGGAGAGTGAGCGCCCGTTGCCGTTCATCACCGATATCCGCTGGGGCCGCATCGGCACGGTGATTCGCTAGTGCGTGCCGCCCGCGTCGCCGTGACTCGTGCCGACCGGTAGACGACTGGGATTCGCGCTCGCTGCTGCCGTCGTGATGGCCGCCGCGGCGTTCGCGGCTTCCGGTCCACCACAATTCCTCACGAGCACTGTTCGGTCGACGCTGGGTCGCAACACGCCCGACGCGCGCCGCACCGTGTCGTCGGCCCGGTCAGCGTCTCCCGGCACCATCGCAGCCTTCCCGCCGCCGCCGAATACATCCCGCGGCGCGGTGCGCACCGACACACTCTGGGCGCAGTCACTCGGCCTTCGGAAGGCGCTCACCGTCTACCTGCCGCCGTCATACGCCTCGTCGTCGACGCGACGCTTCCCGGTGTTGTACTACCTGCACGGGCTGACCGGCAACGAGCGCAATTGGGTGGACGCGGGACGCATTGATCAGGTGCTCGATTCCCTCTTCACCGCCGGTCGTCCGGAAGCCATCGTGGTCATGCCGGATGGCGATGACGGGTGGTACACGACGTGGAATGTGCTTCCGGATATCGCGGCCTGTCGCGCCGATCGCGCACGCAAAGAACGCGCCGAGAGCTACTGTGTGCCGTGGCCGCATTACGACGATTACGTGGCGCGCGACATCGTAGACCACGTAGACCATCGCTATCGCACCCGTGCCGATCGCAGGCATCGAGGCATCGCCGGCCTCAGCATGGGTGGGCTTGGCGCTGTCTCGCTGGCGTTGTCGTATCCCGAGGTGTTTGGCGCGGCGGCCAGTCATTCCGGCGTGCTGTCGCCGCGTCTGCTCGTGCCCGCGAGCACCAGCGCGGCGCCCCGGTATGCAAGCAGCGTTGCCGAATTGGAGACTGCCGCACGAGGGCTCTGGACGTACATGGCGCAGCCTTTCGGACACGACACCATCGGCTGGGCGGCGCGCGACCCTCGACACATTGTCGCGCGCGCGGCACCGACGGGGCAGGCCATGCCGCGGTTGCTGATCGATTGTGGCGTGGACGACGGCTATATCCAACAGAACCGCGATTTCCACGAAACGCTGTTGCGACGTGGCGTGTCGCATCAATATGCCGAATGGCCTGGTGCGCACACGTGGGAGTATTGGCGCGCCCATCTGCCTCAGAGCCTCGACTTCCTCCTGTCTGCGGTCGGTGGCCCCTAGCTGGCGCTGAGCTCACCGGCAGGTAGCTTGCGAGCATGACCCGGTTCTTTCCACGCGACGTCATCCACTGGGGCGAGGAGCAGCTCCATCCGCTTCGCGCTTTTGCCGTGCGGACGCTCGAGCCGGCGGGGATCACCGGAATTTTGCTGCGACTGTATCGCGTGCTGGTGCTCGGTGCCACGGCTTCGGTCAGCTGGATATTCTTCATCGGCGGACTGACGTTGGGTGTACTTTTTTTGTGCGGCATGCTGACGTGGCATCTGGGCAATTTCCCGGTCAAGCGGTGGCCGCTGCGCGTGCTGGCCTTCATTTTGATCGAGGTTGCCGCAGAGTTGGGCGTCAGCTCGCTGCTCATCGCTGCGCACACGGAGCGCTACGGGTCGCGTGTCGCGACGTGGAGTGACTGGTGGCCCATGGCTGGACAAACATTGTTCGAACGCGGTCTCACACTCACGCTCTTCGCGTTGGTATTGGCCGCCAGCGTGCAGATTGTGCGTCGGGCGCTGGACAAGCGCGAGACACCGCCTGGATGACGCCTGGACCCAAACCTCACGGACTCATGCCTCGATTCGCTCCTCTGTTCGCGGTGGCCCTCAGCGTCGTTGCACCGCGCGCGTTCGCACAGCCCATCGTTTATCCCGCCACGCCGGGTGCGCGCACGTCGGGCTCGCCGGCCGCCGATACGCTGCGACCGTTCGGCACATTGCGTGAGATGGCCACGAAGCAGCAGCGATGGCTTGAGCTGCGCATGGAGCGCACGCTGCCCGCACTCATGCGTCGTGCCGGCGTCGACATGTGGGTCGTGCCCATGCGCGAATACGCCGAAGATCCGCTCTTCACCGCCATCACGTCGCCCACCACCTTCGCGGCACGTCGACGCACGATTTACGTGTTCTTCGACAAGGGTCCGAAAGAGGGCATCGAAAAACTGGCGCTCGGTGGCACGTCGCAGGGCAATATTTTCAAGGCGGTGCGCAGCATGAAAGCCGTCTCGGCTCCTGCCGCCGGCAGTCGCAGCCGCGATCGCACGGCGGAGTTGTGGGGTGACGAGCAGTGGAGCGTGCTCAAGCAAGTCATCGAAGAACGGCAGCCCAAAAAGATTGCCGTCAATACGTCCCGCACGTTCGCCTTTGCCGACGGACTCTCGTCCGGTGAGCGTGAAGGGATGCTCGAAGCGCTCGGCGCGCCATGGACCGCGAAGATCGTGAATGCCGAAGCCCTCGCCGTCGACATGATCGCGTCGCGGCAGCCGGAAGAAGAGATCGAGTTCACGAATCTGAATCGCGTCGCGTGGGAGATCATCCAGGAGGCCTTCTCGCACAAAGTCATCACGCCCGGCGTCACGCGAACCGAAGATGTGGTGTGGTGGATGCGGCAGCGGCTTGCCGACCTCGGGCTGTCCACCTGGTTTCAGCCCAGCATCGAAGCGCAACGACAGTTTGGAGTGGGCGACCTGGTTGGCCCCAACCCCATCATCATGAAGGGCGATGTGTTGCACTGTGACTTCGGTGTAACGGCCATGGGGCTCAATACCGACACACAGCATATGGCGTACGTGTTGCGCGATGGTGAAACAGACGTGCCGGCCGGCCTCAAGCGCGCCCTGCTGATGTCGAACAAGCTGCAGGACATCACGATCGAGGAGCTCAAGCCAGGTCGGACAGGCAACGACGTGCTGGCGGCCTCGCTGGCGCGCATGAAGAAAGAGGGCATCGATGGCACTCTGTACTCTCACCCGATTGGCCTGCACGGTCACGGTGCCGGCGCGCTGATCGGCCTGTGGGACTACCAGGACGGCGTGCCGGGGCGCGGCGACCACAAGGTCATCCCTGGGATGTGGTACTCCATCGAGCTGCAGGCCACCACCAAAGTGCCCGAGTGGAACGACCAGCCGGTGCGGTCGGCGCAGGAGGAGGACATCATCATCGACGCGCAGGGGAAGGTGCGCTGGGGATACAAGCGGCAAAGCAGCTTCCACCTGATCCGGTCCTCGGCTCCTCGCTCCTGAGCTGCACTTTGCCAATTCCGATAACTTCACTGGGTATTTAGATTTCGGGTATGCCGAAGCCACAAAAACGACTCTTCGTTGTCGGTGATCGCGTGCTCGTCAAGCTCGAGGACGGGGAGCAGCGCACCAAAGTTGGGCTCTACCTTCCGCCGACGGCGATCGACAATCAGGCGGTGCAGGGCGGCGAGATCGTCTCCACGGGGCCTGGTCTGGCCTTGCCTGATCTCGCGGAACCGGGAGACGAGCCGTGGCAGACCGGCGGAACAAACCGCGAGGCGCGCTACGTCCCGATGCAAGCACGCGTCGGCGACTACGCCCTGTTCTTTCGCAAAGCGGCGGTGGAAATCACGTTCGAGAACGAGCAGTACCTGGTCGTACCGCAGGCCGCCATCCTCGCGCTGGTGCGCGACACGGCTCGCGAAGACATCCCTGAATTCTGAGGAAGCAACAACATGTATCCTGAACAAATGCTCATCCCCATGCGTCAGGAGCTGACGCGTTACGGTGTTGCCGAGTTGCGCACCGCGCAGGACGTCGACGCGACGCTCAAGGATCACAAGGGCACGACGATGGTCGTCGTCAACTCCGTCTGCGGCTGCGCAGCGCGGAACGCACGGCCGGCGGTCGCCATGGCCATGTCGCACGGCATCAAGCCGGACGCCGTCACCACGGTGTTTGCCGGACAGGACCGGGAAGCCACCGAGCGCGCTCGCGAGTACTTCGTGGGCTATCCCCCCAGTTCGCCCAGCATTGCGTTGCTCAAAGACGGCGAGGTTGTATTCATGCTGGGCCGCCATCGCATCGAGGGGCGCACAGCCGAAGAGATCGCGACCGACCTGACCGGGGCGTTCGACCGCTTCTGCGCTCCTGTCGCGTCGGCCTCAGCCGTCTGACACTTTTGCGAGTGGTTGCCGTATAGGCATTACGGTCCTACACTAGGGCTTCCACACGTGCGCGTCCCGCTCCGGTCGGAGTGGGACGCGTTCTCGCGACCAGCTGCAGGTCTACCACCGCGGCATTCAGGAGACGCTCATGGCGCTCGGCGACTTTCTACGTAAGCAGTTCATCGATGTCATCCAGTGGACCGAGTCGGGTCCCGGCGTGCTGATGTATCGCTATCCGATGCGGGACATGGAGATTCAGAGCGGCGGCAAGCTTACCGTTCGCGAATCGCAGATGGCCCTGTTTGTGAACGAGGGCAAGGCAGCCGATCAGTTTGGCCCCGGCTTGCACACGCTGATCACCAACAACCTGCCGTTGCTGACCAATTTGCAGAACTGGGACAAGGCCTTCGAGTCTCCGTTCAAGAGCGACGTCTACTTCTTTTCGACGCGCATTCAGACGGCGCAGAAGTGGGGCACGCAGCAGCCCATCACCATTCGCGACAAAGAATTTGGCGCCGTCCGCCTGCGCGCGTTTGGCGTATACAGCTATCGTCTCGCAAACCCGACTGTGTTTCAGTCTGCCATTGGCGCGACCGATGCAGAGTACACCGTTGATCAGATCGAGCCGCAACTGCGGAACGCGGCGATCACCGGATTTACCAGTGCGTTCGCCAATGCACAGGTGCCGTTCCTCGATATGGCCGCCAATCAAGGCGAGCTTGGAACGCAGATTGCGGCCGCGATGGCGCCAACGTTCGAACAGCTTGGGCTCAAGCTCGAGTCGTTCACCGTTGAGAATCTGTCGTTGCCTGAAGAACTGCAAAAGCGTTTGGACGAACGCATCTCGATGAACATGATCGGCGACCTGCGTGCGTACACGCAGTACCAGGCGGCACAGAGCATTCCCATTGCGGCGGCCAATCCTGGCGGCATTGCCGGCATGGGCGTGGGTCTCGGTGCGGGTATCGGGATGGGTGGCGCCATTGCTGACGCGATGCGTGGGGCGATGGGTGGCGCGCCGCAGTCGCCGTCGGCGCCTGCGGCTGCATCGGCGGCTGCACCGGTCGCGTCCGCCGATGATGTCGCCGCCAAGTTCTGTTTGCACTGCGGCAAGTCCATTCCGGGACAGTCCAGGTTCTGCCCGGAGTGCGGCGGGGCGCAGGCGTAAGCGGCTTCAGACATCAACGCGAATCCAATGACCGGCAGTGAGTGGGTGGTCGAGGCGTACGGCTGCGATGCCGTGCGCCTCGGTGACTTGACCGCCATGCGTGCTCTGTTCAGAGCGATCGTTACCGAGCTACGTTTACATCCGGTGGGAAAAGCGGTGTGGCATCGCTTTCCCGAACCCGGCGGGATTACGGGCCTGCAAATGCTGGCCGAGTCGCATCTCACGGTGCACACATTCCCTGAACATGCGTCGCTCTGTTTGAACGTGTTTTGCTGCACGCCGCGAGCGGCATGGGCGTTCGACGAGCGATTGCACGACCTCGTGGGGGCGACTGATGTGCGCGTCACAGGACTGCTGCGCAATTATGCCGCGGCTCCTCAGGATTCGCGTGTGGTGGCACCTGCGGTGGTGGCCGTATGACCGCGCCCGCACCACGAACCACATCCTGTCCAAACTGTGGCGCGTCGATTCGCTTCTTGTGGGCGCAAGCTGTGCAAACAACCTGTGCGTACTGTCGGGCCGTACTGGTGCGGAACGACCTCGATCTCGCGCTGGTGGGAAAGCAGGCCATTTTCCCTGAGACCGGGTCGCCGATTCAGATCGGCACGGAAGGGCGGTGGAACGGCACGCGATTTACCGTCGTGGGCCGCCTCGCCTACGGCTGGGAGCGTGGACGATGGAACGAGTGGTACTGCCGCCTCATCTCCGGTGAGAGTGCGTGGTTGTCCGACGCACAACTCGAATACGCGATGAGCGTCGAGACCGCACCGAGTGGGCCGCTACCGACACCCTTCTCGGTTACGGTGGGTGATTCGTACGTCTGGAATGACCACGCGTACGACGTTTCGACCGTGACGCGCGCGCAATATCTGGGCACCGAAGGGGAGTTGCCGTTCACGTCGTTCACGAGGGATGAATGCGTTTTTGTCGACCTGCAAAACGACGCAGGGCAGATGGCGACCGTAGACTTCAGCGACGCACCGGCAACACTCTATCTGGGCGAGTACTGCGATTTTGCCGCGCTCGAGTTCACGGGCCTCCGTGAATTTGAGGGGTGGTAGAGTGGGCCAGGATCAATGACTAGCGTGTCGCTGGACGCCGCACCGCCGCGCCCTCGTGCGGCGTCGTTGTCATGCCCGTCATGCGGTGCGGGTATCGCTCTGCACGCGCAGGGGTGGGCGGTGTCCGTGGTGTGCGAAAGCTGCGGCTCGGTGCTTGACGCGACCGACAGCATGTTGCGCATTCTGCAGCGTCATGAGGAAGCGGTCAGTGTGCGACCACGGCTGCCGTTGGGTACACGCGGGACGTGGAAGGGGATTTCGTGGGAGCTGATTGGATTTCAGGTCGTCACGATCACTGTCGACGGGACCGACTATTCGTGGAGTGAGTACGTCGCCTTCAATCCGTATCACGGATTTTGGTACCTCTCCGAGTATCAGGGGCACTGGACCGTTATCGAGAAGCTGCGGCGTCGTCCTCGCGAGGAGTTCGGTGGAAATCGTCCAACCGCAACGCTTGATGGGCGAGAGTACAAGCACTTCCAGACATCGCTCGCTCGCACGACGGCGGCGCTGGGTGAGTTCCCGTGGCAACTGCAGGTTGGCGATACTGTTGCGGCGCGTGATTACGTCGCACCACCGTTCATCCTGAGCGCCGAGTCGACCGACGGCGAGACGACCTGGTCGCTGGGCACGTACACCCCGCCGGAGGTCATCGCGAAGGCGTTTGGAGGTACGACGCCGATGATCACACCCATCGGGGTGTTCGCCAATCAGCCGAATCCGCATGTGCACACGGCGGGCCGGGTGTTGCGAACGCTCGGTCTGTTGTTGGCGTTGATGGTCGCCATGCTCGTTGGTAACGTGATGATGTCACGAGGCGAAACGGTCTTCACGAATCGGTATGCGTTTGCGCATGGCACCGAAGATTCTGCGGCGTTTGTGACGCCGGTGTTTGCGCTGACCGGGCGGCCCACGAGTGTGGTGGTGGAGATCGACAGTGACGCCGACAACGACTGGGTGTACTTCGACTTCACGCTGATCAACGAGACGACTGGTATTGCGACGGAATTCTCGAAGCAGATCGAGTATTACTACGGGCGCGATAGCGATGGGAGCTGGACGGAAGGATCACGGACTGGCAGGGTGCGCGTCTCCTCAATCCCCGCCGGTCGCTACTTCTTACGCGTGGCGCCGGTGGGTGGTGAGACGTCCAGGGGCGGTGTGAACTATTCCCTTCGTGTGCGCCGCGATGTGCCGAGCTATCTGTTCTATGGGCTGGCACTGGTGGTTTTGCTGCTGCCAGCGCTGCTGGCGCTGTTGCCGAAGGCCGCATTCGAACAGAGACGGTGGGCAGAGAGCGACTACGGCTCAGAAACCGGAACGGTATCGTCCGGCGACGAGGGAGATGACGAATGAGCACGCGCATTTTCGCGATCTGGGGATTTCTCGTGTTGGCCACGCTCGGTGTGGCGCAGTATCAAGGATGGTCGATGTCATCATCCAAGCAGGGTAAGACCAATCCCACCTCGGTTCGCGCCAATCCCGGCGCATATCGTTCACCCTACTTCATTCCCGGCCGCACGATGCGCGGGAAATAGCGGAGACGGACCAATATGGATATGATCTGGACGAACGTGACGACCGCCGCTCTGTTCGCAGGGCTCGGCGTGCTGTTGTTCGTGGTGGCGTTTGTGATTCTCGATCTGCTGACGCCCGGAAAGCTGTGGGAAGAGATCAGCGTGAAGCAAAATCAGTCAGCCGCAACGCTCATGGGCTTTGTGGCGCTCGCACTCGGCGTGATTATCGCCGCCGCGATTCATTAAGTGCAAACTGACGTGGCCCGTCGCCGTTCGTGAATGCGGCGCTGTTCGTTTCCGTATGCTTGATTGCCGCCTGCGGCCTGATTTACGAACTGGTTGCCGGCGCGCTGGCGTCGTACTTGCTTGGCGATAGCGTTACCCAATTCTCGACCGTCATTGGTACATATCTGTTTGCGATGGGCATTGGCAGTTGGCTGTCGCGGTTTGTGGGGCGTGACCTGATTGATCGCTTCGTACTGATCGAGCTGCTGGTGGGATTGGTTGGTGGGTTCTCCTCACTGGCACTGTTCCTCGCCTTCGCGTACACCGATGCGTTCCGTCCCGTGTTGTACGGCACGGTCAGTCTGATCGGCATTTTGGTCGGGCTTGAAGTGCCGCTGCTGATGCGTATCCTGAAGGATCGGTTTGCGTTCAAGGATGTCGTGGCCAATGTGCTCACCTTCGACTACATCGGCGCCCTCTTTGCATCGCTGCTCTTCCCGCTGTTCCTCGTGCCGCGCTTAGGGCTGGTGCGGTCGGCTATGCTCTTTGGGATAGTCAACGTGCTGGTCGGGCTCTGGAGCACATGGTTGTTTCGTGATTCTCTCCCGCGTCGACGCGCCTTGCAGGTGATGGGCGTCCTGTCGCTGGCCGTGCTGGGCATTGGGCTCTGGCAGGGGCAGCGGATCACCACGCTCGCCGAAGAGGGGATGTATGCAGATCCGATCATCCTCTCCAGGGATACGCGGTATCAGCGGATCATCGTCACCAATTGGAAGGACGACCTGCGACTGTATCTGAATGGACATCTGCAGTTCGCTTCGCGCGATGAGTATCGGTATCATGAAGCGTTGGTGCACCCCGGGCTGGCGGCGGCCACGTCGCGAGCCAATGTGCTGGTATTGGGCGGTGGAGATGGGTTGGCCGTTCGTGAGATTCTGCGCTACCCCGACGTCAGGCAGGTCACCCTGGTAGATCTGGACGAAGGCATGACCGCGCTGTTCAAGACCCACGATCGCCTAACCGCTCTCAACAAGGGCGCCTTCAACGATCCGCGCGTTCGCGTGGTGAACGCCGACGCGTTTACCTGGCTGGATGAGCACAAGGCGCTGTTCGACTTTGTGGTGATCGATTTCCCCGATCCGTCCAATTATCACGTGGGCAAGCTATATACCAGCGCTTTCTACCGGCTGGTGAAGCAGCATCTCGCACCCGGTGCCTTTCTCGCGGTGCAAAGCACGTCGCCCATGTTTGCCCGCCAATCGTTTTGGAGCATCGTGGCCACGTTGGAGGGTGCTGGGCTGCGCACATCACCCTACCACGTGTACGTACCGAGTTTCGGCGAGTGGGGATTTGTGTTGGCGGGTGTAGAACCGTATGCGGTCCCTGCGACGCTCCCTGCTGGCCTGCGCTATCTGACGATCGCGACCATCCCCTCGCTCTTCGATTTCCCTATGGATATGGGGAAGGTCGCGGCGCTGCCGAATCGGTTGAATGATCAGGTGCTGGTGCGATACTACGAGCATGAGTTTGATGCCATCAATCGGTGATGGGGATGCCGGCGGCGCGGGTAATGTGCGGCTGTCACGTCGCGAATTTCTCTTCGCGGTAGCCGTCGCTCCAACGGTCGCGCCGGCACTGATTGGGCTCACGCAGAAAGGCGGTGACCCAATCGCGGGCAACTTCGTAGACGACGACAGCGCGGTTGGCCATGCGCTGCGTGACGGAACACTGGTGTCACGCGCGCGTGAGCAACGGCGCGTATCGGTCGCCATTGTTGGCGGTGGCATCGGTGGTTTGAGCGCCGGCTGGCGACTTGATGCACTCGGCATGCGCGATTGGTTGTTACTGGAGCTCGCCACTACCACGGGCGGGAACGCGCGATCAGGCGGCAACACGACCGGTCGGTTTCCGTGGGGCGCGCATTATCTACCGGTCCCGTCTGCGGAGGCCGTCCACGTTCGCACGCTCATGCGCGAGCTGGGAGTGCTTGGTGCAAACGGGCAGTGGGACGAACGTGTGTTGTGTCATTCGCCGCAGGAGCGATTGTGGCAGCACGGCCGGTTTCACGACGGCCTGGAGCCGCTTGATGCGATGCCGCGTGCCGAGCGCGTGCAGTTCGCGCGGTTTGACGCATTGATGGCGGAATGGCGTGCCTCGCAAGCATTCTCGGTGCCGTCTGCCTTGGGGCAGGAGCGGCTGCTCAACGGAGCGCTTGGGAACGGCGCGACACAGGCGATTCGCGCACTCGATGCGCAAACCGCCGACGCATGGCTGCGTGCGCAGGGTCTTACGTCACCGGCGTTGCGATGGTGGGTGGAATACGGACTGCGCGACGACTACGGGTCGTCGCTGACGCAGGCCAGTGCCTGGGCAGCCGTGCACTATTCCGCGGCGCGCGGTGCCGACTCCGCGAGTGAGGAGGGACCACTGACGTGGCCTGAGGGGAACGACTGGATTGCGCAGCGCCTTGCGGTTCGTGGTGGCGATCGCGTACTCACCGGTGCTCCCGCCCTCGCGATATCTCGCGAGGGCACCGGTTGGCTGGTGCGCACGCCCACGATGGATGTGCGCTGCGACGCGATCATCTGGGCGGCGCCATTGTTCGTGCTGCCGAAGGTTCTGCCAGCGGTGCAGATACCGGTGCCGATTGACTACGCCTCGTGGGTGGTAGCAAATATTACGTTGCGTCGCCCGCCGCAGGAGCGCGGTGCCTCGCCGGCGTGGGACAGCGTGATTTATGGCAGCGAATCGCTGGGGTATATCGACGCAGGGCATCAATCGCTGGCCACGCGCGGGCCACGACGAGTGTGGACGTGGTATCACGCCGTCGTCGACCGCGACGGTCCCTCGGGTCGGCGGTGGTTACAGCAGCAGCCGTGGAGCGCGTGGCGTGATCGGATTCTGAACGATCTCGCGCGTGCGCATAGCGATATCGCCGACTGCGTGGAGCGGATTGACGTCATGCGGTGGGGACACGCGATGGCGCGGCCGTTGCCCGGCGTCCTTGATCGCGTGGCGCGGCTCAAGGCCTGGTCGCCGGCGCCGCGTGTATTCATTGCGCACGCGGACATGAGCAGTTTGAGTCTGTTCGAGGAAGCGCAGTGGCACGGCGTGTCGGCGGCCGAGCGTGCGGTGCGGTCGTTGGGGCAGGGATAAGGCCCCGCGCGGGCTGAGGTTTTGCGATATTCTCTGGAGCAGCACGTGCGGCAGATTTTCCGCATCACATCCCACCTTTTCGTCCCGAGGGCATCATGAGCGATTTCTTCCGTTCCTTGGCGCGCGGCATTCAATCCATGGGTGATGAGCCTGAGGGTGAGCGCTACGCCGTTGCGGGCAAGTTTGTGGCCTGCACGCACTGCCAGCGCGATCGGTTCGTTGAGGGAAGTGCGCTGCTCAACACGGCTGGCATGAGCTTCATGAACCTCGATTGGGCGAATCGTGCAGCGGCCACGCTGACCTGTACCAACTGTGGACGGATCGAGTGGTTTCTTTCCGATCCGCAGGCGGAAGGCGAGTAGGTCTGCCAATCCGATTTAAGAGTCCCCAGCGCTCCTTCTCTTACCAGCACTCTCATGGCGTCGTCGGTGGCAGTGTCTTTCCTGGTGATTCTCGTTGGCGGTGCGATGATTGCCGTTCAGGGCCCAATCAATGCCACGCTTGCCCGCGCGGTCGGCTCGCCGGTGAACGCAGCGCTGACTTCGTTTCTCGTCGGTACGGTGGCGCTCGCGCTGATTGCCGGCGCACAGCGCGTCGGCGCGAACGGCGCACTCGTTCGCACGTTGCCGTGGTGGGCATGGGTTGGTGGCTTGTGCGGAGCGGTCTTTGTCACCGCCGCAGCATATGTGGCGCCACGTATCGGCGTGGCCAGCATGCTGACGCTCGCGGTGGCCAGTCAGCTCGCGATGGCAATCGCGTTGGACCACGTTGGCGGGCTCGGCCTTCCTGTTCGCAGCGCCAGCGCGGGACGCGTCTGTGGCATCGCGCTCGTGATGCTCGGCGCGTGGTTGGTGCGCCGGTTCTAACGCCGAACGCGGCGGGCTCAGGTCGCGAGCGAACAGCCGCGCAGTACCCGCCGCGCCGCATTACTTTTCCGCCATGACGATCATCAATCAGGACGACCTGATCCAGTCCATTGCGGACGCGCTCCAGCACATCTCGTACTACCACCCGCTGGACTACATCCACGCGCTCGCCGACGCCTACGATCGCGAGCAAGGGCCGGCCGCCAAGGATGCCATCGCGCAAATCCTCACCAACTCGCGCATGTGCGCGGAAGGACACCGGCCGATTTGCCAGGACACGGGCATCGTGGTCGTGTTTCTCAAGGTCGGGATGAACGTGCAGTGGAACGCCACGATGTCGGTCCAGGAGATGGTCAACGAAGGGGTTCGACGCGCCTACCTTCAGCCGGACAATGTGTTGCGCGCGTCGATTGTCGCCGACCCTGCGTTCTCGCGCAAAAACACGAAAGACAATACGCCGGCCGTGGTGCACTGCGAGATCGTGCCCGGCGATACGGTCGATGTGAAGGTCGCGGCCAAAGGTGGCGGCTCGGAGAACAAATCAAAGTTCGCCATGCTCAACCCCAGTGATAGCATCGTCGATTGGGTAATGAAGACGGTACCACTCATGGGCGCGGGATGGTGCCCGCCGGGTATGCTGGGCATCGGTATCGGCGGCACGGCCGAGAAGGCGATGCTGATGGCGAAGGAATCGCTGATGGAGCACATCGATATGGCGCAGCTCAAAGCGCGCGGCCCGCAAAACAAAATCGAAGAGTTACGCATTGAACTGTGCGACAAAGTGAACGCGCTGGGGATCGGCGCGCAGGGACTGGGCGGCTTATCGACCGTGCTTGACGTCAAGATTTTTGATTTCCCGACACACGCCGCCTCGAAGCCCATTGCGATGATTCCCAACTGCGCTGCGACGCGCCACGCGCACTTTGTGCTTGATGGATCCGGTGCAGCTACGTTGCCGGTGCCAAAGCTGTCCGATTGGCCTGACGTGACGTGGCGCCCTGATGTGAACGCGAAGCGCGTTGATCTGAATACGCTCACACCGGAGATCGTGCGCAGCTGGAACGCCGGAGACCGTCTGTTGCTCAAGGGCAAGCTCCTTACTGGGCGCGACGCCGCGCACAAACGCATCGCCGATCTCTTTGCGAGCGGGCAGGGGCTCCCGGATGGTGTCGACTTCACCAATCGCGTGATCTACTACGTTGGACCGGTCGACCCGGTACGCGACGAAGCGGTAGGGCCTGCAGGTCCGACGACGGCCACGCGCATGGACAAGTTCACGGAGATGATGCTGTCCAGGACCGGATTGATCGCGATGATCGGAAAAGCCGAGCGCGGACCCACGGGGCTTGAGGCGATTCGCTCCCATCGGGCGGCCTATCTCATGGCGGTTGGTGGCGCTGCCTATCTCGTATCGAAGGCCATTCGATCGTCACGCGTGGTCGCGTTCGAAGATCTGGGCATGGAAGCGATCTACGAATTCGATGTTGACGAAATGCCGGTCACGGTCGCGGTGGATTCGGCGGGCAACAATGTCCATGAGACAGGCCCGCGTGAATGGCAGGAAAAGATTCGGCAGCTCCCCATTCTCGCGGGGTAGTGCGGGCGACCGCCGCTACGCAGACGGCGACGTGTCGAGGCCGGTCATCAGTCGCAAGAGCGTGTCTTGCGACGCTTCGCTGCGTGAGAGTTCACCACGAAGTCGCCCTTCGCGCAGAACCAGAATGCGCGACGACAACGTGAGGAGCTCGGGCAACTCACTGGAGATCAACAGCACCGCCGCGCCTTCTGTAGCACGTTGATCGATCCACGCGTGCAGTTCGGCTTTCGCGCCGACATCAACGCCGCGCGTGGGTTCGTCAAGGATGAGGAGATCGCTGGCCGCCGTCAGCCATTTCGAAAGCACCACTTTTTGCTGGTTGCCGCCGGAAAGCGACGACACCGTCACCTCGGCGCTGGCGCGGAGCGCAACACGTGCGAAGCTCTCCCGCACAGCCGTCGTCTCGGCGCGTTGATTGATCCATCCGCCACGCGCGAATCGCGAGACCGTTGGCAGCGTGGCGTTCTCGCGCGTGCGCATGCCGAGGACCAGGCCCTGGCGCTTTCGATCCTCGGGCACGAGGCCAATGCCGTAGCGCATGGCATCGCGCGGATCGCGAATAGTCACCGGCTGTCCGCGAACGCTGATGGTGCCAGTGGCCGTAGGATCGAGGCCGAAAATCGCCCGCGCGATCTCGGATCGGCCGGCACCAACGAGCCCGGCCAGTCCAACCACTTCGCCGGCGTGCACGGAGAACGAAATGTCCTGAAAGTGACCACGCGATGAGAGCTGTTCTACCCGCAGCCATTCAGCGCCACGCGCCACGTCCGCATGGCGAGCCACGTGCGTACCGAGTTCGCGGCCAATCATGTAACGCACCAGCGATGTTTCACTCATCTCCGCGGTGGGTTGCGTTACCACATGCTGTCCGTCGCGCAACACGGTGATGGTATCACAGAGCGCAAAGATCTCCGGCATACGGTGCGACACAAACAGTTGCGTCACGCCGCGTTGGCGCAATGCAGCCATCAGGCCGTAGAGCCGTTCTGCTTCTTTCTCGCCCAAACTGCTCGTTGGTTCATCGAACACCACCACGCGTGCGCCTTCACCCACGGCGGCGGCGATCTGCACGACTTGCTGCTCGGCAACGCTGAGCGACCGCATGGGGCGATCGGGGTCGATGTCCGCACCGGTCGCCGCGAGCAACGCCTGTGCCCGAATACGCAATTGTGCCGACCTGATCATTCCCCAGCGCTGCGGGAAGGATCGCAGGCAGAGATTGTCGCCAACCGTCAGGTTGTCGCAGAAGGCGAGTTCCTGATGCACCATCGCGACGCCAGCGGCGAGTGCCTCGCGCGGTGAGGAAAATGACACCACTCGTCCGTCGAGTTCTACGCGACCTCCATCCGCCTGATGCAGACCCGCGAGGATTTTTCCAAGCGTGCTTTTCCCAGCACCATTCTCACCGCAGATGGCGTGGCAGGAGCCTGCGGCGACGTCGAACGACACGTCACTGAGCGCTACCATGCCGGGAAAGCGCTTGGTGATCCCCTGGAAGCGGACGCGCGGTTGCGTTGACAATTACCTGGGTAGTGCGAGGAACCTGGGATCTACATCCGCGAAGCCCCACGACTTGAGCTGGCGTGCCCATTCGCCCAGGTTGTCCTTCGAGACGCGCACGAGATCCATCTGCACTTTGGCGGGCACGTCCTTTTTGAGGTAGACGTGATCGAAGATGGTGTTCACCGAGACATAGCCCCAGCTGTAAGTGGGCTGTGCAAACAGCACCGGTGCCAGACCCGCGTCGACGTAGGCCAGTTCTGCCGGGAGGGCATCGATCGCCACAATCCTGATCTGTTTTGGATCAAGGTCGGTGAGCAGCGTTCGCGTGAACAACGCCCACCCGCCAATCATGGCGAAGCCCTGCACATCAGGATATGCGTTCTTGACGCGGAGCACTTCGGCGGCCGCATCCTGCGGCGTTTCGGCGTGATAGAACGCATTGATGACGGTGATCCCAGGGTACTTCGCTGCCGTTTCTCGAACGCCACGAACGCGCGCTTGCAAGTTCAGCGCATTCTGATTGCCGGCGATGATGGCCACCTTGCCCTTGTCTCCCATTTGCTTCGCCAGCTCATTCATGACTTGAACGCCCATCGCGGCGTCGTCAGCACCGTAAAAGGAGAAGCGCTTGGAGTCGGGGACGTCGCTGTCGAAGGTCATCACGGGCACGCCACGATCCGCTGCTTCATTCACTGCGCCGCGCACCTTGGCCGCGTCGCTCGACGACAGAAGAATCGCGTTCGCACCGGAATTGACTGCTTCGGCAATCCGCTGCGCCTGCACGGCGCCGTCTTCGTTGGGTGGTGTGAGCCAGTCGATGGTGACGGTCACGCCATGCGTCTTCGACAACTCAGCCGCCGCCGTCTCGGCACCCTGTCGGCCCGACAGGAAGACCGGATTTGTGGAGCTTTTGGCGATCATGGCGATCGTGAAGGTCTTTCCACCGCTCGCGGTCGCGGCTGCCGAATCACCAGCGCCCGCCTTCTTCTCGCCGCCGCACGCGGCGAGTACGGCGAGTCCGAGCAGCAGCTTCCGTTGCTGACTGGAGAACATCAAAAGGTTTAAGAGCATTGCAACTCCGTAGAAGAGGCCTGTATGCCGCTGGGCACTAGCGCCGAACGGCAAACCGTTCAGACACCCGCGTAAACCCTCGTTGGTCGAGCACGACGGCAACAATGAGTGCTGTCCCGATGATAATCCACTCGTAGTTCTGATCGAGTCGCAAGGTACGGATGCCTTGGCGCATCATGACGATCAGTAACGCGCCGAGCATTGCGCTGAGGGCGCTCCCTTTTCCACCCGAGAGTGACGCACCGCCGACGACGGCGGAGGCGACCACATACAACTCGTATCCGTTCGCATCAGACGAAGTTGCCGAACCATAGAACGCGGCGCCGAGGAAGGCGGCGACTCCCGCAAGGAGCCCGGACACCACAAAGACGCCGAGGGTAATGCGCGAGACATTCAGCCCGGAGAAACGACTGGCCTCGGCGTTACCACCAATCGCAAAGATACGTCGCCCCCAGACGGAGCGTGACAGATAGAGCGTGCCGCAGAGCGTCACGAACAGCATGCTGAGGAGCGGTACCGGGTAGAGTGCCGTTCCCATTCCCAGCGGCGCTTTGGCGACATTGGTGAGCGCTTGTGGAACGAGAATGCTCTCCGCGTTACTGCTCACAAACGCGATGCCGCGCAGGACCCACATCGTTCCGAGCGTGATGATGAATGGATGCACGCCAAGGCCCACGACCATCACGCCATTGGCAATCCCGCAGGCGAGGCTGACGACGACGCAGGTGAAGAACCCAATGGCCACGGTGACCGTTGGATCCATCGGCCCGAGCGCGCGAAGCACCATCGCCATGACAACACCAGCGAGTGCATAGATCGCGCCAACCGAGAGGTCGATACCGCCGGCGATAATCACGAGGGTCGCTCCAACGCCCATGATGGCGAAGGCGCTCGCATCGGTCGCCATCTGGATCAGGGTATACCGATTCAAAAAGTTGTTGACCGTTTCACCCGTGCGAGGATCGGGGTGCGACCCGGCGCCGATGGTGAGTGCCGTTCCAAGCAGCAACAAGACCACCACCAGCCCGAACTGCTGGGATCGCAAAACAGGGCCAACAAACCGGCCGAGCAGCGTAGGCGTGGGAGCAGCGTGAGTCACGACAGGATGTTGGATGCGCGAGGAAAAGGGCAGCGAGGTAACATACCAGTCCATCCGTGCGCGCGCTTCCAACATCGGCGGCAAAGCATTCGCGTACCGCGCGCCGAAATCGATTGCGGCACCGAGGCCATTGGCCCGTAGACGATCTCAGTCGCCAGGCTGGCGCTCGCGCGGTAAGGTGCGCAGTCGGATACGACCGCGCATGGTCCTCACGGTGACGGACGGCGCGGGTGCGCCGGATGGGCCGATCACTCGCGAGAGTGATGTGGTGTTCCCGGATTTCACGGCGAGAGCGCGCAGATCGAGACTCTCTCTTCCCCCGCGGCGACCGGTCAGCACGCCACCAATCACCGCGTCAGTGGCGCGTAGATCCAGTGCTGCGCCTTGCTCGGCGGGGAATGCCAGATCAACGGTGCCGCCGAAGGTCTGCACATCAATAGACCCGGTTCGAGCGATGGCACCACGAATCTCGACGGCGCCATCAATAGTCTCGACTCGGACGGTGCCGATCAGCTGGGCCGACAGCACGAGAGCGCCGCTCACAGACGTCAGCTGTGCTTCAAGAATTCTCCCTGCGATATCAAGACGTCCTCGTGTCGTGCGCGCGCGTACGGCAGCTGCGTTCACGTGGATGTGCAGGTCGCCGCTAATGGATTCCGCGGTCACCGCATCGGCATCACCGGACACGTCTACGTCTCCCGCCGCCGATCCTACATCAATGGTAGACGTCAGTCCGATCACTCGCACGTCGGCAGCCCCACTGCGGACGACGACACGCGCGGCGGCGGGTACACGCACAAGAAGGGACGTGCGTCCGGCCGTGGCTGTACCCTCGGCGCCGAGCTTGAGCCCGTTCACGGTGCCGCCGCCGAAGAACGACTCACCGGAGGCAAGCGTCCCTTCGATGGACACCGAATCGCGTCCCCAGCCTTGCACGAGGAGCGTACCCGAGGGCGCATGGATCTTGATCGCGGCAGTAGGCGATGCACGCCACCCACGACGTGGCGTCACGCCTTGCGTCACGGCTGGCGTCACGGCTGGCGTCATGCCGTGCGTCACGACGAGCGCGCGCACCGAGGAGGCCGTTACGCATATCACGCTCGCCGTCAGGATCATCGGTCGCTTGATACAGACCCAAGGCGCCAGTCGCTTCAGCATCAGATATCGTCGAGCAGCGCCATGGCATGCTGCAAGAGCGCTCGTTGTCGCTCGCGCAGCGTGTCGATCGCTTCACGCGCACTGACGTCGCTGGGATCCCGGGCGAGTGCCGCACGCGCCGATCCCAGCTCGCGATTCGTGGATTCGATAGCACCGTCGACCGCGGCGCGCGCAGCCATCGGCCAGCGCGCTGAGCGTGCGGAATCATGGGCCGCCGCATGCCAGTTGCGAGTCTGCGCGACCAGCGCGAGCACGCGCGGATCGCGGCGTTCATCGTCCGAAAGGTCGGCAAGCGGATCTGGCGAAGCTTGGCGAATACTGCGGTTGGCCAACACGCTGAGCGTCACGACGAGCGAGGCCGCGAGTGCGGCCTGTGCAGCCCACCGAACACGTGTGCGACGCGTGCGTACCTGTGGCGCGCCTGCGGGGGGCATGGTCGCGATGGTGCGTTGCAGATGTGACCAGGAGTCCGCTGGGGGTGTGCGTTCCTCAGGTAACGCGTCGAGGGCCGCGCGGAGCTGAGGATCCGGTCCGTTATCGTGAGGCGTATGAGGCGCGTGCCGGCTCATCGTTCGATCTCGCGGCTCAGGAGGAGTCGGGCTCGGGAGACCTGCGCCCGCACAGTTCCAGCGGCGGTATCCGTGGCCTGCGCAATTTCATCGTAACTGAATCCTTCCACGTCGCGAAGGACGAACGCCGTGCGCATGCGTGGTGGGAGTGCGGCGATAGCGCGCTCGATATCGAGTCGGACGCCCGGTTCTGACGAGGGCGCGGCAATCCCGGCCAGCTTCTCGAGTTCGACTTCGCACGATTCGTGCGCGTCACGACGACGCTGGGCGCGGAGTGCGCCAAGGTGCGCGTTGACCGCAATGCGATGCAGCCAGGTGGCCAATGCGCTCTCGCCCCGCCAGTGCGGTAAGGCACGCCACCCCTGGACGAAGGTGTCTTGCAGCAACTCCGCGGCCAGCGCATTGTCGCCAGCCAGTCGCGAGAGGAGCGCGAAAATCCGCGGGGCATGCCGCTGGTACAGCACACCGAACGCGACATCGTCGCCCCGTTGGGCTCGTGCCACCAACGCCCGCTCATCAGCGTCGTCGACGGGCGACGAGCCGGATGCGGAACGTGATGTCGTCGTCAAGGAGATCGTTGCCAGCGGTCGAACCACGGTAGGTGAGTCCCCAGAGGTTGCGGTTGATTCGAAAGTACGCGCTTGCTGCCACGCTCGCCTCAGGCGGATTGTCGAGTCGGGCATCAAACTGGATGGCACGAGTCGAGTCTCGGATGGAGAGTTGGGCGTGTACACGAACGACCCCCGGTGCTGTTCGCACCGCCCGTTGAATATGCAACCGCGCCGTCGGGAACCTCGGTACATCAAAGAAATCGGCATCGAGCAAGTGCTTCCGCAAGCGGTTGCGGGGTACGGGCTCCCACCGTGGGATATCGGTGACCTCGAGCGACGTCACCGGTATCGTGATCGTGCCGCTGATGATGGGCTCGCCACCAAGGAGCAGTGAGCCAGCGGCAACGCGCACGGTGCCTTCATGTGAACCACGTCCGCCGAACTTCGTCCCTTTCCACGTGATCACCGTCGAGTCGACATCCAAAAGCATGGTGTCCACCCGGCCCGCGTCCCACAACACGATATCGCGCTGCGCGCGCCACGATCCATCGGCCACCCGAATCGGCGTCACAATCCCTCCACCGCCGTAGCCCGGACGTTGTGCGCGGCGCGCGCGCGTCATGAGCGGGTCATCGGTGAACTCTACGGCATCGATCTCACAGGCCACGCCGCCCGGCGGCAGCACCTCGAGGTGGATGTGTTGCGCCTCGACGCTACCAGGATACGACGCTGGGCGAACGGTGCGAAAGGTATACAGCCCGTCGGCACCGGTCCGCATCCATCCACGCAGGCGTCCGTGCATGCTGGCGAGTCCAGTCGCTTCAGCGTCACGCGCGTAGACACCTTTTGCGTTCGTGTTGTACGCGTAGACAATCACCCCGGCCGCTGGCGTGCGGCCATCGGCCTGACGCACGATGCCGCTGACGGTCATTGCCTCGCCCGCTTCGTCGGGACGCGCGATGGTGGCAACGTTGGTGACCCCGGCGGGGACCTCTTCGGGGCCGCGTGCAGGACACCATTGGGCGTGCGCGACCGGCGCAGCAAGGAAGGCCAGTGGGCCGAGTGTCAGGCGTATTGCCGCAACGCCAGCATGATGAGTCAGCATGCCTGTTGGATGCCGCACCCTTCGACTCTGCGTAGTCGTCTCACGAAGTCCGTCGCCGACGCGATGAGCTAGCGCCACACACGGCTCATGCTGCGGCGTCCGGGCGACACCTGTTTGCGCAAAACGCCTGTGCCACT
>Ga0105049_10000374_pt1 | contig 48108 bp, 46 predicted proteins | sample MAT06_FD_78087 | JGI IMG/M metagenome (GOLD analysis project Ga0105049, IMG submission 78087) | Freshwater microbial communities from Lake Fryxell liftoff mats and glacier meltwater in Antarctica - MAT-06 | ecosystem: Environmental > Aquatic > Freshwater > Ice > Liftoff microbial mat | place...
CCCAAGGGTTGGGCTGTTCGCCCATTAAAGCGGTACGCGAGCTGGGTTTAGAACGTCGTGAGACAGTTCGGTCCCTATCCGCCACGCGCGCAGGAGTCTTGAGGAAACCTGTCCCTAGTACGAGAGGACCGGGATGGACGAACCTCTGGTGTGCCAGTTGTCCTGCCAAGGGCACGGCTGGTTAGCTACGTTCGGTAGGGATAACCGCTGAAAGCATCTAAGCGGGAAGCCCGTTCCAAGATAAGGACTCCCACAGGGTTAACCTGGTAAGGACCCCAGTAGATGACTGGGTTGATAGGCCGGAAGTGGAAGTGCAGTAATGCATGCAGCTGACCGGTACTAATAGTCCGAGGACTTGCCTCATTTATAAATTGCACTCGCGTCCACTGTGCGGTTCCCGAGATTCGGTCGGGAACCTTCTCCATCAGGAGAAGACCAATTGAAATCTCAATAGAGTTTCGGCGGTCATAGCGAAGGGGAAACGCCCGGTTCCATTCCGAACCCGGAAGCTAAGCCCTTCAGCGTCAATGGTACTGCGCGGGTGACTGCGTGGGAGAGTAGAACGTCGCCGGACATTTTTTTACTTATGGCCACCTCCGGGTGGCCATAAGTATTTCTACTGCTATACATGGTAAGCAATTATTCAATTCAATAGCGGCGATTCGATCTGTCCTCATTGTCGGATGCACTAATTCAAGGAGTCCTCAAAATGGCAGAGCGTCCAAGCAGCGATCGTCCCCGTAGCGACCGTCCTGGTGCTGATCGTCCCAGTAATGATCGTCCGCGCAACGATCGTCCTGCTTCTGGCCGTCCGCGTAGCGATCGTCCGCGTAGCGATCGTCCGCGTAGCGATCGTCCTGTTTCGGATCGTCCTCGTAGTGACCGCCCCCGTAGTGACCGTCCTGCTTCGGATCGTCCGCGTAGCGATCGTCCTGTTTCGGATCGTTCCCGTAGCGATCGTCCTGGCTCTGGCCGTCCAAGTAATGATCGCCCCCGTAGCGACCGTCCTGCTTCGGATCGTCCGGGTAGCGATCGTCCGGGTAGCGATCGTCCGCGTAGCGACCGTCCGCGCAACGATCGTCCTGGTGCGGATCGTCCCCGTACCGACCGTCCGGGTAGCGACCGCCCCCGTAGTGACCGCCCTCGTAGTGACCGTCCGGGTAGCGATCGTCTTGGTTGGGACCGGCCGCGTAGCGATCGGCCGACTTCGGACCGGTATCCGACGAGGGAGAGACGTGATGATGATTCGTATGAATCACGTGGCCCGTGGATTCCAGATGAAATACTTTTTGAGGATTTAGATAAGTCAGTCCGTTTCGAGCTACAGACATTGCCAGAATCTTTACAGGATCGTGTGGGTCGTCATTTACTGGCTGCAGAAATTGCTATCGGTGAAGATGACTTGGACAGCGCCCTTGCGCATTCACGGCAAGCGAAAAAGTTAGCCGGGCGAGTAGCTGTGGTTCGTGAAGCGAATGGAACGATCGAATATCTGGCCGGTGAATATGCTGCCGCCCTAAATGAGTTGCGTGCGGTTCGGCGGATGACCGGGAGTAATGATTTCGTCGCAATGATGGCTGATTGTGAACGTGGCCTTGGTCGGCCTGAAAGAGCTATTGAGTTTTTGAAATCAATCCCGATGAAAGAACTATCGCCGGAAACTGCCATGGAAGCCTTGATGGTGAACGCTGGTGCTCGCGCAGATTTGGGCCAGGTTGATGCCGCATTATTGCTGCTTAATGTGGGTGCTTTGACATCGCTTCCCGCGGGTGATTTGCGCGCTCGAATGCAAGAAGCGTATTCAGAATTACTGGAGCAGGCTGGTCGCTCTGAAGAGGCCCGTGCCTGGCGAGGTAAGGCCATGAAATCGGATATTAACGGTGTCACAGCACTCGCGCGTGAGCAAGAAAGCGAAATATCGGCTCACGTGATTGACGAATCAGACTGATTCTTTTTCTGCAACCAGTGCCAGATTCCACTTACTTGTGCTTCTGAACTGCTGAACTGCTCAAATTTATGTGCCGTTTCGGCGTTGGCAAAGAATCGAGCGTTCACATCGCGGTCCTTGGCTTGCACCATGAGCAGTGCGTGATCAAAATCTAAGCCCTCTTGGTGGGCTTGTTTAACCCACTCAACCCAATAATGGAGTTGAGCGCGTGACTCCTCAAACACTCGATCGATGTCGATTGTCGGCCCAAAGTGACTGAAGAGCAGTCGGTTTGGTGCTATCGCCTGCATTGCTTGGAGTGAATGTAACGCGAGGTTAAAGTCGAAATCTGGCGGTGGCGTTGCTGGTCTGAGGTCCCCGGTTTCAGGGATGTAGACACCTGCCGCATCCCCGGTATAGAGATCACCGGTTGCCGAATCAATGAGCGCGACGTGATGTGATGCGTGTCCTGGATTGTGAAATGTGTCAAGAGTGCGCCCGGCTCCAAGATCGATACTTCCTCGTTCACCCAGTGCATCAATTCGGTTCGGGTCGGTGGGAAGCAATGGTCCAAACATTTCATCTATTTTGGATCCGAAAACACGATAAGCACTGGCTACCAACTTCCGCGGGTCAACCAAGTGTCGTGCACCACGCTCATGAACAACGATGCGGGCGTTGGGGTACGCATTGGCGAGGTCACCAACTCCGCCGGCATGATCAAGGTGAATATGTGTGACCACGATGGTGGCCAAATCCTGCGGGCCACAGCCCAGTTCGTCCAGACTGGATTGCACATGGGGTGCACTCAGCGCCGCGCCTGTTTCAATAAGTGCCGGACGATCGCTAGAGATGAAATAGGAAGACGTGATCCCTTCGAAGCCACCCATCAATGTGTCAATCGAATACACACCACCGCCTAGATCTTGGACTCGTGGTGATTTATTCACACCCTCTGTCATGTGATCCACAAGACCAGACTAGAGGTGTTGCACTCTTCCTATCGGACCAATAATGCAATTACATTCATTCCGATAGGAGTTCACATGTCCAATAACATTGAAATCGTTGGTCGATTAGTAAGTCGCGTCACCCAGAGGGAACTTCCCAGCGGGGACGTTGCCACCGGGTTCGCCGTAATTGTTGACCGTCCGGTGAGCGAGCAGGTGGGGAGTACCAAGGTTGACACCTTGCCGTGTCAAACCTTTCGGGACTCGGTCGCAAAGAAGGTTCTGACCCTAGAACCGGGTACTCCAGTGCGTTGCACAGGTGTGTTACGGCGTCGATTCTGGAAGTCACCGAGTGGGTTGGCGAGCGCTCTAGAGATCGAGGTGCGAGCACTCAAGCGCTTCGTGTAGGAGAAGGTAGACTAAGGGGGTGATCCCAGCCGACGAAATTTTTGCTATCAGCGAAGAGACATTAGAATTCGATCCGCTGCCGATCGCTGCTGTTCCTGGACCTCGGACTTCCAGTAATGGAGTTCGACTAGATTCGATCCCCGAGGCAATCGATGCCATCCGGGCGGGTAGGGCAATTGTTGTGGTCGACGACGAGGACCGCGAAAATGAAGGCGATCTGATTTTCGCCGCTTCTAAGGCAACTGCCGAGTTGGCGGCGTTCATGATTCGGTACACGTCGGGGTACATTTGTGTGGGAATGTCCGGCGAGTTATTGGATCGGCTGAATCTGCCACCGATGACATCGGTAAATGAAGACCGTAAGGGAACTGCGTACGCGGTTTCAGTGGATGCGAAGGACGTCGAAGCGACCGGAATTTCAGCGGTTGATCGTGCTCACACAATCCGCGTGCTGGCTGACTCGGCAACTGAACCACACGAATTAACGCGACCTGGCCACGTCATGCCGCTACGAGCGGTTCAAGGAGGCGTGCTGCGCCGCCCCGGTCACACTGAGGCATCGGTTGATTTGACCCATCTTGCTGGCTTGACTAGGGCTGGTGCACTGTGTGAACTGGTAAATGACGATGGCACCATGATGCGCACACCTCGGTGCCGTGAATTCGCGGATGAGCATGGCTTGCTGCTGATCTCAATTGCTGACTTGATCAAGTATCGGCGTCAGCATGAATCACAGGTGACGAAAGTTGCCGACGTGAGGCTCCCAACCGAATATGGTGTTTTTCGCGCGGTTGGTTATCGCAGTGAAATTGATGGCAGCGAACACGTCGCCTTGGTCTGCGGTGATCTTGGGCAGGGCAATGACGTCTTGGTCCGGGTGCATTCTGAATGTTTAACGGGTGATGTGTTCGGTTCGCTTAGATGCGATTGTGGCCCGCAACTGCATACCGCTATGTCGCGGATCGCCCAAGAAGGACGTGGCGTCGTCCTCTATGTCAAAGGCCATGAAGGGCGCGGAATTGGCCTGATGGACAAACTTCGCGCCTATGAATTGCAGGAAAACGGGCTCGACACAGTTGATGCAAACCTCTCACTGGGGCTTCCAGCCGATGCTCGTGATTACGGAACCGGCGCTCAAATCCTCTCGAAGTTAGGAATCAAGAGCATGCGCTTATTGACGAATAACCCGACCAAACTTGCGGGGCTTAAAGGATATGGACTTTCCATTACTGACCGCGTCCCATTGGTGATTGAGGGGAACACTCACAATGCCGTGTACATGTCAACAAAAGCAACTCGAATGGGTCATGAGCTTTAATGGCGAGCGGGTCTGGCCCCGATGGGATTCCTTCAGCACATGAATACGACTGGTATCAACGCGCTTTCGAGCTTTTAGAAAGTGGCGATAGTGCCGCTGCTGCGATTCTATTTCAGAGATTGCGTGACGTAAATTCAAATCCCAGTGTACTTGAAGGTCTCGGCAGAGCGTTTTTTGACGCCAAACAGTATGGCCACGCGGCAAAGGTTTTGGGGGAATTAGTTGAGAAGGCGCCCGATAATGATTACGCCCATTTCCTATTGGGACTGTCGCTGTGGCGTTTGCAAAAGTTTATTCCAGCGCGGGATCATCTATCGATGGCATTTGTCATGAAACCCCAGCGATCCGAATATGGAACGGCGCTGGCTCAAGTGAAGTCGACACTGCGACACCGGACCGAGCAGGGCATGCCACTTGAAGGCCCCATCCAGGGACAGGATGGTGTGTGATCAACTCACGAACTGACCCAAACATTCCCGAACAGAAGCTATTTGAGAAATTTGACGCCGTCTATTTTGATCTGGATGGGGTCTTGTATCGCGGATTGGGTGCTGTTGAAGGCGCAGCGCAAGCCGTGACGCAAATAGTCCACAGTGGGCGTGGCGTCGCGTACGTGACCAATAATGCGTCGCGGACACCGGAGGACGTGGCCGCTCATCTATTGGAACTAGGAATACCCGCGAGTGCCGCTGAGGTTGTGACGTCCTCCCAGGTAGCCGTTGAGATTTTACAGCAGCATGTTGCCCGTGGTGAACGAGTTTTTGTGGTGGGTGGGCAAGGGGTTGAAGAGGCCCTTCGCGCTGCAGGGTACGTGCCTGCGCGAGATCCGCGTGATTGCGTCGCGGTTGTTCAGGGGTTTGGCCCGTTGGTTTCGTGGCGGGATTTAGCCCAAGCTTCATATTTAATTCAAAACGGGGCAACCTGGATCGCGACCAATCTAGACAGTACCTTTCCGACCGCCTCGGGAATTGCTCCAGGTAATGGTTCTTTGGTTGACGCTGTGCGCAATGCGGTAGGACGCCACCCTGATGGTGTTGGCGGAAAACCTGATCGCGCCATGATGGATAGGACGATTGCGGTGGTGCCGGGGGAGAGACCACTGCTGGTGGGGGACCGGTATGACACCGATATTGCGGCTGGAATTGCCGTGGGAATTCCCACGATGCTGGTCCTCTCAGGGGTGAGTGCGCCGGCGCATGTGTGGAGATCAGACATTCGAGCGGACTATGTATGTGAAAATGTTGCGGGTCTCGTTACCGCGTATCTGCCCGCGATGGCGGGCGTCGCTGGTCACTCGTGTGGGCAGGCAACGGCTACTTTCGTAGTTGCTGAAACGTGTGTCCGGGCGACGGGTGGCACGCGCCTAGAGCGATTACGGGCAGCCGATAGCCTAAAGTGGAGCCTGGTTGAACACGTCGGCCTGGATTCTTTCGTCCAAGGGCGGATCGCACTCGATCTGGGGGAGTAGTGATGTCATTAGTTAGCAGTGGCCAGAGATGGTCACCCGAATTGGTAAGGGGAGCATCTCATGTTTGAATCGGTACCAAATATGACCACGCTACGCAATTATCTCGAGATGGCGACCGGACTCACCGAAGCAACAGCAGCGAAAGCCATGGAAGTGGCCGGATCGCTGATCGCCCAAGGGATGTCCCTAGGTACTAAGCAGCCCGCTGATGTTGCATCGAGTGTGGCGCAAGCCGCCGACGATCTTATGGAGCAGAGCAAATCGAATCGTGATTTGTTAGTAAGTCTGATTCGCTCCGAGGTAGACAAAGCAATCGGTCGTGTTGGGTTTGTTCGCGAAGATGAATTGGCAGCTCTCAGGGCCCGCGTGGACAAGGTCGAAAGCTCTTTTGCCTACAGCGAAAATAACGCTGCTTCACCTGCGCCCAATTCCGAGGTAGCAGAGGCTGCGATCCCGCTGAAAAAGAAGAAGGTTGCGGTTGAGCATGAATCCTGAACTTTTAAATGTCGATGAAGCAGTCAGCGGACAAGGTGCGGATTCCGAGGACCTATTTCTCCTCGACGAAGTAGTGCATTCTGAACTTGTCTTGCCGGTGTGGGAGGCCACAGGCCACGGTGAGATTGACGCCGCATTGGAAATCATCCAGGTCATTAACGTCGAGGACATTCACTCGCATCACGAAATTTTGACACAGGTACATGACCGGCTCCGTGATGTCATGGTCAATTTAGATCGTTAAGTCAGTCCTTAGGCAACAGGAAATCACGGTTGAAAACGGCCAATGCGCAGATTAGATGCAGAATTAGTGTCGCGTGGACTGGTTCGCTCGCGCGGTGAAGCACATCTTGTGATTGAGGCACGCCGCGTTAAAATTGATGGAATGGTGGCGCTCAAGGCGTCAACGGGGGTCAGCTCACAGTCAAATGTCATTGTTGAAGGTAAAGGTGACTCGTACGTTTCTCGTGGCGCGCACAAATTAATGGGTGCATTGCAGGCTCTCCCAATCTCACTTTCGAAGCGGTATGTACTCGATGCTGGAGCGTCAACCGGTGGTTTCACCCAGGTGGCGCTTGAGGCTGGAGCTAAAGGTGTTCTGGCTGTTGATGTTGGATACGGTCAAATCGCTTGGTCACTTCGGACCGATCCCCGGGTGCATGTCATGGAGCGGCAAAATATTCGGTATTTGAAACCGGAGCAACTTCCTTTTATCCCCGAGGTCGTCGTTGCTGATCTTTCATTTATTTCTTTGACCACCGTGCTGCCAGCCCTTACCTCATTAATTGATCCCGCCGGGGAAATGTTGCTGATGGTGAAGCCCCAGTTCGAAGCAGGTCGCGCGGCAGTGAGTGCATCACATGGGGTGGTTCGCGACCCGGTGATACGCGCTTCGGCAATAAACCGAGTTGCCCAAGCAGGGATCGCGGGGGGTTGGGCTGTGTCCGGGATTGCTGCCAGCCCGCTGCCCGGGCCCAAGGGGAATGTGGAATATTTTCTCTGGCTCACCCACAGCTCCCAACTGCAGGGTAGGCAGGCGAACCCCGATACGACAGAATTAGCGCAGATGATCGACACTGCCATTGAGGAAGGACCTGCATGACGCGTGCAACCAGTCCTCCCTCACGCGTACACGTCGTTGTCAATAGTCGGTCTGAGCATGCATTGCGGATCGCCGACTTAGTCGACACCGGGTTGAGTGCCCACGCGATTACGACCAGTCGCGAATCCGACGAGTCCGAAAATGCACCATTTAGTACTGATGAACTCAATGCGGTCCTCGGATTGCTTCCAACGGATCTTATTTTGGTCATCGGTGGTGACGGCACGATGCTGCGCGCCGCTGAACTGGGGCGGGATTCTGGTGCGGCTATTTTGGGGGTAAACCTTGGACACGTTGGATTCTTGGCCGAGGCCGAGGAAGAAGATTTGCAATTCGTCATCGACGCTATTGCTGGTGGCCAATGGAGTGTTGAGGAGCGATTAGCCCTTGATGTCATTGTTGTCCAAAACTTAAATGTGGTGGACCGCACCTGGGCGCTTAATGAAATCAGTTTGGAAAAACACGACCGAGAAAAAATGATTAGCGTGCTCGCCCACGTTGACGACCATCCGTTGAGTCGTTGGGGTTGTGACGGCGTTATCTGCGCAACCCCCACCGGCTCGACAGCCTACGCATTTTCCGCGGGTGGGCCAATCGTGTGGCCCGAAGTCAGCGCACTGTTACTGCTTCCGATAAGTGCACATTCATTGTTCGCGCGGCCGTCGGTGATTGCGCCCACGAGCGTCATCCGACTTGAACTTTCGCCCGAAGCGGATGCTGTCATGTGGGCCGACGGAAGACGGATGATTGCAGTTGCCGCGGGATCAAGCCTTGAAGTTCGCGCCCACGAGCAGCCGGTTCGTTTTGCTCGACTCGTCACATCCCCTTTCACCGATCGACTGGTCGCAAAATTCCAATTGCCCGTTGATGGTTGGCGTGGTGTCGGCAAATGAGGTGTGCGCTGGTGAGAGTGAGTACGTCATGCTCGAGTCTTTAACAATCTCGAATCTTGGAATTATTGCGTCGGCTTCCATTGAACTTGGCCCCGGGCTCACGGTTCTGACGGGTGAGACGGGTGCTGGAAAATCTATGATTTTACAGAGCATTGGGCTACTCATGGGCAATCGCGGCAGTACCGAACTGGTTCTCGACTCGGCCGATCGAGCCAGGGTGGATTGCGAAGTGAAATTCACGAAAGCTGCCGGACCCGTGGTTCTCGCGTTAGTCGAAGAAAGTGGCGGGGAGTGCGAGGAAATTGATGACTCGGGTGAGTTGTCGCTTTTAATTTCACGCGAGATAACTCACAGCGGTCGAGGAAAAATTTTCCTTGGTGGTAGGCAGGTGCCGGCGAGCGTCTTACGGGCGGTCAGTGAAAATCTGATTACACTGCACGGACAATCTGACCAGGTGTTATTGCGTGATGCAGCCAGGCAATTGGAATTGCTTGACCGTGCTGGCGCGCAAGAGCTAGCAACAGCCAAAACTGCCTATCAAGTGGCCCTTCGTGACTACCGCACATTGCGTAAAGAGCAGGATCGCCTGCGCGCGAACGAAAGTGACCAGCAAGCCAGAGTATTCGTACTGGAGCAAGGGATCGGTGACATCGCCGAGCTCAACTTTGTCGTAGGTGAAGACGACCACGCTGCACAAAAGATTTCAGTCATGCGTAACATTGACGACCTCAATGGATCCGTTGGACGGGCGCGTGAATTGCTCTCGGGGGCCAATGACACGGGGCCAGAGGGAGATTCGATTTCGATTTTGGAACAATTTGGCGAGCTCGCTAAATCCCTGGAACATGCTTGTGAACTCGACACGGGATTGTCCCCTCACCTAGGGCGAATTCTGTCGGCAACCGCCGACATATCCGATCTTGACGCCGACCTTGGCCGCTATTTGGCAGCGCTTGACGCCGACCCCCAGGAACTAGCTAATCTAGAAATACGAGTGTCCCGGCTGTCAGCAATCAAAAAGAAATATGGACCGGCCTTAGCTGACGTAATCATCTGGCACGATCGAGCTCACAGTGAATTGGAAGGCATCCTTTCCCGGGATTCTCGTTTGGAAGAACTTGACGGTGAGATTACAGCTGCTTTTACCGGTGTGACCCACAATGCTCATGCGTTAACCCTTGCTCGGGCCACGGCGGCCAAACGGCTCGAAGCCGGCATTGAGTCTGAACTTGGGGGTCTTGCCATGCCATTTGCCCAGGTGAAGATCGAACTGGAGATTGAAACCGATCCCGAACTATGGACTCGAAGTGGTCGCGATCGGACAATATTCATGCTGGCAGCGCACGAGGGTGCCAAGTTTTTGCCGCTTTCCCGAAGCGCATCAGGTGGTGAACTCAGCCGGGTGATGCTCGCGATCGAGGTGGCCCTCGCTGGCGAAGACCCGGCACCCACCATGATCTTTGACGAAGTTGACGCGGGTATCGGCGGCGCCGTTGCCGTGGAGGTTGGCCGCAGGTTGGCCGCACTCGCCCGGCACACTCAGGTGATCGTGGTAACCCACCTTCCGCAGGTGGCTGCTTTCGCGGATCGGCATCTCGTCGTAGAGAAAATAGCCGCGGCCAACTCGGTGCAAACATCCGTTGTACTGGTGCAAGGCGAGGAACGGGTTCACGAAATCACTCGGATGCTCTCTGGATTACCGGACTCCGAACACGGTGGAGCGCATGCATTGGAATTGCTCGAACTTGGTGCAAAAAAGTAGTTTGAGGCCATTTCTCGCGAGTCGCAGAGATCGCGTCCACGACACTGATAGGCTTCACTCCCGTGGAGAAAACTGGGACAAAGCACATATTCGTCACTGGAGGCGTTGCCTCCTCACTCGGTAAGGGTCTTACCGCATCCTCGTTAGGTAATTTACTGACTGCCCGTGGTCTGCGCGTGACGATGCAAAAACTTGATCCGTATCTTAATGTGGATCCTGGAACTATGAATCCATTCCAGCATGGTGAAGTGTTCGTCACCGATGACGGCGCTGAAACCGATCTGGATATTGGACATTACGAACGTTTTCTCGACACAAATTTACATGGCTCAGCAAATGTCACAACGGGACAGATCTATTCGACGGTGATTGCAAAAGAACGCCGCGGTGAGTATCTGGGAGACACGGTGCAAGTCATTCCACATATTACTAATGAAATTAAGTCTCGTATTCGGCGAATGGCCGGGCCTAATGTTGACGTTGTTATTACTGAGGTTGGCGGCACCGTAGGTGACATCGAGAGTTTGCCTTTCCTTGAGTCTGTCCGGCAGATTCGCCACGAAATTGGTCGAGATAACGTATTTTTCTTGCATGTGTCGTTGCTGCCCTACATCGGTCCATCAGGCGAACTGAAAACCAAGCCGACTCAGCATTCCGTTGCCGCCCTTCGCAACATTGGTATTCAACCGGATGCAATTGTGTTGCGCGCTGATCGACCAGTTCCAGACTCCATCAAACAAAAAATCTCGATGATGTGTGACGTAGACGCAGAGGCGGTTGTCGCGGCGGTCGATGCATCGAGTATTTACGATATTCCGAAAGTACTTCACTCCGAAGGACTTGATGCATACGTTGTCCGCCGACTTGACTTGCCATTTCGCGATGTGAATTGGGAGCAGTGGGATGATCTGCTGGAGCGGGTGCATCACCCAAAGCACGAAGTGACGGTCGGGCTAGTCGGTAAGTACATCGACTTACCAGACGCCTACCTTTCGGTGACCGAAGCGTTGCGCGCTGGCGGCTTTCACAATAACTGTCGCGTAAATATTCGCTGGGTCTCAAGTGATGACTGCGCAACCCAAGAAAGTGCGGCGGAGAATCTTTCCGACCTCGACGCTATTTGTGTTCCCGGTGGTTTTGGTGTTCGGGGGATTGAAGGAAAACTCGGTGCGTTGACCTTCGCCCGCGAAAACCTTATTCCCACGCTTGGGCTTTGCCTTGGGTTACAGTGCATGGTGATCGAATACGCCCGATCAATCGCGGGCCTAGCACACGCAAACTCGGTTGAATTCGACGAATCGACACCTCACCCGGTTATTTCGACGATGGCTGATCAACGTGATGTTGTGTCGGGTGATCGAGACATGGGCGGCACCATGCGCCTTGGGCTGTACCCGGCAAAGCTTGCCCAAGGTTCGCTCGCCTACGCGGTTTATGGTTCTCCATACATCGAAGAGCGTCACCGCCATCGTTTCGAAGTGGCAAACGAGTATCGAGATCAACTGTCGGATGTTGGGTTGAGTTTTTCTGGGACGTCACCCGACGGGCGCCTCGTAGAATTCGTGGAACTCCCGGTCGACATTCACCCGTACTACATCGGCACCCAAGCGCACCCCGAGTTGCGCTCGCGTCCGACCCGCGCTCATCCGCTCTTTAGTTCTCTGATTGAAGCTGCCATCACCCGATCACATTCACTGCAACAGGATTTTTCCGCGGCGGACGCGTAAATTTTACGAGTGATTAATTCGTGGATGGGACCAGTCATCGATAGCGTGGAACCTGCCACGTTATTGGACAGCGAAACAGTGCATGTTGGTGGTAAGTGGCGGGTCGATGTTGAAACTGTTGATATTTCCGGCCAGCGAGTCAAGCGCGATATCGTGATTCATCCGGGTGCTGTGGCGGTTTTGGTCCTCAATGAGCACGACGAAGTGTTGCTGATCAGGCAATACCGGCAAGCGCTTGGAATGTTTCTTTTTGAAACTCCTGCTGGATTACTTGATATCCCAAATGAAAATCCACTTGACGCGGCCCAGCGTGAATTAGCCGAAGAAGCTGGATTGAGGGCAGCGCACTGGAACACGTTGGTCGATTTTTATAACTCACCCGGTGGTTCAAGCGAAGCTATTCGGATTTATTTGGCTCAGGAAATTTCCGAGCTCCCCGAAGGGCGCGTTGTGACGGAGGAAGCCGAGGAAGTGGACCTGCCATCGGTGTGGGTGCCCCTGTCAAACGCTGTGGATCTTGTGTTGGGTGGCGAATTAGGAAACCCGACCGCAGCCATGGGCATTCTTGCCGCATGGACGTGGCGCTCGAAACCACCACGGAAGTTGCGTGATGCCCATGCACGCTGGGTCGCGCGCGAGGGGTTGAAATCAATTGGCAGACTTCCATCCGTGTAGATTCACGGCCAAGACCCATCACAAGGAACTGAGGTTACTGTGCGCGTTGGAATCCCCAAGGAGATCAAGAACCACGAGTACCGGGTAGCAATTACCCCGGCCGGGGTGCACGAACTTGTCACCCACGGTCATGACGTGGTGATCGAGGCTGGTGCCGGGGTTGGTTCTTCGATTCCGGACACTGATTTTGTTCAAGCCGGTGCCGTGATGCTTACCAGTGCAGATGCAGTCTGGGAAACCGCAGCCATGATTCTTAAGGTCAAAGAGCCGATTGCCGCTGAGTATCACCGCATGCGCGAGGGTCAGGTCATTTTCACCTACCTGCACCTTGCGGCTTCACAGGAATGTACCGATGCACTAGTCAGCTCGGGTGCAACCGCAATCGCTTACGAAACCGTTGAACTGCCCGATGGATCCCTTCCGTTGTTGGCCCCGATGTCTGAGGTTGCGGGCCGCTTGGCACCGCAGGTCGGCGCTCACTCACTGATGCGCGCCCACGGAGGACGTGGAGTCCTCATGGGAGGTGTCTCGGGTGTCTATGCGGCAAAGGTCGTCGTTCTTGGAGCCGGCGTCGCCGGAATGAACGCAGCAGTGATCGCGCTTGGAATGCAAGCCGAAGTTTTACTCTTGGACAAAAACATTACCCGTCTACGTCAAGTGGACGCTATTTACCAGGGACATATGCAAACGGTCGCATCAAATGCTTTTGAAATTGAGCGGGCGGTCCTTGATGCCGACATGGTCATTGGCGCTGTCCTCGTCGCCGGAACCAAGGCGCCAAAACTGGTTTCGAATGATTTAGTATCACGGATGAAGTCGGGCTCAGTTTTAATCGATATCGCAATTGACCAGGGCGGTTGCTTTGAAGACTCACGTGCGACCACACACGCAGATCCGACCTATGAAGTGCACAACTCAGTGTTCTATTGTGTGGCGAACATGCCTGGAGCAGTTCCGCACACGTCAACCTACGCCTTAACGAACGTGACGCTGCCTTATGTTGTCGCGCTTGCCGACAAGGGTTGGAAGCAAGCTTTATCCGATGATCCGGCATTGGCATTGGGCTTGAATGTTCACAACCACCAAGTCACGTACGCGGCAGTTGCAGAATCTTTCGCTTACCCGCTCGCCGCACTCGCCGAGGTGCTCACCTGAAGTTAGATCGGGCGGTACGCGGTTACCTCGATCATGTCAGTATTGAGCGGGGGCTCTCCGCCAACACGGTAAGCGCCTACTCACGTGATCTGGACCGATATCAAAGATGGTGTTTAAAGCGGGATTTAAACACGTTGGACGACGTAAGCGCAAATTCAATAAACGACTTCGCGGTCTCACTCTCCAATGAACTCAGCGCGTCTAGTGCGGCTCGAATAGTGGTCTCGGTTCGCGGTTTTCACAAATTTTGCGTTGCTGAAGACTGGACGCCGACCAATCCAGCCGTTGACGTTCACCCGATGTCGATTCCACGCCGACTGCCAAAAGCAATTTCGTACGAGTTGATAACCGCGCTCATTGAAGCAACGGATGCAAGTGATCTGCCGGAGCGCGACCGGGCGATTATGGAATTACTGTATGGAACGGGGATGCGTATTTCCGAATTAACCAATGTAATTATCGACGATATTGACGCCGAATCATGCTCGGTCGTCGTGACAGGAAAGGGCAATAAGCAGCGGATGATCCCTGTTGGAACGTATGCCCTCAGTGCCATCGAAAAATATGTGAAGGGAGAACGGCGTGTGCAGCTAGATAAGGGAACTGGGACACCCAAACTTTTCCTTAACCGCCGAGGCAAACCACTTTCTCGGCAAAGCGCTTGGGAATGCGTCAGTCAAGCCGCTACGCGGGCCCACATCCCTGGCGTTAGCCCGCATAGCCTGCGACACAGTTATGCCACCCATTTGCTTGAGCGAGGAGCGGATGTGCGGACAGTCCAAGAACTGCTAGGTCATGCATCGGTGACGACCACCCAAGTTTACACCTTGGTGACCGTGGACACGCTGCGGGAAATCTATGCCGCATCCCACCCCCGAGCGAAGTAGCAGCCAGGGCGGGGCCGGCCGTGCCAATCGGGGGATTAACAATTGGGACACAGTAGGCTGGCGGCCATCATGAGCGAGGAATCCGTGGAAGCCGAACTGGCGGTCATCCCTGAACCACCGTCGTTGAAAAAGCATGGCCCGGCCCGGGTGATTTCCATGGTCAATCAAAAAGGGGGAGTCGGCAAAACAACGTCAACGGTATCCCTCGGGGCCGCACTGGCCGGGTACGGACGCAAGGTCCTCCTCGTTGACTTTGACCCCCAGGGCGCACTTTCAGTTGCACTCGGCATGAATCCCAACGAAATGGATCTCTCGATCTACAATCTGCTCACTCAAAATGATTGTCATATCGGCGACGTCATCGTGAACACCCGGGTACCTGGTCTAGATCTTGTGCCGAGCAATATTGACCTATCAGCGGCTGAAGTGCAACTAGTCAGCGAAGTAGGTCGGGAGTACTCGCTTCAGCGGGTGCTCGCGCCCGTCATCGCGGACTACGACATAGTGCTTATTGATTGCCAGCCATCCTTGGGATTGCTTACCCTCAACGCGCTCACCGCAAGCACCGAAGTCATTATTCCGATGGAATGCGAGTATTTTGCCTTACGCGGAGTGGCAATGCTGAAAGACACTATTGACAAAGTCGTATCGCGGCTCAATCCGAATCTTCGAATCGTTGGAGTTCTGCCCACCATGTACGACCCACGAACATTGCACAGTCGTGAAGTACTCGAATCAGTAACAGGCGCATTCGGGGACACAGTTTTTTCAACCACGATTAATCGAACAGTGAAGTTCCCCGATTCAGCCGTTGCTGGGGAACCTATCACCACATTCGCACCGTCCAGTAGTGGTGCACAGGCTTATCGCAGGTTGGCGCGCGAGGTTCTTGCCAGATGAGTTGTTAGGTGAGGACCGAAGTTCTCGATGAAAGCAGCCGCATCAAAGAAGGTTTCTCGGTCAAGGTTGGTGGCTTCGAAGGCCCATTTGATGTACTGCTGTCGCTCATCTCCAAACACAAACTCGAGGTTACCGAATTAGCATTGCACACGGTCACCGACGAGTTCATTGCCCATATTCGTGGGCAAGGAGATAATTGGGACCTAGACGAAACGAGTAGTTTCCTCGTTGTCGCGGCCACGCTGCTCGACCTCAAAGCAGCCAGGTTGTTACCACGCGGTGAGGTTGAAGACGAAGAAGACTTGGCACTGCTTGAAGCCAGAGATTTGTTATTCGCTCGAATATTGCAATACCGAGCATATAAAGAGATCACCATTCTTTTCACCCGCATGATGGGAACGGCGAGCAAGTCTTTCCCACGCACGGTTGGACTGGAACCTCAATTCGCCGAACTGTTACCCGAAGTCTTACTGGGCATCGGCCCCGATCAATTTGCCGCGATGGCGGCTTTGGCCCTCGCACCTAAAACCGTTGAAGAAATCGGTCTTGGGCATATCCATGTTCAACGGATTAGCGTGCGCGAACAGGCCGCAATCATTGTTGAGCGCCTTCGCCGCGTGGGAACGAGTACTTTTAGGGCGCTCACTCAAGATTGCGATACCACGTTGTTAGTTGTTGGTCGTTTCCTCGCACTCCTTGAGCTCTACCGTGAACAGGTCGTACTTTTTGAACAAATTTCACCACTGGGCGACCTCACCGTTCGATGGGTTGGACAAAACGAAGGCGATGTTGACGTGACGGATGAATTTGATGTTGAGCGAGATGTCGATGCCGAATCACAAGTCGACGTTGAAGACGTGCAAGGACTGGGAGAGATCGATGAGTGAACACGTGCACGTGAGCATCGAAGAAATTGATGAGGAAGCAAAGGACCTGGGCGCGCCCAGTCTGAGCGCGGCAATTGAGGCGCTGCTATTGCTCACGGATGAACCCATGCCGGCGATTGAACTCGCACAAATTACTAAGGAGCCCCTCCCCGAAGTCGAGGGAACGCTTAAGGCGTTGTCCGCGGAGTACACCCAGGCAATGCGCGGTTTTGATCTTCGAGAGGTCGCAGGCGGATGGCGGTATTACACTCGAAGTGAATGCTCACCGCTCATCGAACGGTGGGTTGTTGACGGTCAGCAGGCAAAACTGACCCAAGCCGCATTAGAAACTCTCTCGGTGATCGCTTATCGTCAGCCCGTGACACGGGGCCGGGTCAGCGCGGTCCGCGGAGTAAACGTCGACGGAGTGATCAAGACACTACTCACTCGAGGATTAATCCAAGAAGCGGGAACGGAAAATGAATCAGGGGCAATTTTTTATAAGACGACTTCTTTCTTCCTTGAGCGGTTAGGTATTTCTTCACTCGAAGATTTGCCGCCACTTGCCGAACACATACCTGATCTCGCGGATCTTGATGCGGTGTTGGAGTCGGTGGCATCCGGTGACTGATACTGGGATCCGGCTTCAAAAAGTATTAGCGGCTGCTGGTATCGGTAGCCGCCGGTCTTGTGAAATCTTGATTGACCAAGGTCGTGTCAGCATTAATGGTGAGACCGTTCGCGGGCAAGGGCGCCGGGTTGACCCGGAAGTTGACATTATTCACGTGGACGGTGAACGACTTCAGACAAAGGCTGAAATCGTGGTGTATGCCCTCAACAAACCAAAAGGTGTATTAACCACCATGGTGGATGATCAAGGCCGCCCATGTGTGGGCGACTACGTGTCCGAACTCGAACAACGAGTTTTCCATGTCGGCCGACTCGACGCTGACACGGAAGGATTGCTGCTGCTCACCAACGACGGTGAATTGGCTAATCGACTTATTCATCCAAGTTTCGGTGTCGATAAAACCTACATCGCCACCGTGAAGGAACTCACCAACCAAGCATTATCGGATTTAGCGCACGGCGTTGATCTCGATGATGGCACAGCAAAGGCCACTAAAGCACGGATCTTGGATCGAGCGAAGAACTCGGTTATGGTGGAACTGACCATCCATGAAGGGCGAAATCGGATCGTGCGTCGCATGTTTGATGCCGTTGGGTCACCGGTGACGGGGCTCGTGCGAACCAAAATTGGCCCGGTTTCATTAGGACAGCAGCGGCCCGGTGTGCTCAGGGTAATTACTGGGGCGCAGTTACGAGCGCTTTACACCGCTGCGGGACTGTAATTCTCTTGATTAGACTCCAGCAATGGCGATACGAGCGATCAGGGGTGCTACCTGCCTCACAGCAAATAATGTCGAAGAAATGAATGAGGCGGTAGCCGAGCTCATTGACCAAATGCTCCATCACAATGAGGCGCCTCCAGAGGCGGTCATCAGCATTTTCCTCACGGGAACACCCGATCTGACATGTGCGTTTCCGGCCGCTGGAATCCGGATCCATGGACTCACTGATGTACCTTTGATGTGCGCCCAAGAAATGAATGTTGATGGAGCGCTTGAACGAGTAGTTCGCATTATGGCTCACATCGATACCGAACAGAGTCGCAGTGAAATCCAACATGTCTATCTGCGTGGCGCCGAAGTATTGCGCGCGGATTTAACGAAGGCGCAGATCAAGGACACGCATGGCGCATAGCGTCCACATCATTGGCTGCGGACTGATTGGAACGTCAATAGCTTTGTCGTTGCATGAATCCGGTCACACAGTGACAATTGAAGACATTGACCCTGACCACGTTTCCCAAGCGTTGAACTTGGGTCTTCCCGCAACCAACCTACATTCGCAACAACCTGAAATCGTCTTTATTTGCGTGCCTCCCAGTGCGGCTGCAAAAATCGTTAACGAATCTTTCGTTACGTTCGAGGACGCACTATTGCTCGACGTGAGTTCGGTGCGGAACTCGATTATTGGGCAGTTAAACCCGGGACTAATCGAAAGCGGTCGGGTAATGGGGGCTCACCCCATGGCGGGCCGGGAAGTTTCTGGTCCTGGCGCAGCGCGTGGTGACCTGTTCCAAGACCGAATGTGGGTGTTGACCCAGGGCAGTCAACAATCACAAGCACAAGCGACCAAGATCATCTCCGAGATGGGTGGCAGTGTGGTCACAATGGATCCGGCGGATCACGATCGCGCAGTTGCCCTGGTTTCCCATGTTCCTCAACTCGTTTCTAGCGCCCTCGCGGCGCAGCTTCTGGAAGCCGACCAGTCTGACCTGGCATTGTCTGGATCAGGATTGGCAGACTCAATTCGGATTGCGGGTTCAGATCCCAATCTATGGGTCGATATTTTACAAGGTAACGCTGCTGAGGTTTCCCTGGTATTGCGCAAAGTCAGTATCGAATTGGCCGAATTATCGATGGCGCTGATGAAGCGAGACCGGGATCGGATTGAGCAAACACTGCGAGCAGGTAACGAAGGTAAAATGCGCATTCCCGGCAAACACGGAACTGGGCAGAACCGATTTGAGTCGGTCAACGTCATGATCTCCGACCAACCCGGTGCTCTAGCCGAACTCTTCAACGGCGTGGGGCTGCTGAATATCAACCTCGAGGATGTGCGAATTGAACATGTGTTAGGTGCACCCAGTGGGATTGTTCAACTCTATGTTCCCTCAGGTCAATCTGAAGCACTTGATCTTGGATTACAAGATCAAGGCTTTGATACCCGTGGCCGGCAATGACCTCGAAGACCTTGGCCCTTGATGGTCCAGCAGGTTCGGGTAAATCCTCGGTGAGTCGAGCAGTTGCCCAACGTCTTGGTTGGGCCATGTTGGATACAGGTGCCATGTATCGCGCAATTACCTGGGCGGTTCTGCGGGCAAAGATTGATCTCAAAGATCAAGCGGCGATTGCCGAGCAAGCAATGATCACCACAATTCATATCACGACGGACCCAGACAATTTCATCATGACTGCAAATGGCCACGACGTCACGAACGCCATTCGCAGTCCGGAGGTTACGGCCGCAGTGAGTGCAGTAAGCGCGGTACCGCAAGTGCGTGAACTCCTTGTGCAACTTCAGCGGGAGGCGGTTTCCAATTCAGACTTTGGGATTGTGATTGAGGGGCGTGATATCGGCACGGTGGTCCTCCCTGATTCCGATCTGAAAGTGTTCCTCACCGCAACACCGCAGGCTAGGGCCATCCGCCGAAGTTTGGAAGTAGACCCTCGGGCGAGTGAGGAAGTAATCGGGCAAACCCAAAAAGCTCTCCTGGTGCGTGACGCAAAGGACACAGGTCGCGAGCACTCACCCCTCAAGCCAGCCGCCGACTCGCACATCGTGGACACGAGTGAACTGAGTTTGGAGCAGGTGGTGGACCACTTGGTCCGCTTGGTTCACCAAACGTATTCTTGAGAGTACTTTCACAAGCCCTCTGCAGAGCAAGTCAGCACACCTGTGTACTTTGGGGAGTCGTCGCAGTGGTGCGGTAGCAAGTAATATCAATGAAAATGCGAAGGGCAGAGCGAGCAGCGACATGGATGAGAACGAAGTACGCCCAGTAGATCCGGTTGATTCCGCTGACGAAGATTCAGATTTCGAACCGATGGATGAAGATGCACTGCTTGCCGCTGCCTTGGTAGCGGTCCGTGAAGAATTTGGCGAATTTGACGCCGATTTGGCTGATTTGGCTTCAACCGCGAATCTGCCCGTGGTGGCAATTGTGGGTCGCCCAAATGTGGGTAAATCAACTTTGGTTAACCGTATTATTGGTCGCCGTGAAGCCGTTGTAGAAGACGTACCGGGGGTCACCCGCGATCGGGTGAGTTACGAAGCCGAGTGGAATGGCCGGAAATTCCTGGTCATGGACACTGGTGGTTGGGAACGCAATACCCGTGGGATCCACGCCCAAATTGCTGAACAAGCCGAGCGCGCAATCAATGAATCAGATGTCATTGTCTTTGTGGTTGATGCAATGGTTGGTGCCACAACGACGGATGAAGCTGTTGTTGAAGTAATTCGTAGATCGGGAAAACCGGCAATCTTGGTCGCAAATAAAGCCGATGACCATAATGCAGAGCTCGAAGCAACCGCCCTGTGGAGCCTGGGTCTGGGGGAGCCTCACCCTGTTTCCGGTCTACACGGTCGTCGATCCGGTGATCTACTGGACGCGGTGGTCAACGCACTTCCTGAGAGCGGCTCGGGTCAAAGTAAGGAAGGGGCGCCGAGAAGAGTCGCCCTGTTGGGGAAACCAAATGTTGGTAAATCCTCTTTACTTAATGCGCTCGCCGGCTCCAACCGAGTCGTGGTGGATGACGTTGCGGGAACAACGGTTGACCCCGTTGACGAACTGGTAGAAATCAAAGACCGGCTGTGGTGGTTTGTCGACACGGCCGGGATCCGGCGCCGGGCCAAGGAAGCATCGGGTCACGAGTACTACGCGACCTTACGAACCCAGGCTGCCCTTGACCGCGCTGAAGTGGCAATTGTCCTGATCGACGCGTCGGAACCGCTCAGCGAACAGGATCAGCGAATCATCACCATGGTGATCGAGTCGGGCCGAGCACTTGTTATTGCATTCAACAAGTGGGATCTCACCGACGAGGATCGCCGCGGCTACCTGGCGAAGGAGATTGATCGCGATCTTGCCTCGGTGGCCTGGGCGCCAACGGTTAATATTTCGGCCAAGACCAAGCGCCACGTAGAGAAGTTGGCTCCGGGTCTTGAGTTGGCTCTCGCCAACTGGGATTCCCGTATTCCCACGGGCGCTCTGAATCGGTTTATTGCCGATCTGACGGCCGCGCACCCGCATCCACTCCGCGGGGGCAAGCAACCACGCATCCTCTTTGGCACCCAAGTTTCCGCATCACCACCCACTTTTGCTCTCTTTACCACTGGGTTCTTAGAAGCGGGCTACCGCAGGTTTATCGAGCGGCGCTTGCGGGAAGACTTCGGATTTGACGGCACGCCCATCCGCATCGTTATGCGGGTGCGAGAAAAAAGATCACGGCGTTAGTCGCGAAAGTTAACAGGGGGCAATGAGATAAGGTTGCGACTCGTGTCGCGGGCTGTGGCGCAGTTTGGTAGCGCGTCCGGCTGGGGGCCGGAAGGTCGCAGGTTCAAGTCCTGTCAGCCCGACAACAGCATGTGACTGAGATCTGCTCAGCTCAAGGCTATTAGGCCGGCAATAATGAGCGAGGCAACGGCAAAATACCACAGGACAACACCGATCGCCGCGATCCGAAGCGGTGCCCGGTACTCGCCGGCAGCGATCATGAACGCTCGGTGGTAGATCGTATGAAAACCGGTGGCGTCCTTGCGCGCATCACCCGAAGGGTCGCGTTGAGACCAGTAACCACGTTCGCTGGACAGGCCCAAAAGAACGAAAACCAGTCCAAAAATGAAGAAGGCGATGGCGAAGAAAACGACGGTCTCGGTTGCGATACTCACCCGTGAACCCTAGTGGCCTTAAAGTGTGGGAGTGCAGCGACTTGTAGATATTTTTCCGTCGTTGACCGCATCCCAGATCGTCGCCGAACTAATCCCGCCGGCGCAGTTCGCGAATGCCAGTTTTGACAATTACATTCCCAATGATGAGCAGCCCACTCAGTTGGCGGCGCGGGGGTGCGTCGACGTTTTTGCGCAGCGAATAGGGAAGCCAACACCCAGAGGATTCTTTAGTCGAAGTAAGGTTCCGGAAGCGCGCCCGGGCGTGTACCTTGACGGGGGCTTCGGAGTGGGTAAAACCCATTTATTGGCAGCTCTCTGGCATTCGGCGCCACAGCCCAAGTCATTTGGTACCTTCGTCGAGTACACGAATGTGATCGGGTTGCTCGGCTTTCGTAATGCGGTCGAACACTTCGCTGATCGCAAACTTGTGTGTATTGACGAATTTGAGCTTGATGATCCGGGGGACACGGTCCTTATGTCCACGTTTATTAATGAACTGGTGGACCGCGGGGTCAACGTTGCAGCAACATCCAACACGCTGCCAGACCGGTTAGGTGAAGAACGCTTCGCAGCCGATAACTTCCTCCGTGAGATCCAAGGACTTGCGGCCCACTTCGACGTGATTCGGATCGACGGACCCGATTACCGGCACCGTGACCTGGACCTGAACCAACAAGTGTTCACACCTGCAGAAGTTGAAGCAATGTGTGCAAAAATTCCACGAGCCGCACTTGACAATTGGCATTCACTTTTGGAGCATCTCTCGAAAATCCATCCGGCCCAATATGGTCCGATGGTTGAAAACCTTTCGCTCTTGGGATTACAGAATGTGCAATTGGTGCGAAATGAAACCCAAGCCCTTCGAGTGGTAACCCTGGTGGATCGACTTTATGACAGGTCGGTGCCAATAATCAACAGTGGTCATGGCATCACCGGCATTTTCACCGAAACAATGCTGAAGGGTGGATACCGGAAAAAGTATTTTCGTGCGCTTTCTCGGCTCGCCACGCTTGCCCAACTGGGTGCCGCAATGGTTGAGTAGTGACATGGAAATCACCGGGCTGATAAGCGGCCTCTTCGTTGGAATCGTTATTGGCCTCATCGCCCGAATCTTGGTGCCGAGCATGCAGCCCATCGGGTGCTTTGTCACGGTCCTGATCGGAATTGTCGGCGGGGCAGGAGGGGCTGCTATCGGTGCCGCGGCTGATTGGAATTTCTGGCTCACCTTCGGAACCCAAATCTTGATTGCCACGATCTTGGTGGCGATTGTCGCGGCAGCTTTTAGGAAGGGAACGTAATTGGTGGATACCTGCCATCAATGCGCAGCGGCAGTGCCGGCATCACGGCTGTAATGCCTTCAACAACGACCTCCGTCAATTGGGACTTGGCCGCTGGATCTCTGAGCAGATCCTCCGGTAACTGAAGTCGGTCCGCCGGCACGTCGGCACGGCGCAGTACCACCATTAGATCGGCACAGGAGTAGGTGCTAAAAGCTAACGAAATAATTTCCCCCAATTCCCCTTGATTCGCCACCCGCGCGGTGTTCGTCTTGAAACGAGAATCAGTAGCCAACTCGTCTCGTCCCAGAGCGTGTACTAGTCGAGCAAAGACGGCATCGCCACCGACACCGATCATGATTTCTCCATCGGAGGTAGGAAATAGCCCGTAGGGGGCAAACGCCGGATGACCGGTACCCGAACGCGTGGACGCAATGTCGGTGAATTGGTGGGCAAGTAGGTGATACGCGCTCCAGTTCACCCCAGTTTCAAAAAGTGAGGTAGCGACACTCGACCCAAGGCCAGTGACAGTGCGCTGATACAGAGCAGAAAGCACTCCGATTGCCAACCACATGCCGGATCCCACGTCAAGGACTGAAACCCCAGCCCGCGCCGGTTCAGCGTCACCGGTCACCCCGATAATACCGGTTCGAGCCTGGATCACACCGTCGTAGCCAGCCTGATTGACTTCATCAGGATTGGCTCCATAGGCGCTGAGATACGCGGTTATTAACTCGGGAAAGCGGGGACGAAGGCCAGCTTCATCCAATCCAAGTTCGACAAGTCTTCGAGCCCGTAGGTTACTCGCGAAAACATCCGCGGAACCGATCAGCTTAAGGAGTTCGTTCAGATCTGCTTGCACCCGAAGGTCAAGAGTGACAAAGGTTTTATTACGATTGACCACAAAAAAATATGCAGAACCTGCCCCACGCGTGGGGGACATGCGACGACTGTCATCACCTGCGGGAGGTTCAATATGAATTACCTCAGCACCCAAATCTGCCAGGATTGCGCCGGCAAACGGTGCGGCAATATTGGAAGTGAGGTCAACGACGACAACACCAGTAAGCGGCAAAGCCGACGAATTGATTCCCACGATCGCAGGATACTCGTCATCGGTCATCGGTCATCGCCCGGCAGGATTGCCCGGCAGCCAACGAATGGAGTAGCTAGGGTGTGAAAGAATTCATAGGTGGATGCCTTCGATCAGTTGCACGAGGTGCAGCTCAACGGCGGACCAGCACAGGTTGATCGGGCCACGATGTTCTTGGGTCGGCTGATGACAGACCCCGCAGATCCGAAACTGATCTTGGAAGCTGCCGTGCTTTACGACGCCTATCTGAACGATCCGTATTTTACCCGAAAAAATGAACCGTAAGACTTTCAAGTCTCAGGGCGGACCGGACCAGGAAATCCAGAAAAAGTGAGACATTAGTAACAAGGCTTGGTTTTTGAGGGGTTCGGGGTAATTCGACGGCCGGTTATTGGACGGGATTTCGGCGGTTTAGTTGCCAACTTCCCGGATCTGGTCCCGGGATCTTCTCTGGCTTCCTTTCCGAGCTATTTTGAGAAGGATTTCGCGGATTTCCAAGATTCCAAGGTGTTCTGGCACGGGGTGACGTGAACCCGCTGTATACCAGTTTGCGGGTCTCATTTGCGTCTTGATGGGACCGCCTTTCAGTGCCTTTCGATTCTCGTATCGCTGCCAATGCTCGGAACTCTTGCACCTGCGAACGCTGACCAGCTTTGTTGTCAGTCCGTAGGTCGGGCCAGTGTTGCTGCGCCGTATGAATAGTTCACCGCCAATGAACTTGCCGAAGGTTGGACCCAGCGGGCAGGCACCAATGAGAACACCAACGACTCCTCCGGCAGTACTTCCTCAAGTTAACCGACCTGTTCATATACGGTCCCGAAGACTTGCCGCGTGTCGAAAATGAACTCAATAACCGTCCCAGAATCACCCTGATCGACAAGACACCGGCAGAACTATTCGAACCACTGCTAGCCTTTCACAATCATCCGCTATTGCAATGACCGCTAGAAACCACCCACACTCACTGAGAAACCGCCCACGGAGTCAGAATGTGGATGCCAAAATCCAAACGATTACGTGTAGAGTCCCCCTGTGGCAAAGTTAGAGAGCGTTGGCATTCCCGTCAGATTCGATCCTGCAATCCCGTCTGCGTGGTCTTCCCCAGTTGCACGGCTAAATGCACATACCATAGGACGATGTGCGTCAGCGTTGTGATTTCTTGCTGAGAATACGCAATTAATTACTAGGAAGAAGCAAGTAATTGCGAAGTAGAGGCACGGGCGTTTTATTGGGAAACGAGAGGAAACTTGATGGTGAGACACACGACTCGGATGGTGTCGATTTCAGATCCGGATTTGGCTATTTCGACGCTCACCCAGGCATTATCCAGCCTAGGTGCGACCATCACGGATCTAAAGGCATCATCGCTCACCGCAACAAGGGGCTCGCAGGTGGCGATTCGTACTCTGGGTGGGTTGCTCATTCCTGTATCGCAGTTTCCTGTTATTGCCCGCATCCACTGTACGTCTGGTGAGGAAGGGGACGTTGCCGAAATCACAGTCGAAGACAATATGGGGCCCGGCTCACGACGGGGAATCAAGGGAAAGTATCAGCAAGCATGCGATGAATTCGCCACCGAAATTGTGCAAGTTCTTTCCACACTTTCGAATATTCTTCAATCCCGTGGAAAGTTCGTGCACGCGGAGAGTTTGTTGTCTCCACCTGGGCACCAAACAGTCGTTTATGATCCAGTTTCACAAGGTGAAGCCGTCATAGAAGCACTCACACGTTATCCCGAACGAAAGGATGAATTCGCCACTGAAATTTTCCTATTTCTATCTACTCTGTCGAACCTCCTTCAACTAATTGGACCGGTTGATATTTCCGGGCATCGAATAAAGCGAGAGGAGAGTTCTATATCGCGATCTAGGAATCAAACCGTCGCTTATGATCCAGCGTTACAAGGTAAAGCCATGATAGAAGCGCTCACCCGTCACCCCGAACTAAAAACGACGACGGATGTCGCATCACTCCAGCGACTTGCGCGCATCGCTGAAGAGATAACCATTGAATTACACGAAGAGGCCGAAATTTCCGCCCTATTGGAGCGCCGACAAGCAGCTCTAGACAAGGTCCGGTTGCGGGAGCAGGTGGGTGAAGTGCAGGCCGAGGTGCACGAGCATGCGTCAGAAGACGTCAGTTTACAAGAGTTGCTTTTGGAACAATCAAGAAAAGTAGCCGCCGAGGAGCCGCCCCTTCTGCAAATGTCTACCCCCCACAAGTCGAGGACTAAGAAGAAGAAACTACTTATTCCAGCGGTAATTTTGATTGCGGCGATCGCAATCTTTGCGGGCTTAGCATTCTGGCGGATGGAGAATGTAGACGCTTTGTGTACTCAGCTGGCGCCGAATGCGGACCTGACGTCCTGCGATTTCTCCGGGATGGACTTAAACGGCGCTGACTTGGCAAGCGCTAACTTGAGCGGCGTTGATCTGATTGGCGCTGTCTTGTACGACGCTAACCTCGCAGGGGCTAACTTGGCAAACGCCAATTTGAATGGTGCCAACTTGGATGGGGCTAACTTAGAAGATGCAAACTTAAATGGAGCTAACTTGGAAAATGCGAGCTTGAATGGCGCCAACTTGGAAAATGCCAACTTGAATGGCGCCAACTTGAATGGCGCCGACCTGGACCCCGCTGAAATGGACCGCCTAGCAATCCAGTGATCAAGTCGGACCGTGATTAGGTTTGAGCAAGATCGCGGTCAGGGCCGCCCATCACTCGTGCCAGCACTTTACGGAGTAGCGTCAATTCTCAATCTGGCCAAATACCACAGTCATGAGACGTTTAGTAGTGCCCCTCATTAGCGACACGCGCTCTAGGCCCAACAGGTGAAGGTCGAGTTCGATGGGCAGCGCGCCCGAAGCCAGTTCGGGGCGCATTCTCAATCACCTTCGCAGACCGATTCCGGGCCGCGTAGAGTCACTAACAAGAAATTCCCGAAACACCGTTGAAGGGATGTCCCGGGCAACCGGTCTAAGTCTGTGCGAGCGTTGACATTAACGCCTTTTTGCCGTGTCGAAGACGTGGGATACATCACATCGCGTTGCTAATTAGTCCTGCGTGTCGTGCGTCGCGCCTGAGGCCTTTCGGCAATTTCACGTATTACACTAAGGGTCTAATGTTCATTGAATCCGAGGTCCTTCTAGTCGAGGCGGACCTGTGATAGCGCGTGCCGTGGCGGTGCTTGTCACGGCAGCTTTTGTTGTTAGCCCTGTCGCTGCGCAAGCAGTTTCTGTGCAGGTACGGACGTATGACACCACTTTGGTTGCCACAGGCGGCGCGGGGACTGCTGCTACCAATCTGCCAATTCCACCTGGGCTGGTACCTGTCCTCCTGGAGGCAGATGTGGTGCCCCAAGGCACGGCTACCGGCACAGTGAGGGTATCCGTAGGACGGATATTTGCGACAGTGGATGCCCAGGCGGGCGGTCGGGTACGGTTAGAGCTGCCGCCAGACTTGGTACTAGCGGACCCAACGGTCCTGCCAATATCCATTGAAAACAACTACGACTTCCTCGATGACCGAACGTGCATTATAGACGAGTCCACGACGCAGACTTTGACTAATCTGCAGTTGACCTTGGAAGGCACGACAGCCCTGCCACGCACCGTTGCCCAATTCTTCGACTCTTCAGTGACCGAGATTGACATTGTTCCATCGGATCTCTCAAAGGCCGCCACATCGGGTGCGATGCAACTGGCGTCTACCTTGGGTTACCTGTACCCCTCGAGTACGAGCATCACCGTCACCAGGGCCCCAACTGTATTTGGGCCAGGGGCGCGCATCGTTCATGTGAAATCGGGGGCATCCTCGAAATCTGAGATTGACCTCGAAGCCGGCACGCCCACTTTGACACTATCGGGAACCGCACCGCAATTGAGCAGCGCCGCGATAGCTTTGTCCAGTCCAGCGAACCTTCTCGCGGACGCCCCAAAAGTCACCGAACTGTCCTCGGAAGTAAATGCGCAAGGACAAGTATCCCAGACCTTTGCTCAGGCGGGGGCGCGGTTCGTGTCCCTGTTAGCGAATCGCGGTACCGTGTCGGCGGCTGTGGGTGTGGATCAGGTGCGCTTTGGTCCCCCCGTGGGAGAATATTCAGTGCATGTCGAAGGTTTTTATACACCGGCGCCTGCCGCAACGCAGGCTCGGTTGAGCCTGCTGTGGAACGACCAGTTGCTAGCAAGCACTCTGCTAGGTCCGGAGGATTCCTTCGTCCTAGACGGTGTGGTGAGCACACCTACACGAACCGGCCAGGTACGCGTTGTACTTGAATCCGCTCCGAGCTCCGGACCTTGTGAGGCGCCAGGTTTGGGGATGCGAGCAGACGTGGATACTTCGAAGTCAACGATCACGGCTACACGTGGGCAGGCCTTGGCTCCCGGGTTTGATCGTTTCCCACAAGTTATGTTCCCGGTAATTCCAGTGGCATTTGGGTCGTCTCCTTCCAGTTTCTCCCGCCTTGACGCGGCCGCCCAATTACTGGTGGCGCTGGCCCGCGCCAACCCGTTGCCGCTCACGATCAACCAAGTCAGTTTTAACCAGGCCAAGAATTCTGCATCGACGGCGCTTGTCGTAGGAGCCACCGCCACGGACGCTCAGGCCTTGAACGCACCATTACGAATGGCGCCCTGGCGCGCAGTTGACGCCGCCGGCCAGGAGTACACGGTGAAAGTTGATGGACCATTCGCGGCCCTGCAGGCGTATCAACAGAACGGGCGCGATCTACTGGTTCTTGCTTCCACCTCGATGGGCGAGCCGCTCCTGAAATCGTTGGCAACATCCATCAACGAGTTGGAGTTCGGCTGGTCCTCACTGGATTCGGATCTTTATATCGCGTTGCCAGATTCGGAACCGTTCACTTTGACGTCCCAAGTGTTAGTGCCACAGGAGGAAGTCACATCTGAGTTCAGGAAGATTCCGATCTGGTTCTGGGCCGTGCTGTTCCTAACCTTGGTGGCTATTGCCGGTCGTATCGTTTACGTGCGTACCCGCAGGGGCCGCATGGCTGCCCGGCTCGCGGCTCAAATGGACGTGCATAATCCCGTCAAGCCATCAGAAGACAGTGTGAAATAGTAGTCACTATGAGCGTTGCTTTAGCTCCTTCACCTGCACCGGCTACGCCCAAAGCCAATCCGCTCTCCGTTGCGGGCACGATCAAAGTGGGCGCAATCGCGGGGCTCGTGCAGGCGATTTTTTCGATCTTTGCCTGGTCCAATGGCTGGTTGCTTCTGTACGCGGACGCACAGAGCCACCTGACAATCGCTCGCCGACTGATCGACAGTCAGGAGCCGGGGTTTGCCATGTTGGGAACGGTTTGGCTTCCTGTTCCCCACCTGTTGTTGGCTCCGTTGACCGCGAATTTCACCTTATGGAATACAGGTTTGGCCGGTGCAATTCTGGGCGTAGGGGCCGCAGCCGTCAGCGCAGGCGCGCTTTGGCGGATAACTGAACGAATAGGTTTTTCCACTTGGGCTCGCATAGTCGTAATCGTTGTTTTCTGTCTCAATCCTTCAATCCTTTATCTATATTCAACGGCTTTGACCGAGCCGGTCCTCATAGCTTCATTGCTTGCGGCAATTGCCGGCTTGGCCACCTGGATCTATTCCCCGGTTCCCCGATCAATGGGACAGTTAGCAGTTTTCGCGGGAATACCAACAGGTGCTGCCGTCCTGTCACGCTATGAAGGCTGGGCTTTCGCTGCCGCTGCGTCGCTTTTTATTGTGGTGACTTCCTGGCGGCGCTGGGAATCGTGGAAATATTCAGTTGGGCTGGTGTTCTCCTACATGGCGGTCCCGGCCGCCTGCGCCATATGGTGGCTGTCCTACAACTGGGTGGTTTTCGGGGATCCTCTGTCGTTTGCCCGTGACCAGTACTCTGCTGCGGCCCAGCAGCAGCAGCTCGCCGACATGGGTCTGCTTCCCACCAAGTCGAATCTGGGTTTGAGTGTGTATATCTACAACTGGGATATCGTGGCCATGGCGGGAGTCCCGATGCTCGTGGTCGCTGCAATGGGCGCAGCGATCTTGGTCATTCGTCGCGGCCGGGACACCTCCGCGCTGTTGGTGTGGTTGACCGGGTTCGTCTACCCTTTTGCCGTGCTCAGCCTGTACTTGGGTCAGACCGCGGTGCGTAACGAGCATTCGTTGCCAGCGGGCTACTTCAACTTGCGTTACGCCGCACCTGCCATGGCTTTATTTGCCCTGCTGGTGGGCTTTGCCGTCATGGAGGGCGACCGCTTGGGTGCCCGTGTGCGCGTCAAGCTGCTCGGATCAGTTTTGGTGGTGGCGCTGACTTGTGGTTTCCTGGCCTGGTCTTACACGGATCCGCGAGCACGGATCGGAGTAATCGCCGAAGGTTACACGAACTTACAAGGCTCGCAGGCAGGGCAGGGAGCAGCAAGATGGCTGGGAATGAACTACGACGGGGGAGGCGTTCTCATTGATGAAGGGGCGAACCCCGTGCTGATCTCCCTCGGGATGTCACTCGCGGACGTCACGGCAACGTATACCGGGGCAGCCTTCGAAGCGGCCAAGGCCAACCCGGCGACCGTAAAGTGGATTTATACGAACACCGAGTCTGGAATCGATCGGGTATGGAATGAAATTGCCGACAATCCCGAGTTCGCAACCCGGTTCGCACCCGTGTTCACGGACGGACCCGTCACCATTTGGGAGCGGTTTCAGTGACCGACGGCCAGGGCCTTCGGCTGGGCGAGACCCTGGTAGCCGCTGGGGTGATCACCGCGGATCAGCTTGAAGCGGGTCTGGCCCAACAAGTGATGCGCGGCGGACAATTGGGGCGCAACCTGATCCTGTCAGGTGCTTGTACCCGGTTAGAGCTTTACCGCGCTCTGGCACAAAGTTGGGGGACTGAATTTGTTGATTTACTTGAGCGACCTCCGCGGTTGGAATTGCTTGATCTCGTGGATCCAGTGGACTGCTTGGAGGAGTTGTGGATTCCATGGCGAGAGAGCGGGAACGAGATCACGGTGGCTACCTCCCGCAACCCCCAGGATGTGCTCCCGCAGATATCCGAGATCTTTCCCGGGCGCTCAATACAATTCGTGACCACAACAGACTGGGACGTCACCCAGGTGCTCATGCTCGTGCGCCGACAATCACTTGCGTTCATTGCCGCCGAATCGTTGGCCACGGCTAACCCTGAAGCATCAGCTAAAATCGGGATAGTGCCTTGGCAGAAGGTTGTACTGGTAATCGGGTCGGTGCTGTCTGTGGGAGCACTTGTAGTAAATCCAACGGGTTTTATCGTGGGTATTGGCATGGGGGCCAACTTGCTGTTCACGATCGCGGTTGGGTTTAAAGTAATAGCCGCACTGGTAGGTGGCGTGCATCGGGCTGAACAGATTACGCTAGCGCGTCACTTTGAGGACTTGACGGGTAACTCGCGAGACGTATTGATCGCGGAAACTGAGCTACCCATGTACACGATTTTGGTGCCGGTCTTTCACGAGTCGAATGTCGTAGAATTGATCATCGAAAATCTGGGTTCCCTGGATTACCCCGAAACGCAGCTTCAGGTGCTGATTTTGTGTGAGGAAGAAGATAAGCTCACTATCGCCGCGGTGAAGAACGCGCGCCCGCCTGAATACGTTCGCTTGCTGGTCGTGCCAGAAGGGCAACCAAAGACTAAGCCGCGCGCGTGCAATTTCGGCCTCTTGTTTGCGACCGGGGAATTTCTGGTCATATTTGACGCCGAGGACCGACCGGATCCGGATCAATTGCGCAAGGCTATCGTGGGGTTCGCGCTCCTAGATTCGATGAATAACCAAATTCCCACGGTGTGCGTGCAGGCGGCGTTGAACTATTTCAATTGGGATGAGAATTTACTCACTCGCTTGTTCACGATCGAGTACTCGTCTTGGTTCGACGGTATGCTTCCGGGGCTCGAATTGATGCGAATGCCGATACCACTTGGTGGTACTTCAAACCATTTCCGCACAGACGCGCTCCGCACCCTGGGCGGCTGGGATCCCTATAACGTCACGGAAGACGCAGATCTTGGCATGCGAGCCAGCGCCGCCGGTTTCAAAGTGGAAACCTTGGATTCAACCACGTGGGAAGAAGCCTGCTCCAAGACGACCCCCTGGATTCGGCAGCGCACTCGCTGGATCAAGGGTTACATGATCACCGGACTGGTTGTTATGCGTCACCCGGTGGCATTTACGCGACGGGCCGGCTATCGTTCCTTGGCGACCATGTTGGGACTGATAATCGGCTCACCCCTGATGTTTTTGGCTTATCCGCTCGTGTGGGCCATGACGCTGGCGACCTACGTGGGGCTGTCCTTAACGGAGAACACCATGTCGTCTTGGATGGAATACTTCACTGTTTGGAACTTCCTAATCGGCAATCTTGCCATGATAGCTGTTGGCGCGGTCACGGGTTGGCGCCGACAAGGTTGGCGTCTTTCCCTTTACGCGTTCCTGAACCCGATGTATTGGTTCATGCATGCTTTTGCGGCTTGGCGAGCCTTGTTCCAACTGGTCAGGAACCCACACGTATGGGAAAAGACACCACACGGTTTAACACACGATCGTGAGGAAGTGCGCGCAGTGTTCTAGCACGGGGATGTACTTTTTGTTCTCGCGCTTCCTACTGACTTCAGCGGGACAGAATCAGTACAATGACAAAAGAAAGAATCACGAAATACTATTTGACGACACCAGTCGCGGCAATGCGTAAAGGTGCTCGGTATTCACCGGCCGCGATGGCGAAAGCGCGATGGCCGATCGAGTGGAACTTTGTGGCGGTCCGACTGGGATTCCCTGAGGGATCGCGCTGTGACCGAGACTGTGTCGGCTTTTGAACACACTCCGGGTGCAATTATGAACATTGATGGGAATTCTGGACAGTGGTGCATCGCGCTGGAGGTTAAGCAGTCGCGGACCATCATCACTACTCAGCAGAAGTTTTCTGTTGTGGCGCAAGCTGCCACAGACTTGGCTGGTTCACGTTTGAGACTGCCCCGGGCTTGGTTGACACGTTGACCAGCCCTAGTTTTGTTACCTTTTCCTTGTTGACTTTAGGCGGGTTGTTGCAGGTTCACGATGAACGTGTCCTGGCATGTATTGCCGTTATCGCAGGCAGCGATAGCGGAAAGATTATCAAGTGCAGTGATTGCTCTTGTGGCTGAAGAAACTGTCAACTCGTGAGCAGCTAAGGAAACGATTAAGGAAACAGTATTTTTTCACAAAAAGAATATTTCGTAAAACAGTAAAAAACCCTTCATTATCAAGGGTTTTCGTGGTGGGCGATACAGGAATCGAACCTGTGACCTCTTCCATGTCAAGGAAGCGCGCTAACCCCTGCGCCAATCGCCCGGTGTGAAACTTTATTCAGTTGTGTTGAGGTGGAGACGGGATTTGAACCCGTGTACACGGCTTTGCAGGCCGTTGCCTCGCCTCTCGGCCACTCCACCAGATGTACTAATACACCTTACCTAACTATTCGAGCGGACGACGGGATTCGAACCCGCGACCCTCACCTTGGCAAGGTGATGCGCTACCAGCTGCGCTACGTCCGCACACTCACGAACATATGCCCGTGAAGCGAGATCAAACACTATCTGACCGTGAATGTCGGGCCCAAAGCGGTGGGCTCTAGAAGACCGGGCAGGCTTACGTCATGGACATAGGTGGTGCGCCACGAACGCGCGCGAACCCAAAGCCGATGGCACGTTTTGGTAGTGAATACGCCTATGACCTAGTAGAGGTCAGCCACCTCATTGATTCGGTTGATTCCGGCGGCCGGTGGGCGGTCATGATTCCCTTTTCAGGTGAACCCGTGTTTGCGCGTTTTGCATCCTGGGAAAGTGTGCCACGAGCGTCAACAATCGGTGCATGGATGGGCCTTGACAGTTCAACATGGACCAGCTCAATGGATAGAGCGATGTATCAACAGGCGGTTGAAAGCACCCGAAACTCCATTTCAGCTGGAAATGTCTACCAGGCCAATATTTGCCGGATTCGATCGAACACCTTTGACCCAGCGGCCGACATCATGGGCCTTGATGCTCTATTGGCAGCTGGGAATCCGGCTCCGCATGCTGGGGCGCTTCGTATTCCTGAGATCGGGGTTCATCTTGCTTGCGCGAGTCCGGAACTGTACCTCGCTCGGGAAGGCTTGAAGCTGACCTCCAAGCCCATGAAGGGAACGGCAACCACCGCCAGTGGACTTTTGGAGAAAGATCGAGCGGAGAACATCATGATTGTGGATTTGGTACGCAATGATCTTGCACGGTGCTGTGAAGTAGGCAGTGTGAAAGCGGTTGACTTACTTGAGATTCAACAGCATCCGGGTCTGGTGCACCTCGTGTCCACCGTGAAGGGTGAAATTTCCTCCCGGTGCAGCTGGTCGAACATTATCGAGGCAACATTTCCGCCAGGCTCGATTGCGGGTGCACCAAAAATTGCAGCCCTTGAAATTATTGAATCTCTTGAGCCAGAGAATCGGGGCCCTTACTGTGGGGCATTCGGCTGGATTGATACCGATTCACAAACGGCAAGCCTTGCGGTGGCGATTAGAACTTTTTGGGTTGATGGTGATCAACTTAAATTTGGAACCGGGGCTGGGATTACGTGGGGTTCAGATCCGGGCAATGAATGGGAAGAGACGCAGTTAAAGGCGCGGCATCTTGCGAAAATTGCGGAGCAACAATGGAGTCAGCCATGACAACAATCCAATGGCGCGATGGGAACTGGGTGAAATCCTCATTCATTGAAGCAACCCACGAGGTGCTAACCGGACAAGGAGTGTTCGAAACCATACTGGTTGATGAAGGGACACCACTGTTTCTCAATCTCCATCTCAATCGTTTGACCAACTCCAGTGAGATTCTGGGAATCGCACCGCCTGACGTCAACGTGATCACTGCGGGTATTCACCAACTGCTACACATCCACAAAAGCCAACTCGCTCGTTTGCGCGTCAGTCTCTTTGGCGGAGCTCCCGAGCCGACATTGATGGCATCCCTGGTCGCTATGGATCCGTGGCCTACGAGTGCAACTGTGAACGTGTCTCTTTGGGCCCGAAATGAAAATTCAGCCATCACGGGTGCGAAGTCGGCCTCGTACGCTGAAAATGCCATCGCACTGGAAAAGGCGAAGGACCTCGGGTACTGCGAAACACTTTTCTTTACCTCCGGAGGTCACTTAGCGGAAGCTGCTACGAGCAATATCGTGATCGTGGTGGACCGTAAAGCCCTCACCCCTTCGCTGAGTTCTGGGTGTTTACCAGGCATTACGCGAGCAATACTCCTTGAACTTGGCGTGGTAAGCGAATCAGATATTGACACCCAGATGTTGTCTCGTGCGAGCGCCGCCGCACTGCTTTCCAGCACCCGGGGCGTACAACCGCTACATGGACTGGGTGATCGTGAACTCAATACAGAAGATGAATTACTAGCAGGCCTTGTGACTGCCCATCGAATGCGGGTGAATCAGGACAAAGAAAACTGGGCGGGACGCCATTGAGAATCCCGCCCAGTCGTAGATCGCAGGTGGTGTTTAACGACCCGTGTAATTACGAGCAGTTTGGAATGGCTGCCATTGACCGGAAACACCCGGTGCGTTCCCAACAACGGTGCATGTTCCCTTCTTTTTGATTCTTAGGGTGACAGCACCAGTGCTGGGGTAGAGGAGCGCGCAATACTTCTTGCCGCCCTTCTTGATCACCCAGTTGATGTTTTGCCCAGCGTTAGTGTCCGAAGCATTAGGTGACTCCAGAACGAGCACTCGTCCCACTTTGAATCGACCCGATGGTGGGGCCGCGATACTTGCCGTCTGCGTGCCTGGCACCAAGTTGATGTTGTAGTTGTACGTGACGCCCGCGTAGCCATTGCCGCCTGTTGAGACGGCCTTCATGGAGCAATTGCCGGAACCGGAATTCACCGAAAGGGTGAGCCCGGCAATCTGGCAAGGACCGTTTTCGCTCAGCGTCACCGGTGCACCAGAAAGCGTGCTGGCTTGAAAGGCAAAGTTGGAGCCATTGCCCATGTTGTAACTGCCTCCATTTGCCCACTGTCCCCAACCCGGCTGAATCAAGGTGATGACATCAGGTGAACGTGGTGGACTGACCGTGACTACCTCTGAGGTGGAACCCGAGCCACCCGTGTTCGTTGTGTAACTTGCGCCCAAGGTGATTTGACCGGCCACATTTGGAGACCAGGTGAATGAAGCCGTCCCGTTGCTGATGGGGATTGATGCGCTAATCGGCGCACCATTTACAGTGAAGCCAACTGAACCCGCAACATTTGACGGGTAGACGGTAGCAACGAGCGTCACGGGAGTACCCAAACTCAGGGTGGGCGGAGCCGAAATCGAAATCGTGTTTCCACTAGGAGTCGCAATCACGGAGTCTTGAATAGAAGTTGATACCGTTGCCAAACTTCCATTTGATGGCACATAGGTGGCAATGAAGAAATACGTGCCGGCAATTTGTGGGGTCCACCGGAAATATGCAAATGATTGGCCTGCGCCAGGACCATTAGTGAGACCCATCGTTGTGATCGTTGCATTATTCGCATCGGTGATCCGCACTTGGCCGGGTGGGTTGTACTGGCTACCACCCGCGCTGGTGACCGTGGCAGTGATGGTGATCGACTGACCCAGAGTTGCCATATTTGGTGCACTAATCACCGTGGTGGTCGCGACGACTCCACCAATGGTAAGCGAAACGGCGTTGGAGAGGACCGCTCCCGTGTTCTGATCCGCGACAAAAAGATTAAGAGCCTGAGCATTTGATGATGTAACGAATGTGAAGTAGACGGTCGGGTCACCGATTCCAACGCTTTGGTAGGCGTAACCTTGTCCGTTTGAGTCCTCGAGGACCAAGTTGCCGGCAGGTGGACTTGGCAGGGTGTAAGTGACCTGCTGCGAAACATTGGCACTCGTTGGTCCGGTCAGAGTTCCCACCGCGTGAGCCGCAGGTGTGGCAACTGTGAGGGCGCCACCAATGAGGGCAACAGTTGCGACGGCTGTGCTCAGCACACGCCATGGCGATCGATTCTTCATACATCCCGCTTTCGTCTATTTGAGGAAGTCCAGGCACATCAATCCGTACACACCTACGGTAGACCCAAAGGATGGGTAAACCGGGGATTTGAGCAACGAGTGATCCAAGATCTGTCCTCAGCCCGCCGCCGACAGATGATTCAGGTGGCGAAGTAGTACGGTTAGGGGCAGTTTCGGGCGATTGGCTCAGTGGTAGAGCACTCGCTTCACACGCGAGGGGTCACTGGTTCGAACCCAGTATCGCCCACCGAAACGAGCAGTTGTTGTGCTTTATTTATCAAGGAGCCCCGTGCAGGTCACAGTCGTTAAAGGAATCGATGCGCGCATTGGTGACCTTGAGGCGGGCGCCAGCGGTGCTGATGTGTTCCCCAAGCAAAGCGGGATGGTTGCCGCTGTTGTAAATGGTGTCACCGTTGACCTTTTTACTGAGTTACATGAGGGCGATACCGTTTCTGGAATTCACATTTCGACCCCAGAGGGATTGGCGATCTTGCGTCACTCAGCAGCCCATATTGCGGCTCAGGCTACGCAGAGGTTGATTCCCTCTGCCACGTTGGGCATTGGGCCACCCATTACCGACGGTTTCTATTATGAATTTGATCTGCCGGAGCCTTTTAAGCCCGAAGATCTCGTCGCGATTGAAAAAGAAATGGTGAACATCATTAAAAGTCGGCAGCGGTTTAGCCGGCGGGTAGTGACCCGAGATGAAGCCATGATTGAACTCGCTGGCGAGCCATTCAAATTGCGTTTGCTTGGGTCTCAAGTGGGTGCTGAGGTGCTCGACCCTGACGTTATGGAAGTTGGTGGAGCCGAACTCACTATCTACGACAACGTTGATGAAAAGACCGGTGAGACCTGTTGGAGTGATCTATGTCGTGGACCGCACGTGCCCGACACTTCATATATTCCGCAGAACGCAATCAAATTGATGCGATCATCCGCAGCGTATTGGTTGGGTGATCAAAAGCAAGAGTCCTTGCAGAGGCTCTATGGAACGGCCTGGCCGAGTAAAGACGAATTGCGCGGCTATCTTGATTTCTTGGCTGAAGCGGAGAAGCGGGATCACCGCCGACTTGGCAGTGAATTGGATCTTTTTTCATTCCCCGAAGAGGTGGGTTCGGGTCTTGCTGTATTTCACCCCAAGGGCGGAATTGTCCGCCGGGTCATGGAGGACTACTCCCGGAAGCGGCATGAAGAAGCCGGCTACGCGTTCGTGAATACACCGCATATCACCAAAGGCGCATTGTTTGAAAAATCTGGTCACTTGGACTGGTACGCCGACGGCATGTATCCGCCAATGCACTTGGACGCCGAATTTCACCCTGATGGTCACGTGAAGCGGCAGGGCGCCGACTATTACCTCAAGCCGATGAATTGTCCGATGCACAATTTGATTTTTTCAGCGCGTGGCCGCTCTTACCGTGAGCTTCCTCTACGATTCTTTGAATTTGGCACTGTGTACCGGTATGAAAAGTCTGGTGTTGTTCACGGGTTGACCCGGGCCCGCGGGTTCACTCAGGACGATGCCCACATTTACTGCACGTTGGAGCAGCTGCCCGGAGAATTGAATTCGTTGCTCGACTTTGTTCTTGGTTTACTGCGTGATTACGGCCTGTCGGATTTCTATTTGGAACTCTCAACCAAGAACCCGGACAAGTGCGTTGGCACTGACGCGGAATGGGAAGTAGCCACTGAGTTTCTGCGGTTGGCTGCGGAGAAGCAGAATCTCGAGTTGGTACTGGATGAGGGTGGCGCGGCTTTTTACGGTCCCAAGATTTCGGTTCAGGCAAAAGATGCGATTGGCCGCACCTGGCAAATGTCGACAATTCAAGTCGACTTCCAGTTACCGCAAAGATTCGATCTTGAGTATCAGGGCTCCGATGGAACGAAGCAACGGCCGATCATGGTTCACCGGGCACTTTTTGGGTCCATTGAGCGTTTTTTTGCCGTTTTATTAGAGCACTACGCGGGCGCGTTCCCACCTTGGTTGGCTCCTGTTCAGGTCATCGGCATCCCAATTTCTGATGCACATGTTGATTACCTCGATGGGGTTGCGATGGCAATGCGGGCTCAGGGAATTCGGATTGATGTCGATTCATCCGACGACCGGATGCAGAAAAAGATTCGAAATGCACAGAAGCAAAAAGTCCCGTACATGTTGATTGCAGGAGATGAAGACATCGCTGCGGGCGCGGTTTCGTTTAGATATCGGGATGGGACCCAAAAAAATGGCGTACCCATTTTGGATGCTATCGCGGAGATTTCCCTGTCCGTGAGCGATCGCGTGCAGGTATGACGTGACACAGTCCTGGGATCGGATTTACACGCCGCACAGGTTGGAGTATTTACGCGCAGTCAACAACCCTGATGCGTGCCCGTTTTGCGCTGCCCCAGATCTTGAGGGGAGCGAGGAACTTGATCTTGTTGCCCACCGCGGTGATGTGGCTTATGTTGTTTTGAATCTGTACCCCTACAACGCGGGACACCTGCTGATTTGCCCGTATCGGCATGTTGCTGATTTCACCGAACTCACAGACCCCGAGCGAGATGAAATTTCAATGCTTACCCAAGAGGCAATGGAGACCTTGCGTGCTGTGTCTGGCGCCCAAGGCTTCAACCTTGGCATGAATCAGGGATCTATTTCTGGAGCGGGCATCGCAGCCCACCTCCATCAGCATGTTGTCCCACGGTGGGGAGGGGATGCCAACTTTATGCCGATTATTGGTCAAACAAAAGTGTTGCCGCAGTTACTCACTCAAACACGTGATTTACTACAAGAGGGTTGGATCCAGCGACACTGATTGTGCTGCCTGTTGCGATTTCTTGGTTTGCGTCTATTTTAACTATCTCGCCGACGCGCCCTGTTGTCTTATTCGGTCCGTTAATGGAGTAAATCCTCGTGATGTCGATGTCAGTTTTGTCTGCACAATATCTGCCGGTTCTGAGTTCACCTTGCCAAATGCGAATGAGGTTGTTGCCAATCGAAGTACCCAAAAGGTCACCAACGAGTGCAGGTATTGGCGTCCATGTTTCGATATCTAATTCGCAAGCGAAATCAGCGAGTTCGGTAACTCCGATTGCGTCAGCAAGTGCAAAAACGGGGATGAGTTCACGGCGAGCAGTTGCGCGGAGAAGTTCCTGGCGTAATTGTTCAACGGACTCAAAACCATCTTGAAGAACCGTGTGAATCAACTCTTCATCGGTGCTTGTGACCACTACTGCGTTGGCGAGTGCCTCTACATGCCCTTCGATCAAGTCGTAATGCGCCTGCTCGAGTTCGTGTTTCGTTGCTTCACGATTTGGGCTGGGAACTCTGATCTCCAAGTCCACGAGGTCGAGAATCCCGCTGACAACAGATTCGTCGATTGAGTCTAACTCCTGCAGAACCGGTAACGTAATGGCGACGACTTGGTGTCCCTGGCCCATGACCCGAGAAATTACCGCCAGCGTCTCATCAAAATTTGCACGTGGGGAGTTGAGTCCCGTCACAGCAACCATGAGTGGGTGGTGCTGAGCGACCTCTTGCGAACGCTGAATTGATTCACCATCAAGGCCAACGGAGCTATCGACAACGAGTAATGCAATGTCAGCGCCCCAACCTAAGAAAGAGCCCAGTTGGGGTGGATCAAAGTTGTTCGGCATTGCTGGGACGGCGCTGAGATTGATGCATTCGCCAAAAGTTGTCTTTTGATCCGCTTGATTGTCGCTGATGATGGGCGGGAGGCTGAAGAGCTGGTGCCCGCTGATCCGATTGGCGACTGACTGGGCGAGGGCGGAATCAGCCGCCAGCACCGCGATTGATGCATTGATTGGCACGGTCGGACGGTAGCATCAAGCCAATGCTGAACAATCCCAAAGCACGTCGTGCGGTGAGTGGATTACTTGACCCGCCCGCGAAGCTTCTCTTGCGCTTGCACATTTCACCGGATGCTGTCACTGTCGTGGGGACACTCGGCGCAGTGCTGTGCGCGGTGCTGTTCATCGCACGCGGAGATTTTCTTATAGGTGTGCTGGGTGTGATTGTTTTCGCCGTGGCTGATCTACTCGACGGCACCATGGCCCGCATGAAGGGAACGAGCGGCCCGTGGGGGAACTTCCTTGATGCATCCCTTGATCGTGTTGCTGACGGGGCCATCTTTGGATCCGTTGCCTTCTGGGCTGCCAGTAACGACCACATGTGGCTCGCGGCGGGAACCTTGATCGCGCTGGTGGCAGGGCAGGTTACGAGTTACGCCAAAGCACGGGCGGAAGCGGTCGGTGCAGAGGCAAATGTCGGGCTGGTTGAAAGGGCCGAGAGGCTCATCGCGATTCTCGCCGCGTTGGTCCTTGCAGGTGTCGGAGTTCCGTGGGTTCTCGACATTGTGGTCTGGGCGTTGGCGGTGCTGGGTGTGTTCACGGTCATTCAGCGCGTGATTCACGTGCGCAAGCAACTCAAGCCTCGTACTGAAACACTTTAGGGATTCTCGTTATGCCAAACAGAAAAAGCGTTGCTGACTCGGCAACGAATTGGGCGTATTCCGCGGGTTGGGCGGCGACGAAACGGTTGCCCGAACGCGCCGCACAGCAAGTATTCCGAACAGCCGCTGACACGCTGTGGTGGAGAGATGCGGGTGGCGTTGAACAACTTTCAAAGAACTTAGCCCGTGTTCGTCCAGAACTTGACCCAGCAGATTTAAACAAACTCACAAGAGTGGGAATGCGCAGTTACATGCGGTATTGGTGCGAGGCATTCCGGCTCCCGAAAATGAATCCCGAACTGTTTCATATCAGGTTTCAATTGCGTGGCGTTGAATTACTTGACCAAGCCATGGAAGCGGGAAACGGAGTTTTGATGATCCCCGGACACATGGCGAATTGGGATTTGGCGGGAGCTTGGGGCGCCAATCGGTACGGCCGAGTGACCACGGTTGCTGAGCGGCTCAAACCCGAAAAACTCTTCGATCAGTTTCTGGAATATCGTGAGTCCCTCGGCATGGAAGTGCTGCCATTGGGCGACTCCGAAGTTATACGCAACCTGGTTCAGAGATTGAAATCAGGAGGGCTTGTGGCACTTTTGGGTGACCGTGACATTTCAGGCAAAGGAGTTGCTGTTGATTTTTTTGGTGAACCAGCCGGATTTCCAGTAGGCCCGGCCACGTTGGCGATACTGACCGGTGCACCTTTGTTTCCGGTGACCATGCATTTCGAGGGACCGCTCTCTGTTGGGACAATGCACGATCGGGTTGAGGTCCCCGAATGGCTCCCCAAAGGCGAGCGGGCCGCGCACATGACCCAGCAAATTGCCCGCGCATATGAAGTGGGTATCGCCAAGCACCCTGAGGATTGGCATATGTTACAGAAAGTCTGGCTAGCGGATCGGAAGCCGCGGTGAGTCAACCCCAAATAGTGAAGAGCTCAAGCGTGCAGCGGGTGGGAATCGTTTGTCCCTACGCCTGGGATGTGCCAGGTGGGGTTCGCAGCCACGTTGCTGATCTGGCACTCACCCTGATGGCGAGGGGATTTGACGTGAGCGTTCTCGCACCTGTTGAAGACCCTGACACCTTGCCCGACTACGTATTCGACGGTGGACGTCCTACGGCAGTTTCTTATAACGGAGCCGTCGCTCGGATGAGTTTTGGTGTGCGGGCAACACGACGGGTTCGTCAATGGATCCGTGAGGGAAACTTCGATGTCGTGCACATCCACGAACCGGTTGCACCGAGCTCGTCGCTACTCACCTGTTGGGCAGCCAGGGGCCCACTTGTCGCTACGTGGCACTCATCACATGAGCGCTCTCGCATGCTTTCGGCCGGGTACTACGTGGCTCAAACCGCGATGGAGAAAATTCGAGGCCGGATCGCCGTGAGTGAAGCGGCCCGGGAAACCCTCGTTCGCCACATTGGTGGGGACGCCGTGTTGATTCCTAATGGGGTTCGCGTCGCTGACTTTCGGGACCAGGAAAGTGTTTCACTCGAAGGAACCCAGAAGATTTTGTTCCTCGGGCGGATTGACGAACCGCGTAAAGGTCTCGAGGTACTCCTGAAGGCTTTACCCCGGGTTTTTACCGAACTTGATCGTTGTGAAGTCGTCATCGCCGGGCCAGGGGACCCGGAAGAACACAGCGAGTTTCTTGATCCACGTTGGAAGAATCGTGTCAATTTTGTCGGCGCAATTTCCGACGAAGAAAAACGACGCACTTTGTGTCAAGTGGACCTTTATGTCGCACCGCATATTGGTGGTGAGTCTTTCGGGATAGTTCTCGCCGAAGCCATGGCGGCTGGAACGGCGGTGGTTGCCTCGGATCTGCCAGCATTTGATCGAGTACTGCAATCGGGGAAGTCGGGAAAGCTTTTTCCAGTTGGTGATTCCGAAGCGTTAAGCGCAGCAATTATTGAGTTGCTCACGGACCCGGATCAGCGACGGGCACTTGTGGAGGCAGGAAATATTCGCGTCATGGACTTTGACTGGGATCACGTGGTGGAAGATGTCATCGCGGTCTACGAGGCGGTACACGTGGTCGGTGAGAAAGTGGAAGAGGATTTGCGGGGTCAACTTGTCGGCCGGTTTGCCGGCAGGTCAGTCCGTGAGAATGGGGCAAGCACGTGACCCTGTGGATCATTTTCATTGTCATCGTCATGATGTCTCTCGTATTTTTTATTCTCTATCTAGGCATGACCGCTGGAAGAATTGATCGCCTGCACCGGCGCATCGACGTTGCCCTCATTTCACTGGACTTACATTTAATGCGACGTTCCGGGGTTACCCTAGAACTGTCCTCAACGGGATTCTTGGACCCAGCGTCCTCGGTTCTGATCTCAGCGGCTGCCCACGCAGCTCGATTGTCAACGGATCTGTCGTCAACCCAGCGTGACAAGGCGGAATCGGAGCTCACGTCTGCCCTCAATGCTGTTCTCGACGTCGAGGAAATTGAACTGATCCGCGGTGAAATTGGTGGCTCCGAGATCTTGGAAGAATGTGCTGCTTCCTCCCGCAGGGTTGAACTCTCACGACGATTTCTCAACGATGCCGTTCGCGCGTGTGTGCAATTGCGGCGGCAGCGCTCCGCTCGTTGGTTTCATTTGGCTGGACGCACCCCATTTCCACAAACCCGTGAGATTTATGACCACGTCGAGATATCCGAACGATCATGAGTTCCTGATCGCCAACAATGCTCCACTGAACTTGAACATGCAGCAGAGGAGGTGCCCCCCTACTATTAAGGTCCGGATCTAGAGGACACTGTAGTAATATTCAATTTGTGAGGACGATCATTATGCCAAAAGAAATTAACACCGGCACCAGCCGCGTCAAGCGTGGTATGGCCGAAATGCTTAAGGGCGGCGTGATCATGGACGTCGTTAACGTCGAACAGGCGAAGATCGCTGAAGATGCAGGCGCCGTCGCGGTCATGGCACTCGAACGTGTCCCGGCAGATATCCGCGCCGAGGGTGGCGTAAGCCGCATGTCAGACCCGGACATGATTGATGCCATCAAAGCCGCGGTCAGTATTCCCGTCATGGCGAAGGTTCGGATCGGTCACTTCGCCGAAGCCCAGATCCTGGAGTCCCTCGGAGTTGACTACATTGACGAATCCGAAGTGTTGTCCCCCGCCGACTACGCGAACCATATTGATAAGTGGAAGTTTACGATTCCTTTCGTATGCGGGGCGACCAACTTGGGTGAGGCGTTGCGTCGCCTGACCGAAGGCGCGGCCATGATCCGCTCAAAGGGCGAGGCGGGAACCGGCGACGTTTCGAACGCTGTCACACACATGCGCAAAATTCGCTCCGAAGTTTTGCGTCTGTCATCCATGTCCCCTGATGAACTCTATGTCGCGGCTAAGGAACTGCAGGCTCCCTATGATCTCGTGGCAGAAGTGGCCCGAACCGGTTCATTACCCACCGTTCTCTTTACTGCCGGCGGTATTGCAACGCCAGCGGATTGTGCACTCATGATGCAGCTCGGTGCTGACGGAGTCTTTGTTGGTAGCGGGATCTTTAAGTCAGGCAACCCGGCGGAGCGGGCCGCTGCGGTCGTGCAAGCAACCATGCACTTTGACAACCCGGACATTGTTGCCAAGGTGAGTCGCGGACTTGGTGAAGCAATGGTGGGAATCAACGTTGCAGACATCCCGGTTCATCACCGTCTGGAAGATCGTGGCTGGTAGGTCCTAATGCAGTCAGTTCCCGTCATTGGGGTACTGGCTATTCAAGGCGGGGTTCGTGAGCACTTGGACGCATTTGCTCTCTGTGGTGTGCGATCTCGGACAGTTAAAACACGGGAACAACTCAGTGAGGTTGATGCTTTAGTAATTCCTGGTGGCGAGTCCAGCACCATGGACAAGTTGGCACGCACATTCGAATTCATGGAGCCACTTCGTGCGGCACGCGCCGGTGGCATGCCCATGTTTGGTTCATGTGCCGGAATGATTATGTTAGCCGACCGCATCGCTGGATCGATTGAAGGCCAAGAGTCCATCGGCGGTCTCGACATCACCGTCGAGCGCAACGCTTTTGGCCGGCAGAGCGATTCATTTGAGACCCCCATTGTCATCAGAGGGATTCGCGAGCCGGATCGGGAATTTGAGGGCGTATTTATTCGAGCACCGTGGGTGATTGCGGCGGGGGAGTCCGTTGAGGTAATTGCCCGGGTGAGTTCGGGTCCGCACGAGGGTAGGATCGTAGGGGTGCGAAGTGACACGCTATTGGCGACGTCATTTCACCCGGAATTAACCGCGGACCCTCGGGTTCATGAGTTGTTTGTCGAGATGGTGAGGACATCATGAGTGGGCATTCCAAATGGGCAACGACCAAACACAAAAAAGCGATCGTTGACGCCCGACGGGGCAAACTTTTTGCCAAACTCATCAAAAATATTGAGGTTGCCACCCGACTGGGTGGTGGAGATCTTGAAGGGAACCCGACACTTTTTGACGCGATTCAAAAAGCCCGGAAGAACTCGGTCCCCTTAGACAATATCGAGCGAGCGGTTAAACGCGGTTCGGGACTTGAAACGGGTGGCGCCGACTGGCAAACCATCATGTACGAAGGTTACGGACCCGGTGGTGTTGCGGTGCTTGTTGAATGTCTGACAGATAATCGCAATCGTGCGGCCTCTGAAGTCCGGGTAGCCATGACCCGCAATGGTGGATCAATGGCCGACCCCGGGAGTGTCTCCTACCTCTTTGGTCGCAAAGGGGTAGTGATTGTCAACAAGGTATCCGATGGGCACGAGGTCTCCGAAGATCAGATCCTGGAAGCGGTGCTGGAAGCCGGTGCACAAGAAGTTAATGACCATGGGGAGTCATTCGAGATCGTCTCTGAAGCGACCGACGTCGTTGCCGTCCGCATGGCCCTGCAGAGTGCGGGAATCGACTACGAATCTGCCGAAGCCACCTTTATGCCCAGCATGACCGTGCCGATGGATCTCGAGGGTGCCCTGCAGCTCTTCCGCATGCTGGAAGCACTCGAAGATAGCGATGACGTTCACAACGTGTACGCAAACTTCGACGTATCTGACGAAATAATGGACGCGGTCGGTTAGAGACATGGGAACGGAATTTGTTGGCAAGCAACTTCGAGGTTGGGATGCGGCAACGTTTCGTACTGCCAATGGCGATCCAACAATGCGTTCGACCGTTGTCGCTATGGCCATTTTTGAATCGGCGCCCGATTGGTCTCGACTTCGTGCAAGGCTTGAACGGCTGACCCTTTTTGTGCCGGAACTTCGGATGCGTCCGCTCTACGCAATTGGTGGGTTTTCTGCCCCTCGCTTGAGTATCGACCCCGACTTTGATCTGGACTTTCATGTTCGGCGTTACCGGTTGCCTGACGGTGGAACGTGGAATGACCTACTCGCGGACGCCCGCCGGGTTAGTTTGAGTGATTTTGACCATAATCGTCCACTGTGGGAAGCAACCTTGGTCGAGGGGTTGCCCAATGGTCGCAGTGCCTTCCTCCTTAAATTGCATCATTCAATCGCTGATGGCGCCGCCACCGTCAAGATTGCCTTAACGCTCTTTGAGTTCGGCCCAGAGACAAACCCCGATGAACCCGTGCCACCGGCTGCCCCCATTGGTGAAGACGTCAGTTGGCAGGACTTGTTTCGGGCAAATTCGATAGACAATATTTCCCGGGTCGCTGGAGGCGCAAAAAGTCTATTTGGAACAGCGATACGGCTGGCCAAGACCTCTTTCACCGACCCTGCGTTGGCATATGAAAAAACAGTGGAAACGATCGGGTCGATTACCCGAGCAGCAACTGTCTATGACGCACCACTTTCGCCTTTGCTAACAACGCGTGGAACAACGTACACGTTTGGAACACTCAAATTCCCGTTCGCCGACATCCGCTCGGCGGCCAAGTCTCGGGATCTCAGCGTCAACGACGCATTCATGGCTGCGGTGATGACCGGGATGCAGATCTACCACACCCGACACGGAAGTACCGCCGAGTCATTACGAGTTAATGTCCCGATCTCGCTCCGGGGTGATGCCGGTGATCGAAGTGGGCAGGCGGCTAACGCTGTGGCGATTGCCCGATTCCCCATGCATGTGGCTGGTCAGTCAGCCGCCGAGTTGATGCAACAGGCCCATGAACTAGTAGCCAAAGGGAGGTGTGAGCCCGCAATGCGCCTTGCCGATCCGCTGGCTGAAGTGAGTTGGTTTGTTCCCGTCC
>Ga0105049_10000375_pt1 | contig 48103 bp, 40 predicted proteins | sample MAT06_FD_78087 | JGI IMG/M metagenome (GOLD analysis project Ga0105049, IMG submission 78087) | Freshwater microbial communities from Lake Fryxell liftoff mats and glacier meltwater in Antarctica - MAT-06 | ecosystem: Environmental > Aquatic > Freshwater > Ice > Liftoff microbial mat | place...
CGTCGGGCGTGAGCGAGGGCGCGGGCGCGGGCGAGGGCGAGGGCGCGGGCGAGGGCGAGGGCGTAGGCGCGGGCGAGGGCGAGGGCGAGGGCGAGGGCGTAGGCGCGGGCGAGGGCGTGGACGGGGGCTCACCACCCGGCACCGCCGCACCGGGCGGCGGGCTCAGCGTAAACGCCACCCGGCCGAAGCCGGACAGGTTGTGATAGTCGTTGCCGACCGGCGACCAGGCCGCGTGAAACGACTGGTCGAGGCGATAGAGATTGATGCTCCACACCGCATCGGCCGCGGGTGGCCCGCCGGCACCGGGGATCTGGGCAAACGGGATCGCGACCTCGACCGACCACGACCTGTCGGCGCCTTCGGCGTTGAGCGTGCCATCGATCACGACCTTTGCGACCATATCGATCGTGAACGCGGGCGCGGCCTCGGTCCAGTCGGGCGTGCGCCGGCTCGCGAACTTGGCATCGAAGATCTCGCCCGTCGGTGCGACCTGCAGCTCGAGGTAGTCCTGCCCATCGGCCCCGGGGTCGAGATAGATCTCGATGACGTCCTGCTCCCAGAGCTTTGAGTCGCGCCCCACGAAGTCGCTGCGGATATCGCTGTCGGGGTTGTAGAACGCCACGTAGAGGTTGGTGTCGTCCCAGGTGATGCGCGCCTCGGGGCGCCGATCATCGGCAAGTGCTGCGCCATCCTGCGGCACCACGAAGTCCGTCACGCGCGGCACACCCGACCATCCCGCGTCGTCGAAGCGACCGTCGACCACGATCGGCCCCGGTGCCCGGAACGCGGTATAGCGCCGCGACTTGCGGTCGGCCCGCGGCGCTGACGGCCGTGCCGCGCCCTCGGGGCTCTTGGCCGCATCCTTCGAAACGTCGATCACCGCCGCCAGCAAGCGGCCGTTCGGCTCGTTCGGCACTTTCACCGCGTCGGCGTTGGACAGCAGCATGCGCTTGTCCTGCTGCCTCTCGCGCAGCGCCTCGGTATCGAACACGCCGGTCCAGATCTTCACCTCGCCCTCGGGGAAGTCCGCCGGGACGCGCATCACCTGGATATCCTTGATGATCTGGCCGGGCTTGAGCTGGCTTATCGGCATCAGCTCGCCAACCGGATCGTGGTCGAACGGCTCGCGCCGGCCACGCCCCTCGAAGTGCACGAACAGCTTCCATTCGCCCGGCGCCTCGGCGAGCGACTCCCAGTACCAGGTGACGGTGAGGCTCTCGCCGGGGCGTACCTCCTTCTTGTCCAGATCGACGCCGATGAGCCGCAGCTTGTCGTCGAACACCGCGTCGATCGGCACCTGCGGCGTCGGGCGCGTCGTCAGGATCGACTCGCCGACGAGGCGCTCCTGCTCCTTGGTCAGCGCCCGCATGCGTGGCCCACGGCAGCCCGCGACGGCGACCACGACGAGCAGTCCAAGGAGGAACCAGAACGACTTCAATGGCACGATGTTCCGCGAGCGCATGGGGCCGAGTAACCCACGCGCCCGCGTCTTTCAATAGTGATGGCCGCACCCAGCTTGCGAGCCGGAAGGTCGTAAGCGCCAGCGAGACGAGCATGCGGGCCGTCGCAAGATGGTGAAGCCGGAACCGAAGGCCTTCGCAGGATGGCGAAGCCTGAATTGAAGGCCTTGTGCGGTGCCTCCTTAGGCACTACCGTCGCCGTGCTCTCGTTCGCGAAGGCCGCGCCGCCGCTGCCCGCCAAACGATCTGGCCCTGCCGCCTCGGAAGATCTGACGATGGCCCCGAACCTGTTCGAAAAGCGCTTCGTGATCGTCGCCGGCAAGGGCGGCGTCGGCAAGAGCGTCGTGTGTGCGGCGCTCGGTCTGGCAGCCTCGCAACGCGGCCTACGCACCTGCATCGCAGAGCTCAACACGCGCGAGAAGGCCCCGCTCTTCTTTGGCAAACGTCCATCAGGCTACGCCTACCAGGAGCTGCGGCCGAACCTCTTCAGCATCAACGTCCTGCCTGACCCGGCGCTCCGCGAATACGGCCTGATGAAGCTCAAGTTCGAGCGGGTCTACAAGCTCGTCTTCGAGAACGAGGCGATGAAGCGCCTCCTGAAGGTCATCCCGGGCATGAACGAGCTGTTCCTGCTCGGCAAGGTCTTCAACATGGAGCGCGAGCGCAAGAAGGACGGCTCGCCGCTCTGGGACATGGTGATCGTCGACGCCCCGGCGACCGGCCACGGGGTCTCGCTGCTACGCCTGCCCGACACCATCCTGAAGGTCGCCGACACCGGTCCGATGGCCGAGGAGGTCGGCCTCATGCGCAACCTCCTGCTCGACCCGAAGCGCACCGCGGTGAACCTCGTGACGCTGCCCGAGGAGATGCCGGTGCGCGAGACGTTCGAGCTCGCCGCCCAGCTCGAGGGCTCGCTCGGCATGCCGAAGGGCTACTTGTTCGTGAATGGCATCTGGCCGCGCCTCCTCTCGGAGACCGACGCTGGCCTCCTGGGCGCGCTCGAGGCGGTGCTGCCGCCGTCCGAGGTGCGGGCGCGCGCCGGTGTCGAGAGCCTCTCGCAGATGGTCGAGCGCACGCGCTTCCAGGCGGGCCACCTGACCGAGCTCAGTGAGCACATGCCCTGGCCACGGGTCGAGCTGCCTTATCTCTTCCTCGAGCACTTCGACGCCCACGCGATCGAGCAGCTCGCGGACCTCGTCGTCTCCCAGCTCGATGTGCACCAGGGAAAAGCCGCATGACCCTTGCCCCCAACGTGGGCGTCCAGACCTCGCCCGCCGCGTCGCCTTCGGCCGCTGCTGGCAATCCTCGTTACGAGCGACTCGACAGTTACTCCGACGGCGCGAACGAAGTTGTGCGCTATCGGCTCGACAACGGGCTCGAGGTCATCATCTGGGAGGACCACACCGCCCCGGTGTTCTCCTACCAGACCTGGTTCCGGGTCGGCTCGCGCCACGATCCCAAGGGGTGCAGCGGCATCTCGCACCTGTTCGAGCACTTGATGTTCAAGGCGACGACGACGCGGGCCGAGGGCGAGTACGACCGCATCATGGAAGCGCGCGGCGGCCAGACCAACGCGGCGACCTGGGTCGACTGGACCTACTACAAGGCGAAGCTGCCGCGCTGGGAGCTCGACCTCGTGATCGAGCTCGAAGCCGACCGCATGGAGCATCTCGCGCTGTCCTCGGACATGCTCGAGCGCGAGCGCGAAGTCGTCGTCAACGAGCGCCTGATGCGCGTCGACAACGATCCCGAAGGCCTCCTCTCCGAGCGCATGTACCGCGAGGCGTTCCGCGTGCACCCCTACGGCGTGCCGACGATCGGCTGGATGGAGGACATCCGGCGCATCTCGCTCGCGGACTGCATGCGCTTCTATCGCACCCACTACGCACCCAACAACGCGACCATCGTCGTCGTGGGCGATGTCGCGACCACCTCCGTGCTGGCCGGGATCGAGGCGCGCTACGGCCATCTCCAGGCGCAGGAGGTCCCGGCCGAGCACACGCCACGCGAGCCGGCACAGGCGGACGAGCGGCGCCTGACGCTGTCGCTGCCGTTGTCGTCGCCACGCCTCGTAAAGGCCTGGAAGGCACCGCCATCAGGCACCGCCGAGCACGCCGCGCTCGAAGTGCTGTGCGAGATCATCGTCGGCGGTGACTCGTCGCGGCTCCAGCGCACCCTCGTGGAAGAGCTCGAGCTCGCGAGCGACGTCTCGGGCTGGGTCTCGTCGTGGGCCCACCCGGGCCTGTTCGAGCTGAGCATCACGTTGCGCCCCGGGCTCGGCCCCGACGACGTCGCACGCATCGAGGCGATCATCGACACGTCGCTCGAAGCCTTGCTCACCTCCGATACGTTGACGCTCGCGTCCGGCACGGCCGAGTTCAACAAGGCCAAGAACGGTCTCGAAGCGAGCTTCTATCGCGGCCTCGCCGACGTAGGCGCACGCGCACGCGCGCTCGGCCATTCGCGTGTGACCGTCGGCGACTGGCGCGACCTCTGGAGCGAGGCCGCGCGCCTCGCAGCGGTGAGCCCGGCCGACGTGCAGCGCGCGCTGGCCGCGACCCTCGTCGGACACCCCGCCACGGTCGCGGTCGCCCTGCCCTCCGGCGAGCCACCGCCCGATGACGACCCCGCTGACGACAGTGAAGGCGGCGAAGCTAGCGACAGCGACGAAGGCGACGAAGACGCCTCCGACGACGACGGAACCCGCCATGTCTGAGTCCATCACCGTCGCCGACACGGCGCGCCCGTTCTCGACCCTGTGCCTCACCATCCCGCGCGGGTCGATCGATGACCCAGCCGACAAGCCCGGCATCGCGTACCTCACCGCGCAGATGTTGCTGCGTGGTGCCGAGGGCTTGTCGCGGGGCGTCATCGCCGACTCGCTCGAGGGGCTCGGCTCGGTCGTCGACCTCTCGGTCGGGCGCGATCACACGATGCTCTGGGCCGACGCGCTGACGCGTAAACGCCCGGAACTCTTGAGCTATCTCGACCGGATTCTGGCCGCCCCGACCTTCCCCGAGGCCGAGCTCGACAAGCTCAAGCGCGAGACGATCGCCGACCTCGAGGCGGTGCGTGACGACGATGCGTCGCTCGGGCTCCGCTTCTTCGTACGCGCGCTCTACGGCAACCACGCCTATGGTCGGCCGCTGAAGGGCAACGAAGCCTCCCTCCAGGGGATCACGCGCGAGGACCTGCAGGCGTTCTACCGCACCTGGTCACGTGACGGCTCGCTGCTCGGTCTGGCCGGTGACGTCGATCCAACGATCTCACGCGCGCTTGCCGATCGCCTGACGACCCCGTTGAGCCCCGCTCCCCACACGCCCACGCGCGTTCCGGCGATCACCCGGCCGGCGTCCGATGGGCGCTGGAAGGTGGTGCTCATCGACAAGCCCGAGCGCTCGCAGACCCAGGTCTTCATGGGTCACGTCACCCTCGAATCGCCCACTGCCGGCAGCTCCAGTGTCGGCGTGCATCACCCGGACTGGGGCCCGTTCCAGGTCGGCCAGACGACCTTCGGCGGCACCTTCACGAGCCGCTTCTCGCACGAGATCCGCGAGAAGCGCGGCTGGTCCTACGGCGCCTACAGTCAGCTCTCGGGCGACCAGCGGCTCGGCACGTTCATCCTGCGCTGGTACCCGGCCTCGAAGGATCTGCTGCCGTCGCTCCAGCTCACCGACGAGCTCGTCAGCGAGTTCGTACAGTCCGGCCCGACCGACGCCGAGCTCGACGCCGCCCAGAGCTACCTCCAGAACGGCTTCGTGTTCGCGGTCGACACCGCCGCCCGCCGCCTCTCGGAGCTCGTCTCGGCCCGCCTCATGGGCCATCCCGACGGCTGGGTCGACGACACCGTCGAGCGCTTGCGCCGCGTCCAGCACGTCGACGCGGTCCGCTCGGTGCGTGAGCACATCCGCCCCTCGGACATGATCGTCGCCATCGTCGGCACCGCCAAGGAGCTCGAGCCCCAGCTCGCCGCCTGGCCCCGCATCGGCTCGATCCAGGTCGTCGACTGGAAGACCCCGCTCTGAGCATCTAAACCGGCCTAAACCGGTCTAAATCGGTCTAGCTTTCCAAGCACTTGCGCAGCTTATCGGTCGACTCCTTGATGAGCCGACCGATGTACTGCTTCGAGCCGCCGACGATGTCGCCGATCGACTCGTTCGTGAGCTCGGTCGAGAAGCGCATCTTCAGCACTTCGCGCGCCTTCGGCGTGAGCTGCCCCATGCAGCCGTCGAGTCGCGGCATCATCTGCCGCGCCCAGATCACCTGGTCGATGGGCTGATCGCCCGCAGGCTCACGAGGTCCCAGCTCGAGCGCGCCGCCGTCGTCCTCCTGCACCTCGTCGCTCCGCCCCCGCGTGCGTACCCAGCGCAGCGATCGCCGCGTCGCCATCAGCTTGAGGTAGGTCGAAACCGCGCGTGGGCTCTCGACCCCGTCGACGTATCGGAAGAGGAAGTCGCCGAGCACATCGGTCGAAATCTCGAGCGCGTCGGCGCCATGCCCGAGCACGCGCGCGCACAGCGCCTCGACACGCGGACGATGGCCACGGAAGAAGCGCGCCTGCGCGTGCGGGTCGCGCGCCTTCAACAAGGCGAGCTCCGCCTCGTCCAGCTGATAGCCACCTGCGTTCTGGGCCGACTCCATCGCCTGGGACCTTACGCCAACCGCTTCATCAAGCCTACCCCTCAGGGTATGGGGCACATCACCGCGCCCGCGCCCGCACCGCCGACGCCAGCGCCATGCCGTCGAGCTCGGCCAGTGCCGCCGGATCCTTTCCATAGATGTCCGGGAAGCGCACGAGCCGGCCGTCCTCGACCAAAACCGTCTGATAGACGAGGTGCGTCGGCAACGACGCGACATCGAACGTCGTCGTGAACGACGCATAAGCGAGCGCCTCGTCGAGGTCCACGTCCCGCTCGGGCAACACCCAGCGCGCCAGCCCGAGCGGGTCCGACAGCCGCACGCAGCCGTGCGACAGCGACCGCTCGTCACGCGCGAAGACCGAACGTGAGTTGGTGTCGTGCAGGTACACCCCGTTGGTCCCCGCGAGCTGGAACTTCAGCCTGCCTAACGGGTTGTCCGGCCCCGGCGGCATCCGCACACGCCACTTCCCGTTCGCGTCGACATTCACGTCGTAGCCCTTGTCGATGAGCATCTCCGGGATGTCCCGGGCATCGAGGCGCAGCTTCTCGTCGATTATCCGCTGCGGCACACCCCAGCTCGGATTGGCGATCAGCGTCTCGAGCCGCGTCGACATCGCCGGGGTCTGGTCGCGCTCCGTCGCCTTGCCGACCACCACTGGCATCGCCAGCTCGGGCGCCCCATCACGCTCCGCCATCAACCGGTAGTCGTTGATGTGCACGACGATCTGGCGCCCCTCGTCGCGCCGCAGGTCGAGCGCCCGGAAGCGCACCAACGCCAGCGCGATGTCCGCCACCGGCATCGCTATCGGCTCGTTCAGGCGCCGTCGCGTGAGCGGGTCGATCACCACCGTCGGCGGCAGCCCGTGGTCCTTCTGCCAGGCCTGCAGCGCGCGCTTCAGTCGGTCATCGAAGTAGTCGCGCAGCCGCCCCTGCACGCCCTCGTCGCCGTACCCTTCCGCCCGCAACCGATCGCGCAGGAGCCCGACCTCGGGCCCGGTCACACCCGCCTTGACCTTGTACGGCGCGTCCGGCAGCTGGGCCGGCGCCTCGCCCATGCGGCGCGCATACAGCACCAACAGGTCCCGCAGCGCACGATAGCGCCGATGCGTCGGCACCAGCGCCAGCACCGCGGGCCCCAACGGACGCATCTCGAGGAGCGCCTTCTTGTCCACGTTCTTCAACGAGTCCGGCGCGAACACAGAGACCAGCTTGCGCGCAAACCGCAGCCAGACCTCGTCACTGGCCGCGGCATCGGGCGCCTTCAGTGCGGCGACGCCGTGCAGCGGCAGGTCCACCCCGAGCGTCGCGAGCGCCGACTTGTCGTCCGCCGTCAACACCTCCAGCGCAGGGACCTCCGCGGCCTCGTCCGGTGCTGTCGCCCGCGCGTCGCTCGCCGGCAGGACCGGCACGAGGAACAGAGCGATGAGTACCGCGCGCATGCAGCGGCATCTTTAGCGCGCGCACCGCCCGCCGCAACTTCTTCCGTCGGAACGTCCGCGCAGGCAGGGCCCACGCAAGGATGGCGAAGCCTGGAGTGCGGCTTTGCGCGACCGCCAAACGAAGAGGGCGGCACATTGGCCGCCCTCCCCATCACCTTTCAAGCCGCGCCACGGTCGCCCGTGCCGGCTCGGAAGTGCGCTTACTGCTTACACTTCTCCTGGCTCGGGTCGAGGATATAGAACTGCACGCGGCGGTTCTTCTGGCGCCCGGCCGGGGTCGCGTTGGTGTCGATCGGCTTCTCTTCGCCGTAACCCATGCCCTTCAAGCGACCCTGCTCGACCGCGCCCTTCTTGACGAGGAACTCCCTGACGGCGTCAGCGCGGCGCTGCGACAGGCGCTTATTGTAGGCGTTGTCACCATCGCTGTCGGTGTGACCCTGCACCTCGACCAGCTTGATCTTCGGATTGGCGTTGAGCACCGAGGCGACCGCGTCGAGCAGCGGCTTGGACTTCTGCTCGTCGATGATGGCCTTGTCGTACTTGAAGTAGACCTGCTCGAGGATCAGGATCTCGCAGGTGCCGATTTCTACGAGGCCGCATCCCGGCAAGTTGTTCGGGTCGCGCGGGCAGCGGTCGTCGGCGTCGAGGATGCCGTCGCCGTCGTTGTCCGGATCAGGGCAGCCGTCCTCATCCTCGTAGCCGTCCATGTCCTCGGGGATGTTCATGCACGTGCCGAAGCCTTCGGGGCCGGCCGGGCCGTCGTTCACGTCCAGCACCTTGTCGTTGTCGTTGTCGGGATCGGGGCAGCCGTCCTCGTCCTGGAAGCCGTCCCTGTCCTCCGGCTCGTTCCGGCAGTCGCGGTCACCGAGGCGGTCGGCGTCGTCGAGGATGCCGTCCTTGTCGTTGTCCGGGTCGGGGCAGCCGTCCTCGTCCTCGAACTGGTCGATGTCCTCGGGCTGGAGCGGGCACTTGTCGTTGACGTCGAGGATGCCGTCCTTGTCGTTGTCGCGCTCGGGGCAGCCGTCCTCGTCCTCGAACTGGTCGAAGTCCTCGGGATTGGCGGGGCAGCGGTCGAGGCTGTTCTTGATGCCGTCGCCGTCGAGGTCGTCGTCGCTCGGCGTCGTGAAGTTGTAGCCGAGGAACACGCGGAAATCGGGCGAGCCGTAGCCATCGGTCAGGCCGCGCGCGATACCGAGCGTCAGCGCGTGGCCGGCGGCCGGCCAGAAGCGACCGGCGAGTGAGACTTCGATCGGTCGCTCCTCCCCCTGGGTATTGCTCTCGAGCGAGAACTTTCCGTAGCCCTCGAGGATGAGCGAGAACGCGTCTCGGGCCACTTCGTACTCGAGGCCGGCGCCGAACGTGAGCTCGTTGCCGAGGTCGATGTTGAACAGGTTCTGAGCCGTTGGGCGCCACAGGAAGCCCACCGAGAGACCCGCCCGGAACGTGTCGGTTATCGCGTACTCGCCCGTCAGGCGCGGCTCGATCGTCACCGACTCGTTGCCCTGGAGATTGTCGGGCGAGCCGGTCGGCAAGGAGATGAGCGCCAGGAAGGCGAGCCCGAACCCCTGCGGGTCATCCAGGATGCTGAGCTTTGGGTAGAGGCGTATGTCGCCGGTCGTGAACGCCTCGAGGTCGCGCGGCGGTACGCCGACGTCCGGGTTCTCGGCGCCCTGGGTCTGGTAGAGTGTGAGCGGGATGCTGAGCCCTATCTCGAACACGTCGAGGATGCCGAGGGCAGCGATCAGGTTGAGCTGCAGGTGATGCTCGACCAGCGAGACCTGCTCGCCCGAGTCGATACGGCGCAGCACGAGCGGGTCATGCGCGTAGTTTAAGTAGATGCCAGCCGCCGGCTTGAACGACGGGAGCACGCTCGCGCCCTGCACCGTGACGAAGTTGTTGTCGCCGCCCGGGGCAGGCGCGAATTGCTGCACAGGCAGCGAGCCTTCCTGGGCATACGCCTGGCCTCCCGACGAGGCGACGACGCTTCCCATGAGGGCGATTGCCAGCGCTGTTGTGATCCGCGTTTTCACTGCTCGACTCCTGCTTGTTCCGACGGTGCGATGCGTGAACCGCCAGGGCTGGGGGGCTGCCTGGAGGCTTCCCGCGGGACAATGTAGAGAGCCTCGAGCACACCAACCGCTAGCGGTGCGCCGATGGCCGCGACCCGTAACGGGCCGTCGACATTGCCATGTTTGATTGGACTCTGACTCGAGTCGCACCGATGTAACGGCTTCCACCTCGGGCGACACACCTGATTTACCCCAGCTTCCAACCGCGTACAAGCCCGTCATCATTGCGGCGGTCGACTTTGACTCGATGGTCAGTCAACCCGCACGAGAGGCGGTTCGCGCGTGTCTGGCTGAACGCATTGCCTGCGATTGTCCGGCGCGAGCCTCAGAATGCGATGAACTCGAGCGAGACACGGGCGGTCAGCGCGAACGTGTCGGTTGCGGCGCGTCCGGTGCCGCCGGTGAGCCGCACCGTGAAGCGGCCCGCTGCGATATCCGGCACCGCGTCGAGCGCCTCGCGCGACGTCGTCACCGTGGCGGTGAGCGTCGCCAATCCGCTGGTCGGCACGCTGACCTGGGCGACCTGGATCGGGTTGCCGCTCGTCGGCACGAGCACGACCAGGAGCTCGCCCTGATAGACATCCGACCAGGCGGCAACGTCGACCGCGCCATTGCCGAGCGCCTCGACCTGGACGCGGGTGATGCTGACGGACTCTATCGATGCCATCTGCCCGCGGATCTGGGCCAGGAACGTGTCCGGGTTGACCGCCTTCTCGCTCACGAGGAGACCGCCTGCGACGCCTTCGGGTGACAGCGCGACCGATACGAGCTGGCTCGCGATGAGGCCGCTGACATCGGTCTCACCAGCGAGCGCGTCGCATGCGGCGAGAAGAGGCACGAGCAGGAGGGCGAGGCGGCGGGCGCTGGTGAACATCGCGGGGGGCTCTCTGGCGGCGGGGACGGCGTTCGCGTCGGGCCATGAGGGCCGACGGACGGGGCATGTTCGAGCCTCAGGCGGGTCAGCGCAAGCCAGAAGTGAACGTCGTTTCTGACAAAGTGGGGCGCGGCCCGAGAACATTGCATGGCTATGGGGACCCTGATAGCGTCCCGCGCCTCGCTTCGCGAGCCTTCGCGAACGAACTGAAATGGGTCCAGGAGGCAGGTGTGAGCAGGTTTCTGACGGAGTGGAAGCGCACCCACGATTGCGGCGAGCTCCGGCTCGCGCACGAGGGTGAGACCGTGGTGGTCATGGGCTGGGTCCAGAGCTATCGGGATCACGGCGGCTGCATCTTCGTCGACCTCCGGGACCGCTTTGGCGTGACCCAGGTCAAGTTCGACCCGGCCGTGAACAAGGAAGCCCACGCCGCCGCCGATCGCCTCCGCCCCGAGTGGGTGGCCGGTATCCGCGGCAAGGTGCTCGCCCGCGGGACGAACACGAACGCGAACATGCCGACCGGCGCCGTCGAGATCGAGGCGACCGAGGTCGAGATCTTCAACAGCTCGAAGACCCCGCCGTTCCCCATCAGCGACCGCATCGACGCAAACGAGAACCTGCGGCTCAAGTACCGCTACCTCGACCTGCGGCGCCCGGCGATCCAACAGAAGATCATCTTGCGCCATACGGTCATGCAGCTCGTGCGCAACTACCTCGCGAGCGAGCACCGCTTCCTTGAGATAGAGACCCCCATCCTCTCGAAGAGCACGCCCGAGGGCGCCCGCGACTACCTCGTGCCGTCGCGTGTACACGCGGGCCAGTTCTACGCGCTGCCGCAGTCGCCGCAGACGTTCAAGCAGATCCTGATGATCGCCGGCTACGATCGCTACATGCAGATCTGCCGCTGCTTCCGGGACGAGGACCTGCGAGCCGATCGCCAGCCCGAGTTCACGCAGATCGACATCGAGATGAGCTTCGTCGACCAAGAAGACGTCATCGGCGTCATCAGCGGGCTTCTTCGCAAGGTCTGGCAGGAGATCAAGGGCATCGACATCGGCGCGACCCTGCCACGCATGACCTACGCCGAGTCGATGGCGCGCTTTGGCAACGACAAGCCCGACTTGCGCTTCGGGCTCGAGCTCGTCGACGTCGGCACGATCGTCGGCAAGAGCGAGTTCCAGGTCTTCAAGTCGGTGCTCGCCACCGGTGGCCTCGTGAAGGCCGTCAACGGCAAGGGCGCCGGCAACACGCTGTCACGCGCCGACATCGACAAGCTCGGCGAGACCGCCCAGCGTTACGGCGCCAAGGGCATGGCCTGGGTCAAGGTCGGGGCCGAGGGCTGGCAGGGACCGGCCGCGAAGTTCTTCTCGGACGCGGTCAAGGCGGATCTCGTGGCGGCGCTCGGGGCCGAGCCTGGCGACCTCCTGTGCTTTGTCGCCGATTCGTTCGTCATCTGCAACGACGCGCTCGCGCACGTGCGCCTCGACCTCGGCAAGAAGCTCGGCCTCATCGACGAGAACAAGTTCGCGTTCCTATGGGTGACCGACTTCCCGATGTTCGACGAGACCACCGAAGGCGGCCGCTACTTCGCGAAGCACCATCCGTTCACGTCGCCGAACCCGCTCGACATGGAGCTGCTCGCGACTGACCCGACCAAGGTGCGCGCGCGCGCCTACGACGTGATCCTCAACGGCATGGAGCTCGGTGGTGGTTCGATCCGGATCCACGACCAGAAGGTGCAGAGCCGCGTCTTCGAACTGCTCGGGCTCACCGAGGCGGAGACGCAGAGCAAGTTTGGCTTCCTGCTCGAGGCGCTGACCTTCGGCACCCCGCCGCACGGCGGCCTGGCGCTCGGCATGGACCGCCTCGTCATGGTGCTCGCGAACACCGACGCCATCCGCGAGGTGATCGCGTTCCCGAAGACCCAGAAGGCCAGCGACCTCATGACTGGATCGCCCGGCCCGGTCGATAGCGCCCAGCTGGTCGAGCTCTCCATCCGCACCGCGGTGGCCGCGCCTCAGGCGAAGGTGACCGCCGAGTAGCGGTGAAGCGGCCCGACGCGCTGCAAGGGACCGTCCAGCGCCGAGAGCCCCGGCAACCGGCTGCTGGACAGCGCCGCGCCACCTGTGAAAGCATCGGTACCAGTGGCAGCGCAGCTTCCCGCGACCGGGCCCTTCGGCAGCATCGTGCCGAGCGGTACCGACTTCGCGCCCCTCGATACCGGGCGGCGCATCGGGAAGTATCGCCTGGTGTACCCGGTCGGCGAAGGCGGCATGAGCGTCGTCTACCTCGCCGAGGACGAGGTGCTCGACCGCAAGGTCGCGGTCAAAGTGCTGCACCGGCACCTCGCGCGCGACCCCGAGGCGCGCGCGCGCTTCTCGCGTGAGGCCCGCGCCGTCGCCCGGCTAGCTCACCGCAACATCCCGGAAATCTACGACTTTTCGGACAGTCACAGCGGCGTTCACGACGCCGACGGCACGCGCCAGAACCAGGGTCCGAGCTACCTCGTCACCGAGTACGTCGATGGCGCCCCGCTCTCACGCATCCTGCGTGAAGGGCCAGCGCTGTTGCCCGAGCTGGGGGTGATGTTGACGGTGGGCGTCGCGCGCGCGCTGGTACACGCCCACTCGCAGAGCGTCGTGCATCGCGACGTGAAGCCCGAGAACGTGCTCGTCGGCAAGGACGGCGTGGTCAAGCTCACCGACTTCGGCATCGCGCAGATCCGCGGGCTCGAGTCGATGACGATGACCGGCACGCTGATCGGGTCACCCGCACACATGGCCCCCGAGCAGATCGAGACCGCCAAGGAGGTCGACCAGCGCGCCGACATCTGGGGCCTCGGCACTGTGCTCTATATGGCAGTCACCGGCGGCAAGCTGCCGTTCGAGGCCGACAACCCGCACCGCCTCTTGAAGAAGATCGTCGAGGGCGTCTACGTCGACCCGCGCCGCCTCTCGCCCCACGTCGACTCACGCCTGGCCCAGATCATCGCCGGCTGTCTCGTCGTCGACCGCGACAAGCGCTACCAGTCGGTCGCGCTCGTCGCCCAGGAGCTCACCTCGTGGCTCGAGCTGCGCGGCTTCACCGACCACGAGGCCGAGCTGCGCCGCTTCATGGCGGACCCCGAAGGCACGAGTGCGCTGCTCGCGACCCGCCTTGCCAATGTGATGATGCTGCTGGGGGAGGATGCGAGCGAACGCGGCGAGCGCTCGGTGGCGCTCGAACACTTCGGGCGGGTGCTGGTGCTCGACCCCGAGCGCGACGACGTCATGGTGCGGGTGCGCAAGCTCGAACGCCAGCTTCGCACGCGGCGCAGCGCACGCTGGATCGCCGTCTCAGCGGGAGCAACCGGTGCGACCGCGGCGATCGCCTGGCTCGTTTACAGCATCGCCAGCCAGACCCCGGCGCCCAGGCCGCTGCCGGTCGCGGTCAACGCCCGCGCGTTGGGCCGCACCACGCTACCCCAGCCGCCGGTGCTCACGCCCGCGCCCCCGACGCCGCTCACGGCAGGCGTCGGCTTCGGGAACGCGCTCGGGCTCGATCTGACACGCATCGACGCGAAGCTCGACGAGCTCGCGCGCGACGCCGAGGCGGCGGAGGCCGCCAAGCGCGACGCCGACTCGAAGGACGAGCGCGATCGGCGCCCGAGGACGACCTCGCAACGGGTGCTACTGACGGTCTTTCCGCCCGCCGTCCGGATCGAGATCGAGGGGCGCAAGCTCGCGCCGGGGACCGAGATATCGCTCCTCCCGGGGCGCCACCACGTGGTCCTCACCCACAGCGGATGCCCGGAATGCCCCCCGCAAGAGCGCACGCTGGTCGTGCCTGAGACCCTTCCAGTCGGCACTACACGGATCGTCCAGCACTTTGAGTTCGAACGTCCGCCGGAGTCCCTGCGCCCGGCGAGCTTCACGGTGACGTGTAGCGACGGCTCGTATCTGACCGACGCGAGCGGCCGCCGCTTCGACTGCAACGTCACCTACACGATGCCGGTGAAGTCGGAGAAGGCGAGGTTACTGCAGTTGACGGTCCATTCGGCGGAAGGTGAGCCGCGCCAGATACTGCAATTCAATTTGTTGCCGAACGCGCCTATCATCCGGGCGCTTTGAGACGGACGACCTGGCTCATCATGGGGCTCTTGACCCTGCACCCTGGCCCACTCGACGCGTTGTCGAGTGCGGCCCGCGGGGCCGAGCCACGTCCGGTGCGCCCCTTGAATGCGCCCCTGCCGCCCGAGCTCGCCGCGCGCATCGAACAGGGTGAAGCCGCCTTTCGCGTGCAGAACTACGGCAGCGTCGTCGATGTCCTGGACCGCCTCGCCGGTCATCCGCTGCTCGAAGGGCGCCCAGAGCACCTGCGCGTGCTCGAGATGCTCGGCGCGAGCCACTGGTTCATGAGCGCCAAGGACTCGGCCCGCCTGGTCTTTGGCCAGTTGCTGCGCGAGGCGCCGTTCCAGCGCTTCGACGAGTTCGTCTACCCGCCCGAGCTCATCGCGTTCTTCGAGACCCGCCGCCGCGAACTCGTCACGGCAGGCATCATCCCCGCCACGCCGAGCGAAGTGAACCCATCGGGCCGTGTGCTGGTCCGCGAAGTTCACAAGGACGACACGCCAGGGGTCGTGTTCCTTGCCCCATTCGGCGTCGGCCAGTTCATCAACGGCGAAGACGGCAAGGGCACCGCGATGGCGATCATCCAGGGCCTCGGCGCCGCCACCATGCTCGCCTCGACAATCGGGCTCGAGTCACTCAAGGTCGGCGACACCAACCAGATCATCGAGGAGGACAGCGGCAAGCAAGCGCGCCTCCTGAACGCTCTCTGGTACGGCGGTCTCGTGGTCTTGGGCGCGAGCTGGGTCTATTCGATCATCGACGGCTTCGCCAACCGGAGCACAACTCCGATCATCGAGGAGCGCTACGAGCTGCTCGAGCCGAGCAGGCCGGACGTATCGCCTTCGGCTGCCGCTGGCAGGCCCGACGTCACCTTGCGACTCGCCCCCGGTCCGGGCGATCTCGGGCTCGGTCTGAGCATCGGGTTCTGACTGGCGGTCCTGCCCGGTCGGCAGTGTACGCGCTCGGGCAGCTGCGGTATGAATTCGCGTGGGCAGCCTCGCTTCACGAGGCCTTCGCGAACGAATTCCCCGGTGTGCCTGCTCGCGGGCTTCTCGAGCGTGGGAGTGTCAGCACGTGGCCAGCTTCGTCCTGTATCCAGCCGACCTCGGAGCGCCGGTCATCATGCCGCTCGACCGGCGCATCGTGCGCATCGGGACCGCGCCGGACAACGACCTGGTGCTGACAGGTGGCGGAGCGCTGCCGCATCACGCGCATGTCGTCTACGACAAGCAGTCGTTCACGCTCTCGACGAGCGATGCCGACGCGACCTTCGCAGTGCTCGGCAAGGCGAAGAAGACGCACAAGCTGGCGGACAAGGACATCGTTCACGTCGGCGAGCACCTCCTGCGCTTCGTCAGCTTCGACCACGAGCTGAAGCCGCGCCCACAGAGTAGTCCGAACCCCGCGGGCGGCGCGGACCTCCAGCGCTTCGTGGCGCTGCATCGCTTCGCGCAGAAGCTGATGAGTTCGGCCTCGCTCCAACAGTTGTTCGAGTCGCTGCTCGACGAACTCATCGCGCTCACCGGCGCCGACAAGGCGTTTCTTCTATTGGCGCTCGGCGGCGAGCCGAAGGTGCACGTCGCGCGCAACATCGACCACGAGCCGCTCGTCAAAGGCGACGAGGCGATCTCGGATTCGATCGTCGGCCAGGTCCTGGAAACCGGCGAGCCGCTCATCGTCGCCGACGCGCTCTCTCACGAGGTCTTCCGCTCGAGCCAGAGCGTCATGCGCCTGAAGTTGAGCTCGGTCATGTGCGTTCCGCTCAAGGCCCGCGGCACGACGCTCGGGCTCATCTATCTCGGCAACGACAACGCCATCAACCACTTCGGCAAGGACCTCCTCGACACCGTGATGGTGTTCGCGGCCGAAGGCGGCCTCATCCTGGAGAGCGCCGTCGCCCGCCGCGACCTCGAGGTGAAGGTCGATAATCTCGCGCACGAGCTCGAGGACCGCCGCTTCGGCGAGCTCATCGGCGCATGCGACTCGATGCGCGACATCTACAAGAAGATCTCCCGCATCGCGACGACCGACATCTCGGTCCTCATCGAGGGCGAGACCGGCACCGGCAAGGAGCTCGTCGCGCGCGCGGTGCACACGAAGTCGAACCGCGCGAAGGGCCCGTTCATCGTCATCAACTGCGGCGCCATCCCCGAAAACCTGCTCGAATCCGAGTTGTTCGGACACGTACGCGGCGCCTTCACGGGTGCAATCGCAACGACCCAAGGCAAGTTCCAGGCGGCCAACGGCGGTACGCTGTTCCTGGACGAGGTCGGCGAGATGCCGCTCTCGCTACAGGTGAAGATCCTGCGCGCCATCCAGGAGCGGGTCGTCCAGAAGGTCGGCGACACGAAGGGCGAGTCCGTCGACATCCGCTTCGTCGCCGCGACCAACAAGCGGCTCGTCGACGAGGTCAAGAGCGGCAACTTCCGCGAAGACCTCTACTATCGATTGAACGTGGTGACCCTGTCGCTGCCGCCGCTGCGCGAGCGCGACGACGACGTGCTGCTCATCGCGCGTTTCCTCCTGGCGCGCTGGGGCGTGCAGATCGCCAAGCGTGAGGTGATGCTGTCACGCGAAGCGATGCGCGCGATCAAGCGCTGGCACTGGCCCGGCAACATCCGCGAGCTGGAGAACCGCATCAAGAAGGCGATCGTCTTCTCTGACAACGGTGTCATAACTCCCGACAACCTCGATCTCAGCGAGCAGCAGACCGAACGCATCCTCTCCCTGGCCGAGGCACGCGAGCTCTGGCAGCGCGAATACATCAACAAGATCCTGGCGTTGAACGACGGCAACCGCACCAAGACGGCGCGCGACCTCGACGTCGACCCACGCACGGTCTTCCGCCACCTCGAGCGTGAGCGAGGCGGAGAGGCCTGACCATGACGCCGCTGTCCGGGCCCAGGTCGTGTCGCGGTGCTGACGCCAACGGGCGGGACGTCAAGCATTGCCGGCACTTGCACTGCCCTGCGGGGTGCCGAAGCTGGGTGGCACATGCCTTGCTGACACGCAGGCGGGTCGCGCTTCACGCAGGCCCTAAGTCCAGGCTTCGCCATCCTTGCGCGGGCCTCATCAGTGTTGGCCTGTGTTTTGGCTGTCTCGCAGGCAGCTGCTTGCCGCCCGACTTCGAAATCGTGCCGCGGGAGAACCACCCGGTGTCCATCGACAAGTCCCTGCTGACGCGCTCGCCCGACCAGTTCCAGAGCATCTCTGAAGACTGCGAGCCACGCGTGTTCGACCTCACGAACAGCATCATCGACGCGGACCAGAAGGATCCCGTGACGATCGCCTGGCTCGTCGACTACGCCCCCGGACAGAGCGTCGAGCCGGATGCCATCAACCGCCTCCGCTTCACGTTCGACCCGTGCACGAATCCCAAGGCGGCGCCGTTCAAGGTCTCGACCGTTGAAGCGATGGTGCTCGACCGCGCCGTGCCGCTCGACATCCTCGCCAACGTCGACCTCCTCAAAGAGTTCGCCGACGACGACGTGACGAGCGACAGCGTCGTGTGGTTCGTCCGCTATGATGGCTGTAACGAAACCCGGGATGAGTGCCGACCTTGAGCAAGCGCAACCCCCTGGCCCCGGCGCTGGCCGCCCTCGGCGCACTTGCCACGCTCGGCATCGCCGCCTGCGCCGACGCCGGCTCGGCCCTGCCCGGTAACCTCTCGTGCATTGAATCACGCGATTGCGATCCGGGCCTCGGGTGTAGCTTCAACCACTGCGTCGTGCCCGAAGCGAACCGCATCAGTCTCGCGGCCCGCATCATCCCGCCGCCGACGAGTGGGCTCCTGCCGCAGCAGATCCCCTCGCTCAGGCTCGAGGACGGACCCGATCGGCTCGTGAAGCTGCTCGCCCCGACGATCGTGCGCGGCACCGTCAAGCCGGGGCCGGCCAACAACGGGCTGTCTTTCGTCACGAACCTCGAAGGTGAGCTCGAGCTGCGCACGGACGGCGACATCCCGGGTCTCGACTTCGTCTTCTCGGCCCACTCGCTCGAGGGCCTCGACACCGAGGGCTTCGGCTACACGCTGACCCTCTTGCCGGGCAGGAGCTACACCGGCAGCTTCCGCCCGACCGACCGGACCCTGCCGCGCCACATCTTCCGCCTCGAGCCAAGCGACATCGCGAAGGGCCGCTTCGACATCACCCTACCCGCCCAGGACGACTACTTGAAGCTCGGCGGCCGCGTGATGAAGAGCGACTACACGCCGATCGGCGGCGCACGCATCGTCGTCCTGTCGACCCACAGAGAGGTCGCAGCGATCACGACCAGCGAGCCGAAACGCGGCCTCTGGGAGGTGCTGGTGCCGCCGGGCCTGACCTCGTTCTTCATCAAGACCGAGTCGCCGAACGACGGAACCGTGTTCCCCGACTTCTCGACCGAGATGCTGACGTATGTTGCCAACCGGCAGATCGATCTGATCGTGCCCGACCTGGCACCCGGCACCGAGCCCGTCCAGGCGGTGATCCGGGTGACCGAACGCAAGACCGCGAGCGACGCGCTGGCCCCGGCCATCGTGCCCGCGGTCGGGCGGACTGTGACGATCGTCGGGGTTCTGGCCGGTGGCACGTTGCGGCGCAGCGGCACCACCAACGAGCTCGGCGAGGTCACCTTCAACGCCCTGCCCGGCGCCTACGAGTGTCTCGTCGCGTCCCCGCCGCAGGCCGCCGCGGCGACCTGGCACGCCTTCGTCAACATCGCCAGTTGGAGCGAAGGCAACAACGCCGAGGTGGTCTCGATCGAGCTCGTACCGCGGGTGCCATTCGTCGGTCACGTCACTGACGCGTTCGGCATGCCGGTCGAGGCCGGCACGCTCACACTCGAGCGACGCATCGACGGCACGGAGGGCGACGCCTTGTTCGTGGCACCCGCCCCCTTCGAAGCCGAGCTCGGCGCCGACGGGGTCTTCGTCACCGCCGTCGACCCGGGAACCTACGACCTGCTCGTCGCCCCCGATCCCAGCACCGGCGCGCCGCACACGTTCGAGACCGAGCTCGTCGTCGGGCCCGAAGGCCTGCGCTTCGACCTCGGACTGCCGCCGCCCGGGCTTCTCCATCTGACGGTCGCCGGTCCCGATGGCGACTGGATCTCGGGCGCGCAGGTCGAGCTCTGGATCGACGACGAGCTCGGCTCACCGCGCCTCCTCGCGGTCGGCTCGACAACCGACGATGGCTTCGTCGACATGATCGTACCGCACCTCGGGGACCTCTCGCCGTCCCTCATCGAGTGGCAGCGCGGCGGCGCCAACCCGTGAGCGCGCCTTGGCATGCGGGCTTCTTCGCCGGCCGTTTCGACCGCGCCGGCCTGCGTTGGCCGCTGCGTATCTTCGTCGGGGTCGCCATCGCGAGCGCCTTGGGGCTCGCCTTCCTCGGTGCGGGTGCCCGTCCCTGGCTGTTCATGGGCCTGGCCGCGGCGGGCGCGTTCCTCGTGTGGTCAGTCTGGGACGAGACCCGTGGCCGAGCCGCGACGATCGGCCGCCTGCGCGCTCGCTGGCTGGCCCTTCCCGACGTCATCGACAACGGCGCCGACCTGCACTTCAGCGAGGACGGACAACCGCTCATTGCGCGCCTCGCGACGGGTGCGAGCGGCCACACCGTCACCATCCTGACGCCCTTGCGCGAGACGACGGCGGCCTTTCGCATCGCGTCGCAAGCGCTCCCGCGCCCGGGCTTCGATGGCGCGGATCCGCCGATCGGTGGGCCGCCGCTGTCACCGCTCCCGGGCTTGCAGTCGATGCTCCACGACGAGCTGCGCATCGAGGGCAACGAGCCGGCCCAGCTCGAACGCTGGCTCGACCAGACACTCGTCTCGGCGTTGCTGTCAGCGGCGCGTGACCACGCCGACAGCTTTCGTGGCTTGACCTTCGATGGCCGCTTCCTCGCGGTCCACTGGGTCGGCGAGCTTGCGGCCGATCCGCTGACCGTGCGCGCATTATCGGCACCGCTCTGGCGACCGTTTGTGCCCCGACTTCCGCCGCCGCGTCCCGAGCTCCTGAACTGACCCCAACGCTCAAGTTCGCGGGGCGTCGCCGATGTCTTGATGGCGTAGCGCCCATCGCATGACGTACACTTCGGACGTGCCAGCCAAGCCACCGTCCGACTTGACCCATGCGCCTTCAGCGCCCCATTCGATTGCCCCGAACACGGTCCCGAACGAATTGCTCGGCATGCGCTTGAACGACACCGTGGTCGACGTGCGTTCGCCCCTCGCTCGCCCAGCGCCGCCGCGACCCGCGTCCGAACCCGCACTACCTCGCCCGCCCGCGCGCCATGCGACGCCGGGGCCGGCGCCGATCGATGGGGTCATCGCCGAGCGCGACAAGGCGCTCAAGATGGTCGCCGCGCGCGAAGGGATCCTGCACATCGTGGCCCACGATCTGCGCAACCCGTTGAACCTCGTCAAGGTCGGCGGCTCGCTCTTGACGCGCATGGTGCGCGCCCACAATGAAGCCATACGGGCTGGGGCGGACGATGGCGCGCCACTCGATCCCGAGCGCATCACCCAGGTCGCCGACACGTTGGTCATCGCGGTGCGCCGGATGGAGCGCCTCATCAGCGACCTGCTCGATCTCGAGGCGCTCGACAAAGGTGCCTTGCGCCTTGTGCGCGGGCCCGCCAATGCGGCCACGATCGTCGACGAGGTGCTTGTCGAGATGCGCGCCAAGGCGGCCGAGAAGGGCGTCGAGATCGTAGCCGAGAAGCCGCGCAACCCGGTCATCATCGACTGCGACAAGGACCGCATCGCGCAGATCCTGGAGAACCTGCTCGGCAACGCGATCCGCTTCACCCCGACCGGCAAGCGGGTCACCTTGCGCTTGCGTGAACAGCAGAGCGAGGCACGCTTCGAGGTCGCCGACGAGGGCCCGGGCATCGCCGACCAGGACCTGCCCCGCATCTTCGATCCCTACTACCGCGCCGAAGTCCCCCAGGGACGCGGCCTCGGGCTCGGCCTGTCGATCTCGCTCGGCCTCGTGCGCGCGCACAATGGTGCGATCTGGGCCGAGAGCGCCCACGGCCATGGCGCGACGTTCGTCTTCACGATGCCGCGGCGCGACATCAAGCGCGACACGATGGTCGAGATGCCGGCCATCAAGCTGCCGCAGCCCATTCGCAAGCGCTAGGTCGCGCTCGACCGCGCTAGGCCGCCGGCATCGGCCTTGCCCGCGCGGCCGGGCGGGCCTATGACTCACCGGCCAAGGAGGTCTTCGTGAGCGACGTCGCCCAGGTCATCATCATCGGCTCCGGCCCAGCAGGCCTGACGGCCGCCATCTACGCGGCGCGCGCGAACCTCGCGCCGTTGGTCTTCGAAGGGCTCCAGCCCGGCGGACAGCTCACGATTACGACCGAGGTCGAGAACTTCCCGGGTTTCCCTGAAGGCATTCAGGGTCCCGAGCTGATGGACATCATGCGCAAGCAGGCCGAGCGTTTCGGCTCGAAGCACCACTTCGAGTACGTCGATCGGGTTGACCTGTCGAAGCGGCCGTTCGAGGTCGTGGTGAACGACGTGGTGCACCGCTGCCACGCGCTCATCATCGCGACCGGCGCCACCGCCAAGTGGCTGGATCTCCCCGGGGAATCGCAGTTCCAGGGGCGTGGTCTATCGACTTGCGCGACGTGCGATGGGTTCTTCTTCCGCGACAAGGAGATATTCGTGGTGGGCGGCGGCGACTCGGCGATGGAGGAGGCGAACTTCCTCACCCGCTTCGCATCGAAGGTGACGCTCGTGCATCGGCGCGACTCCTTCCGCGCCTCGAAGATCATGGTCGATCGCGTCTTGAAAAACCCCAAGGTGCAGGTCCTCTACAACCACGAGATCACGGGCTACCTGTCTGACAATGGCAAGACGATCACTGGCGCGCGTATGCGTGACACGCGCAACGGCGAAGAGCTCGATGCGAAGGTCGATGGCATCTTCCTGGCGATTGGCCACACCCCGAACACCGCCTTCCTCGAAGGGCAGCTCCAGGTCGACGCGGGCGGCTACCTGCTCCTGAGCGGTCCGTCTGGCACCAACATCGACGGCGTCTTCGCCTGCGGCGACGTCGCCGACACGCGCTATCGCCAGGCGGTCACGGCGGCCGGCAATGGCTGCCAGGCGGCGATGGATGCCGAGAAGTGGCTCGAAAACCAAGACGCCCACTGACGTCTCGCTAGCGAGGTCGCGCTTGAGCGACGACGACGAGTGGTCCGACCAGGCGCCGGGCCGGAGTGACAGCGAGGTGCGCGTGCCGGTGAGTGCCGCGCGTCACGGGCGTGCCGCGTCCTTCAAATTCGTGCGCCTGGGCGAACCGTTTACGGGCTTTGTCGTCATCGGCAAGGACGGCTTGCCGCACGCGTGGGTCAACCGCTGCCCGCATGTGCCCTACCCGCTCGACTTCGGCGACGGTGAGGTGTTGGACCACGATGGCCAGACCATCGTCTGCGCGAACCACGGCGCCCGCTTCGATCCCGATCACGGCCGCTGCATCTGGGGCCCCGCCCGCGGCCGCGGCCTAGAGCCGTTGCCGCTCGCGGTGGACGGCGACCAGTGGTGCATCACCATCACGCCTGAGCCCCCCGGCTGGCCGCGCGAACAGGACTGACCTGGCTTGTTCGGGCCGTCACGACTTGCGCGCCCGGGCTCGCGACGCTAATGCGGGAACATGAAGCTCCGCGCCCTCGTGCTCCCGATCCTGTGCCTCGTCGCGTGTGACTCCAAGCCGAAGGCGCCGCCGCCGGATGCCGTGTCTGACGCCGCGCCCACGCCCGCACCCGCACCCGCGCCCGCGCCCGCGCCCACGCCCACGCCCACGCCCGCACCCGCACCCGCACCCGCACCCACGCCCGCATCCGCGCCTGCGCCCGCACCCTCGGACGCGACCCGCTTCATCGCCGACCTCAACACGCGTTTTCTAGCACTCAAGGCGCGCGCCGAGACCTCGGAATACATCAAGTCGACCTACATCACGCCCGAGACCGAGCGCAACGCGGCCGCCGCCCAGGCGGACGTGATGGCCTTCTTGAGCGAGGCGATCCCCAAGGCTGCGACCTTCCGCGACCTCGAGCTTCCCAAGGACGATCGCCGCACGCTCGAGCTGCTGCGCACCTCGCCGACCCTGCCGGCGCCTGCCGACAAGGCGCTGCGGGACGAGCTGGCGGCGCTGTCGGCCAAGCTCGAAGGCCACTATGGCGCCGCCAAGACCTGCAAGAAGGACGCGGCCGGCAAGGAGACCTGCCGCGATCTCGGTGCGCTTTCGAACGTGCTGTCCGACCCCAAGGCGACCTGGGACGACCGCGTCAGCGCCTGGACCGACTGGCACGCGACCGCGGTCGAGCAGCGCCCACGCTACGAACGCCTGGTCGAGCTCGGCAATCAGGGCGCCAAGGAGCTCGGCTTTGGTGATTTGGGCGAACTCTGGCGCTCGGGCTACGACATGCCACCGGCCGCCTTCGAAGCCGAGATCGACCGCCTCTGGAACCAGGTCCGGCCGCTCTACGAGAAACTCCACTGCCTCGTGCGTGACCGCCTCTCGAAACAGTACGGCGCGGACAAGGTGCCGTCCTCGGGCCCCATCCCGACCCAGGTGCTCGGCAACATGTGGGGCCAGGACTGGGGCTCGCTCTACCCACTCGTCACCCCATACCCGAAGGCGCAGAGCTCCGACCTCACCAAGGCCATCGCCAAGAAGAAGCTCGACGCGAAGGCCATCGTGAAGATCGGCGAGGGCTTCTTCACCTCGCTCGGCATGCCGGCCTTGCCTCAAAACTTCTGGGATTACTCGCAGTTCACGAAGCCGCGCGACCGCGACGTGGTCTGCCACGCCAGCGCCTGGGACGTGAGCTGGGCGGGCGACGTCCGCCTCAAGATGTGCATCGAGGGCAGCGAGGACGACTTCATCACCGTGCATCACGAACTCGGCCACATCTACTACTTCCTCGCCTACAACAAGCTCCCGGTGCTGTTCCAGAACGGCGCCAACGATGGCTTCCACGAGGCGATCGGCGACGCCATCGCGCTGTCGGTGACGCCGAGCTACCTGGTCGAAATGGGGCTCATGCAGAAGCCGACCGCGGCGGCCGACTCGGCCATGGCCGAGCAGGCGATGCTCAACGAGCAGATGAAGCGGGCGCTCGAGAAGATCGCCTTCCTGCCATTCGGCCGCTTGATCGACCAGTGGCGCTGGGATGCCTTCAGCGGCAAGCTGCCGAAGGACCAGTGGAACACCGGCTGGTGGAACCTGAAAGCCAGGATCCAGGGCGTCGCCCCACCCGCGCCGCGCACCGAGGCGGACTTCGATCCGGCAGCCAAGTACCACGTGCCCGGCTCGGTCCCATACATGCGCTACTTCCTGGCCGCGATCCTCCAGTTCCAGTTCCACCGCGCGCTGTGCAAGGCCGCCGGCCATGAGGGCCCCCTGAACACCTGCTCCATCTACGGCAACAAGGAAGCGGGCGCTCGCCTCCAGGCCCTCCTCGCCGCCGGCGCCTCGCGCCCCTGGCAGGAGTCGCTCGCGGCCCTCACCGGCGAGACCGCGATGGACGCCAGCGCGATCCTCGACTTCTTCGCGCCACTTTCCGCGTGGCTCAACACCCAGACCCAATCCCTCACCTGCGGCTATTGAATTCGCCGCTACGACGACCGCGGTCGTCTCGCTGGCGAATTCAGGGTGGCCGGCTCAAACGATGCTGCCCAGAACGCTCGAATGAGCGCGACCTGAAGGTCGAGAAGGGCACCCAAGGCCCGTTCGATTGGGCTGCAGCCGCTGTTGACGGTTTTATTCCAACCGGCCTAAGGTCCCCGCCGCGTGCCGTAGATCGTCTCGTGGCCGCGCCGAGGCAGTCGCTCGGTGTCCCAATCGCGCAGGCCGCATTGTCCGCCGCGCTATCCGAAGGCAGCCGCGACGCTCCTTCGGCATCAACTTCACCTGCTTCACCTGACCCCGTTGGGGATGGATGCTTCTATGAAGCTCAACTGGTTCGAATCTCACCTCGTAGCGGGCTGCTCGGCAGCCGCAGGCCTCGCCGCCTGCTCCGACGATAACGTCGAACGCTTCGCAGGCGTCGTCAGCTACGACGACTTCCCCGCGAACGCGGCCGGTGCAGACCGCTCGGACGACCTCGGGGTCGCGCACGCGTTCGTGCTGTCGGCGGGCTTCGCCAACGGCAGCGCGGTGCAATACCTCGACCTCGGCGAGTTCAACCCGACCCCGGCCAAGGTCTACATCCTCACCAAGGGTGGCGCTCCGATCGCGGGTCAGTTCCCGATCGTCGACACGCTGCCCGATGACGCCGAGTACTCGCCGTTTTGGCAGATCGTCGAGGTCGCCGTCACCGGCAGCTATAAAGCCAATGACGTCAAGTCGTTGAAGGGCATCGAGGACGCCGGCTGGAAGCAGACCGCGACGCTCGAGGCGCTGCACTGTCCTATCGTCAACCCCGACGCGACCTGGTTCGCAGCTGACCTGGGCGCGACGTTCCTCGTGTTCTGGGGCACCGGCGAAGAGATCCCGAACCCCTACTTCGACCCTTCGGCGGCGACCGACGACGTCAACAAGCCGACGCTGAACGACACGGACGCGACCGCCAGCGACATCGTGCTGACCCCGCTCTGGCAGAAGCGCATGCGCGGCTTCTGCTGGTCGGACGACCTCGCGCGGCGCTATCCGTTGGTCGACGACGCGGGCTCGGTCTCGCTCGACCTCGACGGCGCCGGCAACCGTTTCGACACCTACGGGGTGGCCTTCGGCCCAGGGGGCGAGCTCGGCGCCGAGCCGACCAACCTTCTGCCGGTGTTCGACCACAACCTCGGTGACGCGGACTACAACCCGATCGTCTTCCAGTCGTTCGTCGCTTCCCTCGATGGCAGCCAGCCCGGCTCGGTCGCCGACTTCGACCCCGAGGAGGTCGCTTCGGTCGAGCCTTCGGCGCTCCTCGATAACCCGATCGTGTTCCCGCTGGCGCTCGAGCGCTTCCGCGTCACGATCACCAACACCACGCCGGCCGCAGGCACGGCAGGATCGCTCGACCTCGGCGCTGGCTTCGCCACCGTCGAGGACGGCTCCGCGCCGCTTTACTTCGACGGAGAGTCAGCCCCCTCGGCACTCGCCGAGTTCGCCGCCAGCGGCGACGTCAGCGCCCTCGTCATCGGTTGGCCCGTCTCGGGCCGCCCGCTCTCGCCGACGCTCGACTCGCAGGTCGTGCCCGCCGTCGCCCCCGGCGAGTCGGTCTCGTTCGTCGTGCTTGGCGCTCCGTTCGTGCCGCTCTTCACGCTCGTCCAGAAGATCGTCGGCCTCGACAACGGCTTCACCGGCGTCTCCGAGCTCCCGCTCTACGACGCGGACCTCGGCGCCATCGCGACCCAGTCGCTCGAGCTGACGGCCCTCATCACCAACGCCGAAGCCGCGAACCCTGAGCCGCCGCCCGACACCCTCGAGGTCGTCGGCCCCGCCCCCGATCTGACCGATTCCATCGGCACCCTCGAGATCGAGTTGATCGTGCCCGCCGGAGGTACCCCGTGAAGACGACCCCCATCCAACATCGGCTCCCGCTCGTCGGGCTCGCCTTCGCCGCCATCTTCGGCCTCCTCTCGTTCGCCGCCCCCGACCTGGCGCACGCCCAGACGACGGGCTCCATCTCGGGCACCGCCGAGGACGTCAACGGCGCCCCGGTCTCGGGCATCAAGATCAAGGTCTCGTCGAAGAACCTCATCGGCGGCGCGCGTGAGCAGCTCACCAAGGCTGACGGCTCGTTCCGCTTCGCCGACCTGCCGCCCGGCGACTACAGCATCGAGGCTTCCGCCAAGAACTTTGCGCCCCAGGTCGCCAAGGGCCTCCGTCTCTCGATCGGCGAGAACATCGACCTCACGCTCCTCATGGAGGTGAAGACGAACGAGGAGGTCATCAGGATCCGCGCGAAGCCACTGGTCGACCTGACGAAGCTCCAGTCGGGCCTCTCGATCAAGAAGGAATTCCTCGAAGAAATCCCGAATGGTCGCGACTACCAGGGCACCGCGCAGTTCCTGCCCGGCGTCACCGGCGACCGCGGCAACCCGACGATCAACGGCGGTTCGGCCTACTCGAACCAGTACCTGGTCGACGGCATGAACACGACCGACCCGACCACCAACACGTTCAACCTGAACTTCAACTTCGACGCCATCGAAGAGGTCGAGATCATCACCGGCGGCTTCTCGCCGGAGTACGGCAACGTGTCGGGCGGCGTCATCAACGTCGTCACGCGTTCGGGCTCGAACGACTTCGAACTCGACGCCTCGCTCTACTACACGAGCGACGCCTTCATGCTCGAGGGCCTCGACGAGTCGCCGCGCGATTTCTCCAGCATCCAGGCGAACTTCAACGTCGGCGGCCCGATCGTCAAGGACCTCCTCTGGTTCTTCGTGTCGGCCGAGTTCAACCACTCGAGCTCGCAGCTCCCACGCGGCTCGTCGGTCTCGCTGCTGGCAGACACGCAGCACCCGGCCCGCCTCTTCGAGTCGATGTACTGGCTCCTCAAGCTGACCTCGGCGCCGAGTAAGCAGAACCGCGTCACCCTGCTCCTCCAGGGCGACCCGACGATCATCGACAACAGCGACCAGGACTCGACCTCGTCGGCCGATACCGAGACCCACCAGGACCAGGGCGGCGTGCTGGCGTCATTGCGCTGGGACGGCCTCTACGACCCGCTCGTCATCAAGCTGCAGGCCGGCTACAAGTACAGCTTCCTCGACATCTTCCCGCAGAAGCGCGCGAAGTCGTCGAGCCCGTTCCGGATGCCCGGCTTCTTTGGCGCGGGCGCGCTCTCGGACAAGAACTCGTTTGGCGTGGCACGTGGCTGTCTTGGCGCCGATCAGCTCGCGGACCCCGGCAGCTTCGAGACCGACGGCAGCGGCAAGCCGACCAAGTGCGTGTCGGATGTGCAGGGTGACCCGTCGTTCGGCGACGGCTACCACTTCGACCTCGACTCCGGCGCGGGCTCGCGCGGTGGTTCGAGTGACGTCTTCATCGAGCGCACGCGCTGGCAGTTCACCGGCACCGCGAGTTACTTCCTCGACGATGCAGGCGGCAATCACGAGTTCAAGCTCGGCTTCGACCTCGCGCTGATGAACGACACCGAGACCGCGGCAAACCCGGGCGGCGCGTCCATCTTCCTCGACCTCGACCTCGACGGGGACGGCACGCCCGACCCCTACGCCGCGCGCATCACGGCGACCGACGACAACTCGCTCAAGACCTCCGCCGACGGCCTCGTCTTCGCCATGTTCCTGATGGACACCTGGAAGCTCTGGGACAATCGCCTGGTGATCCAGCCCGGTGTGCGCTTCGAGCAGTCGACCTATGAGAACTTCGCGGGCACTCCGATCCTCGACTTCTTCACTGTGAGCCCGCGCCTCTGGTTCGCGCTCGACCCGGTCAAGGACGGCAAGACCAAGATCCACGGTGGCTACGGGCGCTTATACGAGACCGGCAACCTCGCGCTCAGTAAGTTCATCGGCCGCTCGATTGCGACCCGCCTCGCGTTCTTCGACGAGGTGTCGGGCCGCTACGTCGAGAACCCGAACCGCGTGCGGATCCAGGGCGGTGAAGCCGGTACCGAGGTCGACCCCGACCTCGACCCGATGACCATCGACGAGTTCCAGCTCGGCATCCAGCGCGCCATCTGCGAGCCGCTGTCGTTTGACATCACCTACATCCACCGGAAGTCGACCGACACCTGGGAAGACGACGAGACCAACCTCATCTGGAACCAGGCCGGCACCGACGTCATCGGTTCGCGTGATGGCACCGGACAGCAGGTCTTCCGCCTCACCTCGAAGACCAAGGCCGAGCGCACCTACGACGCCCTCCAGCTCTCGATCATCAAGGAGCTCGACGACCACTGGGCGTTCAACGGCTCGTACTCGCTCTCGTTCTTCAAGGGCACGAGCCCCGAGTTCCTGACGGGCGCCTACGACAACTACCGCCAGGACGTGTACCTCAACGGCAACCTGCCTGATGACCACCGCCACATGATCAAGGCGCAATTCTACTACCAGTTCGACATCGGCCTGACGATCGGCCTGGCGGCCCAGTACGAGACTGGCGGGGCCTTCTCGTCGCTCTACCTGAACGACTACGATGGCGACTACACCAACCGCCGCGCCGCTCGCGGCAAGAACGCCGGGCAGGACCTGAACGACCCCAGCGATGATCGCGAGAACCGGCTGCCCGACTTCGTGCGCATCGACGCACGCGCATCGTTCAACCTCAAGCACCTGACCGGCGTCGACCTCGAGTTCATCGCCGAGATCTTCAACCTCCTCAACATGGGCACGGTGACCGCGGTCGAGTCGAGCGTGACCGCGGAAGGTGGTTTCGGCACGCCGCTGAACTACCAGACCCCGTTTCAGGCCAACATCGGCCTTCGTTACCGCCTCTAAACAGGGCCGGCTGGCGCGAGGATCCCGTGTCGGATCCTCGCGTCAACTCGTTGTCGACGAAATCGGTAGGCAGCCTCACTTCGGGAGACCACATTGTCGCCTTCGGCTGCCTTGGCCGAAGCCTTTGCTCACGAAGTCAAAGTTGGTGCGTAAGGGGGAAGTCGCCCTTCGTGATGAGGCGGGGAGCGGCGCCTTCAGTCGGAGTGTTCGAGACTCTATGTTCGGAGCCTTCAACGAGCGGATGGATTCCAGATCGCGGCGGCGCCTCATCGTCTCGGTCGGGGTCTCGCTCGTGCTTTACGCGGGCCTCGCTTCGATCGCGGTAGCGATCGCGTCCGGCGACGACGAAAAGCCCCCTGAAGAACGCGAGGTCGAGGTCACCTTCGTCCGCAAGATCGACGAGCCTCCCCCACCCCCTCTGCCGCCACCCGCCCCCAAGGCGCCGGCGCCAGGGCCGGTGAACCCGGCACCTCCGTCGAAACCACCGCCCGCAAAAACACCGCCACCGGCCGTGCGGCGCGAAGCCCCGAAGGAGCTGCCCAAGGAGACGCCGCCGGAGGCGGACCCGTCGCCGAACACGCCGACGCCGGCCGTGGATCCACTGCCGGACCCGGGCGCGCCGACCGCTCCGACGGGCCCCACCGACCCCAACGGCGGCGACGGTCCTGGCGGCAATGGCAAGCCCGGTGATCCGCCCGGTGGCGGTGGTGGTGGCGACACCCCGGGTGGCAGCGTGCCGGTCATATTGCCGGCCGGTGCGACAGCCCCCATCCGCTTGAACGCGCTCGTCACCGACGATGACTATCCTCGCTCCGCGCGCGCCGCAGAAATCGAAGGCGAGGTCGTCGTGAAGGTGGTCGTGCGTGTCGACGGCACCGTCGAGCTCGTGAAGTTCATCAAGAGCGACCCGAACTTCGACGACGCCGTGCGCGCCATCTTGAAGCGACTCAAGTACAAGCCGGCCCTCTACAATGGAAAACCGATCGCGGTGTTCCAGAACCTGCGCTTCCCGTTCGAGATCGACTGAACCACCCGAGGCTGTCCATGGACTTCGCTGAGATCTGGGACCACATGGGGCTGCTCGCGCGCCTCGTGACCATCATCCTCGCGGTGATGGCCATCGCGAGCGCGGCCGTGTTCATCGAGCGCCTTGTGGTCTTCTACAAGGCCCAGAAGAAGTCGCGCGCCTTCGCACAGGCCTCGGCGACCCCGCTGGAGGCGCGCGACTATGCTGAGCTCGTCGCGGTCTGCAAAGCTCACGAGGGCAGCCACCTGGCCGAGCTCGTGCGCAACGGCATCGACTCGTTCATGCGCGCCAAGAGTTCCCGCGAGCGCGGCGAGGTGAGCCACGTCGCCCCGGTCGAGCTGGCGCGCCGCTCGCTCGGACGGGCGCTCGAGACCCAGGCCGCACGCTTGCGCCGAGGCTTCCCAATCCTCGCCTCGGTGGGATCCGTGGCGCCGTTCGTCGGCTTGTTCGGCACGGTCATCGGCATCCTCACGACCTTCAATATGATCGGCCAGAGCCAGTCGGGTGGGCTCGGTTCGGTGATGATGGGCATCTCGGAGGCGTTGGTCGTCACCGGCATCGGCCTGGCGGTCGCGATCCCGGCGGTGCTCGCCTTCAACATGCTGGTCAGCCAATCGGAGAAGATCGAGCTCGGTCTCACGACCGCGGCGAGCGAGCTGACCGACCACCTCGAGAACGCGCACGGCTCCGATGGTGGCCCACCGCACGGCGTGCGGCCATCGCTCGACAAGCCCCTCGCCGGTCCGACGACACCCGCGCAGGGCCACATTGGCTGATCAAGCACAGGGAGCAGCGACGGGCTTCAGCCCGAAGAAACGCGAGCGGGTGCGCCCCGAGATCAACGTCACGCCGCTGGTCGACGTGGTGCTGGTGCTGCTCATCATCTTCATGGTGGTGACGCCCGAGCTCGAGAAGGGCGGCCGCGTGACGCTGCCCAACGTGGCGAACCCCGATCCGCAGTCGAACAAGCAGGAGGAAGGGATCACCGTGACGGTGTCACAGGATGGCAAGATCTACCTCGACGGTGAGGAGACGCCGCGCGCGAGCCTGCTGACCGAGCTCCAAAGCAAGCACAAGGAGACGCCGGACAAACGCCTCTACCTGAAGGGCGACGACAATCGCCCCTACGGTGAGATGCGCGATCTCTTCCGCGACCTGCAGAAGGTGGGCTTCACCGGCGTCAGGCTGCTTGTTTCGGCGGCGGTGACGAAGTCGGAGGCGAAGTAGCCATGGGCATGGGCAACATCGGGGGCGGCAAGGGAGTCCGTCCCGAGATCAACGTGACGCCGCTCGTCGACATCGTGCTCGTGTTGCTCATCATCTTCCTCGTGGTCACGCCGCTGATGGCCAAGTACTTCACCATCCAGGTCCCACCCGAGCAGAAGACGAAGGCCGTGGATGTCCCAAAGGACGACAAGCAGCTCGTCATCCGGATGGACGAGAAGGGTGCCATCACGCTCAACTCGGAGCTCGTCGAGACCGAGGAGCTGGCGCAGAAACTACGGCGTGTGTTCGCTGCGAAGACCGATGGTGTGATCTTCTTCGATGCGCATTCGGCGGCGCCATACGGCAAGGCGGTGCGCGTCATGGACATCGCGCGCGGCGCGGGAGCGACCACAGTGGGGATCGTCACCGAGCCGCTGGTACCCGAGAAGTAGACCCATCTAGCGCGCCTCCCCACGGGCGACGCTGCCTCGCGGTTGCCTCGCGATTGTCTCGCGATTGCCTCCCGATTGCCTCCCGATTGCCTCCCGATTGCCTCCCGATTGCCTCCCGATCGACATGCCCTTGAATCGGCTCTATCGAGTCTCGTCAGCGCCGGGTCTTCGCCGCCCGCCTTTGGAGCCAAGCATGCGCCAGTTCGCCGTTCCGTTCGCCCTCACCCTCCTCGGTGCCGCGCTCGCGCTCCCGTTTGCCGCGATCGCCGACGACCCATTGGCTCCCTACGAGGGGCGTCCCCTGCCGGGGCTCCTGAAGAAGCTCATCTGGGAGAAGGCGTGCGACATCCCCCAGGCCGAGGCCGAAGGCGATACCTGCCAGGGCAACGTGTGCCGCTTCGAACGAAGCAACGGCACGGCCTACAAGCCGCAGGTCGCCGCCTGGATGGATCTGACAATGTTCCAGTGGGCCGCCTATCAGAACGCGCTGCAGCCCGCACTCGTGCAGGGCAAGATCGCGACCGAGTCCGAGCTCGACGGCGACGCGCGCCTGGCCGTGGCCCTCGCCTCCGGACTCGCGGTCGACATCAAGAGCGACGACAACCTCGTGCAGATGAACCCCCTGCTCGTGCGTTGGGCTATCCGCGAGCTCCTGCCGCCCGCCGCGCAACCGATGTGCGGCAAGACGGCCAAGGAGTTCTTCCAGGCCTCGTTCGCGGGTCCGACACGGCTGATGGTCGACGTCTACGCGCAGCTGAAGACGCGCGGCGCGCTGCGCTCCGTGAACGTGGTCGAGCTCGACCAGAACTTCAGCGCCCGCAAAGGTCGCTACATGACCCTGTGCGAGAGCATCGGCAAGAAGACCAAGGTCGAGGACGAGTCCTATCCACGCACCGCAAGCTGCTGGTGGTGGCTCCGGCGCGCCGCCTCGGGCGGCACCGACGAGCTGGCCCTACTGCTTGGTCGAACCCTTCGCGACTACGACCCCGACGCCTACAAGAGCTACGCCTCGACCCTGCCCAAAGAGCTCAGGACGAAGTAAAGCCCTTGGCTCGAGTCGGCCGAGCTCGGCCGCTACAGATATCCCAGCCTCGTCCTGGCGTGGGCCGATGCCACCAAGCCCACCAAACAATTTCACTCGAAGCTATTTGCGTAGGAGGCGGTCCCAGAAGCAAGGAGGCGCCCGCCGCGAGCGATGAGGCGACCTCATAGGTCGCCGCAAGAGCGACCGGGGGACCGACGCCGCAGTTGGGGCCGCATCCTACCCAAATAGATGGCGGGCGATGATCAGGCGTTGGATTTGGCTGGTGCCCTCATAAATCTGGAAGATCTTCGCGTCGCGCATGAGCTTCTCGACCGGGTACTCAGTATTGAAGCCGTAGCCGCCGAACACCTGCACCGCGTCGGTCGCCGTCTTCATCGCCTCGTCGGCTGCAAAGCACTTGGCGATCGCCGCCGAGAAGCTGTTGCGCTCCCCCTGGTCGTACTGCCAGGCGGCCTTCCAGACGAGGAAGCGCGCGGCTTCGACGGACTTGGCCATGTCGGCCACCATGAAGGACACGGCCTGATAGTCGCTGATGGGCTTGCCGAACGTCTTGCGCTCACGCGCGTAGGCGATCGACTCCTGGAGGCAGCGATTGGCGAGACCGACCGCGCACGAGGCGACCATCGGACGGGTGATGTCGAAGGCCGCCATCGCCGCCTTGAACCCCTGCCCTTCGCCACCGACGAGGTTCTCGACCGGCACCGCGACGTCCTCGAACACCACCTGACGGGTGTCGGAAGCGCGCTGCCCCATGTTCTTCTCTTTGCGTCCGACGGTGATCCCCGGAGTGTCGCGCGGCACGGCGAAGCCGGTCATGCCGCGATGGCCCTGCGCGGGATCGGTGTAGGCGAGCACGAAGTACCAGTCAGCTTTGGCCGCGTTGGTGATCCACTGCTTGGTGCCGTTGATGACATAGTGGTCGCCGCGCTTGACCGCGGTCGTGCGAATGCCCGCGACGTCCGACCCGGCCCCTGGCTCCGTGACACAGTAGGCGGCCATCTTCGGCTCCTCGGTCATCGGCAGCAGGAACTTCTTCTTCACCGCGTCCGAGCCGGCGACGATGAGCGGCGCCTCGGCGAGGTTGTTCGCCTCGATGGCGGTCGTGATCCCGGTGCAGCCATAGCCGAGCTCCTCGGCGATGATGCAGCTCTCGAGCACGCCGAGGCCGACACCGCCGTACTCGGCCGGGATCTTCGTGTTCACCAGACCCGCTTCCCACGCCTTTTTGACGACTTCGACCGGGAACTCGCCCGTCTCGTCGTGGTGGGCCGCGACGGGGATGATCTCCTTCTTCGCGAAGTCCCGTGCCAGGCTCTGGATCTGCTTCTGCTCGTCGCTCAGGCGAAAATCGACCACCTCAGGCCTCCGAATCCAAGTGCGGTTCGAGCGGCTCGTCCGGCCGCCGCAACAAAAACGCCCGTGGCATAGCACGGGCGTTCGTCGGTTGCTCTCGAATCGTTCGCGAAGATTTCGCGAAGATCTCGCGAAGACCTCGCGAAGATCTCGCGAAGAGAAGCTGGCTTACGGCTTCTGGAACTTCAGCACGTAGTCGCGCACGTTCGTGAGGGCTTCGGCACTGAGCTTCTCCTTGTAGGACTTCATCATCGTGCCGGCCACGCCGTTGTCGAGGATCTCCTTGGCCTTGGTGGCATCGACCTTCGACTTCGTGAGGTCCGGCCAGTTCTTGCCGGCGTCCTTCGCCTTCTTGCCCATGCCCGTCTCGCCCTTGCCATCGGCACCGTGACACTTGGCGCAGGTCTCGGTGTAGACCGACAAGCCGTCGGTCGCCGGAGCGGGAGGCGGTGCCTCGTCAGCGGCAACGGGCGTTGGCTGCGCCGCGCCCGAGGGAACGGCAACTGCCATGAGAACAAGCGCCGAAGCGCCAGCAACGAGCCATGCGAGCATACGAGACATCCGAACCCTCCGGAAGGAAACGCTGAGCGGAGCGGCCGACGGCCCAACGTCGAACGCTATTCAACCACCCCCACTATGCCGCAACCGCGCAGAGTGTTCCATTCGCTCGTCCAAAACAGAAACCGCTGGCCGATCAAGTGCGCGGCAACGCGACCACGCGTACACGGCGGCCATCGGGCAACGCGAGCTCGGTCCCCGGCTCGGCAGCCTTGCGCTTCAACATCGCGAGCGCCAGATAGCCGCCGGCCGGGACCGCCGCGGCGCTGCCCATGACGCCCTGAACCTTGGGACTGACCGGCGGCGCCAGCGCCACCACGGGCGCCGCAACGACCGGTTCGGCCTGAAGAATCTCTGTACGGGCCACCGGCAAGAGCCCCTGCGGCACGACCACCCCGCGCAGTCGCTTTGGGAGCTCGCCGCGGTCTCGCGCCATCACGTAGACCTCCTGCCCGAGAAAGCAGCCCTTGTTCCACGAGACGGTCGCGGCGAGTCGTTCGGAGGCCAGGGCCACATCTTCCGCACCGAGGTCGAGGCCATCGAGGGGCCAGCCAGCTTCGATGCGGAGGCGCTCCCAGTGGGCGGCATCGAGCGGCTCAGCGCCGGCCGCAAGCAGCCGCACGCGTAAGCTCGGCGCGAGCGCCAGCGGCAACCGTAGATGCAGCGCCGACCGACCGAGCTCGCTTACGATCGCGGTGATGCGCGTCACGCGCACATTGGCACCGTCCCAGAGCGCGTCCGCGAACGCGGCCTCGCCGAGCACCAGCCCTAATGCCGCCTCGACGAGACTGCTGGCCCGCTCACCATAGAGCGCCAGGACGCCCTCGGGTGTCGGGTCGCTCCAGCGTACGTCGTCGGCGACCCGATGCTTCTTGAGGGCTTCGAGCACGGTCGCGAGCGAGCCGGTGCGGCCGATGAGCTCGATCTTTTCGGCCTCGATCTCGTAGCGCACCTGGCCGACATGGCGGCCATTGGCGGTCGCCATCAGCGCGAAGCCGGCGGTGCCGGGGGCGGCCTTGAGGACGTCGGCGGTGGTCATCGCGTGCAGGAAGCGGGCGCGGTGGCGACCGACGACCGTCGAGCGGGCCTGGTCAGGGAGGATGGCGAGCAGCGGGCGGTCGGTTGCGAGCGTGAAGGTCATGAGGCGTGAGAGGCTTGGCACCGGTCCACGAAAGTGAAGGGTCTCGTGCTTCGCACTCGCCAAGTGGGCGGTCGTGAGGCATGTCGAAGGCATGCGCTACTGCCGCTTCACGCTGCTTGGGAAACATCGCTGGGGGATCCACACCGACGACGGCGTGCAGCCGATCGACGAGAGCCCGTACGACGGCGGCGTGCCGAAGGCCGCCGGTGAGCTGCTGCCATTCGAAGCGATCCAGATCGAGGTGCCCGCGCACCCGACCAAGGTCATCGGCATCGGGCGCAACTACGCCGATCACGCCAAGGAGCTGGGTAACGAGGTCCCGACCGAGCCGCTGATCTTCCTCAAGGCACCGAGTTCGCTCCTGCCCCACGAAGGTGTCATCCGCTATCCGGTCGGCATCAGCGAGCTCGTACATTTCGAGGCCGAGCTCGGGATCGTCATCGGGCGAACCACACGCAACATCTCGGAAGCCGAGGCCGAGGCTGCAATCCTTGGCTACACGCTCGTCAACGACGTGACTGCGCGCGACCTCCAGCGAAGGGACGTGCAGTTCACGCGGGCGAAGGGCTTCGATACGTTCTGCCCCGTCGGCCCATGGGTCGACACCGACTTCCGGCCGGCCGATCAACGCATCAGCCTCACGGTCAATGGGGTCATCAAGCAGGACGCGACGCTCGGCCAGATGATCTTCAAGGTGCCGTTCCTCGTGTCGTGGCTCTCGCGCATGATGACGCTCGAGCGCGGCGACATCATCGCAACGGGTACCCCCGCCGGGGTTGGCCCGCTCGTGCCTGGCGACCGCGTCGAGGTCACGATCGATGGGCTCGGGTCGCTGAAGAACACCGTCGCCGTCTGAGCTCAGCGGGTCGGGATGAGCCGCTGGTGATTCGCGAGCGCCACCTGGGTACGGGCGAGTTCCGCTTTGTCGCCGAGATCGGCGAAGATCTCGATCGCCTTGTGGAAGTCGGCCTCCGCTTCGCGGGCGAGCAGGTCGGAGGCCTCCGCGATCGCGCGCAGGCTCCGAACTTCGGCGCGCGCACGCAGCGCCGGCCCAAGGCTCGGCCGTGCGTTCATCGCGGTCGCGAGCGCAAACGCCTCGTCGGCGGTCGCCTGTGCGCGCACGAGATCACCCCGCTGGGCATAGAGCGCACTGAGGTTCTTCAGCACATCGGCAAGGGTTCGCAAATCGCCGGTTTCAGTCGTTATTTCGCGAGCTTCGAGGAGTGCCGCGGCGGCGTGATCGAGCTCGCCACGCGCGAGCCGGGTCTCACCGATGTTGTTCAAGAACGCGCCGACGAGCTCGCGCTCGCCCGCGATCTCGGCGGAACGAAGACCATCTTTCCAGACCTCGAGCGCCCGTTCGAGGTCGCCGCCGAAGTAGGCGATGGCACCGAGCGCCATCAGCGCGCGTGCCTCGCCGGCGAGATCGAACGCCTCGCGGGCGAGCGAGCTCGCTTCTTTCAGCGGCGCGCGGGCGGCGTCGAAGTCGCCACGCTGGATCCGGATGTTGGCGATGAGGCCGAGCGTTTCGGCGATGGCCCGGGCCGAGCCGAGGCTGCGCCGCACCTCGAGCGCTTCTTCGAGCAGGCGCAGCGCCTCGCCGTAACCACCTTCGCCACCTTCGAGCCAGTGCACGCGCGCGAGCTCGGTGAGCGCGTCGCCGGAGCCACGCGCATCGGCGGCACGGCGCGCGAGATCGGCCGCACGAACGAGCGCCGCCTTCGCGATGGCATAGGCGCCGAGCCCGCGATGCGCGCGCCCGAGCAACAGCCAGGCGCGGGCAACCGTCGCAAGATCGGCCGGTGGCCGCGGCTCGAGCGCGCGGGCCGCTTCGAGCGCACCAGCGCAGAGCGACCGCGCGTCATGGAAGTCGCCGGTCTTGAGCGCGAGGTCGGCGTAGGTCAAGGCCGTCGATAGCAACAGTGGCGCGCGATCGAGGCCACGCGCGGCGCTGTGCAGCCCGAGCGCATCGAGGGCCGCGCGCAAGAGCGCCCTGGCGCGCGGCAGAGCGAGGCCATCGCGCGCTGCCTCGCCCGCGCGCACGAGCGCACGCGCGGTCTCGGTCTTGCGCCGCGCGCGCAACCAGTGGGCCGCGACCGCCTCATAGAAGATGCCAGGATCATGGCCGGCGAGCGGGCGCGCTTCGAGCCATTGAGCCGCGAGTGCGTGCATCAGCTCGCGCGTCTCGACACCGAGCTCGGAGAGTAGGCGTGCGCGGTCAGCCGAATGGGCGAAACGCCAGCCAGGCGCGTCCGCCGATGTCTGCGAGCCGGACTCGAAGGCGTGGTCGGCACGACGCAATATGCCAGCCGCGACGAGGTGGTCGAACGCCACCAGCACGCCTGCGAGGCCCGCCGGCACGTCGAGCGACGCGACCTCGGGCGTCGGCGCGACCGAGTGAGCCAGGTCGATCGCGGCCAGGGCTTCGGCGAGGTCCGGCTCGACCGCGGTCCCGACCGCAAGAGCACCTTCGGCCTCGAAAGCCCGACCGAAGATCGCGGCGGCCTGGAGGAGGCCGCGCTCGAGCATGGACAAGGCGCCGACGCGCAGGCGCGAGGCCTCGTCGAGGTCACTCGCGAGCAACTCGCTCGCGCCCGTGCGACTGCGGGCGAGCCCCTCGGGAGTTGCGACGAGGGCGCCGCGCTGCGTCAAGAGCCGCGCGTTCTCGAGCACCAGGCGCGGATTGCCGCGGGCCTTCTCGACGAGCGCCTTGACGAGCTCGGGCTCCGCCTCGGCGGGGGCGAACAACGAGCTGACGAGGCGCTCGACATCGCGCTCGGCCAGCGGCTCGACCTGGACGCGCACGAAGGTCGCACGCTCTGTCGGCAACGCTTCGGCAAACGTCGTGAAGTGGGAGCGGCCTTCGCTCAGCACCGCGAGCACGAGAGGCTCGTGGGCAAGCTCGCCGATGAGCGTCATCAATGTTTCGAGGGTACGCGCGTGCAGGTGATCGGGCCGCTGCAGCACGAGGATGCGCGGCGCCTTCGCGAGGTCGAGGCGGAAGACCGCGACGAACGCCTTGAACGCATGGCGGCGGAACGTTTCGAGATCGGCAGGCAGCGCGTCGGCGCCCGGCCCCATCGCGCGAAGACCCGCGAGGTGCCCGATGAGGCGCGCGTTGCCAACCAGCGTGCGCTCGTCGAAGAGTGGTTCGAGCGCTTCGATGATGCGGTCGTAGGCGGCCTGATCGCTGTCGCGCGGGAGGATGCCGAAACGACGGCGCACGAGCTGGGCGATGAGCGCTTGCGGCCCATCACCCGGGCGCGCCGCGATCGGCAGCACGTCGATGCCGCGCGACTCGGGGTCGATGATCGCCAATGCCTCGGCGAGGACGCGCGTCTTGCCAAGGCCGCGCTCGCCCGAGATCTCGACGAAGTGCAGACGGCGCTGGGCGACCGCATCGCGAACGGCGTTGTAGATCACCTCGAGAGCGTCACGCCGCCCACAGAACGGCAGCTTCTGCGAGAACGGATCGTCGCTGCCGGACGCGGAATCGGCGGACTCGGGCGCGGCGGAGTCGGTAGCAGCGGACGGCACGCGACGGCCGAGGAGGGCCCGCACCAGGCGGTCGCCTTCATCCGGGAGCGCGTCCAGCGCATGCTCCACGAGATCTGGCGGCAGCGACTCCTCGGGCCCGAGGTGCGTCGCGAGGCCCCGCAGACCGCGGGCTTGCGCAAGATCAATCAGCAGCGCTTGTTCGCCGTTCATCCGGCTCCGTCGGACAGTTGCGCGGGACACCCGCAACGCAGGCTTACCATCCGCCGGCCGCGCGCGCAAACCAGGCGGCCCTGGCGGCCCTGGCAGGTCATCAGACGGCGCTGAGCGCTACTTCTTGAAGAGGCCACCACGTCCGCGCTTCTTGCGCTCTTCCGGTGGCACTTCGACCGGCGCCTCGAGGGCGTCGAGGATCGCATTGGCGAGGCGCTCGCGCGCGGCCGAGAGATTCTTCGGGCGCGACTCGAACTCGCCGCATTCGACCCGTACCACCCCACGCCGGTCCGAGAGCAGCGGCTTCCACCCGATGACACGAGCCTTGGCGGCGTCATCGAATGCGCTGCAGCCCTTCACGTCGAGCCGCAGCTCGACCGCGGAGGCGCGACGGCGCGCGGCCTCGACCCCATCGAGCGTCACGATCTCGCCGTCATCCTCATACGTCGTGAGGTTGCGCGTGAACGACACCGACAGGAATTCGGTGCCGATGATGAGGTCGTTCGCGACCCACAGGGGCTCGAGATTCATTGATGCTTTCCATGGGCGGGAGGCCCCGCGAAGGCGGGCGAAGCCTGGAGTGCGGGCCCCGCGAAGGCGGGCGTCGGGCACTCGCCACGCCCGATTTGGGCGAGAGCGGCGGCGGCAGCCTGGGTCTCGGCTTCCTTGCGCGAGCTGCCTTCGCCGCGCGCGCTCAGCCTGGTGCCGATACGCACTTCGGCAGTGACGATGAGCAACTGGCTCGCGTCCGCCCCCGCGCCGGGCGAAGCGGGCTCGAGGGCATCGGCCGGGACGATCGCGTAGCTCGGGGTGAGCTTCCACCGTTCCTGCGCGAGCTCTTGCAAGAGTGCCTTGGCCGGCTTCAACCGCTGTGGCCTTCCCTCGATGAGCTCCGGCAGCGCGCGCAGCACGAAGGCCCGCGCGGCGTCCTGCCCGCCGTCCAAGAAGATGGCCGCCGTCACCGCCTCGAACGCGTCGGCGAGCACGCTCGCGCGCTCCCGGAAGCCGGCCCGCTCCTCGCCGCTGCCGAGCAACAGGTGCTCGCCCAGCCCGAAGTCCTTGGCCGCGAGTGCCAGCCGCTGCTCGTTGACGAGACCGGCACGCCGCTCGGTGAGGAGCCCTTCACGCGCCTCGCGATCGGCGTCGAAGAGGCGCTCGCTCACGCACAGGTCGACGATCGCATCGCCCAGGAACTCGAGCCGCTGGTTGTCGCTCAGCGCCGCGCGGCGCTGGCCCTGTTGATTGGCATACGATGGATGGGTCAGGGCCTCCGCGAGCAGCGACGGCGACTCGAAGCGGTGGCCGAGCCGCGTCTCGAGTGACGACGACTGACTTTCCGATTGAGCGACCTCGGGCGGGATTGCGACCACGCGCGGGCTTTTGCACGAGCCACGCGGAAGGCGCAAGTCCCAGTCCTGAGACGGAGAAGACAGCGGTGCTCTGGACGCCTATTTCCAGAAGCCGACGCCGAGCGTCACGTTCTCCCAGCCGGGCGCCAGGTCGAACGCGAAGTTCGCCTTCCAGTCGAACAAGAATTCGAAGAGGTGGAGCTCGACCCCGCCCGTGATGTGCAGCCTCAGATCCTGGCGACCGGCGACGCGCACGGGCTCGAGGTAGGTGCCGACGCGGGCGCGCAGCCGATCGTGCATGACCTCGCCCTCGGCGCCGAGGTGCACGGCCACCGAGAGGTGCCTGCCCGAGGGTCGCGGGGTCGCAGCGACGAGGCTCTCGAGGCTCTGTGCGTCGCTCGTGCCGATGAGCACGAGCTCGCTCGAGATGAGCAGGTAGTGGCGGTCGCTGGGCTTTGGGACCTTCGAACGCAGGCGCGGGTTGTAGTGGCGCGTCGGGTCGGCCGAGTAGTAGCTGCTCCAGCCGAGCGCCAGTTGCCAGGGAGAGATGCCGACCAGCTCGGAGACGGCCGGGTCGGCCGCGTCGCCCTGGGCGAGGTGAGTGGTCGTGCGCAGGCGGGCGCCGAGGCGCCAATCGGCGTCGCGCGGGCGCCACAGGAAGCCGACGTCGACACCAGCGCCGTTCAATTCCGAGTCGGCCGGTGTCGTGAGCGAAGTGGTCCTGATGGCGAGGGTGGCGACCATGACGCCGGCCCCGACGATCACCTCGCCGTCGGCGAATGCCCAACCGAGGCCGAGAAGCTGGTCGGCATTGGCCACCGAGAAGGCCGGCCCTTCCCAGCCGTAGAGGGTCGCGAGGATGCCGAGCCCGAGCGGGCCGAACTGCATGACGAGCCCGAGGTTGACCGCCTGGAACGCGAAGTCGGCGGACAGTGGACGCGTGTCGCCGTCCCAGTCGATCTGTGCGCTCGACACGAGCAGCCAGTCGAACGTGAGGTCGATGTCGAACCAGCTGCGCGAGCGTTCGTTGCGGTTCGAGAGCGCGGCTGGGTTGCGATAAATCCCATCGATGCCCTCGCCGACGCCGACGAATGCGCCGCCAAGGCCCATGATGCGCGAGCTCGTGATGAGCGGTCCACGGACCAGGTCCAGGCGCACGCGCGCGCCGGGGAGCGGGCTCTGAGCCTGGGCTTCGCGGGCCGCAATCGTCGCATGGACAGCGAACAGGAGGATAAGAGTGCGCGTGTGCACAGCCCGAGCATCGCACCCAAAACTCCGGCGTGCGAGCGACCGAGACTCGCAGCGGAGGCTGCCGACGCGAATTGACCATAGCGCCTGAAATGGTTACGAGTCAGTGATGAGTCGACCCGACAACCCAGGCAAGCGCCACCCGCTCTATCGCGCGATCAGGTTGACCTGGTGGGTTGTCGCGATCTGGCTCGCGGCGACGGTGTTGATTGGCGTCATTCGCGGCACCTTCGTCACAGGCCCGGTCCCGGCCCCGATCGAGAAGTCGTCACGCTGATGCGGCGCGAATCGCCACCCATGTCTTCGATGTCGATCCGCAACGTCGCCGCCGCGAGCGCACCCGGCGCGTGCTCCGGCCACTCGATGACAACGATCATGTGCTCGCCGAAGTCGCCGAAGCCCAGCGCCTCGAGCGCGTCGTCGCCGGCAATGCGATAGAGATCGAGGTGCACGAGCAGGCTCGCGCCGCGCACGGTCTCGCGCAGAGCGTACTCGTTGACGAGCGTGTAGCTCGGGCTCGACACACGCTCGTCGACCGCAAGTCCGAGGCCCTCCGCAAGGCCGCGCACGAACGCCGTCTTGCCCGCGCCGAGCGGCCCGACCAGCGCAACCACGTCGCCGCCCGCGAGCTCCTGCGCGATCTCGGCCGCGAGCACACGCGTCGCCTCTTCGGAGTTCGATTCGCTCGCGAAGGCCGCAAAGCGGCTGCCCTGAAGCTCGCTCGCGAAGGCCGCAAAGCGGCTGCCCTGAAGCTCGCTCGCGAAGGCCGCAAAGCGGCTGCCCTGAAGCTCGCTCGCGAAGGCCGCGAAGCGGCTGCCCTTGGGATCGGCCACCTGCGTCCTCAGTCGAAGTCGATGCCCGTCACTTCGTAGCTGCGGTCACCGCCAGGCGTCTTGACCTTGACCTCGTCGCCCAGCTTCTTGCCGAGAAGCGCCTTTGCGATCGGCGCCTTGTAGCTGATGAGGCCGGCCTTCGCGTCCGCGTCGTCCTCGCCGGTGATGCGGTAGACGACCTCCTCGTCGGTCTCGCCGTTGACGAGCCTCACGCGCGCCCCGAATACGATCTTATCGCCGACGAGCGACGCCGGATCGATGACCCGGGCGCGCGCGATCTTGTCTTCGATGGTGCGCATCTCGTTATCGAGCAACCCCTGGCGCTCCTTCGCCGCGTGATACTCGGCGTTCTCGCGGAGGTCACCGTGGGCGCGCGCTTCTTCGATATCGGCCACGTTCTTCGGGCGGTCGGTCTCGCGGATCGCCTTCAAGCGGAGCTTGAGCTTCTCGAGACCTACGGCGGTCGTGATGTAGGCGTCCTGCGTCATCGTATCCTCAACGGGCGCCGCGAACGACACGCCCACTTGCGTCCAGCTTGTAGTGTCCGGGCAGCACGCCCGAGGCCTCGATCGCCTCCTGCCACTGTGCCAGCGACCACTCGAGGTCGAGCAGCTGCTCGAGCAGCACATGCCGGATGCGCGGCGTCTCCTCGAGATCGAGGATCCGCGCAGCGACGATCGGCGCCGCCTCCGCCTCACCATAGGTCATGAGCCCGTCGAGGGCCATCATGCGGACCTCGTCGTGGGGGTCGGTCACGAGGATCTTGATGCGCTCCAGCACCCGCGGGTGCGGGAAGTCCCGCAGGTTCGAGACCAGCTGCACCTTCTGCTCGTTCACGCGCAGGACGTTCGTCTCGGCGCGGTCGAGCGCCGCGAGCAAGCCTTCGACCGCCCGCTCGATGCCGGCGATCTCTTTCAAGGCCTTGAGCGGCCAGTACACGCCGTCGTGGGTCCCGACGAAGCGCTCGATCGGACCGACGACCGTCTCGCCTGCCTCGATGAGCCACTCGTACAGCTCGCGCTTCTCTTCCTGGTCGGTGATGGTCACATCGACGTTGACCATGAAGCGTTCGAGCAGCGCCTCGAACGCGTCGGGCGTGCCGATCTGGCGGAGCTGCCGCATCGCGGTCGTACGCTCGATCGCCTGGCCATACTTGTTGGTGGCCTTCTTCTTGAGGCGCTCGATCTTGCCGCTGTTGTCGGTCTTGCCGAAGCCGAAAAGTCCCATCGGAGGCTCCCGTGTTTGCAGGGTGATCCCGGCGCGCAAGCGCGGGTCTATAGCAGAGGCCCTGCCCTCGCGCCATGCGTTTATCCGGCCGCTGGCGACAGGCCTTTTGTCCGCGCCGCGGCTGCGCTATAGGCGCCCTGTGGGCGTTCCGATCATCCTTGCTTCCGCATCCCCTCGCCGAAAAGAGCTGCTCGAGCGGCTCGGCTTCACGGTGAAGGTCATCCCTCCGGCCATCGACGAGCTGCGGCTCGAAGGCGAAGGCGCCGAGAACTTCGTCAAGCGCATGGCGCGGGCGAAGGTGCTCGTCGTGGTCGAACGTCTCTCGCAGACGCTCTACACCGACGTCGAGACCGGCGCCCGCCGGACAGCACCTGGCGGTCGCACGCAGGACACCCGCTGGGTCATCGGCGCCGACACGGTCGTCGTGCTCGGTGAGACGATCCTCGGCAAGCCCAAGGACACCGCCGAAGCCGCCGAGATGTTGCATCGCCTGTCGGGCCACAGCCACCGCGTCATCACCGGCTTCTGCATCCACGACCTGCGCAAGAACAAGGAAGGCGTGCAGGCGGTCGCGACTGAAGTTCGCTTCAAGCGCCTCACCGCGACCGAGATCGAGAAGTACATCGCCGTCGGCGAGTCGATGGACAAGGCTGGCAGCTACGCCGTGCAGGGCGTCGGTGCGTATCTCGTCGACTCGATGAGCGGCTCGTATACCAACGTCGTCGGCCTGCCGCTCTGCCAGACCGTCGAGATGATGGAAGAGATGGGCGCCCACGACATCCTTCCCTATTGATGGTGGACGCCGCGACGCCGCTCGCCGCCCTATCGCCGTCGGCTGCCGCGGCCCGGCTCGACCTTATCGAGGCGCGCATCGTGGCCGCCTGCGCAGCGGCCGGGAGGGCCCGCGCCGAGGTCTCGCTGGTCGCCGTCTCGAAGGAGCAGCCCGACGACGCTGTGCGCGCGTTTCATGCGCTCGGCGTGCGCGACTTCGGTGAGAACAAGGTGCAGGCGCTGCTGGCGCGAGCCGAACGGCTGGCCGATCTGGCTGACGTGCGCTGGCACCTGATAGGGGCGCTCCAGACGAACAAAGCCAAGGACCTCGCGCGCGCGCCGCTGGCGATGTTGCACACGGTCGATCGGCCCGAGCTCGTCACGGCGCTTGGCAAGCGGCTCGATGCGACGCGCCCCCTGCCCTGCCTCATCCAGGTGAACATCGACCGCGAGCCGCAGAAGGCCGGCGTCCTGCCCGAGGCGCTCGACCCGCTAGTCGAGCTGGTGCTCGCGACTCAATGCTTGGCGCTCGCCGGGCTGATGGCGATCCCGCGCCCGCTCGATGAAAGCGGCGTCGCCGAGCTCGCTGCCTCGTTCGAGGCGATGCGGGTCCTCGGCGAACGCGTCGCCGACCGGATCGGCCGCGCGTGCGTCCTCTCGATGGGCATGAGCGACGACTTCGAGCTGGCGATTGCGCACGGGTCGACATGCGTCCGCGTTGGAAGTTCGCTCTTCGGTCCGCGCACTTACACTCTGAACAGCGTTTAGCACTTGAACGTTGATGAGCCACTGCCCGGCGTCTAGCTTCCGACGCGTGGGCAGCACCGAACGACGTGAACGTGAGCGCAACGAGAAGCGGGAGATGATCCTCGTCGCGGCGATGCGTCTCTTTCTCGACGAGAGCTTCGACAAGACGACCATGCGTCGCATCGCCGAGGCGATCGAGTACACGCCGGGCGCGCTGTACGGGTACTTCAAGGACAAGGACGAGATCCTCTACGCGCTTCACGAACGCAGCTTCGAAGAGCTCGTCGCGCGCATGGAGCAGGCGCTCGAAGGGCTCACCGACCCGGCTGCGCGCCTTGGCGCCATCGGCCGGGCCTACATCCGCTTCGCGCTCGACAACCCGCGCCAGTACGAGCTGATGTTCCTCGCGAAGAGCACCGCCAAGAAGATCCAGGCCGACCTCAAGTGGGACTGCGGGCTCTGCGCCTACGAGATCTTGCGGACCGAGGTGCGCACGTTCCTCACCCACCGCGGCTCAGCCACGGACCCGGAGATCGCCGCCTTTGCCTGCTGGTCGATGGTGCACGGCATCGTGTCCCTCGTGGTCGCGGAGCGCTCGGTTTTCATCCCGCCCGAGGCGCTTCCCGCCGTCGTCAACGGCGCCTTCGACCACTACATCGAGCTCATGAGCTACGCTCCCGTTGGACCGCCTCACGCGCCCACTTGATCGACATGCTCGCGCCGCCATAGGCCCGCGGCTTTTTTTTGCCCTGTGACTGAACAACGTTCAGGAGCTGAACCATGAGACACCTCCGCCATGTGCTGATCGCGCTCCCGCTCGCAGGCCTCGCCTCCCCGAGCATCGCCGCCTGCGGCGCGTCCCACGCCGAGTCGACCACCGCCCCCAAGCCGACCGCGGCCATCGAGAAGGCCAAGGCCGATCCGATCCCAGTGACGCTCACACCGGTCGTGCAGCTCCCAGCCGACGCGCCACTGCGCGTGACCGGCCGCGTGAGCCACGCCCGTGACCACAAGCCGGCCTTCAAGACGGGCGGCGTCATCAAGCAGGTCCTCGTCGACGAAGGCGACCGCGTCAGCGTCGGGCAGGTGCTGGCCCGCCTCGACACACGCGAGATCGACGCCGGCATGGCCCAGGTCCGCGCCGCCCTCGGCAAGGCCGAGCGCGACCTCAAGCGCGTCGACCAGCTCGTCACCGATGCGGTCCTCCCGAGCACCACCCGCGACGACGCCCGCACCGCGGCGACGGTCGCGCGCGCCCAGCTCGCTGGCCTGGCCTTCAACCGCGAGACCGCGACCCTCATCGCGACCGCGGCTGGCGTGGTCGTCAAGCGCCTGGCCGAACCGGGCGAGGTGATAGGCCCCGGCATGCCGCTCCTCGTCATCGGCGAGAGCAGCGACGAGACCCTGCGCCTCGAGGTCGGCGTCTCGTCCCGCGACCTCGGGCGCGTAGC
>Ga0105049_10000380_pt1 | contig 47853 bp, 34 predicted proteins | sample MAT06_FD_78087 | JGI IMG/M metagenome (GOLD analysis project Ga0105049, IMG submission 78087) | Freshwater microbial communities from Lake Fryxell liftoff mats and glacier meltwater in Antarctica - MAT-06 | ecosystem: Environmental > Aquatic > Freshwater > Ice > Liftoff microbial mat | place...
TAGGAACATATTTCTCCGTTGTACGAACATTCTCACAACGTGAAACCAAACCTTTTATAATCACAAAATAGGAATAAATGGGTGCGGGATATTTTCGCCTCTACAATCTAACAACATATTTATATCAGAAAAGTTAAAGTAAATTATTTATATATCTTTTCGTCGAAAAGGAATATTTGTTTTTCAACCCTTTGATTTGTAATTTATGTTGCTAAAAGATTTATACTCACTAGATTTTTATCGGGAATTTTGTTCCATTGCTAATGCAGAAATTAAAGATTTTTCAGAAAAGAAATACTTAGAATTGATTTTAACCGAAGAATTTCATAGTATGGAATTGAAACAACGAATTCGACATACTGCAATTTGTTTGTCTCATTTTTTACCTAAAGATTATAGGTCAGCAGCCCAAATAATAGCAAATCTTTCAAAGGTTGTTAAAAATAAGATAGGCAAAGATCAATCGTTTGAATACATTTTTTTGGCTGATTACATTGAAGAATTTGGTGTTGAATACTTCGAAGAATCGATGAATGCTATTGAAATTGTAACTCAATGTACTTCTTGCGAATTTGCGATTCGACCATTCTTACTTCATTATTTCGACCAAACACTTAACCGTTTACTACAGTTTGCCTCGCATTCGGAAGCAAATGTACGCCGATTCAGCTCTGAAGGCTCACGTTCACGTCTTCCTTGGGGGAAAGGAGTGCCTCAGTTGAAACTTTACCCTGAAAAGGTTTTACCCATATTAGAAGTATTAAAATACGATTCTTCGGAATATGTTAGAAGAAGTGTTGCCAATAATTTGAACGATATTTCTAAAGATCACAAGGAATATTACATTCAAATTGCAACAAAATGGGCTAAAGAATCATCAGAAGTTTTACCTATTCTCCATCATTCTGCAAGAACGTTGTTAAAACAAGGAAATAAAGATATTGGTTTATTGTTTGGGTTACAAGAAAATGTTCTTGTCGTTAGTGAATGGAAATTACATTCGAAATCAGTTTCTATAGGCGACAGTTTAGAATTTTCTGTGAATGTGAAAAACAATTCAAAGAAAATTGCTGTTGCTCGAATTGAATATGTGGTCTATTTTTTGTTGAAGAATGGACAATTTGGGAGGAAGGTCTTTATGATTTCTAAAAATTCAATTGAATCTGATTCAAGTGCATTGTTTGTAAAACGGCACAGTTTCAAATTAATTACTACAAGAAAATATAATCTGGGGATTCAGAAAATGTGTATTCAAGTGAATGGAGTTGAAAGTGATATACTGGAATTTGAATTAACTGGAGATTAAAGTAATTTTAATACCCAACGAAATTGTTTTTTCTTTGGTTCTGAAGCAATTTCTAACTCACTTGGCAAGGTATCGCACGTTGGTTTTACGAAAATAATTTCAGGGCTTTTCGCAACAATATCTTTTTTCTGAAAGTTGAAGTCTAATTGATTAGAAACTGAGCGAGTATATTTTTCATAATCTTCTACATTAGTAAAAGTAGCTCGTACTTCAAATTGAGTAATTATATAATTCGAAAAACTCACAATTAACTGCTCATTCGAAGTAGTTCCGTAATAAAAAGGAACCGTTTTTATGCCTTTATTGTCTACGGCATCACCTGTAACAGGCGCTTTAGTAAAGCCATAATATAGAATAATTTTTTCAACTTCTGCTGGAGAAGCATTTCTGTTTATATCAAATGGCATTGTACAAGCCATTGGCAATTCTCCATAATATTTAGTGGCAAATAATAACCGTTGATAATCCAATAACTCTTGTGTTTGGATAGAAGGGGAAGCAGATTTAATTTCTTGAACAATGGTACTATCATTTTTCTTATACAATGTATATGTATATGTTCTACCTACACATTGTTGTTTGAAAATATACCGAGAAGATTCTGAAATATCTATATTTTTAAATTTCAATCTGGCATCGTCAACTAATATTTTGAAAAGGATCTGTGCATCTGTTGGACTGTCAAACTTTCGTTCTTTTTGCCATCTATAAAAATCGTTTCCACGAACAAACACTGAATAATCTATTGTTGGATTTTCGTCATTTCCGTACCGAAATATTGTAATATTTTTACGAGAATTTATAGGTAAAAAAATTCGAAAACCATTATCGATTAACCATGTTTGAACAGTCGCACTATCACTTCCCCAAGGAAGTCCCTCGTGAGGGGTAGCACATGCTTGCAAAGATTGTTCCTTTTCAATATCAATAACACGTTGTTTGATTTTAGGGAATGAAGCAATATCGGAATTTCCCATTTGTTCCATAGTTATATATAATGAAGAAGAATCAACTGGTGAAAGCCCCATAGTTAATGCAGAAAAAACATTATTCATAGGCAAACACTGATTTACAAACATTACTCTTTGTTCTGATAAAGAAATGTCGAGCACTGACCACCCATTATCAAGCATCTTCAATTTCAACTTTTCGAATGCTTTAAGAGAAAGCGAAACATTGTCATATTCAATAATTTTAGTAATGCTATGTAATGTAAGTTCTTGAAAGAGAAAAGTATATTGAACTTCTTGTTTTTCTTCTAGTAAACTTGAAACTATATTACCATAACCAACAAGAGAACCTGAACCTTTGTAGATAGTATCTACAGGGATTTTGTTCGTTTTTAGTAACACTTCTAATTCATTAAAAGAAATATTCCAACGTAATTTATTCGGTAAATTACAAGGTTTTAATTGAGAAATATCGATAAAATACTTTGATTTTGATGGAGCAATAGGAGTGTCGTTATTACTTCTATTTGAAGTTATGTTTTGTTTAGTTGGTTCCCAAGAAATTTCCCAAGTAATAACACTTGGTTTCGTACTGCTTTTTTTACCAGATTTACCCTCAGTAAATTTTAGGTCAATATCAATTTTTTTTGAATCAATTACTTTAGTGAATTCTTGTTTAGTTCTTTCTAAGGTTGCAATAGTTGTTGACCAACCATTTTCATCAAGAATGTCTTTTATAGTTTCAAAAAAGAGATCACCTTGTGATTGACGAATTTTAAGTTCTCGCTTTACTGTTTTGACAACATTGTCAGAAATGGTAAAAACAATAGTGCTTTGAGTAGCTTTATCAATTAAAGTAAAAGTTTGAGTACTACCCTTTGCAGAAGAATCTAAAGTACATTGTGAACATGTCGAAAGTATAAAGCCTTTGAAAGCAACTGGTGAATCCAAAAGCGAATCTATCCTTTTGTACTGTAGGAGTTCATCTAAACTACCAGTAGAAAACAATGAAAGAGAAGATACAAAAAAAAGACATAAAAATATAAGACTATGTACCATAAGATCCTACTAAAACGAAATACCAGCTGATAATTGAACACCTCTATTTGTGTGCCAACTTACACCTGTAATGATTGGTTGAAAATCATAATACATTCCTAATTGAACTGCAATGATAGTTCTAGAATTTGTAGTACCCCATGCATAATATTGACCTTCGTTATTTGCCAATACTGCATCAGAACCAAACCCTACTCCTAAAGAACCTTGTAAAAAAATTTCTGAGTTTACAGGATAAAAACCTGAAACATCGATAGTTGTTGTTGGTCTTCGAAACGTTTCTAATGTAAATGAGGTATCAGGCGGATCAAAATCTAATGGATTTGTATTTAAGATAAAATTCAAAGGCAATTTATCTGTATTTCCAGACCTTCCAATACTAACTCCCACGTACGAAAATCGTAAAGTTGCACTTGTTGAAATTCCGTCAGAAAAATTAGTGCCAATACTTCCCCATAATGCTACATATTCTTTTGATTTTTTAGATTGAGAATAAGCAAAATTAGAGCATAAAAGACTGACTAAGACTACGAACAAGAAATTATATATGATTTTCATTTTGAATTACATTTAAACTACAAGATACGAAAAAACTATGGTTTACCATCAAATTTGCACATCTTTCAGTGCTTTTTTAACATTGACAAAACTTAACAAAATAATTCCACTAAGAAAAAATACGATTAATGAAACTATTGCTATTCTGTAACTGTTAGAAAACTGAAGTGCAAATGCAAAAAACATTGTTCCCAACCAACTGGTGCCTTTGTCAGTAATTTCATAAAAACTAAAAAATTCCGATGCTTTTTCTTTGGGGATTATTTTTGAGAACAATGACCTGCTCAAGGCTTGTGATCCGCCTAAAACTATGGCAATTAAAACGGCAAGAATGTAAAAGCTCGTTTCATCGTAAACCCAATAATATGCTAAAGATACAGCGATTGACCACCCAATAAGTGATATAATGATTCCAATTTTTGTTGACATTTTTTCTGCAATTACTTTAAACAAAAATGAACCTGCAATTGCTATAAATTGAACCATAAGAATAACTGTTGTTAAGGTAGAAATTTCCAACTTTAATTCAATTGCTCCAAATTGAGAAGCCATGGCAATCACTGTTTGAATGCCATCATTATACAGTAAAAAAGCAATGAGAAACAATAATGTTTGAGGATATTTACGTAGTTCTCTTAGTGTTGAAAACAGTTGTTTAAAACTAAGTACAATTATAGAATTTGAATTTTGAACTTGTTTTGTAGAACCTTTTGGTAACATGTATAACGAAACAACCGAAAACATTGCCCACCAAAGTCCTGCAGACATAATACAAAAACGAACCGCTTGACCCGTTGAAATACCTAGTGATTCGGTATTAGAAAAAATTATTAAACAAATAGCTAGGTGAATACCGCCACCTAAATAACCGAAAGCCCATCCTTTAGCAGAAAGAGCATCGTGGTCGTTGTTTGTGGCAATTTCCGGTAAATATGCATTATAAAAAACTATTGATGCACCAAAACAGAGATTTGACACAACAAACAATGCACCTAACCCAAGTAAGTTTGAATCGGGAATAAAGAACAACAAGACGGTAGATAAAGCTCCAGTAAAAGCAAAACAAAACAGAAATCGTTTTTTTGAATTGGTAGAATCAGCAATTGCCCCAAGTAATGGCAAAAGTACAACTTGAAATATCACTGATACTGAAACCAACATTGGAAAAAGACTACCGGGGTGAATAGGCTGACCAAAAAAAGAAATAGTACCATTTACAGATTTATAATCTTCTGCTAAAGCTGTTAAGAATGGTCCCATAAAAACAGTTACTACCGCAGTAACAAACGCTGAGTTTGCCCAATCGTAGAAATACCACCCAAGGTTTGTTTTCGTGTTATTATTCATTACAGTTTAGGTAAAAAAAATGCCGTAAACAAAATTACATCTCGTTTACGGCAAATATATAACATTTCGTAGCAAGTTACGATAAATCATTTGTAACATATTTTAAAAACTCAGCCTTAGTTTTGTCATTTTGGAAGGCACCAGAATATTCCGAAGTAGTTGTCGTGCTTTGAACATCCTGCGCTCCACGTGCAGCTACACAAAAATGTTTACTTTCAATTAGAACAGCAACATCTTCTGTTAAAAGAATTTTCTTTAGTGCTTCAGAAATTTGAATTGTCAAACGTTCTTGAACTTGGGGACGACGCGAGAAATAATCGACAATTCGGTTGATTTTCGATAATCCAATTACTTTTCCAGAAGAAATGTAGGCTACGTTTGCTTTACCTACTATCGGCAAAAAGTGATGTTCACAAAATGAATATACAGATATTCCTTTTTCAACAAGCATTTCACCATATCCAAATTTGTTTTCAAACAAGGTTGCTGTTGGAAATTCTTCAGGATTAAGCCCTTTAAAAATTTCGTTAATATACATTTTAGCAACTCTTTTTGGAGTGCCATTCAAGGAATCATCGGTAAGATCTAAACCGATAATTTCCATAATTGATCGAAAATGTTTTTCAATTTTTTCAATTTTTTCATCGTTTGACAAAGTAAAAGCATCAGCTCTAAGTGGGGTTTGAAACGAAGTTGCAATGTGCTGGTTACCTAATTCTATTAAGTGGTCGTCGTGTTGAGAATGATTGTTACCATTTAAAATAGTAGCTGAAGCGGAAGATTGTCCGTTATTCATTATAATATTATTTTTGTCGCTCAGAAGATAGAAGTTGTTCTATTTCATCAGAACGAAGTGAGTAAGAAGTACACAAGGTGTATAAATATTCCCATGTATATATTCCTGTAGAATGATCGTCTTCCCAAAAAGCCTGTAATGCGTAGTTGCCAACAGGAACTAACTGCTTTAAACTATTTTGACCGGGTTTGTTAATTTGTAACATAGGAAACGAATAATGAGTTCCCATTATGGTTTCTCCTTGGCATTGAGCACAAGGACATTTTTCACGAAGAACGGATAAGAGAATAACAAATTCTTCATTTGTATTCCATTTTATCTTAATCATATATACGTTAGGACGTTCTATAGAAGTTGGTAGTATATTTGTCATTGTTACAAATTTGAAATGGAAAAGAATATAATTACAAAAATACATAAATAGATTTGTATATGAAACGTTTTCAACATATTACGAACATGAATACTTTTCTATGTTTAAACATACTTGGAATTCGATTTTAGATCAACATAAAATTAAGAATTTTTTCCAAACCACCTTTAAGAACAATTCAATTGCTCAAGCATATTGTTTTGTTGGTGAAGATGGGGTTGGAAAAGATGCGATTGCTCTAACAGTTGCAACCTTATTGAACTGTAGTTCTCCAATTGTTACGGCTACATCTGCGGTTCCTTGTGGAGAATGTAAAAGTTGTCGTTCTGCATCGGAACTTTCTAATCCAAATATTCATTATTTATTTCCCTTACCTGCAACGAAACAAAGTTCCGATTCAGGTGCATCACCATTTTCTTTACTCTCAGAACAACAATTTGAAGAAGTTAGTTCTGAATTAGAAAAGAAAAAGAATGATCCATATTATATTATCTCACTTTCTGGTAGTGACTCCCTTTTGATAAATACTATTCGATTTATTATTAGAGAATCCTCCTTTTCGCTCCACAATGAAGGTAAAAAGTGTTTTATAATATCACGTGCACATCGTTTAAACTCTGAATCTGCAAATGCTTTGTTAAAAACCTTAGAAGAGCCTAATCTTTCTACAGTCTTTATTTTGACAACATCACAACCGGACTTTTTACCCAAGACAATCTTGTCTCGAACTCAAATTTTACAATTCGAGCCTATAAAACCGACAACTATTCAATCGTATCTTCAGAATCAATATTCAATCTCTGAGGAGAACGCATTGTTGTTTTCTAAAATTTCAGATGGTTCAGTTACCAAGGCTGTCGCACTCTTTTCTGAAGATATTCAGTTCCTTCGATCGGCAGTTGTTGAGATTTTGCGAACCACCCTTCGTGGAGGAGCATATAGAAACAAACTACGTGAATTACTTTCTGAATATATAGAATCCAAAAACAAAAAACAATTGTTGACGTTGTTACAATTATTGCTCTTATGGCTTCGTGATGCATATTCTTATGGCGTAACTACTTCTAATACGTCTATTGTTAATATTGACCAAATAGACTCTATTCAAAAATTTGGAATGTATTATAAAAATGCAAATTATTCAAAGGCTTTTAGTGCAATTGAAAAAGCAAAACGTCAAATTGAAGGAAATGGAAACATTCAATTGGTTCTAATTTCATTATTTTTACAAATACGATCTTTTTTTCGAAGCTAATTAGTTTTCTTTTCTTACTTTTGGTACTTAAAAACACATATATATTATGACTGAAACCTTTGTTCCTATAACACGAGTACATTCAAATTACGATTTAGCAGCCCGCTCTGCAACACATACAATGATAGCTGCATCCCTAAGAGACAGAAAACCACATTGTAAAGCAAATTGCAATTCAAAAGAAGGTGGTTGTACTTCTTGCAAAACTCCAAATGGAGAAGATATACAACCCGTAAAATCCAAAGATGTTCAAATAGTTGAAATTGTCTTTAAGGGTCTACGTAAAGTCCTTTCTACGGTAAAACACCCCGTTGCCTTAAATGATTATGTAATCGTACTTTCGGAATCTGGTTTAGAATACGGTAGAATCAATTCAATTGGGATAATTGCTGAATCGAAAATTGAAGAGGGAATGAATATTGAAGAAATTCCTAATATCATAATTCGAATTGCAAATCCAGAAGATATTCTAAAAATTGAAGAGTTACGAATGAGTGAAAGAGAAATATTAGCTCAAGCAAAAGCTTTTTCTCGCGAATGTAATTTAGAAATTAAAGTTAGTGATACTGAATGGCAATTCGATCGAAAACGACTTACTGTCTATTTTACTTCTCCACAGAGAGTAGATTTTCGCGAGTTAGTAAAAATGTTAGCCAACAATTACAAAACAAGAATAGAATTACGTCAAATTTCTTCTCGTGAAGAAGCTACACGTGTTGGGGATATTGGTCCTTGTGGACAAGCTTTATGTTGCACAACTTTTTTAACAGAATATCCTCAAGTAACATTAGATTTTGCAAAGACTCAACAATTGCCTACAAATAACCTAACTCGGCTTTCGGGTATGTGTGGGCGTTTAAAATGTTGTTTACTGTATGAAATGCAGAATTATGTTGATGCTTTGAAAAACTACCCACCATTGGATTCCACTATACAAACTGAACATGGTGCTGCAAAAATTATTAAAGTCGATGTATTCCGCGATACAATGTTAGTTTATGTTTTTTCTTCGGATTCTTTTGTGAATTTAACTTTAGAAGATGTTCAAAAACTTATGAATCAGGGAAAAGTTTCAATTCCTGAAATTTCTGAAGCCAAACCGTAACAACATTTGATTATACAATCCAATCTCCTTTAAACATTTCATTTGGAAGGGGCAGAAAATGATTCTGCTCCTTTGTTGTTATAGCCAATGAAACTACTGAATAACCATGTTCTTGTAAATTTTCAATGAGTGCTTCTTGATTATTTTCAATAGTTTGTTTAACATCATTTGAATGAACATGCAATTGCATTGTAATACGTTTTTGGAAATACGAACCTCGTATTAACACTTCTGATAATTGAACGGTCGGAACTGAAAATCCAAATTGTAACATTTCTTTTTCTTCACCAGTGGAATGTCGTTCTATTCGTAGTTTTCTTAATGTGATTGTTTTCTTTTGTTGTTGCTCTAAAATAATTGGTAACAACATGTATATAGGAAAATGTTCTTGTAATGCAACAGAATTAAAAACCTCATAAGTACCTAAAGCACTTAAAACAATACTAATATTTTTTATAGATTGAGATTGATCGTATGTTCTATTTCTTTCAGGAATGGATAACAATTTTATTAAAACATCAGATGCAGAAGTTAGAACTTCTTTAAAAGATTGTTGAAAATTTTCCTTCATAGGCAAAGCACGTGGAGCCTGTTTTGTAGGAATCTGCTGTTCGTTATAATTTTGAAAAAGTGTACTTACATCTTTTCGTAAAGAATTGAATACAGTATTAGGATACTCTTTCCCTAAGAGATTTTCAATTTGTTTCTGAAGTAAAATCAACGAAGTATTTTCTGTTTGAGCAAACTGTTTAAAAACTTGGTCTATCGACATTTTAAATTGATTGAACGTTTCCATTGAAGCATCTTTTGGTTCAATTTGTTTCTTTAGATAACTTATAAGAATATTCTTAGAACCTTCATCGATATCATTGGATTCAACAAAAGAACGGAGCAACGAATGTACTAACTCCATTTTAGTATTAGATGGAAGATTCGTGTTTTTTAGTACGTTTTTAATCTGATTAATAGTAAAAACTGTTTGGTCCCTATTCTTTAGAACATCATTTTGTTTTTTCTCAATATCTTGAATATAAGGTTCAAAAGAATCTAATAATTCTAATCCATTTGGCAAAGTAGAAGCAAGTAACAATTTCGGAAAAATTGCTTTAATTTCATGATTACGTAACTGTAAATCTATAGAATTTGTCTCAGGAATTGAAAGATACTTGATGAATAAATCATGTAAAGCCTTGAGGTCTTTATTTAGAATCATCGGAGTAGAAGAACTTGAGCCTAAAGTTAATTTATTTTTCGATGTCAAAAATTCAGATACGTCTGTACTTTCTACTCCAGGATGCGAAAGCAAATACAAGCCAAACTGCTTAAATAATTCGGAAGTTTTAATTTTTTCTTCGGATTTGCTAAGGCTATCTGAAAATAATTCAGAAAAAGTATGACTAATTGTTTCTGTAAGATTTAGGTTTTTCCCTACATTTTCCAATACACCCTTTTTAATAGCTTCGAGTGGTAGTTTCTTAGAAGTTTCTGGTTGTTCTGGATCTTTTTTTTGAATGGTAGAAACCAATGAAGCTGCCCAACGAACCAAGGATTGTCGTAATGGAAGCGTTTCAACAGTCTTTGCATTTTGTAGTAACTCCTTCATTGCTTGTTCAGTTTCGAAAAGTGAACCAATGCTCATAGCATACAATGCAATATTTTTAGGCGTTAGTGGAACTCCTTCTTGCAACATCGATTCCATTGTCGCAAACAAACTATTGTTAGAATGATTCTTTAAATACGTAGTAGATCGGATTTCTTCGACTAATCGTAACAATACCAAAATTGATTCTTTCGAAATGGGCTGTCCAGCATTTTTTAACGTTTGAATTGCTGAAAGTACCGAATCTTCTTCGTTTGAAAACCCTAACAAAGATGCTATTTGGACTGTAGAAAAACGAGTTTTTTCAGAATGAGAATTAGGTATATTACTTAGTGAAAGTGATAATGCACCGTCTTGTGAACGATTGATTTGAAAGGATAAAGTATCATTTGGTGCTAAATATTCGGGCATATACCCCGCAAGAACAGTCCCACTAATTAGGAAAGTTCCCTTACCATTGCCCAAATTTTCTAATATTTTGCCAATGACAACATCACCAATATGATACTTGCTCAAAAATGTTGGAGAATATCCACTTTCTTGAGTTGTGTTTTTAGCAAGTTGGCTTCGTTCCACACCAAAAATTGGGAGAATAGAATCGCCTAAAAGTATTTTAGAAAGTTCCATAAGTCCTATTGATTCAAAAATACCAATTTATTTAAGTATTCCTTCTACATCCCACAATTTAATTGTTCCATCAGCAAATGCAGTAACCAACAATGAGCCATCTTCGGATGTTGCTAAGGATGTTACAACTGAATTGTTTTCAATTGTATGATATACTTGAAAAGTATTCATATCCCAAAAGCGTATATTTCCACTAATTGTGCTTGTCAATAAGGTTTTATTCGAATTTGATGGTTTCATAGCAACGATAGATTGATTTGGCTCAGGAAACACGCTAACGCCTTCAGAGGTATTTCTTTTCCATTTCCAAACAAAACCTGTAACACTTGAATTGTAAATATATCTATCATTATCGGAAAAAAAAGTTGAAACTTGTCTTCCATTATTTTTAGAGTAAGAATCTGTTACCGATTGGGATTTGATACTTATAATTTTGACCGACAAATCGTCACAAACAACACTTAAAAATTCTTCGTTCTGACTAATGGTACAAGCAGAAATTGCTTTGTCGGATACTTGAAAAGAATCAATACATTTCAAAGTAGAAACTGTAAGAATTCTTATAAAACCATCAGAGCCTGATATATACAATTTTGAATTATTTTCTGCCCAGGCAGCACCTGTAACAATATCAATATCAAATGTATGAGTAGCTTTTACTTCTAAATTTTTAGTTTCATAAACACTTACAACACTACCACCATATTGAACAAACAATTCATTATTATTCGATAACTTAAACCAACCACCTTCATATTTTTTTACTCTTTGAAGTTCCTTACCATTTTCCACAGAATGCTTAATTATAGAGCCATCAAGTTGAATGCTAAGAATTGTTTTCGAATCTAAAAATTCTATTGAAAAACAACTTTGTACAAAATGTGAAATCTTTTCTTGAATCATACCATCTTCAACAGAAAAAAGTCGTACAGTTCCATCAGATTCATACGTAAACAAAGTTTTCTGCTCATTATCAACAACAATATTTTCTAAAGTAAAATCTTCCACATACGGAATAAATTTTCGTGATCCATTTTCAGAAACAACAACAAACCCATTTGTTGTTACCCAAGAATATTTTTTTGTACTATTTCCCCATCGAAAGGCAACTATTGTATCTTTTGGAGTGCCAATTGATGAAATCAATTCAAAAGTATTGCTTGAATACAGTGCGGCTTTACCATCATTTGTTGTAATAGCAACAGTAGAATTATCTGGCGAATATTGAATAGAAGTAATTAATTCTTGAGAACTTGACAATTTCAATGTGTCCCGTACATTTGTACGTAAATTGTACCGCTCAATTGAAATAAAATCCGACGAAGTTACCATTGTTTCACCATCTGCAGATAAACTTAAAGGTTGACCTTCCATCAGAAGAAATTCTTTTTTTACATATATTAATCTTTTGGTACTTGCATCATAAACAAACAAATCAAAAGCTCTATTTACAACCAAATAATGATTCCCTGAAGCAGAATAACTCCCTGATTCTAACCAAGTCTCAGAAGGAACAGTTATAATTTGCGATGTGAGATCTTCTAATGAATGAAAAGCAATAGTTGTATCTCTGCTAATGGAAGCTACGGTTTTACTGTTTGGTGAAAAAGATAACTGCATTACTCTATTTGAATGGTTTCGAATATTTCGGATAATCGTTTTATTTTTCCAATCCCATAGTGAAATTATTCTCGAACCTACAGTAGCAACAACATCACCATTTGGAGAAAGCATTGCATATTCTCCAGATACACCAGTTTCCCATAATACTTTTTGTGAATATGTTAATGTACAAACGGAGAAGAATATGGAAAAAAGTAAAAGGAATAGTTTCAACATTTCATACATCCTTCTGAAAGAAAAACCCAATAGAGAACACTCTGTAAATGTTATCTATTGGGTAAAATACAAAAACTTTGTAAAATAAACAGTTAGTACTGGTTATTTTCGTCTTCGTCCTCGTCATAAAAGAAATCATCTGTGGCATTTTCATATTCAGGCCAAATATCTTCAATTCCTTCATATTCAACATCAACTTCTTCTAATTCCAACAAATTATCAATCACTTGTTGCGGAGCACCAGTTCTACTAGCATAATCAATTAAATCTTCTTTCGAAGCTGGCCAAGGAGCGTCTTCCAAAAAGAACGCTAATTCAGGAGTCCAAAACATACGGTAACTCTGTTTTCTATAAATTATACAATCTTCTAATGAGGTATTTTTTTGCAAAAATACAATAGTTTCTCTTATTTCAAAAATATTTTTTGAAAATCGTTTAACGTTGTAGTATTACAGGTATTGTTTTCGTACTAAAAGAAGTTGTACAACGGAGTATATATGCTCCACTTTGCAACGATTCTTTCTTAGTTAAAGATTCAAAGTTAAATGTGTTCAGACCTATATTTCCATAAAATTCTTTTGTTGCTATAACTCTACCAGAAATATCTATCAAAGAAAACACTAATGGTTCAGTTGAAGAAGATTCTACAGAAATAACTGAACTATTTTCAATTGGATTAGGCATAACATTTATATTGATTGATTCTGTAACATCAGTGTTTTGTATTGATGTTACAACTATTGGAGCGGAAATATCTCCAAGGCTTTCGTTATAATATCCTTTTCCATTCAATCTAGTTTTACGAACTGCTTTCACCATATAATATTTCGTACCTGGTGTTCTATCAGTATCAACAAATGTTAAATTATTTTTAGAATAGAATGGTAAACCAACTCTTTTAAAATTACCTTTAGGGTCTGAAGATCTGTAAATAGAATAGCCGTCTATATTCTCTTTTGGAGCAGACCACTGCAATACTACACCATTATCTGTTTCAACTGCTGTGAGAGTACTTGGAGCTTCTACTTCGTAAATTCGCAGCGTTGGGTCACCTAACAAAGCAATATGTATCAAGTTTCCACCAAAGTGTTGAGCCCCTTGGCTTACTAATTGACCATTTACAGGGTTTACTAAAGAAATTCCCATTCCATAATATGCCATTATCAAGCCTTGCATAACATTGCTTGAAGAATAATTGTTTTGTGAAAGCCTTGTTGCATATCCCATAGTTTCTCCAACGGTCATATGGTGAAAAAACCAATGAGGGCGTCCTGGCCAAAAACAAGTTAATACTTGTGGGTCTGATGCAATAGCACTTCTCATAAAGGCATTCTGATGGTCCCAATCGCCAAAATAACTACCAAACAAGGTCATAAAAATACTTTTTGGCTTTTTAGTTGCAAAGTCTGTACTATTTCCAACTCCACCAGCGCTAGTAAAAGTACCACCGCCTGTTCCATAACTAAACAAATGTTGATCAGTTTCAGTTTCAGCAAATAATTTTCCTGCCTTTACACTATCTGGTCCTAAAATAGAAGCGAAATTTCGCCAACCTGTTCCTGAAAATGATTCTGCAAATTGATAATTGCCAGTATTATTTACAAAAGCACCGAAGTTATCATCGACTATACCCTTGTAATTTACTGGAACTTGTCCAGTTTTATAAGCATAATTTTTATCAAAGTACCGTACTAATAGTTCTAATTCAGTTTTATCAGAAAAAACAGGAAGGTCGTAAAAATCAATTCTTCCTACTTGTAATTCAATTTTTGAAGGAATGACCGTATTATCGAATTTACCATCTCCGGGAACATTTTCGTTTCTCTTACGAGCCTTGACTGCATTTGAATCTGCATTGGTAGCAGACATGTCAACAATTTGATCTGACCAAGATAACATAGCGGGACTTCCGAAATCGTCAACGATATCCCCATAATATACATCTGCGGGCCAAGCGCCTCCGTGATCGGGGTGACCATCTGGCGGAGAATAATTAGTATTTGATTTAAAAGCACCAGAATAAGGAACAGCAACCCTTCCAACTATAAACAATGCCTCTAATTGCCCACCAATAGAATTTGCATATTCATTATCAATAATAGATTTTGTTTGTTCTACTTTTACTTTATCAAAAGATTCTGCACGAGGAACTGATTTCCGAACCGGATACCAACCATCTCGAGTAAGTACCGATTCAAACCTATCTAATTTAGGAGCTAATTGAGTAGCAAATGAAGAATCTACTAATATAAGAACTTTACCACGATTTTCAATTGCGTAAATATTGATACCCGTTGCTACGTAACCAATAGCTATTCTATTAAAAAGAGAATCTTTAGCATTTTTACATACTTGATATTCATAGACAATTCCTTCTTTAACAGAAGTATCGGAATAACTTAGACTATTAGCCGGTAAAATAATTGAATCTGTTTCTTTGAAATAAGGATCATTTTTCAACTTACGAATAACTATATACTTAGTAGCTTTTGGGTCAGTTGCCCAAGAAAGTGTAACAGTTGGCTTTGGATTACTCGTAGTAACAACCTTAATCTGCATTGCGAAATCGACCGAATTTAGGTTTTGTGCAGTTAGTGAAAATGTACTACAAAGTAGCGACATAACTACGAAAAGTAATATTCTATTCATAGAAGTAGGTAATTGGTGTATAAACGTATTTGTACTAATCTAGCAACTTAAGAAAATTTTTCTAATTGTCAAAGGTTTTTGGATTAAGAATCAATGAAAGGTTTTATATAGTATTTACTTTTGCTTGAAAAAACTATCTTTGATACCTTTGTTCACTTTGTAATTCCAGTAAGTGAGAGTTACTGTTCCTTTTGTTTTTCCGTTTGTAGATTTCTTTGTTTCTTCTGTTTTGGAATCAAAATCGCCAGTCATTGTTTTTGGGAGTTTGAATTCTGGTACTTCGAACGATACAAATACTTGTTGTGGCACATAGTATTTTTTATCAATATTGTGATATTGGATTTCAGCTGTAAATGTGCCAGATTTTTTGGTAGTTGTTTCTATTTTTGCTATTGTATTTGTGCGTTCATCTATCCATAATGTTGCAACGGCAATATCTGAATTTTGATCTAAGGGAATCATCTTTATTAATTCGACAGTCATTCCATTATACTTTGCTTGTCCACCATACACTGGGGTAGTATTTTTTTCAGTTAATATTTGTGATACTGGAGAATTTAAGCCTTTTTGTGGAAGCATATTTAGCCCCTTCATATCAAATAATGTTTTGTCAGGATATTTATAATACACTTTTCCAACGCCATTTGGAACTTTCAGATAAGAAATATCAATTTTTAATGAAGCTTCAGCTTCAAAGTCTTTTACTAATGAAAATTGGTATTGAACTTTGTCCATAATCTCATTAGGGTTTCTGTTAGCAAATGCATTTGAAATACAAATACAGCTTACTAATATGCAAAACAATGTTACTGAAATATAGTTACGATAATATGTCTTTTTTGTTAACAACATAGATGCTGATTCCTAAACAAATGATTAAATGTAGTCCTAAAGCCCAAACCGATGTTATAATTTTTGACCAATCTACAGGATTGTCGAAAAAGAGTTTCCAAGAATTAATGTAATTGGTGAACAAAAATGGTTGAATTGTGTCGAATAAAGCATAATCGAACGATGTTATTATTGTAAACAAAATGATTGTGGCAAATGTTGATATTAGGGGACCAAGTGTGTTTTCAACAAAAGAAGAAAACATAAACGCTATAGAAGCAATTACTGACATAGATAACCCTGCAAAAAGAAACGCATAACCAAAACGCCAAGGAACGTCATTTTCTGGAACAATAGTTATAGCAGAACGAACAGTTATTAAATCTCCAGTTCCGAAAAGGAGTATTCCAAATCCAAAACTTAAAATTGCGACCCAAACAACTAACATCAGCGTATAGATTATTATCGCAATGTATTTTGATACAACCATTTGAGTTCTCGATATTGGTCTAGAAAGCATCATTCTATACGTCCCTGATGTCGCTTCACCAGAAAGCATATCTCCTGCTACAATGGCTATCAACAACGGAATATGAACATACAAACCCGTCAAAATAAAGACAACTATCAAATACCCGTTCAGAAAATTGCCTGAAAAATCGAAGGTATCTTTAAATGGTTGTAGGGCAAGATTTAATACTTTGTTTCCTTCAAGATACATCGCAGTAGCAATAAGAGGAACAATAAAACCTATTGCCAAAAATGCAACGATGCTTCTAATTTTTGAGAAAATTTTAATAAGTTCTAATTTAACGTACGAGAACATTTGCTTCCTCGGATGTGAGTGAGATAAAATATTCTTCTAATGATCGGACAGGAATTGCTGAATGTACTTGTATAGATTTTTCAATAAAAAATTTAGTTAGTTCCCAAACTTCTTCGTTTTGTACAGTCATAGTTACACTACTTTTAGTTGAACGGACAATATTATTTGCCCATTGGGTTTGTAGAAGTTCATCTAAAGCTTTAGAAATTGGAGAAAGCTCATAAGTTACTGTCACTGTAGATGAAGTTAATAATTCCTTCACACCTCCTTCGACAATTACCCTACCCTTGTTAAGTATGACCATTCTATTTGCAATCATTTCTACTTCTGAAAGAATATGTGAGGATAAAAAGATTGTTTTTCCTTTTTCTTTTGATAGATACAGAATTAAATCTCGTATTTCTTTCATTCCAAACGGATCAAGTCCATTTGTAGGTTCATCTAAAATTATGATTTCGGGATCGTGAAGCAATGCTTGTGCTAAACCTAATCGCTGTTTCATTCCATACGAATAAGTTTTTACTTTAGAATCTGCTCGAGAAAGTAACCCTACTAAATCTAAAAGTTCTTCAATTTTTTTATTGGAATAATCTGCTTTCGAAAGTTCCCCCAAAATGCGAAGATTTTTACGTGCAGTCAAATACAAGTAAAAATCTGGTTTTTCAATAATGGATCCAATTCTTGATAAAATATTTTTTCGATTTCTTTCAAGGCTTTTCCCAAAAAATGAAATACTTCCACTAGTTGGTGCAATAAGTGTAGTCATCATTCGGATTGTGGTACTTTTACCAGCACCATTTGGACCTAAGAATCCGTATACATCTCCTTTTTGAACAGAAAATGATACAGAATCTACCGCTACAATTTCTTTAAATTTTTTAGTAAGATTCTTAACTTCTATAATTGGGGTCACTCATACTCCATAATTGATTTGAACTGCTATAACATAGAAAGACCTTAAATAGTTTCTAACTTTAAGGTACATGTAGATTGTGGAGAAAATTCGAAAATACTTTATCTAAAATTTGTAGAATGTTTGAATGTAACGTTTTTTCTGTAAAAAATTGTATAATTTTGTGCTAATAATGTTTTACTGAACGTATTTCGAACACATGGACAATAATTTATTGAGTATTGATAGTATTCGCTCAGTTTGGAATGAAGAACAACATCAATGGTACTATGTAGTTAAGGATGTTGTAGCCTTTTTGTCAGAATCTATTAATTCTGCAGATTATATAAAGAAACTTCGAATGCGTGATTCTTTTTTATCTGCAAAATGGGATACCTTTGTTCAATTAGTACCAATTAATACTAAAAATGGGTTTCAAAAACTCAATTGCACTACTTTAGAAGGCGTTTTTCGATTATCAATGTCAATTTCTTCGTTTAGAGCAGAAATTCTCAAACGTTGGCTCTGTTCTCTTTCACTTTCTGCAGTGCAAGGATATTCCAATCCAATAATACCATTGAAAGATTGGTATAGTAAGATAGAAAATAGAATTGAAAATCCTAAATTGTTATTGAAGTTTCTTTCTGGGAAATTGTCTTTAGTAGATTTAATGAAATGCATTAGTTTTGATGATGAAATCACAACAAATTTATTTTTAAATGAAGTTGTTCTCTCGTCTTTAGAAACTCCTTCTATTGTTGGTTCTACTGTTTCATTAGAAACGTTTTTATCTATGTCAAATCTCCCATTAAAAGCATATAGTATTGGTGCAAACATTCAAAACTTATATCATTCTTCATTGGAAGAAAAAGTTCCTCTACGAAGAGGGAGAAAACCTAAAGCACTAATAGAAAAAGTGCTAATTGAGGAAATGGAAATACCTTCTTTTGAAAAAGATAAAGATAAAAAGAAGAAAAAGAAGAAAAAGAAATAACAATAAATTATGACAACATTTGAGCTTTCTCTTGTTCAAAATTCACCCAAATACCGTAACAAACCTGAAAATTTACATTTAATGTGGAATGATATTCAAGGTTGTAGTTCGCAATTAATTGTATTCCCAGAACTTTCTACGACGGGATATTTCTTTACCAAAAAAAGTGAATTAGCTTCTTTATCAGAACCTGCTCATGGAATGACTTTTCGGTTTTTTAAAGATTTGGCTGAACGAAGAAAACAACATTATATTCTAGGATTTATTGAAGAGTTTAAAGGTAAATATTACAATTCAATAATGCTAGTTTCTTATGGTAGAAAAGATCCAATCATCTATCGTAAAACACACCTTTTTTACAAAGAAACACTTTGCTTTAGCCCCGGGAATACAGGATTTGTTACTCATAAAATTCCTTCCTTAGATTGTACTGTAGGTTTGATGATTTGTTACGATTGGCGATTTCCCGAATCTGCGAGAACTTTAGGGTTAATGGGATCTGATTTGATTGTTTGCCCATCGAACTTAGTTACAAATTTATGGGGAAAAGTAATGCCAGCTAGGGCAATTGAAAATAAAGTATATTTTGCTGTAACAAACAGGGTTGGAACTGAAACAGTAAATGACGAAACATTAGTATTTACTGGAAATTCTACAATTTATTCTTACGATGGAGATGTACTCAATTCAGCACCGACCACAGAATCAGCAATAATTACTGCCACAATTACGCCTCAATTAACTAGAGACAAATCGTTTAATTCGATCAATAACATAGTAACTGATCGTAGACCATCAATGTACAAGTTACGGTAATGATTGTTGAAACAGATGTTATAGTTGTAGGAGGTGGTGCCGCTGGTTTGTTCACTGCAGCAATTGCAGGTCAAAAGAATAAAAAAGTTCTTCTCTTTGAACATAATGCTACGTGTGGTAAAAAAATACGTATTTCCGGAGGTGGGCGTTGTAACTTTACGAATATTCATACAAGTCCTGAAAATTTTATTTCCCAAAATCCTCATTTTTGCCGATCAGCTTTAAAACGCTATACTCCGTATGATTTTATAGATCTAGTTGAAAAGTATAACATTGCCTACCATGAAAAAACCTTAGGTCAATTGTTTTGCGACCATTCAGCACAAGAAATAATATCAATGTTAGAATCTGAATGTACGAAAAATGGAGTAACAATTCAAACAAATGTTTCAGTACAAAACATTGAAAAAATAGATGATAATTTTATAGTTTTTACCTCTGAAGGTGATTTTAAATGTAAGAATGTTGTTATTGCTTCTGGTGGACTCTCAATCCCTCCACTTGGAACTTCAGATTTGGGGTATACCATTGCAAAAAAATTTGGTCACAAAATAATCCCTTGTGTACCTGCATTGGTTCCTTTAGTTATTGACAGTAGCTTTTCTTCGAAATTCTCTCATTTATCTGGAATTTCTTTCGATTCGATAGTTTCGTTTGAAAATGTAGAATTTCGAGAAAACACTCTCATTACCCATAAAGGTGTTTCTGGACCTGCAATTCTGCAGATATCTTCGTACACGCCCAAAGAAGCAACGATTGAAATTAATATAGTTCCTGAGCTTTCGATAGAAGAATTTGTGGAAAATTTCGTACACTCAGCTCAACGTGTGAAAACTATTTTACAAAAATTTTTCCCTTCAAGATTTGTTCAGTCTTTTATTTCCGAACAACTTCAAGAACAAGTTGGTTCTTCACTTTCGATACATTCGGTTGAACAGCTGTATTCTCAGTTACAGCAATGGAAATTACCTGTTGTAGGAACACTTGGTTTTGCAAAAGCAGAAGTAACGAAGGGTGGTGTTTCAACTAAAGAACTTTCTTCAAAAACAATGGAATCAAATTTGGTTCCTGGCTTGTTTTTTGTAGGCGAAGTTGTAGATGTTACAGGACATTTGGGTGGTTTTAATTTTCAGTGGGCGTGGTCCTCTGGATTTGCTTGCGGTACTGCCTTGCAATAAATTGAAAATATAACCCTTTGAAAATACTTTGGCTTCATTGTTTTCGTCAAATACTTCTTACACTTATTTCAGCTTCATGAATACTCTTATCTCACTTATATCTCCATTTTTTGTTACGTTGTTTTTAGGCTGTGGATTATTCTACACTACAGAAGCTTCGCTACGTGAAATTGATGATACTCAAATTTCTACAACTGTTTCTAATTTAGAATTTATTCCTTTTAGAGACACTGCTTTTATTTTTGGTGATCGATATTTGATTCTGAATTTAAAAACCCAACAAGTAAGCTTATTTGTGCGTGATAGTTCACCAAGAATATTTAACATCTCTTCAGGAAATCCATATATTTCTGAAGGAATGGAAACTCCTACAGGTATTTTTACAATTATGTCCAAATCACCTTTAGCAATTTCTAAGCAGTTTAACGATGCTAAATTACACTATTGGATGGGTATTAATGGTAATATCGGGTTCCATGGATTAGATGGTAATGGCTATTATTGGAATTTAGGAAGAAGACCTTCTTCTCATGGTTGTGTGAGAATTGCTCGTGAAGATGGAAAAAAACTGTATGGTTTAGTACCTCTAGGAACTCCTATTTTTGTAGTTAAATCTCCTCCTGTAATTATCCCAGCTTTTGCAGCCATAAACGAAGAATTAACTATTTCTGACTTCCTACTTTCCAAAAGAACACCTGAAACTATAGAATATATCAACAAAAGACTACTAGATTACTATAATGGAGTAAAACATTCTAGAAAAACAAGATTAGTACTCGATGGTAAAACCATAATTGGAACGAGAGGGTATTCTAATGGTTTAGCAGAAAAACTACCCTTATTTAAACGACCTACAAACATTGTTCCTTTTCAAGTAACAATAGCTTCTATCGATAATCTTAGCTATTTCTCTACTGAAGTTAACGCTATTTTTAATGATTTAAAAAATTCAGATACTTTAAAACAAAAAGATATGAAAACTGATACTGTAATAAATGCAAGAATATAATTCATTTGTTTCGAATTCACTTTTACAATAAACCCTCTTATCAAAACATTACCTTCCGTTTTTCGTTTGTATATAGTGTACATTTTAATTTGTACCCTTTCTAATTTACTAAATACTATAGAAAAATTTCTTTTATGAAAAAACTTACTCTACTTTTGGTAGTTTTAGTCCTTTTTGTTCAATCAAATCTTTACTCTCAAGATTCAACAGAAAAAACCACTGAAAATTCTGTCGCTCTACGATTAGGGTTTTCTTCAGCATACGAAGATTTATTCGATAATGCAAAACATGGAACGACAGGTCCAATTAGCCTTGCCTTTACTACAAAAGCTCCTTACTCAATTTTACGGTACGGTGTGGAAATTCAGTACAGTAAAATTACAAGAGAGTTATCTGAAAACAACGCTCCTTATCTCGAGTCAATGAATACCATTGGTGTTATGCCTCATATTGATGTAGTTTGGTTAAATACCGAATATGTTAAAGTTTCTGCTTCAGGTGGACTAGGTATAGGCATGTCTTTTGCTAGTAGTACAGTCAAAGGAGATAGAAAGTTTCCTATGGTCTTATTTCAAGTAGATATTGTCCGATTAAAAATAGGCAAAGAGTATTACGGAACTTTTGATCTTGGCTATGGTACGAGAGGAATATTTTCAATTGGTGGTGGATTCAACTTTTAAACAATTTTAGAATACTACCAAAAAAGCCCCTTCATTTGAAGGGGCTTTTTTAATATATGAAACATTATTATAGAAATGATTGTGCTAACATTTTGGTAGTTTTTGTTTTACCCGTAGTTAAATCTGCATAAATCTTGTTAACTGCTGTAATCTCTTGAATACAAACTTGTTTTAAAGCTTCACAGACATTTAACCTAACAGTATCTTTTCCAATAAGAATATATCCGACAAGCTCATTTAAAAGATCTGTTATTTTTTCTTTTCGACTAAGGGCATTATATTCTAAAACAAAAGGGTCTTGTCCATTGAAACTTACATTTGAAAAAGAAATTTTGATGTCATTTAACAGAGTTTCAATTGCAGTATCTACTTTAGAAATGGCGTTCCTACTAGATGCAAAAACTGAAGACATTTTTTTCCAGTCAGCGATAGAAAAATATTGACTTGATTCCACTAATACTGTAGAAAGTGCATTTCTATTCATGGAAAATAGTTCATTGTGGTTTTTGATTGCATTTCCACTTAGTTTCCCACCTTTAGCACTTGACATTTTTTTGTCGAACTTATTCTTCTGTTCAATTATTGCAACTAACTTCACCATATTTTGATTTGTAAAATACGTTTTAGAATCTATAGAAGTTGTTCTAAATACTATTGGAGAAGGTCGTTCACCAGAATCCCCAACCATTTCTGGTTTAAAATCATATCTATCATTTATAAAGGAATCTATTCCTATGTAGGTAAGATCTACAATTTGAGCATTATATTTTGCAGCTGGTCCATTTGATGATTTTTCCCATTTCATACTACCAGTAACACCAAAATCTTGTCCACCACCTAAAGTATGCGATCCACCATATTGATCTGGTGTCCATTTATTTTTATCTGGTTTTAACGATTTCATTTTAAGTTGATCTCTAGCGAATACTTTTATAAATTCACCAAACCCAACATTTCCAATAATTTGTGTAGTACCTTGAAGTCGTACGTTTTCATACGTATCACCATCGAATTGTGGGATAAATTGCGCTTTTGCCATAAGGTTGTCGTTCCGGTTATCCCAGGCATCAACTGGAGCAGAACCTTCAATACCCATTAACAATCCACCTGCAAGTTTATCTGTTGGAGGTAAATAGAATACGTAAATATGTCCGTGTTCTCCATCTGCTGCAATAATATTTCCAGAAATTGGATTATGATTACCCACTCCACCCATACCAACATTTACACCGTAGTGAATATGTCCCAAACCAGCAGTAGCTCCGTGACCTTCATCAATTCTAAGAAATCTGTTATGACCAATATGTTTATGTTTAGACATCTCGTTGATAGCTTTAATGTTATGAGTCGCACCACCTCGTTGATTTTTTTCAATTATTTTGTCAGTTCCTTGTATCCAATTGAAGAAAGTATCACCGGTTCCCGCTGGAATTTGAATTGTAAACCTTCCTCCACGTGCAATTACTCCCGCAAGAGGCAAACCTGAATCAGCCCAAGGTGAATATCCACCTGAAGAACCCATTTTCATAAATGAAATCAATCCTCCAAAGTGAAGGACTGTAAAAATTCTTTTTAAGAATCCTGCTGCCGCTCCACCTTTAACTAATGTTCCGTACATCATTGCAACGTCTACATCTAATTGATCTGATTCTGAACGTTTTTTCAGATTTTGCCCTATACGAACATTTCCAAAAAGATTGAACCAATTTTGCACAACACCTGCTCCGCCTTGGCCAATATCTGGCATTACCACTTTACTTAGTGGATCAGAAAATTCGTTAGTATTTACACCATATAAATCATGAAAAGCTCTTGGTCCGTATCCAAAATACTTATCATAAACTGCTTTAGCATTAATTGCCATTGTATGAACTCCTAAATTATAATAGGTTGTTTATATATTAAATCTTGATATAGTTTAATTTTAATTTTCAAATTACGAAAATGTTTTGATATAATCATCTAAAATATTGTTCTCGTTATCTTTTTAACTCATCATAATAGAGTTGTTTAATTCAATATTCTAAACCAATATAAGCAAATTTTAATCATATACGCATTTTCAATTCATTTATTTTAATACTGTTTGAATTACTTCTCAAAGATTCATTTAAAGGATTGTGATTCAAACACTTTTTACACCATGAAATACGTCCATAATCGCATTATTACAAGGGAAATTATGAATATTCGGTTATATAATACACTTACAAAATCTATTGACGAATTTACACCGCTTAAAAAATCTGTTGGTATTTATAGTTGTGGACCAACGGTTTATAATTATGTTCATATAGGAAATTTACGTTCTTTTCTATTTGCAGACATTCTTCAAAGGATAGTTAAAACAGTCGGCGGATACCCTGTTCAATGGGTTATGAATATAACTGATATTGACGATAAAACAATTCGCGATTCTGCTTTTGATTCACCTTCTTGGAATAAACAAATTGGTAATCAATCATCTGATGTTCATCAAAACTTACGACAGTTAACAGAATTTTATACAAAAGAATTTTTGAACGATATAAATGCAGTTGGAATAGAAAGTGTAGATTTTTATGCATTGCCAAAAGCAACGAGTTTTATTCCTCAAATGCAAGATTTGATAACTAAAATATTCGATGCAGGATTTGCATACATTGCCGATGGTTCTGTATACTTTAATGTTGAAAAATGGCAAGAAAAAGAACAGTATGGTAGATTGTTTGCTATCGAGAAAGAAGCTTTTAAAAAAGGTGTTCGAATTGATGCAGATGAATATGAACGTGAAAACGTTAGTGATTTTGTTCTTTGGAAAACAAAAAAAGGAAATGAACCTTCTTGGAAGTATGTTCTCAATGGTGAAAACTTAGTAGGCAGACCCGGTTGGCATATAGAATGTTCTGCAATGGAATTTGAATTGTTAGGTTTACCTTTTGACATTCATACAGGTGGTTTAGATTTAAAATTTCCTCATCACGAAGATGAAATTGCTCAGTCAAAAGCTGGGTACGGAATAGATCCCACTACTTTTTGGTGTCATAACGAATTTTTGCTTGTTGAAGGTAAAAAAATGAGTAAATCCTTAGGAAATTTCTTTACTTTACGAGATTTAATTCAAAAGGGTTATGATCCTATAGATTTTCGTTTTTATATGATTTCTGCTCATTACCGATCTCTTTTTAACTTTACTTTTGAAGCCTTAGATGCTTCAGTGAAAGGTAGAGAACGAATTCAAGATTTTATCTATTCTCTATTAGAAGCAGAAAACCTTAATAATGAGACTGGAATTGAGGATATTCTTAGTTTTGAAAAAGTAGTTTATGAAGCACTTTCAAATGATTTACATATACCAAAAGCATTATCAACAATTTTTAGTTTTATTAACAGTTTTGAAATTACTACACTATCAACTGAAAAGAAGAATAAATTAATTGAGATTTTCACTTCTTTAAATATGGTGTTTAATGCTTTTCATTTTGAATTGAAAGAAAAAAAGGAAATCCCTATTCCAGAGATTGTATTAGAACTTGCTTCGAAAAGAGATATGGCGAAACGAGCAAAAGATTTTGCACTTGCAGACACTTTACGGAAAGCAATTCACGAAGCCGGTTATTCAGTAAACGATTCTGCTCAAGGGTATATTCTTGTAAAAAATGGAAACTAATATTGGATTAGTTGGAACTGGAAGATTAGGTGGTTCTTTTGCCTTAGCACTTCATAGCTCGAATATTCTTTCTTGGGTTTGTAATAAAAGTGGAAATGTTTTTTCTGATGAAAACACTTATCAATTTTCAGAACTTACAAAAGAACATATTGATTTGGTTGATATTATAGGGATTCTAACAACTGATACTACTATTGAAGAAATTGCAAATCAACTTTCAGTTCAGTTTGGTACCTTGCTAAATGAAAAGTGTATATTTCATTGTTCTGGCTCCAAAACAGTTTCTATTTTATCATCCTTATCAACTTTTGGTGCTTACACTGCTGCAATTCACCCTTATCAAACATTTCCATACGCAAGTGAACAATTGCTTCAATCTATACCTTGGTTTGTGGAATGTGATAACGAATCATTTTTAAGAATTGAACCTATGCTCAATTTTTTTAAAGCTGTTGTTTATAGAAGTCCTCGTTTCCTTACAGAAACCGAAAAACTTCAGTGGCATTCTAGCGCAGTCATAAGCTCAAATTTTACAGCTACTTTATACGAAATTGCACATCAGATTATTCACTCCTTAGGAATAGAAAACTCTAATGAATTTATTTATTCAATTGCGAAACAAACTATTGAAAATGCTAATTTGTCACTAAAGGAAAAAGGATCTATAGAAATGAGCGGTCCAATAGTTCGTGGAGATTTTGAAACAGTTCTAAAGGAAATAGAAGCTTTAAATGCTATTAATCCTCTGTTTGGTTCAGTTTTTGAGCAATTGTCTACAGCGACAAAACTTCTTCAAAAGAGATAACTTTTCAAATTGATTTAATGAGAATTTTACAACTTTCACCCCAATGCCCCTATCCAAAATCAGATGGAGGAAAAATAGGTATAGCATCAATATTAGAACATTTATCTAAATATAAGGATGTAGAAATAACTTTTGCGTTTTATACACCATCACCAATTTCAGAACTTGTAAGAAGTGAGTTGCAATCTAATTGTCATCGTTTCATAGAAATTCCGCATTCAACAAACAATTCGATACCTCGTATTCTAAATTCAATTCTAACAAACACTTGTTTATATATTGAAAAACATATTTCTCCATTAGCAGTATCAATTCTAACAGAAGTAATGATAGAAGAGCAAATTGAAATTATACACGTAGACCACAGTGCCATGATGCCTTTAGCGCTAGAATTACAGTCAAAATACCCTTGTAAAATTGGCTATAGACTTCATAACATTGAATGGATTCTTTGGATGAGATATGCAGATTCGTGTACAAATCGAGATTTTAAAAAAGGATTTCTTTCGAAACAAGCAGAATTACTTAAAACAGCAGAAGCAGACTTTATTTCAAAAGCTGATGTTGTATTTCCAATATCTACTGTTGATTTAGAAAGAGCGAAGGAATTAAACAGTACCGCTCGTTTTGAAATTGTGTCTGCAGGTACAAATACTGAATATTGGAAACCTAGAAATCCAATTGAAAAATCTCCAACAATTGTATTAGCAACTACCTATGACTGGATACCAAATAGAGACGGTTTGAATTGGTTTTTAAAAGAAGTTTTTCCAAAAATCGTAACCAAAGTACCAAATGTATCTTTACAGTTATTAGGAAAAAATGCTTTCAATCATTATTCTTCAAATTCAAACATTACTGTTTTAGGATATGTTGAAGATGCAAGACCTTATATACAAAATGCCACTGTAACCATTTGCCCATTATTTGTAGGTTCAGGCATACGTATCAAAATATTAGAATCGTTATGCGGAGGAACTTCAGTTGTTTCTACTTCTGTCGGTGCAGAAGGAATTCACGCAACTGAATCTGAAGGTTTATATATTACCGATGATGCGGAACAATTTTCACGCTATTGCATAGACTTACTTTTAGATCCTCACAAAGCATATTCTGAAGGTGTTAAAGCTATGAAATATATTGAACACCATTGGAAGTGGGAGTGGGAAATAAAAAAGATGTACACAGCGTATACATCTTTACTTAATCGTTATATTTGAAGGGAATTTTAATGAGTATACACGTCTTTTTTGTTCGATTCAAGAATGTAATTTAAAAAGATGTTATGACCCTGATGATGAGAAGGTAATTCTAAAAGTTGGAATGCTTCTTCGTCTGTAAGCCAAGTAAAATCCTGATGTTCATCTGATATAGCAACATCATCTTCTGAAGAAACTTCGACACCAAAAACAGGCACTAAATTCATAGTATCGTCTTTCGGTTCGTAAAATGTTGAAACATACGGAAGTGTCCAAAATTTTCTTGGAACTAATCCAGTTTCTTCCATAAGCTCTCGTTTAGCACATTCAACCATCGATTCTCCATCGTCGACTTTACCTGTTACTACTTGCCACATAGCAGGATAGCGTTTTTGTACATTAGAACGTTGTAGAACTAAAAATTCAAAATCTAATGAATCTATTGAGGTTCTTCTGACGATGTGGACTTGAACCATCTTTGAGACAATTGTTGCCATAGTGTTGTTTTCTTTGATTCTGATGGGTTAAGTGTAGAATATAAATGTTCTACTAAATCTGGTTTTAGTCGGATCCAAGCACCAGTAGGCACAACATCGGAGGTGATTGTACCAATTCTATGTCTATGCATTGAAAGTACTTCAGCTTCAGAGATTTTGAGAATTTTACGAATATTCACTAACGATGTTCCGTAAATAAATATACGTATCCACTGATGTTTTGAAGTATCTTCGATAAACTCAATTCTAGAAGGAGTATCTTTTTCAGCAGTAATAGCAAATAATTTTTGATTAATTATCTCAATTTCTTCACGTGTTAGTTTCTTGTTGACTTTACAATGATATTCTTTTTCTATTTTACTAAGTATAGATTTCGAAAGTGTTCTATGTTTTGGATCGTTAGTAATTACTACTAATCCAGAAATTGATTTTTCTAAACAACCAGCAGGTACATACCATCCTCTTTTACGGGTTAAATTGTTAAAGATAGAACTATATCCATCTTCTAATGACCCAGACACGTGTTTTGCTTTATGTATAAGTATATATAATCTTTCAGGGAATTCTGTCAACACCATATCGTCTAATTTAATAGAATCTCTATTCAAATTAACTATGACGTTATGTTTTGTCATCAATTCATCATTGAGAAGAATTCTACCAGAATTGATAGCGTTTAAAGCAATATTCCGAGAAGAGTAATGTAGCCTTGTTAAAGCTTTTACTAAAGGAGTATATTTTATAGCCTGAGTTGGATCTGCTATGAAATTTTTAGGTAATCTTTTGGCACCTTTAATTTTATTAATTCTCTTATAAAATGGTCTGTTTGTTCCGGAATTCGGAGTATATGGACGTCTTTTATAATTCGATCCTGTTGAAGGTGTATTTGACCTAGGTTGATACGGTCTAGTTTCTTGAGTATTTCTAACTCCTAGTCCGTAACGATTCTCACGTGGTTGACTCCTAGTATCTTTTTGTTCGTAACGATTCTCACGTGGTTGAGTCCTAGTATCTTTTTGTTCGTAACGATTCTCACGTGGTTGACTCCTAGTATCTCTTTGTTCGTAACGATTCTCACGTGGTTCATAGTTTCTTTTTGGTCTATAGCCTGTACTTTGGCGGTCATCACGAGGTTGAGCCGGACCAGTAGCACGGTTCTGATACGGAGTTCTTTGTTGTTGTTGTTGTTGTTGTTGTTGTTGTTGTTGTTGTTGAGGCGGTCTATTTGAGTAATTTGACTGTCTAGGATATCGTTGTTGTTGACCAGCACCACTTCCACCAGTATTTTGTTGTTGATTATAACGAGGACGAGACTGCTGTTGGTAACCCATTTCTCTGGGAGAATAATTAGCGTCTTGACGGTTAAAACGTGAATCATCATCTAAAGGAGCATCGTTTTGACTAGTTGTATCTGGTGTTGTATTGCTTTGATTGTTATAATTTCTTTGGTTATTATAGTTGTTCTGGCGATACTGACCACTTCCTCTGTTATCAGAGTTTCCATCTTGTCTATTTTGTTGACCATCTCTATTTGCCGGTCTATTCGAAGTATAACGTTGGTTAGGATTATTCTGATTCCCATATCTATTTTGTTGAGGTCTGTTTTGAGAATCTTGTCGAGGTTGTGGCGAACGATTTGGTTGTTGAGCACCTTCACTAGAAGTATTTCTATTTTGAGGAGTCTTATTGAAATTCTTTTCGTCAGAATCGGCAATTGAATCTAAAAAATCTGGCAATTTTGGCGGAGATTTTTCATAAGAGAAAGAATCTTCTTGAGAAGAAGGATCTTCGGATGATGAATTTCTTCTTGAGCGAAAACGAACTTCAGAAAACTTCATTTCGTTTGAAGAAGAATCATATTCGGTAGTTCTGTTATCTTTGGAAGAACTTGTAGAAGTATTTTCAAAAGAAGTATCATTACCAAAAGAATCTGAATCGAACGTATTTGATTGATTTTTTGAAGTTTGATTCTCAGATTTAGAAGATTTATTGAACGACGAATCGTCGTCATCATCTTCAAATTTGTACGTAGGAAACTGTGACATAAGCAAGTAACTAAATAATCGTAATCCTAAACATTTATCAGCGTCAGTTTAGGTATAAACAGTAAATATTAAACGGTAACTTCATTCCAAACACCCATAGAAAGGAATTTCTCTCTTCTTTTTGACTTCAGTTTACTGAATGGTGTTTTTAATAATTTTGAAAGTTCTTCTTGCAAGGTTTTTTGCAAGGTGTCAAACATTATTGATGGTGAACGATGAGCTCCCCCAATTGGTTCTTCTACAATTCGATCAATAATGCTAAATTGAATTAAATCTTCTGCAGTTAATTTCAAAGCTTCAGCGGCTTGTTCCTTGTAATCCCAAGAACGCCATAAAATTGACGAACAAGATTCAGGAGCAATAACTGAATACCAAGAGTTTTCTAACATTAAAATTCTATCCCCAATACCAATTCCTAAAGCACCTCCAGAGGCGCCTTCCCCAATAATAACAATGATGATTGGTACTTTTAGTTGAACCATTGTTAAAAGATTCCGAGCAATTGCTTCTGCCTGACCACGTTCTTCAGCTTCTATACCTGGATAAGCTCCTGGAGTATCTAAAAAACAGATAATTGGTTTCCCAAATTTTTCAGCAAGCTGAAATAAACGAAACGCCTTTCTATATCCATCAGGATTTGGCATTCCAAAGTTTCGATATATATTCGATTTAGTATCTCGCCCTTTTTGATGCCCAACAACTAAAACTGCTTGTTTACCTAAAGTAGCAAAACCTCCTACAATTGCAGGGTCGTCTTTAAATTTTCTATCACCATGTAATTCATTAAAATCAGTAAACATACCGTTAATGTAATCCAAAGTATATGGTCTTTCAGGATGACGTGCAATCTGGACTCGTTGCCATCTTGTTAAATTTTTATAGATATCTGCACGAAGATTCGTGATTTTTTCTTCAAAGCTATAAATTTCTTCATCTAAGTTAACCCCGGTTAGGGCTTTCATTTCTTGGATTTTTTGTTCCAATTCGATGATAGGTTTTTCAAAATCTAAAGTATATTTAGTAGCCATTAATGTTTTTGAACTATATATTTTAAGAGGATTTCTATATCCATTGAAAGAGAATAATGCTTCGCATAAAATTCATTCAGATTTTCTATAATCTGTTTTGTTACAATTTCGGGATTAGTTCTATGTGCTAATCCAATTAATCCTAGTTTTGTAATACCAATAGAAGTTGTTCCGTAACTTCCAACTATACTTTTCCGTCCAAGCAAAACTTCTTTCAGTGCTTCTAAGGTGAAAACCCCTTTGTTCTTTTTCAAATATACAAAAGGAAAACCAAAAGTCAATAAAAAAGTTGAAATTAAAATATCAAAGAGTCTTTTTACAATTTTATTGCGGAGTAAAACTATTTTCCAAGTAAAGAAGGAATTTTCAATTCCAGAGACTTCATTTATTAATGTGTCAGTATATATATCATCTAATTCATTAGCAATGTGAAACCGTACTTGGCGGCGTACGGTATCCTGCATAAAAGCCATTATATCACCTAAATGTAAGGTTTCGTCGGTAATGATAATTTCATGAATTTGGTATTTTTCAACGATTGCAGGAAGTAAATCCACTGTCCCTATTATTGGTAACACGTTTGTTGAAGTAGAAAAGTGTTTTTCAGTTGTTATGTAACCTAAGAAGTTTATTCGAAGACTTTGAGTAGATTTTAGCTCAATAGCAATTTTTTTTGCTGTTTCATTTACACCAACAATTGCTGCATTTTTGATTGCAGATTTTTTACTGATTTTCTGATTATAGTAAATATAACTTCTCACGACAAACGAACCAACGATTCCTCCTCCTATAGTCATTAACATAATACCTCTACTAAAAGCATATTCGTTAAAAAAATATGTTAACGAGGACAAAAAGAAGAACATCATTACATAACTTGTCAAGGTTGTTGTAAATGATGGAGTTTTTTTATCATATTCTCCCACAAACAAATACATAGTTGGTAGTAGTAATGTAAACACGATAAATACTGTTGGGTAGGCGAAATCAGGGAATGCAAAATAAGCACCCATTCTGATTTTAGTAGCAATAAGTAACGAAAAGTTAACAACTAAAATATCTATGAATGTTGAAAGAATTTGTAGCTTGTTTTGTTTAAATTTATCAACTAAAGCCTTTATCTGAATTCCAAGTTTTAAAAAGAACAAAAACATATCCGAACTAGCAAAATGTTTCGTAGCAAAGATTTCCATCGCTTTGTAAAAATGCTTGTTTTCGTTAATGGTAGAGCGTTTAGTGCTTTCGCCTTTAAAATGAATGGTAGAAGTTGTATGAACGTAAGCTATATCCCAACCCATTTTTTGAATTCGGAAACAAAGATCTAAATCTTCGCCATACATAAAAAAGTCTGGGTCAAAACCCTTCACATCTTTCAAAATCGAAGTTCTAACAACCATAAAAGCTCCGCTTACTGCATCTACCGAATAAGTTTCGTTTTCGCTTTTAAACGTTTGGTTATATTGAGCGAATAGTGAAGAATTTGGGAACAATGTTTGTAAACCAAAAACTTTGCAAAAGGAAACCCAAGGTGTGGGGAAACCTCTTCTACACGGCAATTGAAAACTTCCATCAGCGTTCAAAAGTTTACACCCTGCTAAACCCACTGAAGGATTGTTTTCCAAATAGTTTACCATTGTTTCTAAGGTTTTTTCTTCAACAATTGTATCTGGATTTAACAACAATGTAATAGGAGCGCTACACTTTTTAATAGCAATATTGTTTGCTTTACCAAACCCTATATTTTCATCTAACTTTATTCTATGGACAAATGGAAATGATGTTTTAACCATCTGCATAGAATCGTCTGAAGAATTATTGTCCACAACAATAACTTCAATTTGGTTACGAATTGAACTTTTATATAAAGATTGAAGGCAGTTTTGTAAAAAATCACGAACATTGTAGTTGACTATTACAACTGAAACCATAGGAATGATTTCTTTTTGTTCTGTATCAGAATGAAATGATGTAAATTCTGATGTTTGAGTTGAATAACTAACTTTATTATCGTTTTCGTATAGTAATGGAGATTCGTCATTCAAATCTAAAGAATTTTCAATCTGATTATTTTCAAATCTAAATTCTAAATTGCTATCATCTAAGCGAAAATCGTCAAATTCCATTGGTTCAAGTGATGAATCAGAATTGATTTTAGAATCATATGTTTCTTCAAAACTATTTTCAATTATTGAGGATTCTTCATCACTTATGATTTTAGGCAATTTCGTTTCTGTATTCCAAGAAATCTGCATTTCTTCTATACTTTTTGCTAATGTTTTCAAAGAAGGTTGGGGTTCGTTTTGAGAATCTAAAGGTTTCTCTTTTTTATTCTCTTCTTCTTCATTTAGAAAATGTAATGGTATCACAGGAATTGAATTTACTCAAAATTGTAAAAAATTAACTTGAAATGGTATTCGTTAGTTTCGTTTCAAAGTGCTATTTTGGGTGAAATTTTTGTATATTTGTAACTAATATAATGAAACCTTTTTGAATATTCTTGGAAAGTCAATGAAAATTAAACATTTACCCATCCTCATTGGGACATTTCTGTTCCTTTTCTGTACTACATTTGTAGAAGCGAAACCAGTTTCTAAAGAGCTTGCAAAACAAGTTTCTTTACAACATTATAAAATGGTTTCTACCAGCGCTCAACGGTTTACTTCTTCAATTAATGAAGTAACTATTATTTCTGAAAGAAACAACAAAGAAAATGTTTCTTTGTTTTATGTATGCTCGATCAAAAATAATGGATTCACAATTATTCCTGCTGACGATAGAATTGCTCCAATTTTAGCATATTCTTACAATGGTAAAGGATTAACTACATTAGAAAATGTACCTCCACAATTAGAAAAAATTCTTGAATATTATGGAGAAGTAATTTCTTATGTTGTCTCTCAAGAAGAACCTATAAGTTTAACAACTTCTCAAAAAGATTGGCAATTAATTCTATCTGGTAAAAGAGTAGAATCAATGAATTCAACTTCTAATGTTACTACTTTAGTTCAAGCGCGTTGGGACCAAGGGGATCCATACAACAAATTTTGCCCTACTCATCCGAGCAATGAAAAAGCAGTTGTAGGTTGCGTTGCAACTGCAATGGCTCAAATTATGCACTATCATAAATACCCCGAAAAAGGGACTGGCTTTAATACATTTAGTTTACAATTGTTTGGTTCTATTACTGCAAATTTTGGAAATACAACTTATGATTGGTCTCAAATGCCAAATACTTTAGGACCAAATTCAACACAAGAACAAATAAATCAAGTTGCTACAATTTCATCTCATTGTGGTGTGGCTACAAATATGGAGTATAATATTGGTGCAAACGGTGGATCAGGAACTTATTCTCAACTAGTTCCAGATGCACTAATTAAACATTTTGGTTACGATAAAGACTCTACAAAATATCTTGAAAAATCTGATTATAATGATGCTCAATGGGACGTTTTACTACGTAGAGAACTAGTTAACAGCAGACCAATCTATTATTCAGGAGCTGGTGCTGGTGGTGGACACGCCTTTATTTTAGACGGATTTACTGGAAACTTCTATAGCGTTAACTGGGGTTGGGCTGGTCAATTTGATGGTAATTTTCTGTTAACAAACTTAACTCCTGATGGTACGGGTATAGGTGGTGGCGCTGGTTCTTACAACTTTGGTCAAGGTGCTGTATTTATAAAACCCCCAATTAATGCTGGTGGTGGTGGAACTGACCCTGAGAAAACAATTAACCTTGAGTTGACTGAAAATATCGTTGTTAATCCAAACCCAATTATTGCGAATGGTTCTGTTACTGTTACAACAAATATTCAAAACAAAGGGACTTTACCATTTAATGGTAGTATTTCCGCTGCACTTTTTACTTCAACAGGTCAATTTGTAAGTTATATTGATGTAAAAGAATCTCAAAGTTTAGTTGCTGGTGCTTCGTTTACTCAGCCAATTGAACTTACGAAAAATTCACTGTTTGGAATTGCTCCTGGTGATTACAAAGTTGCATTATACTATAAGACTTCTACACAAGATTGGAAAAGTATAACTTCTTCTGTTTATACTCCTGTTGTAAATGTATCAATTATTGCTGCAGCATCAGATGATATCTTAACATTATATGGTGGTGAAATTGAAGTACCAAATATTGTTGAACTAAACTCTCCTTTTGAAGTTAAATTAAATTTAAAAAATACTTCACTTTTACCATTTACTGGTGATTTTTCTGTTGATTTAATGGACTCAGAAGGGAATTACATTGAAGAATTAAGTAAATTTGAAGGTGTAACTTTACCTCCTGATTATATTTATGACGAGAAATTAACTTTTAACGTTGCAGGAATATCAGGTTCTGAACCGGGCATATATTATATTGCAGCTTGGTTCAAATCCGAAAATGCTGACTGGAAATTAGTTAGTGGAGGTCAATATACAAATCCGAAAGAATTTTCATTAGTAGCTCAAGGATTATTAGCTGATATTTATGAGCCAAATAATATCATAGATGAATCTAAAGAAATTACTTTAACAAATAATGGTAATTGTATTTTCAATGGTCAGTCTTCTGATGCGAATCTTCATAACAACACCGATGTTGATATTTATTCAATTAATTTGCCAAATACTTGCCCTTACTACAAAGTTACTATTACAGTTCAAGACCGTGATAACGATGCACAGTATTCTGGAGATGTAATTTTTACTCATTCTTTGTCAAGTGATGTATTTGATCTAATGCCTGCTGAAGTTATCGTTAGTGCTGGGTCTCAATTGACCTTTAAAGTTGAACCTTATTTCCCTGGTCAAACTGGAACGTATATTACTAAAATTGATATTGAACCAAGTGCTACATCTTCAGTTACTGAAACTGAAAAACATTGGACTATAACTCCTAATCCTTCTTCAATCATTACAACTATTCAAAGTAACAATGGTAGTACCATTAAACAATTAGTAGTTCGTGATTATACTGGAAAAGAAGTTACAACTCTTCATTATTCTACAGTAGTAGGTACAGTTCAGTTAAATACTTCTCTTTATCCAACTGGTCAATATTATATAGATATTATCACCAATTTGAATGAAACTCAACGCTTAATCTTGAACGTTGTTCGTTAAGTGATTTGACATTCGAAAGTACTTAAAATAATAAAGGCGAAACATTTGTTTCGCCTTTATTTGTTTCTTACAAGTTCAAACTGATGTTTCAACCGCAATTCACTATTGTCCAACTTAGAATAGATTTTTATAAGCAAAGAGTGACAATCTCTATATATTTTAGTACCGGGACGTAAAAACTCACATTCGTGTAATCCCTGATATAGTAACTTAATTGCATATTCAAAATTATTTTCTTCGTATGCAATCAATGCTTGTAATAATAAAATGTAAGGTTCAATTTCTGGTTTTGAATAATCTGCAATAATGGATTCAATATCAGAAATAACGCCTTTAGATTCTTCTAATCTGTGAGTCATTTGAAATACTTTCGCCTTAATTAAATTGATATATATTTGAGATTCAATTTCAACTTGTGAATTTGGAATACTTTCTAATTGGTCTAAAATAGATAATGCAGAATCAAACAATTGCAATCCACTATAATAACTTGCTAAATTTATCAGAAAATCAATTCGTTCGGGAGTATATACATCTTTTGGTAAATACTGCTCTAAATTATCCAACGTAACTCTTGCAAGTTCATATAATTCTTCCTCTATATAAAGAGCTACTAGGTTCAAAGAAGTGCACACAAATGAAGGGATAGCTTCTATTCGAAGTAATAAATCTTTAGAACGGACATAAGTAAGTAATGCTAATTCCTTTTTTCCTATATTTTCGTAAGTATATGCAATATTAGAAAGCAAGGAGCCTAATTCTGCAGAATCACCGTACTTTTCTAATCGAAGGAGGGATTGTTTAAATAAAGGCAAACACTTTTCGAATTCACCTTTATGCAAAAGAATACAAGCGTAGTTTATTCGAACAGTCGCAGCTTTTTCTAGTGACCCTAGAATTTCTAACTGCAGTAATGAATGTTGTAAATTTCTTTCTGCGTCCTTGATATTGCCCATTTTATACTGAAACACGCCAATATCACTTATGAGTATAGCTACTAATTCTTTATCATTAGAATTTTCAGCAAAAGAAATTGCTCGTTGTGTAATTACTTTTGCTTTTTCAAATTCACCTAAATGTCTATATATAATTGCTTTTTGACCCAAACATTTTGCAAATAGTTGAGAAATTTCCTCATTTATCGACGTTGAAACTTGACTTAGATCATATAGTTCTTCTAATTCTTTGATTTTAACGTCTAAGAGAATGATAACTTCATCAAATTGACCGTTGTTTCGAAGAACTTTAATATGTTCAAAATCAAATGTTTCCATTGTGATTATAAATTAATACAAATATGATATTCTAACAGTTGGGAATTTCATTTTAAATGTCTCAATACATAATGCTGGAACGGAATTTTGTTCTTTACAAGGAGTTAAAAAATTCCAAAATCTAACAGCAGAAGTGTGAACTGGTAAGTCATTAGCCAATTCAGTAAACCCCGATTTCTTGTTTCGCAAATACGTAAGTGATTCTTTACAAAATTCATCTTTTAAAGATTCATTTTCAAACTCATAAAAATATGCAATTTCAACAATTTTTTCGTTTATGAAAATTACTTGATAATAAACAATTGTGGAATCATTGCTATTAAGTTTTGGGCTTTCAAGCGTAATTGTGTCAACGTTATTAAAAACAACGATATCTGAAATTGAGACATTTGATAATTTGGACATTACTTCTTGCATTTTATTGGAAGATTCAATTCCTTTTTCCAATGGATGTTTACAGCCTAAAGCAGGTATGGTAGATATTTTACTTTTTGCATTAAAGGTCAAAAGCAAAAAGAAGAATAACAAAAATAAACATAAGTATTTTACCATTTTTTTAATAACCAATTAGTAATGAAATTAGACATTAAATCTAAAATACATAATATCTCCGTCATTGACAACATATTCTTTTCCTTCAACTCTGTAAAGTCCAGAATCTTTTACAGCTTGTTCAGAACCTAAACGTACCCAATCGTTATATTTCATAACTTCTGCACGTATAAATCCTTTTTCAAAATCAGAATGAATTACCCCTGCGGCTTGTGGTGCAGTTGAATATTTTTTCAAAGTCCAAGCACGCGTTTCTTTTTTCCCAGCAGTGAAATAAGTCATCAAACCTAAAAGATCAAAACCTTGTCGAATTACTCTATCTAACCCTGGTTCAGCCATATTCAATTCTTGAAGAAACATAATTCTGTCTTCTGAATCCAGTTGAGATATCTCAGCTTCAATTTTTGCACAAATTGGGACAACAACAGCACCATCTTCTTTTGCCCGTTGTTTTACTGCATCAATATACTTATTGCCTTCTACTACACCAACTTCGTTTGTATTAGCAATATACATAATTGGTTTAGTAGTCAAAAGTTGAAAAGACTTAACCATTGCTAAAGTTTTTTCATCACCTTCAAACAAACGGCCTGGTTTACCAGAATTTAGAATTACTAACAACTCTTTTAAAATATCCAATTCTTCTTTAGCATCTTTATCATTTGTTTTTATCTTTTTTGAAACACTTTCAATCCGTTTTTCAACAGATTCTACATCTTTCAAAAGTAACTCAGTATCAATTATATCTATATCATGAAGAGGATTTACCGTATTATGTACGTGAATAACATTATCATCATCGAAACAACGCACTACGTGTGCAATTGCATCGCATTGACGTATATTCGCTAAAAATTGATTACCAAGACCTTCACCTTTTGAAGCACCCTTTACCAAACCTGCAATATCTACAAATTCTACAGTTGCATAAACAGTTTTATCTGTTTTATATTCTGTTGCTAATTTTTCTAAACGTGGATCTGGTACGTTTACAATCCCAACATTAGGATCAATTGTACAGAACGGATAATTAGAAGCCTCTGCTTCATTTGAAGTAAGAGCATTAAATAATGTAGATTTACCTACATTTGGTAAACCAACAATTCCACAAGCAATAGCCATATTTTTAACTTTTGATATATTCTAAAAAAACAGAATTTTAGACGAAAGACTTTCTTAGTTCATTCATTACGGAACAATATTTTTTACTATTAAGCTTACACTGTACGCTAATACAAACATATATCCAAAAGCAAACAGTGCCCACTTCCAACTCTTTGTTTCTTTTTTTATCACTACTATTGTTGAAACACATTGTAATGCAAAAATGTAAAAAGCAATAATACTTAAGCCTGTTGATAGGGAAATATGTTTTTGTAACTCATTTCGTAATTTGGTATCATTTTCTTCAGTAGTAGAGTTATAAATTTGACCTAATGTAGAAATAAAAACTTCTCTTGCTGCAAAGGAACCAATAACTCCAATAGTTATCTTCCAATCAAATCCTAATGGTGCGAATATTGGTTGAATAGATTTACCAATACTTCCTGCATACGATTGTTCTAGTTGGATTTGTTTCGTTGTTTCAACTGAATCATTTTGATTTGGACTATATCTTGGAAAATAGGTTAAAAACCATAAGAAAATTGAAAAAAGTAATATTATACTTCCAGCACTTTTTAGAAAATCTAGACTTTTTGTTGCTACAGTTATGTAAACATTTTTGATTGAAGGAAATCGATAAGGAGGAAATTCGAGAAGAAAGGGTTCTACTGTTCCTTTGAACAAAGTTGATTTCAATAGTTTAGCTACTAACAAGCCAACGATAGCTGCTACGAAGTATAAAGAGGCTAAAACGATTCCTTGTAAGGAAATGCCAAAATAGACTAGTGATGAAGGGATAACAACACTAATCAACAAAACATACACTGGCAGACGTGCCGAACAGGTCATTAATGGGGCGATAAGAATGGTTACTAACCGTTCATTTTTATTTGAAATTATTCTGGTAGACATTATTCCTGGTATTGCACAGGCGTGAGAACTTAACAATGGAATAAATGATTTCCCTTGTAAATTAAAAATTCCCATAATTCTGTCAATTAGAAACGCTGCTCGAGATAGATAACCACACTCTTCTAAGACTGTTATAAGAAAAAACAGAAATGCAATTTGAGGTAAAAATACTACGACTGAACCTACACCTGCAATAATGCCATCTACAAGTAAATCCTGTAACCATTTAATGGTAATCAATGATGTAACTTGATTTGAAAGCCAAGATAATACAAAATCAATTCCATCCATAAAAGGAATTGCAAAAGTAAATATGCTTTGAAAAAACAGAAACATTACGCCTAAAAAAACTGCAAATCCCCAAATTGGATGCAAAACTATAGAATCAATAATTTGGGTAATTTTATCATTCTTTCTAATAGATACAATGTTTGAGGCGGTTTCTCTTGACCAAGCAATTCGCTCTTCAAGGGTAAATATGTCAATAGATTGTGGATTAGTCCATTCTTTTGTATCTAACAAATATGAACGTAATTCTGTAATTCCAATTCCTTTTTGACCTACAATACAAAATACAGGACAACCTAAGGTGTGAGATAATTCAATATCATCAAAGTTTCCTTGTTGTTTTTTTACTTCATCAATCATTGTAACTACAAAAACAATTGGAATATTTAATGTAATTAATTGCGAATATAAAAAAAGACCTTTATCTAAATTCAATGCATCACAAACAAATAATATTTTTGAAGGTTTAGAATTTCCATATAATCCTTTTAACAACACAGAAGTAGCTATTTCTTCTTCATTTGAATAATGATCTAAAGAATAGGTACCTGGTAAATCTATTAAAGAAAGAGAAGTTTCATTAGCTTTAAGAATTCCCACATTTGGTTCTACGGTAACCCCGTGGAAATTTCCAACCTTTTGACGCAGTCCAGTTAAATGGTTAAATAAAGTAGTTTTGCCTGAATTTGGGATGCCTATGCATGCAACGTAGTCTACTTGAGAAAGAGTAGTGTGCAAAACTTATTAGGAAAGTAGTTCAACAAAAATAGAAAAATCAACAGTAGGGCGAATTGCTAATCTGGTAGATGAATATTGTAGTTCAATTGGACCATTAAATGGTGCCTTACGAACAATTTGAACAATTGTGCCCACAATTAAACCTAATTCCATTAATCGAATCGCAAATTCATTACTTTGAGAGTAGCTTTTAATCTGGACTTTTGAACCTATAGGTACTTCTTGAATTTTCATCGTTTTTTTAATTATATTTGGACTTAATCTAATTTACGAATAAGAAAACATATTAGTGTTAATAAAACAAAATGGACAGAAGAATTAACTTCTGCCCATTTTGAATTTAGAATCTAAATTACTTACTTAACAACTTGAATTTGTCTAGTAATAGTTTCTTTAGATGTAGTCAATGAAACTGTATACATTCCAGAAGGAAGTCTAACAGCATCAATTTTGATTGAATGAACGCCTGCTTTATTAACACTCAATAATGTAGCAACCTTACGACCGCTCATATCAAAGAGAGCAACTTCAGCAGCTCCGTCGGAAGAAATGTGAACATCCATATTTGCAAAAGCTTGAACTGGATTTGGAGATACTTCACCAATCCAATTTGTACCATCTGCACCAAAGCTTACCACTTGTTCACCACTATAATCGAAACTACCATCTTTGTCGACGATACGTAAACGATAAATATATGTTTCACCAGTAGTTACATTGTTATCGATAACACCATAATCTTTACGAGTTTGGCTGTTACCAACTGCAGATACATTTGCAATTTTCTCGAAGTTTGTACGAAGACCATTTTCAAGTCTAGCGCGTTCAACTTCGAAATATCCACTATTTACTTCTTGAGCTGTAGCCCAACGAACATCTACGCTTCTATTTAAACCAGTAGCTTCAAAGTCTACTAATTCAACAGGTACTACCCATCCGCCGTTACGATCAAAGAAGTCAATTGCACCACGAAGCAAACGAACGACACCTGATTCACGTTGGAAACCAGGACCTACTCCAGATTTACGTATGTGTCTCCAATCAACACCAATTGTAATTGCATTATAAGTTGGAGTCGCTAAAGCAACACCCATAATAGAATCACGTAATGTTGAAAGAGTTGGAGGAGGCAGAATAAATGTATTCTGAGTATATCTATTAGCAACTGTTGCAAGACCAGTAGAATTAGGACCAGTAAAAGGTCTCATAATAGCTGGATGAACACTTGTAATAGGATCACCAACAACTCCAGTTGGAGCAATTGTATCAAATAAACCGAAGTTCAAACTACGACCAATAAATGTACGTTGGTTGTATCCATTAACATTCTCAGGATTAGGATTAGGATTCGATGATGCTCCAAACACTCCAGCAACTGCTGGGTAGTAAAGACGCACTGTATCAGCACGTAAGAAATCTTCAACAAACTCTTTATCAAAAGCTGCACCACGACGAGAGTTGCCCGGAACTATCTCTTGGCTGGCTACGATAAATTGTTTTTTGTCGATTTGAGTACCTGTGTTAAAGAAAGTACGTAAATCATCACGTTCGAATCTACCTAATGGGCTAGGTGAACCTGCAATTATTCCACCAGGAACATTTGAATTCAATGCTGCGTTTCCACCGTGTGCCCAGAACATTGTTCTGTATGGACGATAGTTTACAGCACGAGGTTCCCAAGAACTTCTATCAAATACATCATAGTCACGACGTAAGTTTTGACCAGAAGTATCAATTCTCCATCCCAAACCTAGAGTATCAAGATTTGTAATCAAGGAATCTGCATTTAAACGTGCAGGATTTCCTATCGGAGCTGAAGTACCCATACCTGTGATAGATGCAATTGATTGTAAACCAGCTTGAATACGATAGAATCGTACTTCTTTTTGAGCTAGATTATTAGCAGCATTATCATCAGAAGGAGTTGAAACTACGATTTGATAACGAGGAGTTACATTATGGAACATATTAGAAATTCTAGCTGTTGCTACTCCACCATTTGTATATTTATTTGGTGAAATATAAGGACGCATAGTAGAATCTTTATCTCCATAAGTTTTTGGTACCCAATTCGGTGTAGAGAATACAACCAAACGAGTTTCACCAGCAGGGATGCTAGGAACGTTTACAGTTTGGTCAATTTCTGTACTTGAACTAAAAGTACGAGCTGGGAACATAGTACCAATTGGTGTTACAACTGAAGCAGATGTAACAGTATTGTTAGATATGCCAGTTTCAATTCTTACTTTGAGATTAACAGGAACATTACTCAAGTTCTGATTTCCAGCATTACGAACTGCAACACTGAATGTAACTGGGAATGTAGTCATTACATGCTCAGCATCAGAGAAATTACCAATTTCTGCCTTGTATGCTAGTGGACTAGTAATATCTACTACTTCAATATCAGTAGGAAGAGAGGCACCGTTAAATTCATTTGCTCCAATATCGAAGAATTGTCCACCAGATCCACGAGGAGCTCCATCAATGTCAGTTCCTAATGTAACTAATGTTCTACCACGATTATTTAAAGTTGAATTTGTTGGAATTGGATTTGTTTTTACTCTGTATTTACGTGGAGTAATTGCATTTCCTAATACTATTTCGTGATTTGAAACAAAATCACCATTGACACTACTTAAATCACGACCAACCCATGATCTCCATTGACGAAGAACTTGGAATTCGGTATTTGTAGCAGCAACGGGGTTGCCATCGAATAAACCACTACTTAAATCAGTACGAATAAATCGAACTGTAGCTGCATTAAAAGGAGTAAAGTATGCATTGAAATCTGTTCTTGCACCACGTACAGAATCACGAGATGTAATTCCTTGTAGGAACATTGCAGAATGTACAATTGAAGTTGCAACATTGATGTTATTATCTACTACAGACAATGCGTTATTCCAAATTACTGGAGATAAAGCATTCTGTACTGCAAGTGCTGTAGTAACTCCACCATTAGTAATAACTGAACCACCATTTTCAACTTGATCGTTTCCAATAACTACTGTGTTATTTACAATCGTATCCATTTCAGTAAAGAAGGTCAAACCTTGATTACCTGCTTGTGGATTGAAATAATTAGTAACATTTAAACCACCACCACCTACTAAATCAAAATTTAAATCACCACCTAAACTACGGAAGTTTCTACGTGTAGTAAGCATAATTCCGACACGAGGAGCATTGTTAACTGTAGTAGCGGATTGAGGATCGGCAGACGGACCTGCAGCAATTCCCCAAACCATATTATTTGCAATATATGCTTTTGCAGGAGATGCAGGGAATACAGTTGAACCACCGTAAACATTACGAGATTGTTCAACCAAAATACCAGTAGCCATACGAGAAGAAACAATATTACTTACTTCGTTACCAACAATTCTTAAATTGATGAAAGAGTAAAGTGTATCTCCACCAGCTTGAATTCCAAATGTTCCTCTATCAATTACAGGAGTAAGGTTATTCCAGTTTGGTCCACCTAAAGTGGTTGTGTACATTGTAGTAGATACTACAGTTGGACGACGAATACTATCAACTCTATTACTTAGAATTTGACAGTTTTCTTCATTTCCAATATAAATACCACCAGTGAAACATCCACTAACCCAATTATTTTGGATTAAAGTGTTTCTGTTGTACATTCTTGTCCAATTACCACCTTGTTGTTCATAGTCAATACCTAATGACACAATTCCGTAACCGAAACCACCTTGAATAACATTTCCAACAATTTGATTATTGTTGTTAATGATTGTATCAAGATTATCTGGATTCGATCCACTTGAATCAGCAAAAGGAAGTACGTTTCTATTTAGAATACCCGTTGAAAAAGATACTGTTCTTGTGGCAGTTTCAACTCTCCTGTTAAATTGATCAGGGTAAGTTCTTCCAGTATTATGAGGAGTGAATTGTAGAGGTAAAGGAATAGAATCTTTTTGAGAAGGAGTAATAGTAGAAATCAAACAGTTACGAACTGAATTATTCAATGAACCTCGGTCAAAGTATACGGCTGCACGGAAACCAGCATTTATTACAATGTCAGTAGCAGCTTCTAACTGTAATCGTAAAGATTTATTAGGTCCACCTTCAAATGTAATGTTACCATTTGAATTTGCAAATTTGTTTACAGGTTGAGGGAACTCAATTTGAACTGCATTAGAATTTGCCGGAGATGCTGATTGACCAAAATGTATCCCAATACCATTAGAAGCTCTCATACGAATAACAACACTACCACGAACCTGAGCACGTGCAGCAGAAACAGTAAATGAAATTTTATCTGTAACATTTTTGCTAATAATACGAGAACGTAAATCTAAACCTGAAAGAGCTAAATTACCAATAGTTCCGATTAAATACGGATCGTTAGCCGGAAGTGCACTTCTATTATCGTCAGTGAATTCAAAACGAACATCACCTTCAATACCACGGAAATACAAGTCATTTAAAGTCGCAGTTAAACTAGAATAGTTACGTGGTCCTAGTGTTGGATGACCAACATTTGTTAAACCAATTGTATATGTTCCGCTTAAAGCAGGAAGAACTGTTACAGTTGTAAAAACTGTATCATTTAATCTATTTTCATCAGTTGCGGCTTCACTAAATACTTTAATAGTATATGTACCAACTGATTGTGGTTGCCAAAGTCCAGGGAATACAGCTACTCTCTCATTATATGGAGGAGTTGGTGGAATATCTACTGTAGTTGTATTATTAAATTCTATTGCGTTAGTTGCAGTATTAATTGCATGAACACGAACTGGACTAAATTCTGCAGAAGATTTACCATTATTTCTGAACAATGTACGAACTTGAGTTGGACGTCGAACTACAACGGACCCAGAAGGGCGTTGAACAATTACAGCTTGAACTTCGTTGTTCGGTTGAATTCTGAAAATATGGTCAGGCAAAGGTTGGCGTGGTAATGAATCATTGAATTGTTGTTGATCAATGAAGTTACCAAAATTTATTGGATTACATACTGGAATACCATTTCCAAATTGACATGAATCTTGTAATTCAACAAAAACACGAACATAGTAATCACCAACATTCGTCAATCTATTACCGGGGATTGAGTTGAAATCAAAATCAATTGAATCTCCAGAAGAAAGTCCTTGTGTAATTTGAATACCTGAACCATTAAGTTGTTTTCTCCAAGTAGCTGTATCTGCCCAAATTAATGAGTCATTTGCAATATTTGCAGAAGGAGCTCCAACGGTATCGCGATCCCACCAAATTTGCATTCTAGCACGGAACATACCAGCGTTTTCTTTTGCAACGTTTGCAAAAGTTGCTTGAACTGGAAGCCCAACACCACGTGGGTACGTTACATTATCCGGCAAGATTGGTTGTTTAGGTTGGTTAATACGTAAAACAGCTAAATCTTTAGAGTAACGAATAAAGAAAAGTTTAGATGCATACGATACAGCTGCTTGAGAAGGGATTCTCAACATTGCTACAACACGGTAAGTTCCTTTTGGTATATTACCACCGAAACCAGCACCCGCATTTGCTGTAGACCTTGTTACTAATGATCCATCAGCAATTGTAGGATCACCTTTTTCAAAGCCTTGACCACTACCAAAATTAGCTAGTGTAGCAGTAACAGGACCTGCATCAATCGTAGGGAATGTAGTTGAGCGGTTAAATTGAGCTGCATTTGGAATTATATTTGTCATTTGTACCAATTGGGTTTGAGTTCCAGGACCAAATGCTGGAGAAGTAGTTGCCCACATTTGGTTTGTATCTGTTGGAACAGTTGCAGTAGAATAAACTACAAAACCAGGAGCCATAGCAGGTAACGGAGCTCCACCCATTGGATCAGGCCCAATAACAAGTTCTCCTGTTACATTTACTGCTTCAATACGATATTTAAAGAAGTATTGAGTACTTTGTTGCACTCTAAATGTAAAATATGGAGCAGGTTCTGTGTTAGCAAGTGACCA
>Ga0105049_10000383_pt1 | contig 47735 bp, 41 predicted proteins | sample MAT06_FD_78087 | JGI IMG/M metagenome (GOLD analysis project Ga0105049, IMG submission 78087) | Freshwater microbial communities from Lake Fryxell liftoff mats and glacier meltwater in Antarctica - MAT-06 | ecosystem: Environmental > Aquatic > Freshwater > Ice > Liftoff microbial mat | place...
ACGATCGACCCACCTTCACCATTTCGTATTGTCCGCTGCCGTGTCAGCCGTCCTCTGCTGGGGCGCATTGACGACGGTGGTCAAGGCGCAGGGAGGCCTGGTCGGGCCGCAGAATCCACCGGCCACCGCGCCACAGGCGCGTTCTCTCGCCCCGGCACAGGTGGCCGTGCAGCCAGTCGCCGACGACGAAGCGATCCGCCAGCGCCTTCAGAGCGTGATGGAGGCCACCGGATGGTTCCATGCGCCGGACGTCAAGGTGGTGAACGGCGTGGTTTTTCTCAGCGGCCGCGCCGACACTGACGAGATCAAGAGCTGGGCGGGCGATCTGGCACGCAACACCCAGGACGTGGTCGCCGTGGCCAACGGGATCGAATTGTCCCGACCGTCGGTGTGGGACTTCCAACGGGCGTGGGATGGCCTCTCGGCCCTGTCGCGCGACTTCATCAGCTCCATCCCGCTCATCGTCATCGCGGTGCTTATCCTGGCCTTGTCCGCCGGGGCTGGCTGGTTCACCGTGCGCAGGACTCAAACGCTTCTCGTCGGGCGTGTGCGCGCGAAACTCCTGCGCACCGTCGTTGCAGGCGGTCTGGGAGTCATCGTGTTTCTGGCGGGCACCTATGTCGTTCTGCGGGTTTCCGGGTTGACACAACTGGCTCTCACCATCATCGGGGGAACCGGTCTGGTCGGCTTAGCGGTCGGCATCGCCTTCCGGGACATCACGGAGAACTTTCTGGCCAGCGTCTTCCTGAGTATCCAGCGGCCGTTCGGAATGGGTGACTTGGTCGAGATCGTTGGCGTGACCGGCTACGTGCAGCAGTTGAATATCCGCACCACCGTGCTACTGACGCTCGACGGCAATCTCGTGCAAGTCCCCAACTCCGCCATCTACAAGAGCACGCTGCACAACTTCACGGCCACCCCCAACCGGCGCGAGAACTTCGTCGTCGGCATCGGTTACGAAGACGCGATTGATGAAGCGCAGGAGGTGGCCCTCAAGGTGCTGTTGGATCACCCAGCAGTCTTGAAGGAGCCAGAGCCCTGGGTGTTGGCCGACGACTTGGGAAAAGCGACCGTCAATTTGCGAATCTACTTTTGGATCAATGGCCATGAACACAGTTGGCTCAAGGTGCGGTCTTCCGTCATCCGGCTCGTCAAACGGGCATTCCAGCTACACGGCATCAGCATGCCGGACGAGGCACGAGAAATCATTTTTCCGCGCGGCGTCCCTGTTACCATGCTCGACGCGAAGCACGAGCCGACGAAGGACCTTGGATTACTCACAACACGCCGCGACGCACCGCGCCCTCACGCCGTGGACGCGGTGTCCACCAAGGCGGAAGCGGGGTTGTCCAACGAGGCTGATATCCTTGAGCAACAGGCTCGGCAAGCAAAGCCGGTGGACGAGGCGGAGAATCTCTTGCGGGACACCACCAGCGCGTAATCGCGCAGACGATGCATCGCGGAATCAGACCGACGTATAGCCGCCGTCAATGAGGTAGTATCCGCCAGTCATGAACGACGCGTCGTCTGACAGCAGGAACGCGACGAGTGGCGCGACTTCATCCGGCCGACCCAGACGTCCGAGCGGATGGCGCGCGATCAATGCGGCGAGTAACTCGTCGGGTAAGTCTTCCAGCAGCGGCGTCTTGATGTACGCCGGACCGACGCAGTTGATGCGCAGTCCCTGCGCCGCATATTCCGCGGCCGCGTTTTTCGTCAACCCGACCACACCGTGTTTGGCGGCGGTGTATGCGGCATTGCCGATCGCCGCCACGGTGCCGTGAATGGATGCCATGTTCACAATCGCGCAGTTCGCGGCACCGGCCTTGAGCATTGCGGGAATCTGATAGCGCATCCCGTACAGCACGCCATTCAGATTGATGTCGATGACGCGCTCCCATTCCGCCAGGTCCGTTTCGCCAACTGGCGCCTGCGCGCCGCCAATGCCGGCGTTGTTGATGGCGTAGTGCAGCGCGCCGTACGTAGACACGGCGTGTTGCACCACCTTATCTGAGTGTTCGGGCTTGGACACGTCGTGCGCGATGGCAGTCGCTACACCGCCGACGTCGGTGATTTCCTTCGCCACGCGCTTGGCGCCGTCGAGATTGATGTCCGTGAGCACGACCTTTACTCCCTTGGCCGCCAGCGATTTCCCGATCGCTTCACCGAGTCCCGATCCGCCGCCGGTGACCAGTGCCACCTTGTCATTGAACGAGCTCATGCACGTAATCCTCAGGGTTGTATGAGAAAGGGTCTAACTGAATGCACTACCCCCCATTCGCATGATAGTTGCGATCACCGTTTCTTGCGGCTTCATCGTGTATCCACAACAATCTACCCATTCGGAGCGATGCACTTGCGCGCTTGGATCACGCATCTTGCCATGTGACGTGCGCGTGCATGGCGCGTGCATCAGCACCTGCGTGAGTGAGCCTGTTGTCGTCATCACGTCTCGCAATCGCAAAGCGGGCAACACCCCTCGTTATTATTCGATGCTGATAACGATGACGTGGAGCCTCCGTCGGAATTCTGCGCTGTAGTGGTGGCGAAACTCAGAAGAGTATCAGTCGGCGTCAGAAGCACGAAATGGCCGTATCACTGTTCGCCGAGCATGCCCGGTGGCGCTCGGCAGGGGAGGCGGACTATTGGTGGCCAGCGACGTCGGCTAAACCTAAGGTGTGTTTCTTAGGTCATCGCCAGGTAGAAAGGATCAACGTGCGAGGAGGCTGTACATGCGTTACGAATTGATACCTGGCATCGACCGACCGCGACGTGGTCAGTACGTGCTGGGAATGCTGTTCATCGCACTACTGGCGACCGTCGGCTACTTCTACCGTCGATCGGTCGAACCGCGTCCCGGTCCTGGCATCGACGCGACGCCGAGCAGCGTTTCCCCTTTGACGCGCTCCCCCGTCAGTTCCGCGTGCAGGCTCTGCTCGTCGCTCGCGATCGTGGCGAGCACCAGCAGCTGGTGGTCAGGTTCGAACTGCACCGCATATAACGAGTTGTTTGCGCCGCCCTCGACTCGTGTCGCGTTTCAGGACTCGGCGTGTCCGACGTAGCTGATCGACCTATCGTAGTGGTTGCTACAGAAGAGCGGGACCGGTGCAAATCGCTCGCGCACACCGAGGATGTTGCGTGCGGCAGCTTGTCCCATGAGCTGTGCCACCGCTCAGTGTTCGACCCGTATGCGCTGGCCGCTGTACGGGTCGGGTGCTCATCGCCCTGCGCGACCCCGACCGCATCGCGCGGCACACGTACTCGAAGTACAGGAGGTCATAGTGAAACACACCAGCAGACGTAGCTTTCTGTGTACCGCTGGGCCGCTTGCATTATTCCCAAGCGCCGCACTGGCCGCACTGGCCGCACTGAACGCCTGTTCCGGAGAAGCAGACATGTCCAACGAGGCTGAAGGCACGCTCAAGTCCAACGGCGCTGGCGGCACGCGGCAGAATGGGCAGGATGCAGTCCGCACGCTCGACAAGCCGGAAGAGGAGTGGAAGGCGCTGCTCAGCGAAGGTGAGTACGACGTGCTGTTCAACGAAGCGACCGAGCGGGCGGGTAGCAGCCCACTGGATCGCGAGAAGCGAGCGGGCACCTTTGTGTGCGCGGCGTGCTATCTGCCGCTGTTTGAGTCGAGCGCGAAGTTCGACAGCGGAACAGGATGGCCAAGTTTCTATCAGCCCATTGCCGGGCATGTGAAAACCAAACGGGACTTCAAGCTCATATGGCCACGAACCGAGTATCACTGCGCGCAGTGTGGGGGACATCAGGGGCACATCTTCGACGACGGCCCACGGCCCACCGGCAAGAGGTACTGCAACAACGGCATTGCCTTGCGATTCGTGCTGGCGAGCGAGAAGCTTCCGGAATTGAGAGGCTGACCTTATGAGACGGTTGCTTGTCCCATTCGCACTTTCGCTCACCATGCTTGGCTGCCGCCCGAGCGACGCTGACGCGCGCACGGACCGTGCGCCGCTTGATGAGGTGGACTTCATTGCAACAGCCGACACCGCAATCTTCGCCGGCGGGTGCTTCTGGTGCATGGAACCACCGTATGACAAGCTCGAAGGCGTGCTCTCGACCATCAGCGGCTACACCTCAGGTTCGGTGGTGAACCCCACGTACGAACAGGTGTCGGCCGGGAGCACCGGGCACACTGAAGCGGTGCAGGTGGTGTTCGACCCCGCGCGTGTTACCTACGATCGTCTGTTGCAGGTGTTCTGGCGTAACATCGACCCGTTCGCACGCAACCAGCAATTTTGCGACCGCGGCACTCAGTACCGAAGCGGCATTTACCCTCGCAATACATCGCAGCAGGCCGCGGCCGAAGCGTCGCTTCGCGCACTTGCGGCGCGTCTCTCGCAGCCGATTGCCACTGAAATCGTCGCAGCGACGCCCTTTTATGCCGCAGAGGAATACCATCAGAACTATTACACGAAGAATCCGTTGCGGTATAAGTTCTATCGGTCAAACTGCGGTCGTGATAAACGGCTTGAGGAGATCTGGGGAGACGAAGCAGGCCAATGACAGCGCAGCAGCATTGTCGACTGGTACTGATCGGCGGCGGCCACGCGCACATCGAGGTGTTGCGACAGGCGGCACGGCGTCGATTCGAAGGCGGCGAGATCCTGGTGATCTCGCCGTCGGCGCATTCGCACTACACGGGAAGGATTCCGGGTTTTGTGAGCGGCGCCTATGTGGAGTCGGCGCTGGCAATCGATGTCGACTGGCTTGCGCGTGCCGCGGGGGGGACGTTCCAGGAGGCATGTGCAGCTGCCGTGGCGGCCGATGGGCGCTCGGTGACGCTCGGGAATGGAGACGTGCTCGAGTGCGATCTGGTGTCGGCCGATGTGGGTAGCGAACCCTCCGGCCTGCGCGACGTACCTGGTGCCGCCGACTACGCATTCACCGCGCGTCCTATCGATCGCGCGAGGGACCTTGTCCGGGCGGTCGAGCACGCCTTGCAGCGTGTGCACGAGCGCGGCGACTCCGAAGAGGCCGTGGCCATCGTCGGCGGCGGCGGTGGTGCGGTGGAGATTGCGTTCGCCATTCGTGCGCGCGCCGAAGCCGCCGGCGTATCACTTCCGTTGACACTGATCGAAGCCAAACCGGACCTGCTTCCTGAGTTCGAATCCGCGATGGGGAGAATAGCCGGTCAAGTGCTGCGGAACCGATCGATTGCGGTTCTCACGCAGGCGAAGGCGACAGCAGTGACGGCGAAGGAGGTACGACTCGCCGACGGACGACGCGTGCCGTCGACGGTCACCGTCTGGCTTGGGGGTGCGGCACCAGTCGCGTTCACGCGTGACAGCGATGTGCCGAAAGACACACACCAGTTCTGGTCAGTGGATGCGACATTGCGCTCCATTGGCGGCGCTCCCGTGTGGGGCGCGGGCGATTGCGTCGCCTTGCGCGACTTTCCATGGGTGCCCAAGGCGGGTGTGTACGCGGTGCGCGAAGGGCCTGTGCTCGCGGATAATCTGAGAGCAGCCATGGCGGGCGACACTAATCGTGCGACGGCGATGTACCACCCGCAGCAGAGCTACCTGTCCATTCTCGACACGGGCGACGGCCGCGCAATTATGCGATGGAAGGGACACGTGTATCGCGGCCGCGCGGCGCTCTGGCTCAAGTCATATATCGATTCGCGCTTCGTAGACCGCTATCGGCCGGGCTGACGACGGTCATCAGCGCGTTGCTCGCGGCGCTGCCGTTCCTACAGGCGAGATCCGTCAGAGGATTCTGTCGGAAAGATCCCACTTTCGGTCGATGGCGATTGCGCTGTCCCGTGCCGAACTTTTCTTCGTCCGCAGTCCGCCGCGCGTGAAGCGCTATCCATGCGTCTTTCCAGCGAACAGTGCGTCTTTTTCAGGAGCAGATCGATGGCCAGCATAGAACTGGGAACCTACCTGCGCGCTGACAGCGCGAAGTACCACGAGTGCCTCGAAGCGTGCGTGGTATGCCTCGTGGCGTGTGAGATGTGTTCCGACGCCTGTTTGGACGAGAAGGACATCGGCATGATGCGCGCGTGCATCCGGCTCGACCGCGATTGTGCGGAGGCATGCGTGGCGGCCATACGGGTGATGAGTCGGGGCGGGCCGCTGGCTGCCGAACTGTGTCGGGCCTGTGCCGATGCGTGTGACGCGTGCGCGGCGGAATGCGAGAAGCACGCGAGCATGGCCGAACACTGCCGCGTCTGCGCTGAGGCGTGCCGCCAGTGCGCCGAGGCGTGCCGGCGAATGGCCGCGTAGCTCCTCATACCTAAAGCACGCACCCACATGGAGAGCGCAAATGAAGCCGAATGACGAAAACGGCAAGCTCCCGACGAACGAACGCCCGTTGCGGGTGCTCGTCCTTTCCGGGTCAGGCCGTCGGCAGTACAACTGTCCCGGCGTGGACTCCAAATCCCGCGCCCTCATGCTGCGTATGGCCGAGCGTCTGCCGCAGGAGTGGGAGATCGACTACGAGGACCTTGGCAACGTATACGGACGGGCGCGCATTCAGAGTTGCAACGCGTGTGTCTCGACGTCGATGGCGCTGTGTGTCTGGCCGTGCAACTGCTACAAAGCGGGTGACGACGCGGAGCCCGACCTCATGTGGGATATGAACCTGTACGCGCGGCTCGACCTCGCCGACGCATGGGCGATCATCGGTCCGTACAACTGGTACGGTCCGAGTTCGAACCTCAAACTCATGTTCGACCGTCTCGTCTGCATGAACGGGGGCAACCCGCGCGAAGAGCTCATCGACCACAAGAATCCCGAGAAGGCGATGGCGCTCGAGCACGCGCCGGAGTGGGAGCAGCTGAGCGTCAACCACCTTGAGGGACGCACCGCTGGCTTTTACTGCTATGGCGACGAGGGCGCCGACGAGATGGATGACACGGGGAGGCCGAAGAAGCTGCGGCACAAGCAGTGGTTCGATCCCGAGCAGGAGCCGTTCGACGATCCGCGCAACGCCTACGCACCGCTCGTCTGGCAGTCGCGCTACTCCGGGATCGAGGTGCCCGACGCGCTGTGGACGTACTGTACCACAGGCAAAGCGCTCCCGTACAGCGACAACCAGTCTGAGGACATGGTCCGCGAGGTCGAGTTCATGCACGCATTCGACGCGTGGACCGAGCGCTTCGCTGCGTTCGTCGGCGCGAAGGGGAAGGTCGAGCCGGGGCAGTGGCGCGCTTTCGGCTACGAGCCGCCGGGTCATCGCTGGGCCGATGCAAAGCTCTCCTGGCGGGACCTGCGCATGCGCCTCGGGCGTGCCCCTGAGGGCTCCTCACCCGCGGTGCAGAACGACCTCGGCCTCAACCAGGACGCGGTCCTCTCGCGGCACAAGAGCGAGGGCGAGCGCCTGCGCGAGTGAGCGCGTCGTCGGCGCGGGGTCGTGCGTCACGACCACGATTCCCCGCCATCCCGCCATCCTGCCATCCCGCCGTCCTGCCACTCGAGCACATGCCGAACGCCGCAAACGAGCGTGTTCACGTTCGTTGTTGGCGGCGGCCACGCGCCCAACAGCAGATCAAGCTGCCACGCCGCACTCGGCGATGCGCCACCACGTTGCTATGCTCCAAGAAATCCGTACGCAGATCACACAGCATGGTGAGCCTTCCGCGCCCCCTGCGTCGCTGCGACCAAGGCCGGATGACGAGACCCCTGCGCACTCTGCGCCTCTGCGATTCACAGCTGTGATGTGGTCAGCACCAATCCAGCAAAGCGCCGAGAACTTAGCGCCTACGCGATGACATCGGCTCACCACCAACCGCGTCGCCAACTGCGTTGCAGGCCAGCACCGACAGAAAGATCATGGCTCCGGGAAACACGGCCAGCCACGGTTCACTCGACATCGTAGTCTGCGCTTGATACAACATATTGCCCCAGCTCGCGGTGGGCGGTTGCACGCCGACGCCAAAAAAACTGAGCGCGCTTTCCAACAGAATGCCACGACCCACGGCCAGCGTCGTGGCCACGGCGAGGACCGGCACTACGCCGGGGAGCACGTGTCGCACCACCACCCGCCACGGAGAGGCACCCATCGCCCGCGCCGCGGTGACGTAGTCGCGTTGCGCCAACGATTGCACCGACGCGCGCACGACACGTGCCGTTTCCATCCAGCCAACAACGCCCACAAAAATCACCAGCAGCAGCACGCTCGGGCGCACAAACGCCGCAGCGATCATCAATAGCGGAAGCCTCGGGATGCAGAGCATCGCGTCGGTCGCACGCATGAGCACGTCATCAAGCCAACGCCCTGCGTAGCCCGCTGTCGCGCCGATGGTCGCGCCGATCAGGACGCTCACTGCGGCGGAGATCAACCCAACCGCCAATGAGACACGCGCACCAAACAACACACGCGTGAACACGTCGCGTCCCAGTTCATCGGTGCCAAACCAATGCGTGCCCGACGGAGCCGAACGACGGTGTGCAAGATCCAGGGCGTCCACCGCAAACGGCGCCAGCAGCGGAGCGAGCGCGGCCGCCGCAACGAGCGCACCAAGTGCCAACGCAGCAAGTCCCGGCGCCCGATCGCCACGACGCGCGTGACCCGGGTGTGTCGCGACCAGCGCCATTACGAGTCCCGCCGAGCGCTTGGATCCAGCCACAACACCAACACGTCGGCGACCAGATTCAAGGTGAGCACCGCGACCGAGCCGATCATCAGGAACGCCATCAGCACGGCGTAGTCACGCTTCACCAGCGACTCCGTAAACAGACTGCCGATGCCTGGCCAGGCGAACACGCTTTCGGTCACCACTGCGCCGGACGTAAGCATGGCGGCATCCAGCAACACCACCGTCACGAATGACGGCAGCGCCATGGTGAGGGCGTGACGCCACAGCACGCGAGACTCCGGCAGCCCACGTGCCCGCGCGACCGTGATCGCCGGCATCGCCAGTGCATCGCGCATCGTGCGTCGGAGATAGCGGGACCATGCAGCAGACAGCACGATCGCCAACACCGTTGCTGGAAGCACCAGGTGCGCCAACCGATCGGCTGGATCACCACCGTCAAACGATTGTCGCCCCGACGACGGCAGCCACCCCAACGTGTTGGCAAAGAGCAGCTGAAGCAGCAGTCCGACCCAGAACACCGGCAGCGAGATGCCGGCGACGGCAATCGGACTCGTCACGCGATCCACGCCGCGTCGCCCCGCTGCAAACACGCCCGCAGGCAGCGCCGCGGCAAGCGCGAGGAAGGTCGCGACACCAATAAGTTCGAGGGTCGCCGGGATACGCTCGGCGACGCGTTCGAGCACCGGGCGGCCATCGGCATAGCTATACCCCCAATCGCCGCGCACAAAGCTGAGCAACCACGTGACGTACTGCACCGAGAGCGACCGATCGAGTCCCATGGCCCGCTTCAGACGCTCAATATCTTCCGGTCGCACATTCGGGTTTTCCAGATAGGTCGACAGCGGACCGCCCGGCGCTAAATGCAGCAACCCGAACAGCAGCAGCGAAATCAGCAACAAGAGCGGCACGGCCTGCAGCACGCGACGCATCACGAGTGAAATCATGCCGTCACCGCGCGTATGCCGACGGTCACACGGCGAATTACCGGCACCGCTGCGTCACTTGGTCGCGATCTCCCACCGGTACACGTTCCAAAACGGACCCGCATTGGTAGGATTGCCCGTGAAGTGCTGCAGCGTTGCCGGAATCGCATCGATCTTGGTGGTGTTGTACAACGGAATTTCCGGTGCCAGTTCGGCGACGCGACGCTGGACCTCCTTGAGCAAGCGCAGCCGTTTGGCTTCGTCGGCGCTGCGATCAGACTCGTAGAGCAGCGTAGTCAGCGCCGCATCGGACAAATAGTTGATGTTGCGGCCGGCCGGCGGAGCCCGATCGGCGGCGAAGAACAGCGTGATCTCCGGGTCGGCCCCCTGTTGCCACCAGTGCAGCATGGCATCAAAGTCGCCTTTGAACCAGAGGCTACTGATGGATGTGCCGTCGACCAGTTGTACGGTGGCTTCGGCGCCGACGTCGCGGAACTGACGCTGCAACGCTTGCGCCACGTTTTCGCGGATCGCAAACCCGGCTTGCGTGATCAGCGTGAAGGACAATCGCTGTCCGCCTTTGGCACGGATCCCGTCGGCCGCTAGACGCCAGCCCGCCGATTCGAGCAAGGCCCTGGCTGTTGCAGGATTGTAGTTGTACGCACGGACGTCGGGTTCATACGCCGGCGACAATGGTTGAATGGGTCCGTTCACGATCTGGACGAGACTATCAAGGAGCGTGTTCACCAACAGCGGCCGATCCACGGCGTACGACAGCGCCTGCCGCACCGCCAGCTCGCGGAACGGTGCAAACCGCTTCTGGTTGAGCGACACGTGCTCATATCCATTCCCAACCACCTGATTGAGCCGCAGCGTGCTGATCGGGCGCAGCTCACGGACCTTGTCCCACGGCACCAATGCCACCATGTGGACTTCGCCCGACTTGAGCTGATTGATACGCGTCGTCGTATTGGTCAAAAACTTGAACAGCACGCGCTTGATCCTGGGATATTCCGCGCCCTGCCAGTAGTTCGGCGCAGCTTCAAGCAAGATGTACTCGCCGGTCTTCCATTCCTTCACGCGATACGGACCGGTACCAAGCGGTGCACGATTGTAGTCGGTGGCACTGTTCAGATCCCGCCCCGCGAGCAGGTGCCTGGGGAGCGTACCGCGCACAAACTGCAGTCGGTACGGCGCGTACACCTCCTTGTAGTGCACCACGGCGGTGAGCGAGTCCGGGGTGTCGACACCCGCAATGCGATCAAACCCGTCAACGCTCTCCGGCTTCCAGTCCCCTTTGTTGATCGCGCTCACCGTGAACGCAACGTCTGCTGATGTGTGCGGTACGCCGTCGTGCCACCGGACACCCGGCTTGAGTTTCCAGGTCACGTCCATGCCGCCATCGGCACGCAGCACGACGCCACCGTTCCGGATTGTGGGAATACTGGCCGCGAGTAACGGGATGATGTTCATCCGTTCATCGTTGACGACCAACCCTTCAACCACGCATGACTCGATATCCTCGAGGATATGGGTCGCGTATCTGTTCATCGTGTCGGGCTCGCGATCGTATCCCACGATCAGCAAGTCATTGGTGGCGCCGCCGCGCGATGTATCGCGACCACCGCAGGCGAGGATCGCGCCCGCCAGTATGGCGACCGCCACGGGTCTCGTAGTCATCGTGTCGTCATCAGGCGCGCCACGAGCGGGACGGGAATCGCCCCACGGCTCAGCAGCTCGTCGTGAAATGCCTTGAGCGAGAACTCCGCGTCGGACCTGGTGGAGCGGAGCTGCGCGCGCAGGTCGCGAATGGTCTGCGTGCCCAGCCAATACATTAACGCCGTCGCCGGAAACATGCTGTTCTTGGTTGTTTCAGCGACGGCCACGTCATGCGACATGCCAACCTGCTCCTCGTAGTACGCGATACCTTGCGCAAACGTCCAGTCGCCGAGATGCAGACGCAGATCAACGATCGCGCGCGCCAGCAGCCGAACACTGGTGTGGCGCTCCGAGATCACTTCGAGGTCGGAGAGCAGTCCCAACTCCTCAGTGAGGCCCGTCGCATAGCATGCCCATCCCTCGGCCATCGTCCCGCCCAGAAACATCCCGATGCGACTGGCGGCGTCGACAGCTGCCAACGTGCCGATACGTGACGTCGACCGATGTCTGGCATGCCAGTTCTGCACGTGGTGCCCAACACCGCCGTGGTGCACGACGTGATTCAGCGTGATAACGCTGTGATTCCACGCCGCCAATTGCGCGCGTTGTGTTGTCTCGTCGAGCGTATCATCGACGGGCGTCACGACGTAGTCGTAAACATCGTACGGATCGAACGGGGCGGGGGATCGATAGAACAGCCAATACAGTCGAGGCGCACTGGCGCTTGCCCACGGAGGGATGGGTACGTAGCGAATCGGCCACCTGGGCCACGTCACCGCGTCGTGACGCGTGACCCCCGCGCGAATCTCCTGCCACCGGCGCTCGAACGCGCCATAGTACTCATCAAGCGTACAACAGTCCTCGGCCATCGCCGACTGCGCGCGCGACCACGATCCTTCAAATGGCACAAGCGCCAGGGTCAGCTGTTCATGGGCGTTCTTCATGGCGTCGGTAGCCCTCGCCAGCAGCTGCCGCGGGGCTTCTTCGCAAAAGTGGCCGCGCGTGAGCAACACTGCGAGCAGCTCCTCTCCGCACGCGGGGTTGTGATCTCCCGCGTCGACGCGTGCTTCCAGCCACCGGGCCGTGTCGGCGAAGGCCGCGCGAGCGCGCGCGGCAGCAGCAAACACCGCGTCGACCGACGACGACGGGAGGCTGTTTGCATGCAGCGAGTGGCGATCCGCCGATGGCTGGTGCAACGCCAGCCACTGCAAAAGGCCGACGTTGAACAGCTCCTCGGCGGCTGCGCATTCGCGAAGGGCCCGTTGCGTCCACACGGCTGGTGTGGGCTCCGTAAGAGTCTCGCGAAGTGCGGCAAGAAATTCGGGAATGGCAGACAACCGAGCAGCCAGTGCCGGCAACCGTTCTTCAAACGGGGCAAACGGGCGTATCATGAGCGAGACGCAACCGAAAATCGCCTCACCAGTCCACAGTGCCGGATTGCGGCGGTGAAAATGCGAGCTCTGTGCTTCCGCGATCCGCACATCGAGATTGGCCCGCGCCAGTTCTGCATCCAGTGCGTCCGGGTCGCGGGCGAACGCCGCGAATCCGTCGTGAGGGTACGGATGATCCGCACTCACCTGCGCATGCACTGCACGCATCTCGTCGATCTCGAGCAGGCGCGCCTGAGGTGACCAGTCGGGCAGCCGATGGTCGTGCGCATGAATGCCGGTAAACGTCGCGGTGACCGGATTGCGCGCAAAGTACTGCGCAAAGAATGCGTTCAATGCGGGCGACGTCGCCGCATGCGAGGGGAGCGCGCTCAGGAGACCGTCTCCTGTTCGAGTGGGATCGACACCCACCGACGCTCGCGAAAGGAGCGCTCGACGGCGTTGATCAGCTCCTGGACATGTGCGCCGTCCTCGAAATTACCTTCGTTGTCAGGCCCGTCGCTCAGGATCTCGCTAATGAAGGAGTACACCAGATTGGCATAGAACAGCGAGCGCCACGATTCCGACTTCGACCCGCCGGGCGGATAGTATTTCGCGGGCACGTCCAGCTCGCGGAATTCGACCTGGTCGCCCGTCGCCGCTTTGAGCGACTCACAAATCCCGTTCTCCTCCACCAGTCGGCAGATCAGCGCACCCTTACTGCCGTACACGCGCGCCTCGATACCGGGGTAGTTACCCACCGTGACGAAGCTGGTTTGAATCGACCCGATCGCGCCGCTTTCAAACTCGCCGATGAAGATGTCGCCATCGTCAATGTTCATGCGCATCATCGTGCCGGTCGCGCGCACCATGCGTTCGGGGATGAAGTTCTTCATGGTACCAACCACTGCCTTGAAACGGCTGCCCATGAAGAGGTGCCCCAGATCCATGATCGGCGCGCCATATCCTTCAAGCGACGAGACCTGAATCACCGACTGATCGGCCTCATGATTGACCTGCCGTAGCGGGTTTTGCGGATCCAGCCACTGCGAGTTCTGTTCGTAGCCGTTAAAGATGAACGGCGTTCCCACGAACCCGTCGTCGATGAGGTCCTTCATGTATTGCATTGCCGGACTATAGCGGAACGTGAAGCCGAGTTTTGTCTTGAGTCCCTTCGCGCGCGCGATCGCGGCGGCTCGCCGCGTTTCCGTGAAGTCGTAGGCCACGGGTTTTTCGCACAACACATGTTTCCCCGAATCCAGGGCCGCCATCGTCAGGGCAAAGTGGGTCGCGCTTGGCGTGCAGACGTCGATCAGGTGAATATCATCGCGGGCGATCAGCGCTTCGTGCGAGTCGTACACATGGGCAATGCCGAATTCGGCGGCAAACTCATGCGCGCGTTCAACGATCGGGTCGGCAATGGCGACGAGCTCACAGCGCGGATCGCGCAGGTAGCCGGGCAAATGCGCAAACCGCGCCCACGCGCCGGCGCCCAACACGCCCACGCGCACTTTGTCCAAACGACTCATGGAAGTCTGTTCCTATTGAATGACGGGGGCCGTGTTGCCCGGGAGAAACAGCTGTCGATGAGCCCAGACGGGGGCGATGCCGTTCGTTAACAGGCGCTCGTGAAACTCACGAAGGTTGAAGGCATTGCCAAGCTTCGCCTGCATGTCGCGGCGGAGCGTCAAGAGGCCGCGTTTGCCAAGAAAGTATCCGCCGTACGTTGGATCGTACGTGGCGCGCTCCGCTTCGCGCTTCGCCGCCGGCGTCGCGACGTAGGCCTCACGCTCGAAGCACCGTTGCGCGTCTCCCAGCGTCCACTCCTTGCGGTGCACTTTAATGCCCGACAGCATGCGGCAAATGCGCGTCAGTGCGTCGCTCAACTGCGCCATCTGATATCGCGGATCGCCGTTTCCGTATCCCTGTTCAACCACCAGTTGCTCGGCGTAATGCGCCCAGCCGTCCTGTCCCGACGATGGCTGCGGAAACGGGTTCAGGCCGATCCAGATACGACGCACCTTGCCTGGCGTCTTGCGCATGTACAGCGAGTGCAGCCAATGGCCCGGCATCGCCTCGTGCGCCGACGTGTTGGTGAGCGATGCATAGTTAAAGCGCTCCAACCACGCTTCCTGTTGTTCCGGAGTTTGGTCAGCACTGGCGTCGGTAATGTAGTAGTAGCTCTTGACCGGCGTGCGTTCGAGTGGCGGCGACGCATGCATGGAGGCAAAGCCCAGATCAAACGGCTGCGCGGGCGCGACAATCACCCGCTCGCCCGTGGGCACGGTCACCAGCCCCTTCGCCCGCACAAACAGCGTGAGTGAGTCCACGATGGCCTGCGCCGCGGCGGGCACTTCACCGCGTTTGGGATGATTGCGACGAATCTCCTGCCACACCACCTGCGGTTCGCTGCCAGAGGCAAGTTTGGCCGCCGCGACGCGGAACTCTGCCTGCGCGTTGCGTAGCTCGCGCTCACCAATGCGCACCAGCGTATCCAACGGCACATCGATCAGTTCCTCGGCGCGATAGCGGCGCGCGACGGCGGCGCCGCCGATCGCAAAGTCACCGGTCGCGCGGGGGATGACGTCCTGTTCAAGCCATCGGACGTAGGCGTCGATCGGTGGGCGTGCGGCCGACAATGCCCGTTGTAACGAATCCATAAGCGGCGTATCACGCTGGGTCGCGAACGCGAGCGCGACATCATTGGCCAGCATTCCCGACGCGCCCTTCATCATGACTGCGCCGCGTTCAGCAAACACACGCGGTGGGTTGGGTACGTTGGTACGGGCCGCCGAGATCAAACGCGGGACCTCGGCCAACTTGCTGATGATCCGCCGCATGCGAACCGGCGCTGGTGCGTACTCCATCGTCATCAGGTTGTGCACGCCATCGGACAGCGCTGACGCGTAGAGCATGGGATTCCGCTTCCAGTTCTGGAGCGTTTCCTGCTCCAGCAGCCAGCCATCGATCACGCCATCAAGGATCTTGTGATCGACCCGTTCATCGGCGGTGAGCTGCGACGGCGGAAAAGTGCGCAGGCGTGTGCGATCGCGTTTGAGCTCGGCGATCTCACGTTGGATCGCACCTGCCGAAAAATCGTCCAGCGTGCCGTCAAAGTCATGAATGCCGTTGCCGGCAGCGATCGACGGGTGCCGGCGGGCAAAACCAAGCAAGTACTGGTCGACGAACGCAGCAAAAGCCGGTGTGCTCACCGGGCGAGGCGTCGTCAGCGCGGCGAGCGCAAGCGCGGAAAGCAGGAGCGCCGCGCTCGGGATGGCTACGCGTCTGAGGGGCGAGAGAGTCATGCCGCAGAAGGTGCGTCAGGAGAGACGACGCAGCAACCTCTGCGACGTGTGATCTTTTTCTTCAGGCGCAAGGCGCAAGGCGCAAGGCGCAAGGCACGCGCCAGTCGCAAGGCGGGCGCTAAGCGATGACGCGAAACGCGTGAGGCAGGCAGCGGACCACCACCGTCGCGCCGTGCGCTTGATGCAGCTCGCCATCGCACTGAAAGCAGGGCGGGGCGTCGAAGGTAAGACTGACCTCGCGAGCGCGCTCAGACCGCACCGCTCGATGTCCGATGTGTGCGCCTCGGAGCGCCCGCGCAAAGAGGGCGGCGCGAAAGAGCGGCGCCACGTCCCGGATAGCGACAATGTCCATCCGGCCATCGTCCAACGTGGCCGAGGGCGCGATGCGAAAGGAGCCGCCGAACCACTGACCCTTGGCAAAGACCATGGTCATCCACTTGGTTCGCTCGCTGCTCGTTCGTTCGCTGGTCGTGCGTCCAGCCTCGACTGCGCTGTCGTCGGCGAGGGTCAGGGTTGCGTCGAACGCCCGGTACTGGAAGAGCTGTTGGACGGCCGTCACGGCATACAACGCCGATCCGCTGAGCATACGCGCGGATGGCGCCGTATGAATCGAACGCAACACGTCCACGTCAAAACCGAATCCGGCCGCGTTCACAAACGTCGCGCCGTTGACCGATCCTGCATCGATCGCGCGTGAGGTGCCGCGGCCTATCAACTGTGCCATCGCCAGAAAGTCGTGCGACGGACTCCTGAGTGACTTCACGAAGTCGTTGCCCGTGCCCGCCGACAACACGGCAAGCGGTGTCGCCGCCCGTTCAGCGATAAGGCCACGCGCTGCATGAGACACGGCGCCGTCGCCCCCCAGCACAACCAGGGCGCGGGTACGTGCGTGCGCGGCAATGGCGGCCAGTCGCGATTCGTCGCCCGGCCGCTCCGATTCCATGATCTCGACGGGCCCAACGGTACGCAGCGCGGCATAGGCACGATGCATCAGCTTTTTGCCTCGACCACCGCCCGCGGCGGGATTCACCAGCAACACGATGGGATCGATCACTTGGTACGGCTCCCCGTTCCGTCGCGTGTCACGACCGGCAGCGATGCCGCACGCAGCGGGGCAAATACTCGCACCGTTGCGCCATACACCGCCAGTGACGCGTTCGTCGTCAGGAGAACCAAGGGCTCCCGCCGACTCTGCACCACGCGCAGTCTCGCAAACGGCTCGCGGTGGGCAGAAGAGAACGGGAGCGTTGCGATATCCATGATGTGCTCCGCGGTGATAGGCAGCCATTCAAAGCCGTCGTCTGCGCACTGGGCTCGGAAGAGCGGCACATCGAGATGCAACCGCCCGTCGCCGCACTGCATGGCCAATTCCCAGAGTGTCGTGTCGCTGATGTAGGCGCGTGTGCCTGGCGAGAGCACGGTTGCGAGCACGCGGTCGGGCACGAGATGCGGCGCGATCTGCCACCACAGGGCGAGGTCGGTATCGAGCAGGACTCTCAAGTCGCTCGCATCCTAGGCGCCATCGGCCTGCGCCTGCGGGTCAGTGGCGGGACCGTCGAGAGTCAAAACGACCCCGAACCCCCGATTCGCCAGCGCACCGGGCGAACGCACCGCGCGAAGCGGCTCGGCATACGGCACGAGACGCGCAACGGGATGGCCCGCGTTGGCGATGACCACCGACGACCCGGCGATGACCCGTTCGATCAGGCGCGAGAGGTGTGTCTTGGCGAAGTGAATGTTTACGATCTCATCCGTCATTTATTAGCTTAGTCAAGACTAGACTAAGCTGTCAAGATGCTTACACCCGCGAAGTGTGCTCGTGAGCTTCAGCGTCAGTCGCGGTCGCTGAGGATTGAGGTTGGAGGGTTGAAGGGGTTGAGGTTGGAGGGTTGAGGGAGGAAGGGGTGAGGCACATTCAGGCGTGAGCTCTCAGCTCTCAGCTCTGAGGTCAGAGCGCCAGCCTGAGGCACGAGGCTTCAGCTCAGGCCTGAGGGCTCAGTCCTCGAAGGGCTCAGTGCTCACCCCTCACGCCTCAAGCGGGCGCTCTGACCTCAGAGCTGAGAGCTCACAGCTCACGCCTGTAAGTGCCTCACGCCTACCTCCCCTCACGCCTCACACCCTCACACCCTCACGCCCTCACACCCTCACACCCTCACGCCCTCAAAAGCTGACGTCGCCACCCACGATGCTAACCCCTCTCGCGTACGGCATGATTACATTGCTCCGCAGTGACCAATCCGCACCGCCCGTGACCGCGCCGCGCCCGACGCCTGCCTTGGTCGACCTCTACGACATCACCCGCGACGAGTTGCGCGCGCAGCTCGTGCAGTGGGAACTCAGCCCGATGCACGCGGGGCGGCTGTGGAACTACCTGTACATCCAATGTGTCGCGTCGATCGACGCGATGAAGGAGCTGCCGCCGAAGCTTTTGTCGCGGCTCCGCGAGCACGCCGTGCTGGGCGTGCTCCGAACGGCCGTCGCCACTGATTCCAGCGATGGGTCTACGCGCAAATTCTTGCTGCAGCTCTCCGACTCGGCACGCATTGAGACGGTGCTGATGCGATACGACAAGCGCGTCACGGCGTGCGTCAGCTCCCAGGTGGGCTGTGCGATGGGGTGTGTGTTTTGCGCTACCGGCCAGATGGGATACACCCGGCACCTCACCACCGGCGAGATCGTCGCACAGGCGGTGCACGTGGCGCGCGAGCTGCGCCACGATGCCAGCGCCCCGTCGGCGCAAGAGGGGTCGCCGTCACTCGGAACGCGTTTGCGGAACGTGGTCTTCATGGGCATGGGCGAACCGCTGCACAACTATGACGCCGTGATGCGCGCAGTCGACATCCTGCGTGACGACGCCGGGCTCGCCTGCGGAGCCGATCGGGTGTCCGTCAGTACGGTTGGTGTCGTGCCCGGCATTCTCCGGCTTGCCACGGAGAATCGGGCGTGCAGTTTGGCCGTATCGCTGCATGGGGCCACACAAGAAGCACGCGCCGCACTTGTGCCGGTCGCTCGCAAGTGGCCGCTGGACGAATTAATGGCCGCCTGCAAAACGTACAGTGCGACCACCGGCCGCAAGATCTTCTACGAGTGGACGTTGATCGAAGGGCAGAATGATACGCCCGAACAAGCGCGTGCCGTGGGTGCGTTGTTGCGCGACCTGCCGGCGCACGTGAATCTGATTCCCCTCAACCCCACGATGGGTTACGACGGACTGCCCACGCAGCAGGCCGCAGCGCGGGCGTTTCAAGCCGTGCTGGCGACTGAGTTTCGCGTGCCGAGCACCGTGCGCCAGCGACGCGGAATCGACATCGCCGCCGGGTGCGGGCAGCTGGCGGTCAGCACGCCGGCGGCTACACGAAAGCCGGACGTCAGCAACGGCTGACATCCGGCCTTCAGTCCGTCTGGTACCGTTACCGCGCCACCAAGCTGCGCAACACGTATGGCAAGATGCCACCGTGGATGTAGTACTGCAGCTCTTCCGGCGTATCGATGCGGCAGCGCGCGTGGAATGTCTTCACGCTTCCGTCGCCAGCCGTTGCCGTCACCACCAATGTGGCCCGTGGCTGCAATGTGCCATCCATGCCGCCAATCGTGTACGACTCGAAGCCCGTCAGTCCGAGCGATTGCCGTGTGTCGCCACTCGCAAACTCGAGCGGCAGGACGCCCATGCCAACAAGATTAGAGCGGTGAATCCGCTCAAAGCTTTCAGCGATCACGGCGCGCACACCAAGCAACATGGTGCCTTTGGCCGCCCAGTCGCGCGACGAGCCTGTGCCGTATTCTTTCCCGGCGATCACAATCTGTGATTCACCGCGCGCCTGCCGCGCCATCGCCACGTCGTAGATCGCCTCCGGTGCGACGCCTGGCGCTGTGGCCGTCCACCAGCCTTCTTTGCCGCCCGTCAGTTCGTTTTTCAGACGGATATTCGCGAACGTACCGCGCATCATCACTTCATGATTGCCGCGCCGCGCGCCGTACGAGTTGAAGTCCTTCTTCTCCACGCCCAGCGACGTGAGCCAGAGCCCGGCAGGCGAGGCGGCCGCAATCGATCCCGCAGGCGAGATGTGGTCGGTGGTGATTGAATCGCCGAACATCCCAAGGACTTTCGCGTCGACCAGCGGACGAATCCCCGGAGGGGTCATCGTCATGCCCTCGAAATACGGCGGGTTCTTCACGTATGTCGAGTCGGTATTCCACTCGTATTGATCACCCGTTGGCGAGGCGATCTTCTGCCAGTGCTCGTCGCCTGCAAAGACGTTGCCGTACTGCGTCAGGAACTGATCGCGCTTCACGCTGCTCAGGATCGTGTCTTCCACTTCTTGCGACGACGGCCAGATATCGCGCAGATACACCGGTCCGTCGCTGCCCATGCCGAGCGGTTCCGTGGCGAGGTCGATGTCCATCCGTCCGGCAAGCGCGTACGCCACGACCAGTGGTGGCGACGCGAGATAGTTGAAACGGGTTTGCGGATTGACGCGGCCTTCAAAGTTGCGATTGCCGGAGAGCACGGCGGCGACATTCAACTTGCCGGCGTCAATCGCCTCGCTGATCTGTGTGGGTAGCGGGCCGGAGTTGCCGATGCATGTGGTGCATCCGTAGCCCACCACGTTAAACCCGAGGGTATTGAGCGACTCCATCAGGTTGGCCTGATTGAAGTAGTCGGTCGCGACCTTGGAGCCGGGCGCCATCGACGTCTTTACCCATGGCTGCGAGCGCAGTCCCTTCGCCACCGCGTTGCGCGCCAGGAGTCCAGCCGCAAGCATCACGCTGGGATTGGAGGTGTTGGTGCACGACGTGATCGCGGCAATCACAATGTGACCGTGCTGCAGCGCGAACGTGGAACCCTTGTGCGTGACGGTCACACCGCCATTGCTATCAACCGGGCTCCCCTCGGCGACCATGCTCGCCGAGGCACTGCCCGCAGGTGCAGTCGCTGCGGCCGCCTGCGTTGCCAATTGCGACGCAAGTGCCTCGCGATACATGGCCTTGCTTTGCGACAGCGGGACGCGATCCTGTGGACGCTTCGGGCCAGCCATGCTGGGCACGACCGTGCTCAGATCGAGTTCGAGCGTGTCGGTAAAGACCGGATCGGGAGTGGCATCGGTGCGGAAGAGGCCCTGCGCCTTGGTGTACGCTTCCACGAGGGCGACCTGCTCATCACTCCGCCCGGACAAGCGCAGATACTTGAGCGTTTCCGCGTCGACCGGGAAGAAGCCCATCGTCGCGCCGTACTCAGGCGCCATGTTGGCGATCGTGGCACGATCGGCCAGGGCCAGCGACGACAGACCCGGTCCGTAGAACTCCACGAACTTGCCAACGACTTTCTTCTTGCGAAGCATTTCGGTGCACGTCAGCACCAGATCCGTTGCCGTGGTACCAGCCTGCAACTTTCCGAATAACCGGAAGCCCACGACTTCCGGAATGAGCATGCTGACGGGCTGACCAAGCATGGCCGCTTCCGCTTCGATACCACCCACGCCCCAACCCATGACGCCGAGGCCGTTGATCATCGTCGTATGTGAGTCTGTCCCGACGAGCGAGTCGCAGTAGGCCAGTGTTTCACTGCCGTCCTTGGCGGTAAACACCACCTGTCCGAGGTACTCGAGATTGACCTGGTGACAGATACCGGTTCCCGGTGGGACGACGCGGAAGTTCCGCAGCGCCGTCTGCCCCCACTTCAAAAACTCGTAGCGCTCGAGGTTGCGTTCGAATTCCAGTTCCGTGTTCAACAGCAGCGAGGCTTCGGTGCCGTATTCGTCGACCTGCACCGAGTGATCGATCACGAGGTCGACGGGCTGCAGTGGGTTGATGCGCGTCGGGTCACCACCCAGCGCGACCATGGCGTCGCGCATGGCGGCCAGGTCCACTACACACGGCACGCCGGTAAAGTCTTGCAGCAGTACGCGCGCCGTGCGGAAAGCAATTTCTTTGTCGATCGACGCCGTGACGTTCCAGCGGGCCAGCGCTTCGACGTCGGCGCGCTTCACAAAGGCGCCGTCTTCGCCGCGGAGCAGGTTCTCCAGCAGCACGCGCAGGGAGAAGGGCAGGGAGGCGGCGGTACTGCCCGGCAGCGCGTCGAGCGTGCTCAGTCGGAAGTACGCATACTGACGGTCGCCCACGGTGAGTGTGGCGCGGCTGTCGAACGAATTGGATGGCGACATGAGGAAGGTTGGTCCTGCGTACGTCGTCCCCATGGGACACCGCACGCGTTCTGGACGGAGCCACTCATCGCGCCGTGGAGCGGTAATCGACCGCACCCGGAACCGACGAGGCTACCAGTAATATCGGCAGGTTCGCTGGGGAGCGCCACAGCGCGCGCCACCGTTCATGCCCAGCTGCTCGTCACCGCACGTGTATCGCCCCCACCGGGCACGCCTGCACAAACGCCCCATCGGCCGGCGACCACTCCTGCCGACTCGACAACGGATACGCCTTGCGGTCTACATCCAGCGCCATCATGTGCGGCGCGCGAGCCACACAGAGTCCGCAGCCGGTGCAGGCATCGCGATCGACCGTGATGGCCACGCTCCGCCGTGGGAAAATGCCGCCGGGCGCGCGCAACAGCGCCGGCAACCCCTTGAGCGCTTCACGCGCGGCCGTGTAGCCGATCTCGAGCAGCTCCTCTGTGTGTCCAAAGCTGAACCACCCGACATGCGAGACCTTCGGCCGGATCAAGAGCATTGGTGGCGATGACCACCGCTCTAACGCATGTTGCTGCTGCTCATGCATCATCAGCGTCGCGGCGCGCATAAAAATCGACGCGAATCCCTGCGCCGCTACCCCCGACGCCTCTGGCACATCAGCAATCCCGACGTCAATGGCGATAACAGCGTCAACGCCAGACGCCGCAATCGCCACCGGGAGATTGTCGGTGGTGCCACCGTCAATGCAACTCTGGCCGCCAACGACTCCGGGCGGAAAGAATCCAGGCAACGCACACGATGCATAGACAGCGTCGCGCACCCGGACGTCGCGGAACCCCGGACGGCCAAACACCAACGCACGGCCGTGGTCAATATCGACGGCGGTGACCAGGAGCGGTGTGCGCAGATCGTCGAACGTTCCCTCGGCGACCAGCTCATCGCACAACGCGCGCAGTGGGGCCTCCAGATAGATCGAACGCGACAGCATGCGCTCCATCAGCATGCCAAGGTGATTGATGCGGAACAGGTCGCGGCGCCGAAAGCGCAGCGCCCGTTCGGTCATTTGTTCGACAGACATGCCGCATGCGGCGGCGGCGGCGACCATCGCCCCAATGCTCGTTCCCGCATACAGGTGCGGGCGGACGCCGGCTTCAGCCAAGGCGCGCAACACGCCGACGTGCGCCAGTCCCTTCAGGGCACCACCGCCCAACACCACCGCGATGCGGGGGCTACGCTCAGTCATTGCGCACGAGCGCTCGCGTTCATCGAGGGGTCATCCACCGGGGTAGATTGTGCCGTATGCGCATTTTGCTTGTCGAAGATGACGATACCCTCCGCGAGAATGCTGCAACATACCTCCGGAGGGCGGGCTTCGCTGTCGATGCGGCCGCCACCGGGAAGATGGCCCGGGAGCTGGCTGGCGTCAGCCCCTACGACGCGGTGGTCCTCGACTTGCGATTGCCCGACGATGACGGGTTTGCGCTCTGCACCGCCTTTCGCGTGCGCACGCCGGCGCCGCGCATTCTTATGGCAACTGCTCGCGATAGCGTGGACGATCGCATCGCGGGTCTGAATCTTGGGGCCGACGACTACCTGGTCAAGCCGTACGCGTTGGGCGAGCTCGTCGCGCGCGTGCGCGCGCTCCTGCGGCGTCCGAATGCCGAGGCCGACACCGTGTTGCGCGTGGGCGATCTGACGCTTGACCTGGCCTCACACGAGTGCCGACGCGGCACACGGACTATTGGGTTGACCACGAAGGAGTTCGCCGTCCTGGAGGTGCTGATGCGCGCCGCTGGCAGAGTCCTGTCACGGAGCTATATCAGCGAGCATGCGTGGGACGACAACTACGACGCGCTGAGCAATGTGATTGACGTGTATGTCGCCCGCCTGCGGCGAAAGATCGATCAGGACGGCAATACGCCGCTGCTGGAGACCATTCGCGGGGCCGGCTATCGCATGCAGAATCCCCGAGCTGCGTCGTGACGGAAATCCCGCAGCCAAGCCGACGGCCCATCACGGCGCATCTTCCACGGATTCGCCTGCGACTGACCATCGTGTACGCCGTCACGCTGCTCGTCGTCCTGTTGCTCTGTTCGGCAGTCCTGCGCTTGGCGACGCGCGACGCACTCGATCGCGAGTTTGACGACTCGCTTCGCGCGTCGGCGACGTTGGTGCGCCAGTTCTTTCGCGTCGAGGTTGCAGAGTATCGGGAGATCGACGCGACCTTGCAGCATATTGCCGGGGAGCTGGTCTTCGAGGATCGGGCGATTCACGTGCATCGCCCGGATGGCCGTGAATTCACGGTGGTCGGTTCACCGCGCGCGCAGGCGCGTCCGACCTTGGCACCGCCCGTGCGGACGCTCCAGGTGCCGCTCGATCCGGCCTTGGCGCCGGGTTGGATGATTGTCGTAGAAGCCAGCGCCGCCACCGTTGCGGCAGTGAACACTCGTATCGATCGGTGGATCCTGCTCGGCATTCCAGCTGTCGTCCTCCTTGCTGCAATCGTCGGCTGGTGGCTTACCGGACGTACCCTCCGACCTGTGGGCCGTATGGCCGATGCCGCGGCGCAAATTGCCCCAGGGTCAGGGTTGCGCATCCCGATTCATGATGCCACGGATGAGCTGGGACGACTTGGGACGCGCGTCAACGAGTTGCTGGATCGCCTGGACGGGACACTCGGTCAGCAACGACGCTTCCTGGCCGACGCGGCACACGAACTCCGTACCCCGCTCTCACGAGTTCGCGGGCGCGTCGAACTGGCCATGCAACCGATGCCGCTCCCCGAACGCCCGACCGCGGTGATGCCGGGCAGCCGTGCCTCGGCGGCCGATTTCGTCGTACCTCCGTCACGCGCGAGCGCGGACGGCGAGCGCGCGGACGGCGACGTGAAGCACGTGCCCGACGCGCTGTCGGCGATCCACGATGAGGTGGTCCGCATGTCGGTGTTGGTCGATGAGTTGCTGCAGCTCGCACGCGCTGACGCCGATGGCGACGGCGTACACGCGACGCGGATGCCCCTCTTTCTCGACGACGTCGTGACCGATGAACTGCATCGTTGGCAGGCCGACGCCGAGCGCGCGCACGTGACGCTGCACTGTAGCACGCTCCACGAAGCCCCGATGCTCGGCGACGCGACGCTGATGCGTCGCCTGCTGGGTATCGTGCTCGACAACGCGATCCGCTATTCCAATGCGGGGGGACGCATTGAGGTACGCGTGCTCAGCGATACCCACTGTGTCGTGCTCGAAGTCGAGGACGACGGCATCGGCATTACGCCCGCAGAGCGTGGACGAGTGACCGAACGCTTCTATCGAGGCGAGCGGGCGCGCGCGCATCGGAGCGACGGCAGCGGGCTGGGGTTGGCGATCGCACACTGGATCGTCGCGCGGCACGAGGGCACATTGACCCTCACATCAGGCGCGGCGGGCGTTGGCACGATGGTGCGGGTTACGATACCGGCAGCTCCGCCCTCGGCACAATAGGCCCTGGCTGCGACGCCAGACACCATGCATCACGCAGCGCGCGAAGCGTTCGCGCCGGCCCCATGAAGTCGCGGCTGTCCAGGCACTCCTCGCACCACACATAGAGTGCGTCGAAGCTGCGTGACGACGGGCTGTCCAACTCCAGCGCCGCGCGCAGCACGCCGATCGCGGTGCGCGCGTCGGCGTGCTCGAAGGTCTCGCAGGCACGGATGGCGCGATCGTACGCACGCACAATGAGGCTGAGCGGATCGACGGCGCTGGGGGAGAAAGCGATACCAGCGACGCTGGCACGTGGCGTTGGGAAAGCAGGCACGAAGAGACTCGAAATCGGGGATCGCAGCGTCGGTATCCACTCGGGCACCTGCATTGTTCTTCGGTTCGACGTGGTGACTTCTTGAATCATTTGGTGATGCCCATGACGTTGCGCGGCGAACTGCGCGCGCGCTGTGACGGGGAACTCACCTGCGGTGACGTTCACGGCCCTTTCATCAACGGGTGCTATGTTCGCCGGATGATTTGTCAAAAATCCTCCAAACGAGCCCCGCGCATGCCCGCGTACCCGAGGGATGGACGGTGCGTCGTCGCAGCCCTGTTCGTCCTCGGCGGTTGGTGTGCAACCTTCGGTACAGGGACGGCGCTGGCGCAGAGAGCCGCCGAGGGATCGACGGCATCGCAACAGCATTCGCTTGGCCTGTCACAGGCCCTGGAGTTGGCTCGCCAGCATGGCCCAAGCCTGCGCATCGCCAACGCACGACGAGACGCAGCCCTTGGTCGCGCCCGCGAATCGGCGCAGTTCGCGAACCCCACCTTCGAATACCGGCGCGAAAATCTGGGGAGTACCCTCCTGCCCGACATCTTCGCCACCCTCTACCTGCCCTTCGACGTGACCGGGAAACGGTTGGCGCAGCGCCGCGCGTCCGGCGAAGCCAGGGAGCGCATCCAGGCTGAGGGGGTCGCTGCGCGGCGAGATGCCGAGGTGCACGTGGCGCGCGCCTGGCTCGATGCCGCAGTCGCGCAAGAGCACTTCACGGTGGTCGTTGCACAGGTCGAGGCGCTTGAAGAAGTGGCCGCCGTCGACGCGACCCGTCAACGCGAGGGCCTTGTGTCAGAAGGTGCCGCGATGCGCACGCGCCTTGAAGCCGATCGCGCGCGTCTGTCGCTGGCCACCGCGGTCGGGTTGCAGGCTCGCACACGCGCTGATCTTGCCCGAGCGATGGGTGTTACCGCCGTACAGCTTGGTGTCCTTCCGGCGCTGCCGGTCCCGCTCCTCCCACCGTCGCCGGACAGCGCCGACGCGATCACCCTCGCGGTCGGTTCGCGTCCCGAAGTGGCCGCTCGCGCTGCCGGCGTGCGCGAGGCGCAGGCACGCGTCGGCGTCGAGCAACGGGGAGCCCTCGGCGACTGGCAGTTGCAAGGCGGCAGCAAAAAGACGGCAGGTATCATGACCGGTCAGATCGGACTCGCACTCCCGTTTCCGTTGTTCAATCGCAATGACGGTGCACGGCTCCGGACGCGTGCGGAGCTTGCCGAGGCTACGGCATGGCAAGATGACTTGACGATCGGCGTTGCCGCCGATGTGATCGCGGCGCGCACGACCTATAGCGCTCTGCGCATGCAGGCGGTCGACGCCAGTACCTTCGCGCGGCGCGGACGGGAGATCGCGACGAGCGCGCGTGTCGCCTATCGCGAGGGACATGCGTCGCTGGTTGAACTCCTCGACGCGGAGCGTGCCGCGAGCGACGCGATGCAGGCACATATCCGGTGGACGGCCGACGCGTGGCTGTCCCGATTCGAACTCGAACGAGCGCTGGGTGTCCGGCTGGATGCGGACAGTCCCCTTGATCTGCCGCTGCGAGCGGCCTTGCCCCCGAGCACCAAATAATGCGCGACACACGATGGTACCTCTCCGCATTGCTGCCGGTGATCACGCTCGGCGCCTGTGGTGGTGCGAAAGCACCGCAGTCCTCTGATGCCCCCGCTGCCGTGGTCTCTGTCATAGACACCGCCACGCTCTCGGCCCAGGCAATCGAGATCGCCGGCTTCACCACCGATACGGTTCGCACGGTGGCATGGCAGAGCGCGACGTCGGCGCCAGCGCGCCTCATGCTCGACGCTGCATACGTCGAGACAATCGGATCGATTACCGAAGGACGCATCAGTCATGTGCTGGTGCGCGTCGGCGATGTCGTGCGCGCGGGGCAGGTGCTCGTGATGATTCACAGCCACGAAATCATGGACGCGCGAAGCGCACTTGTCCGCGCGCAGTCGCAAGTGACCGCCGCCCAGTCGGACCGCGCGCTGGCCGTGAGCGTGAGTGAGCGTGCCAAGCGATTGTATGACGCGAAGGCCATGTCGCGTGCCGAGGTAGAACGCGCCGACGCCGCACGTCTCACGGCCGACGCCATGTATGAGCAGGCCGTCGCTGAACGCGCGCGCGCCGAGGCCATGGTTGAACATTTAGTCGGCGACGGCCCTGCGCCGGCCAACGCCGATCCCCATGACGTGCTGATCCGGACACCGATCGCCGGCGTCGTCACGGCGCGCGACGCGCAGCCAGGGACGGTCGTGCTCCCCGGTGTGCCTTTGGTGACGGTGGGCAATCCGGATCGGCTCGTGCTGCAGTTGCGACTTGGCGAAGCCGCGGCGCAAGGTATTCGGGTTGGAGCCACAGTCCGCTACACGCTGACCGATGATCCATCACAACGTCATGAGGCGCGCGTCTCGCGCGTGGCTCCGACGGTGGATTCACTCACGCGCACCATCGAGGTCCTTGCCACGCCGGTCGCGCGGGGACGGATTGGTCATGCCGAATCCTTCGCACAAGCCGAGGTAGTGGGCGTTGGCGGTACGCCCGCAGCGATTGTCCCTGTTGGCGCGATTCAGGCAATGGAAGGCGACACGGTGGTGATCGCGGTGGAACAGCGAGGCGAAGGCATGTTCGTTGAAGCGATCCCCGTGCGTGTGGGGCGTCGCACGGGTGTGCATGCTGAAGTGCTGTCGGGCGTCGGTGTGGGGCGCGTGGTCTTGGTCGGCAGCGCGGCGATCGCCAAGGCCGAGCTTTTGAAGCGGCGTACGGCAGGGCAGGAGTAGCCGCATGCAGAAGCTCATTCACTACGCGTTGCACCGGCGCGGCTTCGTGGTCGCCGGCACGCTGCTGTTGCTGGTCGCTGGGTTGGCGGCGCTGCAACGCATCCCCTTTGACGCGTTCCCCGATCTGACGGGAACCCGCGTCGAAGTCATCACGGTTGCGCCCGGGATGGCGCCCGAAGAGGTCGAGCGACTGGTCACCTATCCGGTGGAGTCTGCATTGATGGGGTTGCCTGGCGCACAGAACGTGCGTTCGGTGTCCAAGTTCGGGCTGTCATTGATCACCGTGCCGTTTCCCGACGGCACCGACGTGTACTTCGCCAGGCAGTTGGTGCAACAACGTTTGAGCGATGCGAAGGGGGCGCTCCCCGCCGGGATCGAGCCGGCCTTAGGACCGGTGTCGACGCCGATGGGTGAGCTGTACCAGTTCGTACTGTCCAGTGACTCCCTTTCACTCACCCAACTGAAGACGCTCAATGACTATGTCATTCGGCCGCGTCTGCGCACGGTGCCCGGGGTATCTGAGGTCAACTCGTGGGGCGGGCTCATCGAGCGCATCGAAGTTACCGTAGATCCCGTGCGGCTGTCGGCACGGCGCATCACGATCTCGGACGTGCACGATGCTCTGGCGCGCAACACGATGGCGTTTGGCGGGAGCTATCTCGAAAAGGGCGGTGAGCGATATACGCTCCGCGGGTTGGGTCGCGTGGAATCGCCGGCCGAGATCGAGGGCATCGTGGTGTCGTCGCAAGGTGGAGCACCGATACGTATCCGCGACATAGCCACCGTGCAGCGTGGCGCCCTGCCGCGCAACGGCGCGGTGACCAAAGACGGCCACGGCGAAGTGGTGAGCGGCATGGTGCTCAAGTTGCAGGGCGCCGATTCCCGCAAAGTCATTGCCGCCGTGAAAACCCGCATGGCCGAGATCGCGCTGGCGCTGCCGCCGAACGTCACGATCACGCCGTTCTATGATCAGACCGAGCTGGTGTCGCGCACCACACGCACCATTGTCAGGAATTTGATCGAAGGCGGCCTGCTGGTCGTCGCCGTCCTCTTCCTGTTCCTGCGCAATGTGCGCGCCGCACTCATCGTCGCATCAGTCATTCCGTTGTCGATGTTGGTCGCCTTCATCGGCATGGCAACCTTTGGGTATTCGGCCAACCTGATGAGTCTCGGTGCACTGGACTTTGGTCTGGTCGTCGATGCCTCGGTGGTGATGGTCGAGAGCTTCATTCGACGCATGGAGAACGACCATGAGCACCAAAAGGACACCCATCGATTGGGGATGTTTGAGCGCGCAGCGATCGAGGTAGGGCGTCCCATTCTGTTCGGTATCGCGATCATCGTCGCAGTGTACATCCCGATCTTTACGTTGGACGGGATGGAAGGCCGCATGTTCAAGCCGATGGCCTTCACCGTTGTCTGTGCCGTGCTGGGCAGTCTCTTGCTGGCCCTCACCTACGTGCCGGCGATCTCCGCGTGGGCGCTGCGCAGCGGCAGCGCGACACCCGCGGCGTGGCTGACCACGCTCACCGCGCGATATGGAACGATGCTCGATCGCGTCATGCGCTACCCGCGAACGATTGTTGTTTCCGCCGTGGTGGCGGTGGTGGTGGCGGTGGCGTCGCTCACGCAGATCGGCACGGAGTTCATGCCCAAGCTGGACGAGGGCTCGATCCTCATCATGACGAAACGGCTCCCCAGCATCTCGCTGGACGACGCGACTCGGCTTTCGACCGCCTCCGAACGCATCATCAAGAAATTTCCGGAAGTCATCACGGCGGTGACCAAGGAGGGACGTCCCGACCTCGCGACGGAGGCCATGGGGCTCTTCGAGGGTGACATGTACATCATTCTCAAAAACCGTTCTGAATGGACCACGGCTACGACGCCGGAGGGACTCGTGACCGCCTTCGATTCGGCACTTGCCGTGGTGCCCGGCCTTGCACTCTCCTTCACCCAGCCGTTGGCGATGCGACTGGACGAAGCCGAGAGCGGCATTCGTACCGACCTTGGCATCAAGGTCGTTGGTCCCGATCTGCAACAAAACTACGCCATCGCACAGCGCGTAAGGCGGGTGGTCTCCACCGTCGAAGGCTCGGCCGACGTGGGCGTAGAGGTCGAAGAGGGCAGCGGCCAGGTGCGCATGCAAGTGCGCCGGGAGGCGCTGGCCCAGTATGGCCTCTCTGTGGCCGACGTGCGTGCGGCCGTGGAGCTGGCGATGGGATCGCAAGCCGCCGCCGAGTGGATCGATGGGTTTCGCCGCGTTGACATCGTGGTGCGCTTGCCCGAGGCCTCGCGCAGTGACGCCATGTCGCTGTCGCGACTGACCATTCGTACCCCTGGCGGGGAAGTGGTGCCACTCTCCGCCGTGGCAGACGTCACCACCACGACCGGTCCGGAACTGATTGGCCACGAGGACGCACAGCGTCGGTCCCTTGTGCTCAGTAACGTGCGCGGCCGCGACTTGGGGAGCTTCGTGAGCGAAGTGAAGTCGCGCGTCGCCGCGCAGATCACGTTGCCTGCAGGCGTCTTTCTTGAGTGGGGCGGCCAGTACGAAAATCAGCAACGCGCCATGGGCCGCCTGTCTTTGGTGGTCCCGGCAGCGTTGCTGCTGATTTTTGGGTTGTTGTATCTGTCCTTTCGCTCCGTGGCACAAGCATTATTGGTGCTCGCCAACGTGCCATTCGCTCTCGTCGGCGGGATCGCTGCGCTCTGGCTGCGTGGGCTTAACCTGAATTTATCGGCGAGCATCGGGTTCATTGCGCTGTTCGGCATTGCGGTGCTGAACGGCATCGTGCTGGTGGAGCACCTCAATCACTTGCGACACAATGAATCGCTCGCGGGCGATCTGGTCGCGCGCGTGCGGCGCGGTGCCACCGATCGACTGCGTCCCGTGCTTATGACGGCGCTCGTCGCCAGTCTGGGCTTTGTGCCGATGGCGCTGTCAACGAGTCCGGGCAGTGAAGTGCAGCGACCGCTGGCCAGTGTCGTGATTGGCGGGCTGATCACGAGTACGCTGCTCACATTGTTCGTGCTGCCGGTGTTGTATCGCGCGATGGAGGAGCGGCGGGGGAGTTCGCACGCGCTTGGTCTCGCTGCTCCCGGCGCGTAGAGTTCACTGTGCCCCTAAACGACCCGCTGCTCCGCTTCCGCGACGAATTCCCGATTCTCGCGACGTCCACCTACCTGGTCTCCAACTCGCTCGGCGCGATGCCGCGCGGCGTTCCCGATCGGCTCGCTGAGTACACCGACCTGTGGCGTACCCGAGGCGTGCGCGCGTGGGCCGAGGGGTGGTGGGAGCTACCGGTGGTGATGGGCACCGAGCTGGCGCCGCTCATTGGCGCTGCCGCTGGCGAGGTGGTCATGATACCCACGGTCACGCAGGCGATGAGCAGTGTGCTCACCGCCATGGAATTCACGCCTGATCGCAACGAAGTCGTGATGACGGCACTCGATTTCCCGTCGGTGCGCTACGCGTACGACGCATTGGCGCCGCGCCTCGGAGCGCGTGTGACCGTCGTGCCGACCGATGACGGGATCTCCATTCCCCTCGACCGCCTCCTGGCCGCGATTACTGAGAGAACTGCGTTGGTGGCCATCTCGCATGTGCTCTTTCGGTCGGCCTATATTCTCGATGCGGACGCCATCTGCGCGCGGGCGCGCGAAGTGGGCGCGATCGTGGCCTTCGACGCATATCACAGCGTCGGGGTCATTCCGGTCGATGTGCACGCGATGGGCGCGGATTTTTATTGCGGCGGCGTGTTGAAGTGGCTGTGCGGCGGACCGGGCGGCTGTTTTTTGTACGCCTCGCCCTCGGCCACGGCACGTTTCGCGCCGGCACTCACGGGATGGCAGGCCCATAAGGCGCCATTCGCCTTTGCCGACACCATGGAGCCCGCGAACACCACGTGGCGCTGGTTGGGTGGCACACCAACCGTGCCCGCGCTGTACGCGGGCATCGAAGGCCCGCGCATTATCGCGCAGGCCGGCATCGACGCGATCCGCGAAAAGAGCATGCGACAAACGGCATCGCTGATCGCCAGCGCCGACGAACGCGGGTGGCACGTGAACGCGCCACGCGACGCCGAACGACGAGGCGGAACAGTGGCGTTTAACGTACCCAATGCGGCTGAGGTCGCTCGGGCGCTGCTGGCGCGCGATGTGGTGATCGACTACCGGCCAGCGGCGGGGATTCGCGTCGCCCCGCACTTCTACACAACCGACGACGAACTCGCCGACTGTGTGCAGGCGATTGATGACATTCTGACCACCGGCGCGTGGAAGGCCTTCGCCGGCGTCACGTCGACGGTAACCTGAAGCGGCAGCGGCACCGGCACCGGCACCGGCACCGGAGTGGCAATGCAGTGGGTGCAAGACGGGTCGCACAAGCCGCTGGCGCGCGGCGAAGGTCGCTGGCACTTTTCGCCGTCGGCAGTATTGTACACAGCACTTCCTATTTCCAGCCAACGACATGAGCTCGCCGACCAATCAGGGTCAAACCGATGGCAATCTACGACCAGACGTCGAAAGAGTGGGAGTTGATTAAAGCGAAAAAGAGCGCCATCCAGCCGAGCGCCCGCTGAGCGACGCGAAAACACCTCTGCGGTGGTCGGCGTCTGTGGCCGTCGCGCGTGCGCGCGGCGGCCCCATCGTAGCCCTCGAAAGCTCCGTCTTGGCACAAGGTCTTGTGCCTCCGTTCAATCGAGAGGCCTTTGAGCGCATGTCCAATGCCGTTATCGCGGCCGGCGCTACACCAGCGGTCACGGCAATAGATCACGGAGTGCCCGTGTTCGGCCTCGAAGACGAGGCGCTCGAACGGTTCCTTGCCTGCGACGGAGTGCGCAAAGTCTCCGCCCGTGACCTTGCCATGGCCATCGCCGACGGCGCCGACGGGGCCACTACGGTGGCCGGAACGTTGGCCCTCTGCACGTTAGGTGGCGTGGAGCTGTTTGCCACCGGGGGGATCGGCGGCGTGCATCGCGATGCGCCGTTCGACGAATCCGCCGACCTCGTCGAGCTGGCACGCAGCCCATGCATCGTAGTGTGCGCGGGCGCGAAGTCCATTCTCGACCTGCCGGCCACGCTTGAGCGGCTCGAGACGCTGGGCGTTCCCGTGGTGGGATTTCGAACCACCGAATTGCCGGGCTTTTTCACCACCACGACGGGCTTGGCCCTCGGTGCGTCGGCAGAAAGCCCCGAGCAGGTGGCCCGCGCGTGGCAGGCGCATCGTGCATTGGGGCGTCCCGGTGCGATGCTGGTCGTGCAGGCTCCTCCGCAGGCCCTTGAGCCGTCTCTGGTCGAAGCGGCCACAGCGGCCGCTCTCCAGGAAGCCAGCAGGCACCATGTGCGCGGCGCCGCCGTCACGCCGTTTCTTTTGGGCGAGGTGCAGCGTATAACCCATGGGGCCTCGGTGCGCGTGAACCTCGCGTTGCTGGAGTCCAACGCGTCGCTCGCTGGACAGATCGCGGTGGCCTTAGCGAAGTTGCGCGCTGGATAAACGCACAGAGATAATTCGGCCACACCAGTTGAACTTCACGCGTCGTGCACGGTACTATCAGGTAACCCGCTCGCTTCGGAGGTTTTTCCACATATGTCAACTCCGTTCCTGAGTTCCGAAGAATATGACGAGCGCGCGCACGCCCTGTATGACGAGGGGCGGTACGATGAGGCGCTCGTGCTGCTGCGAGAGGCGCTGGCGCTCTATCCCAGCGCCGTCGAGCTGCATGTCGGCGCCGGATATGCGCGCCTCGCTGGTGACGAGTTCGCCTGGGCCCGCCGGGCCTTCGAAGAGGCGCTGGTCCTCGATCCCGAACACGAAGACGCCTTGGCCGGACTCGGCGAGGTGCTGCTCAAGTTCGGACAAACCGAGGCCGGTCTGCGTGCCTTCGACAAGACGCTGCTGCTGGGCTACGATGACGACGTCGATCTGATGCTCCAGATCGGGCGCGCGCTGTTCCGTGAGGGCTTCGTCGAGAACTCGGTGACCTTCTTTGAGCGCGCCGTCACGCATGCGCCAGACTCGGCCGAAGCCGTCGCCTGCGTGGGGTATGCGCAGCATCGTCTTGGCCTCGACGCCGAAGCCCTCGGCACGCTGCAGCACGCCCTGACCCTCGACGCGGATTTCAGTGAGGCGCGGGTGTACCTCGCCAACATGATCTACGACTCCGGTGATGTGGATGCGGCCTTGGCAGAGTTCGAGAAGACCGCGCCTGAAGACCACTGGGACGAACTCGGTATCTGGCGTTTGGTCGAGCTGAAGAAGTCGATCTACAAGCTCAAGGACGATGATCCGGAGATCAAGCCGTGGGAATCGCGGCTCGAGGAGCTCGCGGGTGAGCCGGACGCTATCGACGAGCTGCTGAACGAGATTGAGCAACGCGTAGCCGAGCAGGAAGACGAAGCGGTGAGTCAGGCACAGGGGCAGCTCGACACACTCGGCGGATTGCTGAGCGGACTGGCCACGCAACAGAACACCGAGCAGCAGGCCGAGTGTGGTTCCACCGACGTGCTCGCCGCGGACGGTGCGCATCGTGTCATCATGCGCGATGGACTCACGTTCGAGGGCACATGGGACGAGATCGTGCAGGGGCTGCGCGACGCTCGTGACGCGGGTCGCCCGATCGACGAGTACATGGCGCGCGAGGCGCGTCGGCACTACGGCGCGACCGGAACACGCATTGCCTCGCACGCCCCCGAGGCGTTCTTGCGCGAAAGCGCGAACGCCGGTTTGCTGCGCATCGTCAGATGATGGCACGCGCCGCGCTGGACGCGGCGCGCGTCGTGTTTGCGCCAAGTTGCGGCCCACGTCGTGGCGCTGCGGCTGACAATGCCACGACGTCACCCGAGTGGATGCCGCTTGAGCCCACGTGGCGCTCGCCGCGCGAGCGCGGCGAGCGCCTGTGGGAGGCGACCGTGAATGTGCTGCAGGCGGCGACGACGCGTACGGAGTTGACGGGACAAGCGCTCGTGGGTGAAGCGCGGCGGCGTGAACTGCTCACGCTCGGTGACGCCCACGCGCTGATTGCGTTGTACGGATGGGTTGAACAGCTCCGCGACACGGCAGTGGCGGAGGTGGTGACCACCCCCGCGGTGTCTGGAGCAGAGACGCAGGTGGCGGCACGTCATTCCGCTCCCGCCGCATCCCCAAGCGCTGCGGAGCGTGAGGTCGCACGCGAGGCGTGGATGGCACTCGAACATGCGGCCGATCGCGCGGTGCTGCGAGACGCGCCGCCGCCATTCGCGCCTTCCCGAGACGAAGCGTCACGATACGCGCCTCCACACAACGCGTCGAACAAGCCGGAATCGCCGCCGCCATCCGCGCCGCTCGCCATGTCATCGGCCGCGAGCCGCGCGGTGGAGCAGGCAGCACCGGTTGGCCGGAAGACGCATCGGCGCGTCGGCCTCATCGCGCTCGCGCTCGCGCTCGTCGTATGCGGTGTCGCCGCGGGCGGTGTGTGGTACGCGCGTCGAGGGCAGGACAGCGCAGACTTCCGCGACGGCGTTGCCGCCTACGAGCGAGGCGCGCGCGAAGTGGCGCGTATGTCCTTCGCTCGCGTCGCGCAACGGCACCCCGACGATGCCCGCCCATTGGTGTACCTTGGGCGGATTGCGCGCGAAGACGGGGATATCGCGCGCGCCAAACGCTTCCTCGAGTCGGCGGTGCGCACCGATCCGTCGAGCGCGCTGGCGAACCGCGAGTTGGCCTCGACCATGTTGGCCGACGGACAGCCGGAATTGGCCCGACGTTTTTACGTCCGGGCCCTCGAACGCGACCCCGACGACAGACTGGCGCAAGGATTTCTTGGCTGTGCGCTGCTCCGGCTTGGGCGCGTCGAAGAAGCGCGCCGTTGGTACGATCGGGCCGGCGTCGGCGATTGGACGGACTGTGTGCCCGCTCCGGCCGCTGCCCCCTCACCGTAACGCGTGCAACATGCCAAACGCTCCTCAGCAGTGACGCTGCACACCCCTGGCCAGGCGCTCGCGTTCCATCGCGACACGCAGCGCACGAGACTCCCGAACGGACTGACGCTGCTGGTCCGGCGCGACCGCTCCGCACCAGTGGTCGCCATCGTCACGCACGTCAAGGTCGGCTATTTCGATGAACGGGACGAGGTCGGCGGTATTGCGCATGTCCTGGAGCACATGTTCTTCAAGGGCACGCCAACGCGCGGCGTAGGCGCCATCGCGAGGGAGACGAAGGCGAATGGAGGATATCTGAATGCGCACACCATTTACGATCACACCACGTACTACGCCGTTTTACCGGCGAGCTCGTTTGTGCAGGGATTGGAGATCCAGTTCGATGCGTATGCGCGGTCAATCATCGATGCGGATGAGTTGGCGCGTGAACTCGAAGTGATCATTCAGGAGGTCAAGCGGAAGCGCGATAGCCCGAGCGCGGTCGCGATCGAAGGATTGTACGCACTCCTGCACGACCGGCATCGCATTCGGCGTTGGCGCATTGGCGAGGAATCGGCGCTCCGGGCGTTTACGCAACGCAACCTGCTGGACTTTTATCGCACGTGGTATCAGCCGTCGAATACAGTACTGACGATCGTTGGCGACGTCGATCCCGACATGGTGACTCGCGAAGTGGCCGCGCGTTTTGGCGCGCTCACCGACAGCGCGGTACCGCGCATGGCGGGTCCAGTCGAAACAGGAGTTCCTGGTTTCCGCGTCCGCGAGTGGGCTGGCGACATCGCGCAACACCATATCGCCTTTGGCTGGCGGGCACCGGCACTGGATCATGTCGACAGCCCCGCGCTCGAGCTCGCAGGCGTTGCACTCGGCACCGGACGGGCGTCTCGCTTATATCGCGCGGTGCGGGATCAACAGCTCGCCTCATCGGTCGCGGCGTGGCACTACACGGCCGGCGATGTTGGCGTCTTCACCGTACATGCCGAAGCGCCGCAGGCGCAGGCGCGCGCGGCGGCGCAGCACACGTGGCAGGAGGTGCAGGCCGCGCGACTCGACGGCTTTCGCGCCAGCGAAGTGTTGCGTGCGCAGCGTATCCTCGAGGCGCGCTGGTTGCGGCGATTGGAGTCGATGGACGGGCAGGCGACGTACCTGGCGGCGTGGGAAGCCGACGGCGGGATCGATCGCGCGTCCACGTACTACGATCGGATCATGTCGCTGACGGCCCGCGATCTGCACCGGGCGGTTGAACAATATTTGGGTGCAGAGGACGTGTCGGTCGTCAGCTACCGACCGATGTCCGCAGCACCGTTGGCGTCGGATGCCGACGGCGTGCGCGAGTGGTTGCGAGCGGTGGAAGGTCGTGGGAGTCGCGCAGTGTTGGCGCCAACGCTCCCCACGCCGATCGACCATCCGGTCGTCGCCGACACGCTCTCGCCTCGCGGCCGCGTCGCTCGCCCGGTCGCCGAACGTTCCGTGGTCGACGGGGTCAGCGTGTATACGCTACACACTGGTGTCACCGTGCTGGTGCTCCCGCGTCCGGGGGCGCCGTTGGTGAGCGTGGGACTGTTTCAACGAGGTGGGTCGCTCGCCGAGGCATCGGGATGTGAAGGGCTCGCGCGATTGACCGCGCAGGTGATGCTCAAAGGCACGAGTTCGCGTAGCGGCGCGCGTATCGCTGAGGCCACCGAAGAGCTGGGTAGCAGTATCAACGTCTCAGCGGGACTGGAAAGCCTGGGGTGGTCCTTATCGGTGCCGACGCGACACGTGGGCGCCGCCATCGAGCTGTTGGCCGACGTGACGCAACATCCGGTCTTTCCACTGGACGGCCTGGAGACCGAGCGCGCGCTCGCGATGGCGGACCTCACGCGACTGCGCGACGACATGTATCGGTGGCCGACGCGCCTGGCGAGTGCGGCTGCGTACGGGGCGCATCCGTATGCACGGACGGTGCAGGGAACGACCGAATCCCTGGCTGGCTTCGATACCGCGCACCTTCACGCGTTTCACCTCGAACACGTCGTGGCCGGCGCGTCGGTGCTTGCCGTGGTGGGCGACGTCGATGCTGACGCGATTGCCGCGACGATTGCACAGACCTTCGCGACGCTGCGCTTCCGTGCTGACGCCGTGCCGCCCATGGCGCTCTGGCCCGAGGCCGCCGTGCATGCCGCAGATCAACGCGAAAAACAGCAGACCGCGCTCGCGATGTTGTTCCCGGGGCCAACGCGCAGCGACCCCGATCGATTCTGCGGCCACGTGCTTGCGGCGATCGCCAGCGGTTTGGGTGGTCGGTTCTTTGAGCAACTGCGCGACAAACAATCACTGGCCTACACCGTGGCCGCCTATGCCGTTGAGCGCCGCGCGGGCGGCGTGTTTGGTGCCTACATCGCGACGTCACCGGAGCGTGAGGGCGAGGCGCGCGACGGGCTGCTTCGCGAATTCGCGAAGCTGCGCGAGGCACCGCCCGCGGCCGGGGAAATTGAGCGCGCCCGACGCTATCTCATTGGCGCACACGCCATCGCCCAGCAATCCGCCAGTGGTGTACTCGGAGACATTGTTGACGCGTGGCTCTTTGGGGGCGGACTGCAGGAGCGCAACGCGTACGTCGATCAGATCGGCGCGGTGACCGCCGCCGATGTGCATCAGTTCGCGAACCGCTATTTCGATCCGCGCCGCGTGGTGCACGCCGTGGTGCGCGGACGCTCGTCGCCTACTTGACCCGCACGTCACGCATCGCGCGCGCCGACGCGGACAGCGTCGGCCATGCCATGCGCACCCGACCGTTGGCAGCACGAATGCCAACACCGCCGTCGTAGTCTCCCGCCTCACCAACGATGGCGGCGGTGATCCACGGTTGTCGCGACCCCCACGCGAGGGCCTGCCGAATCGCCGCCAACTGCGACGCATCACCGTGCGCGTGCGGCAGTCCGCCCACGTGCACCAGCCAGTGTGTCGCGGTGACGGGGCGCGCCAGGGAGTCGGAACCGCTGACCGCCGTTGTGACGCGGGCGTGCCATCGCTCAAACGCACGCAGCCGAGCGTCGACACCGGCGAGCCCGGAGAAACTGGGATACACGACGGCACCAACAACGTTGACCGTTGTCCCAGCCGTGGATGCCCACGCGTAGATCGCGCTGTCTCGGGCATCGAGGCGCGACAGCGCAACGCCCAGTCGTGTGGCCGGCCGCACGCGGTCGCGGACGATGGCGGTTGACCGCAACAGAAATCGCCACCAACTGATGCTCGGCGACGCCGACGGCCACACGGATGGAAGCGGATCGCCGATCGCGGGAAACAACACGTCGGGTCGCAAGCGCAGGAGGACGCGTTCGATGTCGTGCAGTCGATCCGCGTCGTCGGCCGGCAGCGGATTGCGTCCATGATGGAGCGCGATCGCAATCATCGTGCTGTCCGTACGGAGTATTTCGACCACGCGAGCCAGGGAATCCAGCGCATTGACGCGCAGCGCGTCGGCGCCCAGCACCAGCAGGACAATATCCGGCGCGAAGCGCTCGGCGAGGGCGCGGTCGGCTACGACCACACGGGCAGGCGGCGGGCCATCCAGGACCGGGAGCAACCGCATGCCCAGCGCAAAGTCCCCGGCCGGCCGCGCTTGCATCGGGACATTCACCGCGCGCTGATAGCTGCGGACCGCTGCCACACCGCGTGGCAACTCAATCACCATCAACGTCGTCGCGGCCGTCGCCGCCAGCACCAACGTGGCGCGTGCGACCGCCGAGAGTCGCCAACGCGCTGGATACGCGGGAGCGATCATCGGCACGAGGATCGCGAAGGGCGAGACCAGTGCGGCGCGACCAACGGTCATGCCCACTACCACGTCACGCGCTGCCACTGCTGCCTGGAGGCCCAAGGGGGCAACCCCTCGTGTCGCGACGAGGTAGTCGCCGACGGCGACTGCCGTAACCACCATGTCATACAGCAGAATAGGGAGTGCGACCAACGGGGACACCAATCGAGCCAGCACCGCATACAGCACCTGCAGCACGAAGGCGGCGCACACCGCAGGCAGTAACCACGAGACGCCGGATACGGTCCGAGCGCCAGCCTCGGTGCCCGTAGCGATCGCCACGACAACGGCGGGTGCCACCAGCAGGCCGCAGAAGCTGGTGATCTGGGTGAACGCCGCAGGCGCTTCCCGACGTCTCGCGATCCAGCCCGCAAGCACGATGTCCCACGACAGCACAAGAAGCGCGATAAGCAGCGTGAGTGGCGCGAGCTGAGCGAACGTCAGCGTCAACAACGCGTCACCACGCGTTGCGATCGTTTAGGGCGATACGGTTCACGGGACGCTCCGGTCGTGCTCAGGTCGTGCTCAGTTGACCGATGCGCACGATGCGCTCGGCCGCGATGGCGATGGGTGACAGACGACGGGCAAACACATCGAGCGCGCGGGCGAGGTCGGCCGGTTCGGGCGCAAGCACGTCAAGCAGGAGCGTCCCTGCATGGGCGTGCGCATGCACCGTCGCGTGCCCGCCGTCCACCAGCAGGAGCGCGTCCACGCCGCGCACGCCATGGACATGCAGAATGGGTGGCTGCGCGGCATGCAGCCCCGCCGCCACGGCCGCGGCGATCAGCAGCCCACCAAGCAGCTTGCGATCGCGCAGCTGCTCCGGATCGACGCCGGTTAACTCGGCGACAAGGTGTACGACTACCACGGATTCCGACGGCCCCATGTACGCAGGATAACAGGACGCCGACGTTCCGGCATACATGTGCTGTCGGCCTGCGTCACGAATCTCGTGTTCGAGGGGCACTGCCCTGGCAAAAGCGCCCGTTCACGTGCCAGCCGTGGCACTGACATGGCGCAGTGGCGTAATATCCAGCATGGAACGAATGCGCATCTTTACCCTCCCGAATTTTGTCTCGAGCTCGCGAGTGTTGCTCGCCGCCGGGTTTGTCGCGTCCGACGCGACCTCGAGTCGGTTAGCGCTGCTCTGTGTGGCCTCGTTGACAGACTTTCTTGACGGATGGATTGCGCGTCGCACGAAGGTCACATCGCGTTTCGGCGCCTTGCTCGACCCCGTGACCGATCGATTTTTCGCGCTCGCCGTGGTGGTGAGCTACGTGATGGGTGGCCAGCTCACCGCGTGGCAAGCAGTCGCGATCATGTTTCGCGATGTGATGTCGATTGTCGGGTGGTTCGTGGCGCGGAATGTGAGTTGGCTGCGGCCCATTCCGTTTGCCGCCCGCTTGCTTGGCAAACTCGCGACGGGCGCACAGCTCCTCACGTTCTTCCTGGTGCTCCTCGCTCCCAGCGTGGTCGATGCGTTCGTGTGGCTGGTCGCGTTGCTTGGCGTTGCCGCGACGGTGGACTACACGCTCATGCTCTGGCGCGAGCGAACACGAGAGACGGTGCCCTGACGAGCTGGCATAAAAAACGAACGCCTCGGTAATAAGAGGCGTTCGTCTTCGGCTATACCTGCACATCATGAGCTGCGTCGTGCGAGGGCCGAGCGTTCAGACCCCTACCACTTCCTGCGCTTTGGCTTTCGGCGGTTGCGCGAAGCGCTCACCAAGGGTGCGCAACTCCGTCACTTCAGTCGGCTTCAATTCAGGATAACGACCAGCGAGATACGAGATCGTGTTGTCGAACCACTCTTTCTGGTCATCGGGGTGACATCCGATGACACCGCACTGCATGATCTGCTGAAACATCTCGTCACGGGCTTCCTGATACGGAGAGTTCACGGTGACGTCACGGCGGGGACGAAGCTTGGGCTTAGCCATTTCCTCTGGGTAATGCGTGGGTATTCGGTCTGCCTGCGGCTTTGGCCGGTAAATCCGACCGAAACCGTAATCTAACCTCGCGAGCAACGTTCGTCCTAGTGCTGAACACATGCAAGAAGCCACGGGGCCGATCGCGTTGCTGTGTCTCTAACGCAACGATCCCGCCAAACGTTGCCGACTCAACCATGCGAGCAGCAGTTCAGCGAGCGCGCTGGGCGCCTCTTCGGGTACGAGCGAGCTGGCATCGGGCATGCGCTCAAAGGTCACCGGGGCCTGCGCGAGCACGGCGGCCCACGACAGCGATGGACGCGGCGACCCCGCAGCGCCTTCGACGATGAGCACCGGGGAGGTGATGGTGGCGATCGCGGCACGGTCTTCTGTCTGCAACTCGATGGCCGCTGCGCGCTGGAGCAGCTGACTCGCCCCCTCCGGACCGACGTACGGCGCCAGGTATCGGGCGATCAAACGCTCCGGCAAACAGGTGGGATCTCTCACGGCGCCCTGCAGTAGGGGCTCGAGCAGCGCTTTGGCGCCAAACAGCGTGTGCGCGCTCAGCACCACTTTGGCTGACGCCCGCTGGAGCGCGCGGATCGGCGCACCGGGAAGATCGTCGGGATCGCTGGGCGATAGCAAGATCGTGGACGCGACCCGCGTGCGTGGGCTGGTTGCGAGGAGCATGGCGACGATTGCCCCCATGTCCTGCCCGACCACGGTGACGTCGGTCAGCCGGAGCGCCGTCACGGCGCGGGAGAGATACTCGGCCTGCGCTGCCGGGGTGTAGGCCGCCTCCTGCGGCTGGTCCGACTCCCCGTAGCCCAAAAGGTCGAATGCGATGGCGGTGTACCCGGCCTGCGCGAGGACGGGGGCGAGGTGGCGCCAGAGAAAGCTACAGGTCCCAAACCCGTGCAGAAGCACCACGGGAGGGCCGCCTCGGCCCAGTCGTTCGGCGTGGAGTGAGCCGGGGCCCACGGGAATGCGCAGATGCTCAACGTACATGGCAGACAATCTGGCGCCGTGTGCGCCGAATCGGACGTAGCCAGCACGCATGCAGTTTCGTACCTTGTGACACGGTGGCCTTCCGATCATGGGAGGTCCCGTCGATCGCGCCGACGTTGCTGAACCCGGTGCGGAAAGCCAGCGCGACCTAATTCTCGGGGGATCGATGGCCGATCAGGACGAGCAAACTTACGACGCGTCGCGCGCGGAAAACCTGCGGGCGATGTTGCGAGCGCTGGCCGCGCACATTGTGGCCCGTGACAACGAAGGGCAGTTACTTGCCAGCGCTGGCGAGTTGATGCAAATGATCGGGAACGTGCGATCAGAGCTGTTTCACTACGAAGTGCGCTGCACCTACGACACGCCGGAGATCGCCGAGCATCGGCGACTCGTGAACGAGGCCCAGCAGCATGACGAAAAACCCTGGACACCTACCGGATGGTCGCCCGACGACCCCGAGGAGAGCGAGTGGTAAAGGCGACACCGACAAAATCACGTAGCCCGTTTTATGGCGTGCTGGCCATTCTCGCGGTGGCAGGCGGCGCGGGCATTTGGTATGCGATCCAGAGTCGGCCGAAACCGATTGTGCTCGATGAATCACTGGTCGCGAATCTCCCGAAGGCCGAAGGGTATCTGCGAGGGAATCCGGACGCACCGGTCACGATCATGGAATTCGCCGACTTCGAGTGCGGCGGATGTGCGCAGTTTGCGACGCTCGAAGAGCCGGAGATCCGCACTCGACTGGTCGAAACAGGTTTGGCGAATTTCCGCTTCTTCGACTTCCCGCTCGCGATGCACGCCAACGCGCTGTCGGCGCATCTCGCCGCGTCGTGCGCCGCCGACCAAGGCAAGTTCTGGGAGATGCACGACGCGTTGTTTGCCAATCAGGATAAGTGGAACGGGCAGGCCACGAGCAATCCCCGAAAGGTGATCGATCCCTTGGCTGAGTCGGTGGGAGTTGACGTGCAGAAGTACGCGGCGTGTATGAGCTCCCAAGCCAATCTGGGACGCATTCAGGCGAGCATGAAGGCGGGGACTGAACGCGGCGTGTCATCGACACCGACGATTGTTATCGGCAACCAAGTCATGCCCGGCGGATTGCGCTTCGACGGGATCAAGAAGATGGTCGACTCGATCATTGCGGCCAACCCGAAGGCTGCCACTCCCGCCGAGCCGACGCCGGCCGCGAAGCCGTAGGGCCTCGCCTCGCGTGGTGAACGCGGTTACGCGCGACGGCGCTTGGTTGCGTCGTTCAGGCGTAGCGCAGGTAAAGGCACCGCCTCGGCGGTGCCTTCGTCTTTCCGTTCCTCGGTGGCCGACAGCGAGTCGCCAAGCGCGACGAGGGTGCGGGTTGCGATCACCGTAGCCAGCGGATCCGTCACACCCAATTCGCGCACGTAAATGTCGATCGCCCGTTCGTAGCTGGCGTCCGGGGCCAGGATCTCGATGAAGTGCAGCGCGTTGTCGACATGGGTGCGAACAATCGCCTCTTCCGCGCGGGCCTGCGCAAGGCGCAGCCGCTGCTCGGCCTCCGCTGAGAGTTTGCGGGGGAAGAGGGTTTCGGGAAAGATCTTGCCGAAGAGAGACATACCATCAATATAGACGACCGGCGGGGGTGGGGAGTTTCGGAGGTGAGGGACGGCTTGAGAAACTTGCAGGCGTGAGCCGCGAGGTTTGAGGCACTGCAGGCTTGAGGCACATTCAGGCGTGAGCTATGAGCTCTGGGCTCTCAGGTGAGAGCTCCTGCTTGAGCTCTGAGGCGTGAGGCTTGTGGCGTGCGTCGTTGATATTCCCTCGTGCCTCACCCCTCAAGCAGGAGCTCTCACCTGAGAGCCCAGACCTCATAGCTCACGCCTGAATGTGCCTCAAGCCTGTCGTTCCTCGCGCCTCACCGCTCAACCCCGCAGTCGACCTCAAACCTCTGTCCCGACTCATCCCGCGGCTTAGCGCCTCAGCGGGTTGTCGCAGCCGACCAGCGTCCCAATTCGCGCGCTCGGTGCCGTCGCGGTGCTGCCGCCGACCGCCACCGTCATCGGTTCCAAACCGCTTGGATCGACGGTAGCCACCGGCATCGGGTAGCTGCGACGCGTGCTTGCGCTGCGCTCGGTATCAGCTGCTTCTGTCAATCGTTGCAGCACGCGCGGCACTGGTGCGCGACCCGGGAGGTCGCCAACAGCGCCCAAGCCACGGGCGGCGGCAAACTGGGCCAGCGGCGATGCTTCGCTCGGCGCGCTCAAGCCGAGTGATAGCGGGCGCATTTGCACCGGCACCGGCGGCGTCGGCGACACCGATTGCGCGCCGCTGGCGGGTGCGACGAGCAAGGCCGCAAGTCCAAGAGAAAAACACGAGTAGCGAAGGCGTGGCATGCGGGCTCCTGAGTTGAATACTCAAATCATAGACGACACTGCGTGCCTCGGGAATACCGCTCGGGTGGGAACAGCTCGGCATTTGCGCGTCATCACACCACGTGATATGGTTTCGCCAGCTCGGTGATCCCCTTTCCGCGCGCGAGAATAGCATATGCGACAGCTGTTGTGGCGCGCGGTGCCCGCCATGGCCATCACCCTTGCGGCCTCAGGGTTTCCGGTCCGAACGAGCGCGCAAACCCGTGACAGCGCCGGTGTCCGCACCGTGGAGAACGCGCGGCCAATATGGACGGATGGCGAGCGATTGCAGCTCGCACCGACGCCACGACTCACGATCGGGAGCACTGGCGATTCGGCGTACCGGTTTTCCCGCATTCGCGGCGTGATGCTTCTTTCTGGCGGTCGTATTGCGGTAGCCGACGGGGGCTCGTTACAACTACGGTTTTTCGACTCGGCCGGCCGATTCCTCGTGGCACGCGGCGGCAAGGGAACCGCGCCTGGGCAACCGCAATCAATGGGCTTGGTTCGCCGTTTGCGCGGAGACACGATCGCAATCGGCTCGGGTCTTTCAACGCTTTCGTGACACTCGCCGGATGGGCAGTTCGTCAAGACCACCACGTTTCCCACGTCATTCGCGAGCGGTGCGGCCGGTCGTCTGATGCTTGTTGTACTTCTCCCCACTGGCGCCCGCGTTCCCGCACCGTTTCCGAGCATGACGCCGCGCGCTGTGGGCACGCAGTGGACGGACTCGCTTGCATTGTAGCTGTACGATGCACGCGACACACTCGTTCGCGAACTTGGTGCATTCCCCTCCGTCGAAATGCAGCTCCGACGCCCGTGGAAGCCGATCCCCGTATCGGCGGCTGACTGGGAGCAGTGGGTCGTTGAGTGGTCAAACCTTTGGGTCGAGGAAACCGGCGCCGCGCGCGAGCCAGCTGTGCAGAGGGTGCGAGAGGAGCCGTACGCCGACGTGCTTCCCGCCTTCTCCGAGTTCCTTGTCGACCGCTCTGGTCGCCTCTGGGTGCGTGAGGCGCATTGGCACGACGCGATCGGTGCCGGCTCACTGTCGGATCTCCCCGCAGTGCCAAGCACATGGTCGGTGTTCGACCGGAACGGCCGCTGGCTTGGTGACGTGAGCATGCCGTCGCATTTTCAGCCGTACGATATTGGTGCCGACTACGTGGCGGGAAAGGCTTATCGCGATGGTTTCAGTCAGGTGGTCATCTACTCGCTCGGCGCGCGAGGTCATTAAGGCGACCGTGCCGACCGCGAGCGGTCAGGCTACGATTCCGGCCTTTTGTACCCATCACGTCAACTGCAACCGTGAGCGGTGAGGTTTGGGACGCGGCAGGCGTGAGGCACATACAGGCGTGAGCTGTGAGCTCTGGGCTCTCAGGTGAGAGCGCCTGCCTGAGGGGTGGGGTGTGAGGGAGGCGTGAGGGAGGCGTGAAGGAGGGGCGTGTTCGACGGCCCCCTCGTGCCTCGCGCCTCAAGCAGGCGCTCTCACCTGAGAGCCCAGAGCTCACAGCTCACGCCTGTAAGTGCCTCAACCCTGTCGTTCCTCAACCCTCACAGCCTCAACCCCGCAGTTCAACCTCTAACCTCAAGGGAGTGTCTACGATTCTTGCGATTCGTACTGCTCTTTCAGCCCCGCGACCACGCTCGGATCGGCGAGCGTGGTCGTATCTCCCATCGCGCGTCCTTCCGCGATGTCGCGCAACAACCGTCGCATGATTTTCCCGGACCGTGTTTTCGGGAGATCGGCGCTAAAGAGAATGTCGTCCGGCCGCGCCAGCGCGCCGATCTTGAGCGCGACGTGTTCGCGCAGTTCGTCGCGCAATTCGCTGCTGGCGTGAAAACCCGCGCGCAGCGTGACGAACGCGGCAATCGCCTGGCCTTTCAATTCGTGCGCTTTGCCAACCACGGCTGCTTCGGCAACTGACGGATGGTCGACCAGCGCGCTCTCGACCTCCATGGTACCAATGCGATGCCCCGCGACATTCAGCACGTCATCGACTCGGCCAAGGATCCAGTAGTTGCCGGCTTCATCGCGCTTCACACCATCGCCGGGGAAGTACAGATCGGGACGACCGGGCCATTTGGAAAAATAGGTGTCGATGTAGCGCTGATCGTCGCCCCAGATCGTGCGCAGCATCGACGGCCACGGGTACGT
>Ga0105049_10000386_pt1 | contig 47602 bp, 55 predicted proteins | sample MAT06_FD_78087 | JGI IMG/M metagenome (GOLD analysis project Ga0105049, IMG submission 78087) | Freshwater microbial communities from Lake Fryxell liftoff mats and glacier meltwater in Antarctica - MAT-06 | ecosystem: Environmental > Aquatic > Freshwater > Ice > Liftoff microbial mat | place...
ATTTTATAGTATCAAATTATCAAGATCAAACCACCCCCATTCAGTCATTTCATCCGGCTCCATCACCTTAGGTTCACCTTGGTAATTTTTTGCAAGTAAGCCAACTGTTACAAAGTGAGCGTGCTCATTTTTACAGTTGTGCACTGAGATAACCTCTGGATCGCTTATGTCCAGATTAGTCTCCTCTTTAACTTCTCTAATTGCTCCCTCTTCAAAACTTTCTCCTCAGTCAAGCTTACCTCCTGGAAGTGACCACTCACCTGCACTTCTAAATGCTGAATCCGCTTTATCTGGATCAGGATTGCGTTTACCAAGAAGAATTTTGCCATCATTGTTTATTGTAATGACTCCAAATCCTGCTCCGATTCTCTTTTTTTCTTCAGCCATAGATTATTTTATTGATGATCCACTCTTAATCACATGCTCAACAAGCGTATGCGTATACCCCATTTCGTTGTCGTACCACGCCAAAACCTTTACGAGATTTCCATCAACAACGCGCGTCATTGCAAGATCAACAATAGAAGCATGAGAGCTACCAATAATATCCGAAGACACGAGTGGTTCGTTTGTAACTGCAAAGTTCTTTTCCCATTGTTTTTCTTTTGAAGCTTTTGTAAGGATTTCGTTAATTTCTTCCACAGTGGTATTTCTCTTTGAAATAAATGTGATATCAGCAATAGAACCTACTGGCACTGGCACGCGGATAGAAATGCCGTCGAATTTGCCAATGAGTTCAGGTAACGCCTGAGTGACCGCAATCGCAGCACCAGTTGAAGACGGTACGATGTTCTGAGCGGCGGCACGGCCCTCTCGGAGATCTTTTTTACTTGGACCATCGACGAGTGCTTGGCTCGCAGTGTAACCGTGAACGGTGTTAAGCATGGCTTTTTCAATTCCAACTGTTTCATTCAAAATCGCAATCACCGGACTTCCAGCGTTTGTCGTACATGAAGCATTTGAGCTGATTTGAACATCGGTCAAAAGATCTTCATTAATACCCATAAGCACTGTTGCACCCTTAATATCTGCAGGAGGAGCATCTTTTACCGGAGCAGTAACAACCACTCGTTTTGCGCCAGCCGTTAAATGAGCCCGGGCTTTATCATATGTGGTAAAAAGTCCGGTTGATTCAACAACGACATCAACATCCATCGCACCCCACGGAAGTTTTGTTGGGTCTTTTTCGCTAACGTATGCAATTTTGCTACCATTGATCGTAATAGATTTTTTGTCTTCTGCAATTTCAATCGGAAATTTTGTTTTGCCGTAGACCGTGTCGTAAGTAAAAAGATAGACAATGCTTTCAATACTGCCGAGGTCATTGACGGCAACAACTTCAACTTCTTTTCGCTCTACCGCGAGCTTTACAAATGCTCGACCAATTCGTCCGGCGCCGTTTATTGCAACTCTAATCTTTTTCATAGGAAAATCGTTAGGAATAATGGCTTATTATAGCAAAAGAAATTACAACAAACGATTCGCTTTTGTATTTGACCAGTCTACTTTATTATGTGCTTGACATATTTATTAGTATATGTTATCTTGGTAAGAGAAATCGGCACTGTGCCGATGTTTACTTCTAGGTCTTTGAGTCAAGGAACACACACAATGAGTATCATTCGCATCGTGTCGACGGTCTTTCTGACATGTCTCCTGGTGCTCGTGGCGCCAAACTCTGCCTTCGGGCAGCAACGGCAACTGGGCCATGGCACCGGACAGTCATTCGACTCCGAGGGGAGACTTCGTCAGACTTCGTGGGTCAACGGCTCAAATGCCGTGGCTACGGACATGACGGTCAGCATTGACACAACCTACGACCCATTCGGACAAAGGTTCTACATCACGGCAAACGTCTCGATCAACGGCGACTGGCGGGACCCCAACACAGTCACTCCAGATATGAGGTATCAGATCGACCACGGAATGCAGCAGCACGCGACCTACAACTTCATCCAGTTTGACTGGGACGGCGTTGACTTCGCGTTCTCGAGCCCCGTCAGCTTGGAGCTCGACGCGAGCTTCAGCCTGGATCGCTACTTTGATGACGACGACTGCACATGGAACCTCTGGGGATACGGCAATGCCAGCTCGAGCGGACGTGGTCTCGTTGCAGTGAGTAATACTGCCCACCTTTGGACCATCGAAGATAACTTGGGCTCAGTTGTTCGCACCGGTTGGAACTATCTCAACACTACGAGGTATCAGGTCGTTGCGGGCATCAGTCCGATCCCCAACCCCGGCGCGGCAACGATCCTCGGTCTCACCGGCTTCGTCGCGATGCTTCGACGTCGGTGATCTGAATGTGTTTCAAAAACCTGTGTTCCTTTTTGTGTAACGGCCCCTCGCGAAAGCGTTGGGGCCGTTTTTTCTTACCTATTTTTTAACACACCCCTACTCCTCTTACACTTTTGCCATTTCAGGCTCTGCTTTTTTTGTAGCAGTGTGCGCTCGACCGTCAACCTCATAACTCGTATTTTGTGCTTCAAAGAAATTAACAAGCTCAAAAACGTCGGTAGCAGTACTCATCCATTTTGCCGGATTAGAAACATTATAATGTTTCGGCATACCGAGTTCTTCGAGTCGCCTGTCCGCAACATACTGAACGTACTGATTCACGTAATCCGCATTGAGACCGAGGATTCCGTTTGGAAAAAGGCCTTTATTGTATTCTGTTTCAAGGTTTACTCCTTCAATAACAATATCTCTGATTTCATTTGCAAATTCTTCGGTAAGTAGTTCAATATTCTCCTCGAGGATATTGTGAATGAGGTTAATTCCAAATTGAAGATGGAGGCTTTCGTCACGCAGGACCCAATTAATCATTGAACCAAAATTGCGGAGCTTATTTCGCTGTCGAAAAGAAAGTGCCACCATGAAGCCACTGTAAAACCAAATACCTTCCATAACTATGTTTGTTGCGACTAAATTTCGAATAAAATCTTTTTTACCATCGACAGTAGTAATGTCGAGGGTTTCTTCGGTCATTCTCGTAAGATATTTATTGATGAAATCTTCTTTTGCTTTCATTTCTGGAGTTTCGAGGTGTAGGTTGAAAATCTTTTCTCGATCAAAGGGAAACGTTTCAAGAACGTACTCAAACGCAACGCAGTGATTAGCCTCCTCCCACATTTGTTTTGCTAGATACAAATGACACTCCGGGGATTTGAGATACGGATACACACCAAGTGCAATAGAACGATTGACGATAAGCTCAGCTGGGTTGAAAAAAGCCATGAGAAACTTCACCGCGTGACGTTCGTCATCGGTCATTTTTGTAAAATCATCGAGATCTTCTTTGAGAGCAATCTCGTGCGGAAACCAAGTATTTCTAACTGCCTGATTATAAAGATCATACGCCCACTTATATCTAAGTGGATGCAAACTCATATCTTCTGGTGAAGCTTTTCCTAGGAGCATAATTTTTTATTTAAGATTAATGTGCGCGTACCATAGAAACCGAACAAACGACTTGCAAACTCTTCTTACTTAAAAAGAGTGTTTCGACTAAAAACACTACTGGCAACTATCGCAGATGAGTTCATCTTGCGGGTCACTTGGCGCATGAATTTTTATTTTACCACCACCAACTTCAGCAACGGGAACAGTCACGTGTGGCTGTTCAGCTATTATCTGTTTTGCGCTCTCCTGAGCTATTGGCTTTGACTGGACGTGAACAAAAGCCTCTTCAACTTCGAGGGGGTTCAGTGGTGAAATGGACGGCAGAGTTGTTTGAAGAGGCATACTAAACGAACGGGGCTCGACTGAGTCTATTTTCATGGGCTGGGAAGAAAGCACTGCACCAAAACCAATCTTGCCGATTTTCTTTGCTTTATTGACAGACACTGTGCTTTGTTCGGCAGTATGACGAGGCTTCATGTGAAGGTAATACGTGGTCTTGACCCCTTTCTCCCACGCAGTCTGGTAAATCTTCATGGTTTCATCGATATCGCGAGTTTCAAGATACATATTTCGAGACAATGCTTGGTCAACCCACTTTTGTGCTCGCGCTGCAACTTCGATAAAGGCATACGGACTCGTGGTGAATGATGTTTTATAAATATCTTTCACGTGCTGAGGAATGCCGTCGATATTTGAAAGATCACCCTGACTCTCAATGATTTCACCCTTAACTTTTTCCCAAATACCCATGTTTTTGAGATCCTTCACAAGGTTGTGGTTGAGATCAAGGTATTTTCCAGAAATCTTGTTTCGGGAAAAAACTTGTGAAAAACGGGGGTCAAAACCCGGGGTTGTTGCTGCAAGAAGGCCGATGTTTGCATTCGGAGCAACTGCCATGAGCGTCGCATTACGCATTCCCTTTCGAACCTTTTCCCTCAACAAATCCCAATTAAGTCCCTTATGCTGACTACCTTTCGAAACTGTAATGGTGATACCGCGATCCTCTTCAAGTCTTTTAATAGTATCTATTGGTACCAAACCATTTGACCAACCAGACCCCGGAAAGTTTTTGTATACACCGCGTTCACGGGCAAGGTTTGCACTCTCGTCTATTGCCATGTAACTAATGAATTCAAAAACCCTATCAGCAAAATTCCACGCGTGTTCGCTGTCATATGGCATACCAAGCTGTTCAAGTGTATCTGAAAAGCCCATCACACCGAGCCCGACTGCACGGTTTTCTTGATCTGAACGAGAAGCTTCAGTTATCGCTAGTTTATTTATATCTATGAGGTTGTCGAGCTGACGAATTGCGAGCCGAACACTTTCTTCGAGTCGCGGCCAGTTGATTTCGCGGTTTGTAATATGAGCAGCGAGGTTTAAGGATGCAAGATTACAAACTGCAATATGATCCTTGTCCTGCGGTAAACAAATTTCTGTACACAGATTCGACATATGAATCGTGCCGGTATTGTTATTAAGAGCACGAACGTTAATCGGATCCTTCCACGTGAGCCACGGGTGAGATGTTGTCTGCAAAGACACGAGCATCTGACGGAATTGCTCTCGAGCTGGAACCTTTTTAAACATCTTGAGTTCACCCGCGAGACCCTTCTCTACGTATTCCTGATAACGTGTACTGAACGCTTTTCCGTAAAGCTCATTCAAGTCCGGAGTTTCTTTTGGATCAAACATGTACCAATCCTTACCATCTCGAACTCGCATCATAAATTCATCGGAAAGATAAGCAGCAGTGTTTGCGGTACGCATTCTAAGATAATCATCGCCAGCGTTGTGCTTCCAATTAAGAAACTCGGGAAAATCAATGTGCCAATTTTCCATATAGAAACAGAGCGCGCCTTTTTTCTTGCCTCCACGTTGAACAGCACGGATAGCAGTGTCAATAATTTTGGCAAAAGGGGTTGGACCGCTTGAAGTCGTGTTACTTGAAGCAAGGGATGAGCCTGATGCACGAAGTTTCGTGATCGAAGCACCGATACCGCCTGAGTCCTTAGAAAGAAGAAGGACGTCAGCGACAGATTTTGCAATATGACCCATGTCATCGTGAATTTCTAGAAGGAAACAATTAGAAAGGGCCGGGCGACTTGTACCCGCCCCGAGGTTTGTTGAACCACCGGGAATATACTCGAAACGAGACATTTTGTCATAAAACTTTTTGGCATAATCTGTCGGACTTGCTTCGTTGTACGAAAGCCCCATAGCGAGGCGCATGAAGAAATACTGAGGAGTTTCAAACGGGTTCTGACTCTTATCCTTGAGCATATACCGATTCATGAGACCAGAAAGGCCAGCGTACTGAAAAAGCTCATCTCGACGAGTATCCAAAAAACCTGCCAATTTCTTTAGGTCAAATTTCTCGAGCATTCTTTTGTCGAGCAGGCCTTCTTCTACACCCTTTTTTATATGCGCGGGGAAATGGTCTCTGTGTTTTTTACGAAGGATCTCTGGATCGTCTTCATAATCATCTAAAACGCGACGATAGAGGGTTTTAAGGAGTAATCGAGTAGCAACTTTGTCAAAAGCCGTGTCTTCTTTGATGTTTTGTACCGCAGCATTAATAGTTGCCTCATCCATTTCTTGGGTTGTGATGCCGTCGTACAGAGTGAGCTCGGTTTCAATAGCAATCTGGGTCACCATACTCACCGGATCAGCAAGGCCGACACATGCGCGCTCAATCGAACGGTTAATTTTATCAGCATTAAAGGGCTCTTTCTTGCCGTCTCGCTTTGTTATTGAAATTCCCATATGGTTTTTTAAATTCTTAATCAAGAAATACTAAATCTAAAAAGTCTTAACAATTGTACCCCACAAAAAAAATTATTGGACGAAAAAACAAGAAAAAAAATGGTCAGAAAACAAGAAAAAACGACTGTAAAGTGAACGATGTCCGCGAACGGCGCCAGACGCCCATAATCAAACAAAATTGTGGTGGCAAACTTTTATTTTTTTTGTGTTTGTTGAAAATTAGATATGTAAAGATGATTAAAAAATTGAGTTATTCACAGTCTAGTGAGTCACCTGAGAATAAAAATACGGTACTTAGCGATAGCTCCGCCTCCACTTTCGCTAAAACAAAAAAGATAATATCCCCCGCATAGCAAAAAACGGCGGGTCTCAAAACTCCACAACATCCCCTACCTTGACTTTGAATTTTTCAGAAAACCCAGCGGGGACTTCGAGAACATACTTAGCGAGAGCGCTTGGAACAAAACTTTTTGGATACGTCTCCGGAGAAACACTTTTTTCCATATGAACAACCTTTTTATCCTTATCGATCCAGATAATATCTATAGAAAAGAGCATATCCTTCATCCAGAAACCGTAAAAATCAGGTTTCTCAAAAAGAAAAAGCATTCCATAGCCCTCCATTAGACCAGAGCGACCAGAAAGGCCCTTAGCTTGCTCATCTGGTGTAGCAACAACATCCACCTCAACGACCTGACCGGCGAGTCTGACGATATTTTTTAAAATATGGGTACTAACCTCAGACGTGGCTTCATCTACCAACAAAGAAGACTGGTTTGTTTTGATATCAAAAACATAGAAAATAACAAAAAATAGACCTAACCCCAAAAAAGCAAATAACGCGGTTAAAAGATTCCTTATTAATACTTTTTTATTACTCATATACATCTAATTTTAAACTGATTAGTTAAAATCACCTACCCAAATCAAAACCCCGCCATTACTGACGGGGTTTTGATTGAGAAACCTGAAATTACATTTCTCGACGTGGAGGACGCTCTGTCATAGGACGAGCTTCGCTGACGGTAAGATTTCGACCTTCGAATTCTTTTCCGTTCCAAAGATCAATCGCTGCTTGTGCCTCGGCATCGCTAGACATTTCTACGAAACCAAAACCTTTTGAGCGACCAGTCATTCGGTCAACGATAACGCTTGCTGATGTAACAGTTCCAGCTTGTGAGAACGCATCCTTCAAGCTCGTATCTGTTGAACTGTAAGGAATACCTCCTACGTATAACTTCTTTGCCATTTACTTTACCTCTAGTCTTTATTTTAAAACGTAAGCGACTAGAACTTCCCCTTATCCTTTTCCGTTGAAAACAGAAAACTTATACGAGACACTTACTGACCGGAATAATACTATCTCGGTTACTTTTGTCAATTTTATCGTACCTGGTACCAAAATAAAAAAATGCTTGGTCTTTTTTATATACCATAAAGCTCGTGCAGCTTTGTTCTTGTTTGTCGTCCGACAAAACCTTCTGCGGGAAAGATTCCATGCTTTTGTTGGAATGCCTTTACTGATTTTTCTGTACATGGACCAAAGTAACCAGTAAGAGCACAATCGTTTTTATCCTCGCCTGATGGTGGGTACAGACCCTCCGACACAAGTACTGCTTGTAAACTCGCGACATCCAAACTTTTCTTACTACTTCTTTTAAGATCAACCTGCCATGTGTGTGGTAAAAAGTGTGTATCATGCTCCCGAGCCCCCGTTGTTTCCTTTCCAAAAAAATCCATAATACCGAGGTATGTCTGAAGAGCTAAATCGGTCAAAGCCACACTCCGTATCTCTGGGTCACTAAAGAGTGGTTCGTATATATACCCATACTCAATAAGCATCGCCGCTGCATCAAGAGTATTGTATGAACCAACTGCAATAAGTTCCTGATCTTCAACAATTCCCAAATCTTCCTTAGGTAAATTACTCTGAGGATAAAAATTTGAAAGTCTTTTATATATACTTTCTGCCACAGACTTTGAACCTTTGGCATTTGAGTATTGATCTTCTGGTACGTAAATCGCAAAACCTGAATATTTTGGTTTTTGCTTTCTTCTACCTGGGTAATCATTAAAATGCACATGAATAATTATGTCCATTTCATTCTCATTTGCCCACATATTTATACCGTAGAGCCTCAAAGCTACTTCGTTCGGAGCATTATTATGAACAACATTAACGACGGGTTAAATTTTTCCTGTGTTTACGAAGTGCTGCATAATTCCCTTTTGAGTTTGTATGAAAGCAAAAATTTTATCTCTATTTTCCTCAAAATAAGTCGAAAACTCTGGTGTATACCCCACCTTTGTTTGTGAAAGATGAACTTCGAAAGAGGCTTCTTGTTTCAAAAGTGCTACCAGTTTCTCTCCGAGCTCAAGGTTGAGCTCGACTTCCCGCAAACCATCATGCTCGGTCCCAGAAAATTGAGCATCATGTCCAGGAACGACAAGGATTTTTACTTTTTCGGGCTCGCGGCGCCCTCTTTTAATTTTATTTGCTTCTGCGTAGGCCAATTTAAGTGATTCGGGGGTAACAGAGTCAGAAAAAAATACTGACGCTGAATTATTTCCATCCTGAACGGCCTGCAAGCCCAGCGTAAAACCAACGTGAACCCAAAACATACCAACAACAGACAAACACATGAGAAACAAAAGGGTGAGTCCAAGTCGTATCATGCTAAAAGTTTAACATGACAAATTTCTCTGTGGTAAACTTTGACGATGGAAGAAAGTTTTGCTCCAAAACGAAGCCTGATTCGTAGAATGTTCCCCAAACGAGTAATCATTACAATGATTACCACAATTGCACTTGCCACAGCTTCATACTTCTGGTTTATACACACTTCATTACCTGTTCCCCAAGAGTTTAACTTTCAAGTAGAAAAAACTGACACAGTCCACACGATCGCTCGAAATCTGTTGAGTGAAAAAATCATTAAACATCGTGCTTTTTTCTATTTCAACTATTACGTCTTTGGCCGACAAGTTCCTATCGAGCCAGCAGGCTACAAACTCTCTAACACAATGAGTTCGCGAAGTATCGTATATACACTCGAGTCAAAACCCGCGACAAAATATATTCGCCTACCTTCACGCCTTAGCAAAGAAGAAATCGGTGCAATCCTAGCAGATGAACTCAATTGGACCACCCTAGATCGGCAGTTTTTTAGCAATACATATGCTGGAATGCAGTGGCAGCAATACCACGAATATATTCAGGAATTTTTTCAAAAAAAATATTCATGGGACGAAGGAAAAACTCACACATTTCTTACTCTTTCAGCACTCTACTACAACAATGACTATGATTTTTTAAACAACTTATATCTACCAGACGCATACGAAATCCCTGTCGGAGCATCGCGCGCACAGGTTGCAGGTATACTTATTGAAAAATTTATTGAGGAAAATCCCGACAATCGCATTGCATTAGTTCGTTTTATAAACCAAGCATCGGCAGACAGTGTTGCAAAACTTATTGAGCAACAAATGGTACTTATGCCAGACATTGTGGCAATTCCACCACAAGATGTAACACTGAAAAAAGTTGGCGACCAGACACACCTATTATTCACCACTTCGTACTGGAACAAAGGCCGTGGCCCACTTGAACTTATTGCCGACCCAAAAACAAAAGATCTCGCTGGTGACCACGACAGAAAAATCCTCCAGCGAATCTACAGTCTTGATGGCAATTACACCGAACGTGTATCTGGAGAATTTCTCTGGCACGCGACACATAGACATTACCATTTCCAAGATTTTGCCGTATACTCTCTCGAACCTCTTATGGCGGGTGCATCTATTACCAAAGACAAACAAAGCCAGAAGTCTACATTCTGCGTCCGTGACTCCGAGCCAATCGATCTAGCACACCCGGGCGCAACAAAAAGTACTTCGTACACGATTTGTGGCAGAGAGCGCCAAGGAATTTCACCCGGCTGGGCAGATAGTTACTATTACACGTACATTGATCAAAAATTTAACGTGACGGGTTTACCAAGTGGTGAGTATCGACTCAAAATTATAATTAACCCCCTCGACCGCTTCGACGAGATTACAACAGAAAACAATATTGGCGAGGTTGTACTTAATCTTAATATGGAAACAAATGAGGTTGAGGTTGTTTCAGAGAAAAATTATGGACTATAAAGAAAAATATATTAAAAAAATTGGTATTACATTAGTTTTAGTTGCCGGCATTGTCTTTTTTTTATTTATCTATGTTAAAAAATCTACACCGGAAGCACAAACAAACATAATCTCTACTGGCACAACATCTGTCAAAGACAAATCTATTCCGAACGTTGACCCAACCCGGCCATCAGCAATAATTCAACCCGAAATAATTGCTACAGGATTAAAAATTCCTTGGGATCTCGCTTTTCTACCCGATCAAGGTTTGCTCGTGACAGAACGTGCTGGAAATTTAGTTCATATTGAAAAAGATGGAAATGTAACATCGATATCACTACCCCACCCAGTACCTAAGGGTGAAGGTGGCCTCCTTGGCATTGTTCTTCATCCAAATTTCGCCACAAATAGATTCCTTTATTTATACATGACAACCCAAAATGATATTGGGGGTACAAAAAATGCGGTCTTTCGCTATCGCTATGAGAACAAAAAACTCACAAATGAAGAAGTGGTTATTTCTGGCATTCCTGGTGCGATTTACCACGACGGAGGCAGAATGGAATTTGGACCAGACGGTTTTCTTTACATAACGACCGGAGACGCACAAACTCCAGCTATTGCACAAAACCTTAATTCTCTCGGTGGGAAAATATTACGTGTTACGGATGACGGCGATGTTCCTACTGACAATCCGTTTGGTACCGCAGTGTATTCCTACGGACACCGTAACCCGCAGGGTCTTGCGTGGGACGACGAGGGTAGACTCTGGGGTACTGAGCATGGTAGGTCTGGTATTACATCGGGAATGGATGAAATTAATTTAATCGAAAAAGGTAAAAACTACGGCTGGCCGGATATCGAAGGAACGAAAAGCAAAGATGGTATGGAAACACCTGTAGAAAATTCTGGACCAAATGAAACATGGGCACCGGCGAGTTTGGTTTTTTTGAATGGCAGTTTATTTTTCGGAGGTCTTTTGGGTGAATCTTTGTATGAGGCTGTAATTACCGGTGACCACACCCACGAAAAAGGTCATGTCGACATACACGCATTTAATTCTTATTTTAAAAATGACTACGGCAGAATTCGTACCGTCCGTGTTGGCCCAGATGGTATGCTCTACCTCACCACAAGCAATCGCGATGGTCGTGGTAAACCCATTACCGAGGACGATCGTATCATTCGAATTGACCCAAGAGGGCTATAGTTATTCCCCAACTAAAACTGGTAAAAATCTCCATTTACCTAAACTGTCTTTTTTAAGGGGATTACTCATGATTGTAGATGCGGAAGGTAGGAGATTCGGCTTAGTAAAATTGCGACGCAATTTTCTTCGCCTCGGCCTCACTCGGCGCGATTCGCTTTGCTCATAACGTGCCTTCGCTCCGGCTTTCGAATCTCTCTATTGCCGTAATTTAAAATGACCCAGCAGAAGTCGGTCATTTTAAATTTTGGCGGAAGGTAGGAGATTCGAACTCCTGGTGGGTTTCCCCACACACGCTTTCCAAGCGTGCGCACTAGGCCACTATGCGAACCTTCCAAGTGCACAGATTAGCACACTGCCCCCCTAAGGAATAACCTGCGTACAGTGCGAACAGCGCCTCGCTCCAATCGGAATTTCACTCAAACACTCACTACACTTTTTAGTGGTCGGGTCAGCGGGAGGACCCTTTTTTGATCTCGCAATAATCAAATTCATTGGTTTAATGACAAAAAAGAAAATGGAAGCAGAAACAAGCACAAAAGAAATTATTGCATTCAGAAAGTGGCCATACCTGAAAACGCTATCGTTAAGGGTAAAGGTCAAATTACCAAAGTCCGGTACCTTTGCGATCGCAGCAATGAGAGGTGTGAGAATATCTGAAACCAAGGCAGACACAACGGTACCAAAGGCAGCGCCGACCACAACACCAACAGCGAGATCGACGACATTTCCTCTAAGTAAAAATTGTTTAAATTCTTTGAGCATATAATATGTATAAAACCTATAATCGTAGTTTATTTACCCTAGTGCATTCCTCGTAGGATATTGACCCGATCTTCAATTGGTGGATGAGTCATGAAGAGCTTACCTACTCCGCGACTAACACTACCAAACGGGTTGGAGATAAAGAGGTGTGCCGTGGCATTGCTTGCGCGAGCCATCGGCTTGCCGCTATAACTGGCAATTTTTTCAAGGGCGCTTGCAAGGCCTTCTGGGTAACGAGTGAGGAGAACACCTGACGCATCAGCCAAAAATTCTCTTTTACGTGAAATCGCAAGCTGGATAACTGTAGCGACAATTGGCGAAAGAATCGCAAACACAATACCAATAATAAACATAACCGCCTGAGCACGATTATCCCTATCCCCCCCACCGCGACCGCCAAAAAAATGACTGCGGATAAAGAAATCGGAAATAAGGCTAACAAAACCAACAAGCACAACGACAACAGTCGAGAGAAGAATATCGCGATTGCCGACATGAGCAAGCTCGTGGGCTACAACGCCTTCAAGCTCTACCTTATTGAGAACCGCAAGAAGTCCTGTCGTCACCGCCACGGCTGCGTTCTCTTTGTTGCGACCTGTAGCAAACGCATTTGGCTGCGAGTCTGGAATAACAAAAACCCTCGGCATCGGTAAGCCCGCAGTGATGGAAAGATTTTCAACAATGTTATAAAGGTCAGGATGACTATCGTTTGTAACCGGCACCGCCTTGTACATAGAGAGAACAATTTTGTCTGAATACCAGTAGCTAAAAATGTTCATCAATATACTAATAAGGACAAAAACATAAAGAATTCCAGGGCTTTGGTAGACATAACTAAAAACCCAACCGATGCCGATCACAACAAGAAAAAATAACGTCATTAGAAACCAGGTTTTGCGGATGTTTGAATCTTGATGTGAGTACATAATTTTCAAGCTAACGCTTCATATGGAACCCTGTAAATTTTCTTGTACCTAATCATTTTCTACCTACAATACCCCTTCAAAAAACATTGCACGAGAAACCATCCTGACCATAAAAACTACCCCTTCATCCGAACTCAGAAAACAGGGTGCTACACAATCATAAGAAACTAGAACTTTACCTCTACAGGCTCCCTTGCTGCCTCATTTCCCTCGAGATCAAAAAACTCCATCTTCACAAACTTAAATACTTTTGCAACAAAATTATTTGGGAAAGATTCGACGGCAGTATTGAGGTCACGAACGTTAGTATTATAGAAGCGTCGTGCGGCTTGGATTTTGTTTTCAGTGTCGGAAAGTTCACGCTGTAGTTCGAGAAAATTTTGGTTTGCCTTGAGATCTGGATACGCCTCGGCAATAGCAAAGACAGACTTAAGCGCGCCAGTAAGCATATCTTCAGCTTTTCCCTTTTCTGCAGTGCCACTAGCCTGCATCGCTTTTGCTCGAGCTTCAGTAACTTTTTCGAACGCTCCGCTTTCGTGCGCCGCATACCCCTTCACAGTACTGACGAGGTTTGGAATAAGGTCATATCGGCGCTTGAGCTGAACATCAATATCTGCCCAAGATTCTTTTGCTCTATTAACCCTTCGAACAAAACCGTTATAGGCAAACACAAACCAGAGAACAACAAAGGCTAAAATAACGAGGATAATATACATTAGTTTTTATTTAATTTTATGCAAAAATTATAGCACAAAGCCAATAAAATTCGACGCGGCTACATCATGTCTCCCATCCCACCAGGCATTCCACCCATTGGTTTTTCTTCTTTTGGTTCATCGGCAATAGCAACTTCAGTTGTGAGAAGAATTGCCGCCGCAGAAGATGCATTTTCAAGCGCAGTGCGAGTAACTTTTACCGGATCTATGATTCCCTTTTCAAGCATGTTCTTTTCAATCGTGTCGGTAAGAGCATTGTAGCCAGCGCCGATTTCGGTCGACTCCATAACTTTATTCACAATTACTGACCCATCGTTTTTACCAGCATTAATAGCAATTTGTTTAAGCGGAGCTTCGAGTGCTTTGAGAATAATTTCATAACCGATCTTCGCTTCAGTACTAGTTGCTTCGGCTCCCATTTCCATAATTTTCTTGGCTGCTCGGATAAGAGCACTACCTCCGCCAGCAACAATACCTTCTTCAATAGCTGCTTTCGTTGCATTAACCGCGTCTTCGATCTTTAGCTTGAGATACTTCATTTCGGTTTCAGTTGCCGCACCAACTTTGATAACAGCAACACCGCCAGAAAGCTTTGCGATTCTTTCTTCTAGTTTTTCTTTATCAAATTTTGAATCAGTTGCCTCTTTTTGAATACGGATGCTTGCAACCCTCGCCTCGATATCGGTCTTTTTCCCTTTGCCACCCACGATAATCGTATTGTCCTTACTTGAAACAACCTTACTTGCCCGACCGAGCATTGTAACTTCAGCATTTTCGAGCTTTGTACCGAGCTCTTCAGAAACCACCTTTGCACCGACAACTGCAGCAATGTCTGCGAGCATTTCCTTCTTTCTGTCACCATAACCAGGTGCTTTCACCGCCAAAACGTTGAAGCCACCACGGAGCTTATTCACCACAAAAGTCGTCAACGCTTCGCCCTCTACATCTTCAGCGATAATGACTAATTCCTTTTTTCCAGTCTGCGCAATTTTTTCAAGGAGTGGAAGAACTTCTTTAATACTTGAAATCTTTTTATCAGTAATAAGAATCGGTGCGTCAGCATATTCCGCCTCCATTCTTTCTGGATTCGTTACCATATAGGCCGACACATAGCCCTTGTTGAATTCCATACCTTCGACAACCTCAGAGTCGATACCAATTGACTGAGATTCTTCGACGGTGACAACACCGTCTTTACCAACCTTATCAATAGTATCGGCAATAATCTGACCGATCGGTTCAGATTCTGCAGAAATAGTTGCAACTTGGCGAATTTCTTCTTTTGTCTTTATTGGTTTCGCAATAGAACGAAGGGCCTTGAGTGCTTCACTTGTCGCAGTTTCAATGCCGGCGCGAAGCTGCATTGCGTTTACTCCCATGTTGGTATGTTTCATACCCTCAGAAACAATTGCCTGAAGAAGAATCATCGACGTTGTCGTACCGTCACCAGCAATGTCATTTGTTTTCGAGGCAACCTCTTTGGCAATTTCCGCACCCATATTTTCAAATTTATCCTTGAGAGTAATTTCTCTTGCAATAGAAACGCCGTCATTTGTAATCGTCGGACCACCATAACCCTTGTCGAGCACGACGTTACGTCCACGAGGACCGAGGGTAATTTTGACAACATCAGCAACCGTATCGATTCCTTTCTTTAAAGATTTTCTTGCTTCCTCGTTGAATTTAATTATTTTAGACATAGGTGAATTAGATTACTTAATGACCGCCAAAATCCCCTCTTCTTTCAAGATATAGAGTTCTTCACCATCAACCTTTACCTCATCGTAACCATACTTAGAAAAAATAACCGTATCGCCAACGCGAACCTTAACCGGCACGACATGACCGTCAACATATCGCCCTTCACCGATAGCCAAAACCTTACCCTGCTCTGGACTAGCCTTATCAACCGTGTCTGGAATGATGATGCCGAAGCTATTTTTCTTCTCAGTTTCTTCAATTGAAAATGGTTTTATGAGGATACGGTCACCGAGTGGGCGTATCTTTGAATTTCCTAAGTCTTGTTTAATTTCGTGCGTAGAACTTATTTCGTCTTTTCTCGGAGAAGGCTTTTGTACAATTTTTAGAGCAGAATTTACTTTCTTTTTATTTTTCATACTGGATAAAGATTAACTTTTAATTTGTGGGCGCAGTATAGTACAAAAAATGACTTGATTTCAACACAACCGTAAGGTGAAGAATATACGGGTAAAAAAATACAATTTGGATTTAAATAAATTGACTTTTTTACTAAAAATGATATCATTTACTTAGATTAAGAGGTGAACAGTGAGTAACCTAAAATGATCTTTTCTAAGCATGGAGAATGATATGTGTTCGGAATCCAATGAGAGTGAGTCCGGTGAAGTGTCACTGAAATTCTTTTTTGTTTCTGTTGCAATCGTCTTCCTTGCCCTTTTTTTGCTTTTGGTTGCCTCCCCAAAAGCGGTGACGAAAGAGACAACGGGGATTGATTTGGAGCCTACCTCCACCGCTCCTGGCACCAAAAAACCATACTGCAACACACCAATATTCGGGAGCGAATGAACACCGATTAACAGCGCTCTGACCTACATGTCTGGGCGTTTTTTTATAAAAAAATTAGTGTGTTTTTAACTAATTATTCACTAATTATAGTTTCTTAGACCCAAGGTAACTTCGTGTATAGGTTCGATCCCTACAATGTCCCTCAATTACATTAGAAAACAATCTGAGATACCGTTTGAGACATGCCCGAGACATTCTTTTTTTATTGCTTGATGTTTCTGGTTTAACTCGTTTGTAGAATCTGCGGTTTTTTCACCGCCATCTTTTTCGAGAATACAACCCAAGGTGTAGGGTTCGTCTTTGATATTAAAGATAATAAAACTTTCAAATAAAATATTTTCGTAGGCAAGTGTTTTAAGCGCCTCTTCTCGAAAGGTTGTGTTGAGTTCGTTACACCAGTTTTTCCAGGTCTCAAACTTATTGGGCTTTATTTTGTAGATTGCGTATTTCATTTGAATAAAAATCCCCCCGAGCCATTGTAGCGGTTAGGGGGAATAGCCAAGAAAGGTCAGACTGCCATTTTGAGTGCGACCGCAAGGTCGGGACGTTCGATGAACCGATTCTCGCCAGGCCAACGATCCACACAGTCCTTCGCATGCAGACAAACTAGTTGCCGGTCGGCGATGAGGGCTGGATAGAACTCAGCATCTTCACCGAACAGTTTATTGTGAACCTCAATCGTGTAGTCATAGAGACTTCTGACCCCACGCACTGCCCGCAGATCATCATGATCAAGCGGGTAGTGGTGCATAAAGTGACCTAGAACAGCGTCACAGAATCGAGCGTAGGGATTTGTGAAGAGAATCTGTGTGTGCCAAAAGGAATCAAGAATATCCGAGATGGCGTGGCCGTTGAGTGGGTCAAGAAGTGCGATTGCGTGATAGCGACGAAGGGCGCCGATTCCACGTGCGATGAAGGTATCTGTCGGATCATGCCCCAGTTCGATGAGATTATACCGAACCTTCTTCGCCTCCTTCGTGAAATCCCAGTTGTCAAGAACTTCAAGGGCCTGCCTCTGATTCGGAACAACAGGCACCTTCACCAAATCAACCAATCTCTTAGTTTTCATATCATCACACTCCCTTCTTGTTGTCAGGAACGATTCCGGCTAAATTGCCGAGTTAATTGAATCAGCTTGGACAAGCTCTTTTTCGCCACACCAAACCCTTCTCTCTTGGTGACGAACTGGGTGCAATTGACACAAACACGAACAACATGCACGAGCTTTGAAAGCAAGTAAAAGCTGGTTGCTATTTTCCCCTACCCCGGTATAATGTTTGAAATGGCGTTTTTCATCAGTTCGGTTTTACCGATTATTCATATAATCCTCTCAGTTCTACTTGTTGGAGCAATACTTCTCCAAAGATCTGAAGCGGGTCTCGGCGCAGCTTTCGGCTCGGACGGCTTTTCAGCTGGCTTCCACGAGAGACGAGGCTTCGAAAAAACCCTGTTTTACGGAACGATAGTTATTTCATTCCTTTTTGCCATTTTGGCTCTTGTTTCTCTTTATTTCCACTAAATTTGGTTCTAGGTATTTTGGACACAAGGTATACAACATATACAAAACATCTCTGACACCCAGGCCTATTAAATAATTCTCAGTGAATAATCCAATAGCTACAAAAAACCCCAAACACGGGCGATTTCTAGAGGCTCTCTATAAAACAGTCCAGGTTTTTTCCTTAACAGAAAAAGCAATTTTTTATATCCTTCTTGCGATTACGATTGGTACAGGACTTACACTTTTATCTAACCTCAATAATCGCTTTTTGATTGAGGTACCGAACTATGGTGGTTCTGCAACCGAAGGAATCGTGGGGGTACCGCGCTTTGTAAATCCTGTCTTAGCTGCCTCAGACGCTGACAAAGATTTAACGTCGCTTATTTTCTCAGGACTACTTAAATCAACATCGAACGGCTCGCTTTCCCCAGACCTTGCTGAAAAATATGAAATCTCTGCCGATGGTAGAACATACACATTCACTCTTCGGGATGACCTCTATTTTCATGACAATAAGGCTGTCACGACAGACGATGTCGAATTTACAATTCAGAGAATCCAGGATCCAACGGTAAAAAGCCCGAAACGGCCGGTGTGGGATGGTGTACAAATTCAGAAAATGGATTCAAAAAGAATTTCATTTACACTAAAACAGCCATACGCACCCTTCCTTGATAATTTTACGATTGGTATTTTGCCCAAACATATTTGGAACGATGTACCTTCTGATGAATTTTCATTTAGCGAATTAAATGCCAATGCAGTTGGTAGCGGACCTTACAAAATTGATGAAGTTAAAAGAAATTCGTACGGCCTAGCAAATTATTACAATCTCCAGTCTTTTAAAAATTACGCTCTTGGTAAGCCCTTTATAAAAAACATTAATTTTCGTTTTTACCAGAATGAATCCGATTTGATCGACGCATTTAAAAACGATGAGGTGACCAGCCTTGCGGGTATTTCTCCAGCAAACCTAGAAGAGTTAGATATGAAGCGCAGCAAGGTTATTAGCACCACCCTACCACGTGTGTTCGGAGTATTTTTTAACCAAAACCAGGCCACTGTGTTCCTCAACAAAGAAGTTCGACAAGCGCTCAATGTCGCAATCGATAAAAAAAGGATAGTTGATGAGGTTCTTTTTGGTTTCGGTGAAGTAATCAACTCCCCAGTACCACCTTCGAGCAACACAACAAAAAAAGTAGTGGTAGTGGCTGAAGAAACTGTTCCGAGGGTTGATGAAGCACTTTCAATTCTTACCAAGGCTGGCTGGACTCTGAATACAAAGACCGGAGTTATGGAAAAGAAAATCGCCGACGTTGTGGTACCACTTTCATTTTCTTTAGCCACAGGAGACTCCGCCGAACTCAGACAAACAGCCGAGCTGGTTATGGAAGATTGGCGAAAAATCGGCGTGTCTGTTGACCTGAAGATCTCTGAAATTGGTGACCTCAACCAAAACATGATCCGACCCCGGAAATTTGATGCCCTCCTTTTTGGAGAAGTTGTCGGTTGGGAATTTGACCTATATCCTTTCTGGCATTCGTCACAAAGAAACGATCCCGGTCTCAACGTTGCTCTTTATGCAAACATTGCTGCAGACAAAATCCTCGAGAGCATCCGCACCACCCAGGAAAAAGCCGAGAGAAGGGTCAAGGCTGGTGAATTCGAAGGATTGTTTACCGCAGACATGCCAGCAGTGTTTATTTATTCACCATCATTTGTATACGTCACACCCGCGAGCCTACAAAACATTTCACTGAATGAGCTTACAAACCCGAGTGAAAGATTTTTGAATGTTAATGAGTGGTATATCGAGACGAATAGAGTTTGGAAGATTTTCGCTTATTAAAATTAATTAGCAGTAGCTTAATAATAAAAAAATGGATCAAAAGACAGAAGGAAACCCAAAACCAACCACAAGTCCAAGAAGGCCCAGACATAATGGACCTCGCCGAAACGGTGGATATTCTTCACACTCGCAGGGCAGACAAGGCGAAAGACCTTCTCACAAAAGCGAGCATGTAAAAATTCCTTCGTCCGGAGAGAATATTCGCATAATCCCCCTTGGTGGAGTTGAAGAAATTGGTAAAAACATGATGCTCATTGAGTACAAAGACGACATCATTGTGATTGATGCCGGTGTTCAGTTTAGTGACAGTGAGACTCCAGGTGTGGACTACATCCTACCAAACGTCAAATACCTTGAGGAGAACAAGCACAAAATCCGTGCCCTCGTTATTACTCACGGTCACTTGGACCACATCGGTGGAATTCCGTATCTTATCGACAGGCTCGGTAACCCACCAATCTACACTCGAGAATTCGGTGCGCTTCTCATCAAAAAGCGACAAGAAGAATTTGCCCACCTCCAGCCACTCGACATAAAAATCGTTGGCGCCGATGACGGAGCTGTTCCACTCACAAAGAATTTGAAGGTTCGATTCTTTGGTTTGACCCATTCCATTCCCGATTCAACGGGTGTCATTATCGAAACACCATTTGGCGACATCGTAAACACTGGGGACGTTCGTGTAGACAACGTTGACGGTGTACCCAACCCAAAAGAAGTTGAGCAATATAAATTCTTCAAAGATCGAAATGTCCTTCTTTTAGCTATGGACTCAACGGGTATTGACCGACCAGGCTTCTCTATGTCTGAGGCTCATGTTATGAACACAATCGACAAAATTGTTGCTGACGTTCCCGGACGCCTCCTTATTGCCACCTTTGCCTCTCAGGTTGAACGTATTATTGAATTTATTAAAATGGCAAAAAAATACGGCAAGAAGATTGTCGTGGAGGGTAGAAGCATGAAAACAAACGTTGATATCATCAAGCATCTTAACCTTGTTGAAACTGACCACATTGTACCAATCGAGGATATAGAAAAATACCCACCTAACAAAATACTTATCATTTCCACGGGTGCACAAGGTGAAGAGTTTGCCGCCCTCATGAGAATGGCCAACAAAACCCACAAACACGTAAAACTAAACAAGACCGACACAATTATTTTTTCATCCTCTGTTATTCCTGGAAACGAAAAAGCAGTAGACAAGCTTAAGGATAATTTATATCGACACGATCCAAAAATTATTACATACCTTGATTCAGACGTTCATGCGTCTGGTCACGGAAAACGTGGTGAGCTCGAGTGGATTCATCGTCAGATTCCATACAAATTTTTTATGCCTGTTCACGGCCAACATTACAGAGTTAAAATGCATGCTGAACTTGCCCACACCCTCGGTACTCCAAAAGAAAACATTGTCGTGCCAGACAATGGCTCCGTGGTTGAAATTACTCCGGATGGCCAGAAGATCAGTGTATTAAAAGAAAAAGCTCCATCAGACGACATGATGGTTGAAGGATTTACTATTGGCGATATGCAGGAGGTTGTAATACGTGACAGAAAAATGCTTGCAGAGGATGGCATGTTCGTGATTATTGCGACCATCAACGTTCGAACCGGCAAACTCCGAAAGTCACCAGATATTATTTCTCGAGGCTTCGTATACCTCAGAGAATCTCAAGATCTTCTTCAGCAAGCAAGACTCATCATCAAAAAGACCGTTGAAACTAACACCAACGGAATGAACCCAATCAACTTCGAATACGTTAAATCAAATGTTACTGACGCGGTAAGTAGATTCCTCTACCAAAAAACAAATAAAAAGCCGATTGTAATACCAGTAGTGTTGGGAATGTAGTTTTACACCTTGAATCCACACTTCCAGTCTTTCTGTTGGAATAAATGTGCCTAGATCTAGGCTTACGTTTTAAAAACGCGAGGCTGTTTGTGTTACCATTACAAAATGTCATTTTTAGACGCAATAATCCTTGGAATCGTTGAGGGTATTACTGAATTCCTGCCAATCTCATCAACCGCCCACCTCATGATGACTTCGAGGATACTCGGTATTAGTCAAACAGAATTTCTTAAAAGCTTTGAAATCATTATTCAGTTTGGTGCTGTGGCAGCGCTTGTTTTTGTTTTTGGAAAAAGACTTGTACAAAACCCATGGCTTTGGAAAAAAGTAGCGCTCGCATTCATACCAACGTCTATTATCGGGTTTTTGTTGTACAACATCATCAAAAGTCATCTCATTGGTAACCTTGGGGTCGCGGTCCTAGGTCTCATCATCGGTGGAATTATCCTTATCATCGTCGAACATTATATTTCTAAAAAGACTGATCATCCGCACTCTGGCCTCGAGGAAATCACAAACAAGCAAGCTGTTATCATTGGGTTCGTACAGGCGTTAGCAGTCATACCGGGCGTGTCACGTTCCGCTGCAACAATTACTTCCACTCTGCTTTTTGGTTCAAGCAGAAAAGCTGCCGCTGAATTTTCTTTTTTTCTTGCAATACCCACAGTTGCCATCGCGGCCTGTTACGACTTATTCAAGAATATCCATGTTGTAAATGATCACGTTCCAGTACTTATTATTGGTTTCCTCGCGTCATTTATTTCGGCACTCATTAGTATAAAATTTTTACTTTCTTTTATTCAAACACGATCCTTTACCTCATTTGGTATCTACAGAATTATTGTCGCGCTTTTGTTTTTCGCATTCTTTGTCTAGCTCTTAAACAGCGACTGAATCCACAGGCTACTCACACTATTTCCACATACTCAATTTTGCAAAACAAAACATCCTAGACTAATCTGTTGTCATACATTAGCAACAGTTAATCCAAATCGAATGCGAATACTGATTATCGATGACAACAAAGAGATTCGGCAGCACTTAAAAATAAACCTTGAGGCTGAGATGTACTCAGTCGACACGGCCGAAGACGGTGAAAAGGGTTCCTATGTGGCCCGAACGAATGAATATGACCTTATCCTTCTGGACAACGTCCTGCCAAAAAAGACCGGCTTAGATGTCTGCAAGGAAATTAGAAAGGCAGGAAAAAATATTCCAATCATCTTGTTATCAGTTGAAGCTAGTCTTGAAGAGAAAGTAAAGCTACTCCGTGCCGGTGCTGATGATTACGTAGCTAAACCGTTTTCATTCAGTGAACTTCTTGCAAGAATTCAAGCAATCCTCCGCAGACCCAAGGCCACCCTTGCAGAAAATCTTGAAATCGGGAACCTTGTACTGAATTCCAGAACTCATGAAGTTAGGCGTGGTAGCAAAAATATATATCTTACTCGAAAAGAATATTCCCTTCTCGAGCTTCTTATTCGCAATAGCGGCGAAGTTGTCTCCCGAGGGACAATTATGGAACACGTGTGGGACTATGACGGCAATCCGTTTTCAAATACCATAGAAACCCATGTATTCAACCTGCGTAAAAAAATTGAAAGTGGTGAAGATAGATTAATCTGGAATGTACCCGGTCGAGGATACAAAATTGCTGCAACAGTATAATACTCATGAAGCATTTAGGCGGACTCAGATTTCCCAGCGATACAAGAATTAGAGAAATTTATGAGGTAGCTAGATTTGGAAAAAATGCAGAGGTTGTTTTTCATGACCTTGCAAATCATTTCACCACACTCTCACTGTCGATTAGTAGTCTTGAGCAAAACCTGTGCCAAGACCACGAAAGAATGCGCAAATACTTGGAACAAACAAAGAAGACAAAGCAACAAATCGAGTATGTTGCTGACGTCCTTCGCACCCACCTGAGCGGAACAGTGAGAGAAATATTTAAGCCGAAGATTCTTGTTGAAAGATTAGTGGGCGCATTAAGCGAAAAAACGGGACGCAGTGGAATTATAATTTTCATAAAAATACCCGACGGTCTCGATATCTTTGGCAATAAAAGTGCTTTTACTCACATTATTACAAATCTTATTTTGAATTCAATCGAATCCTTTGATTCCCTTCCACATCAAAAGGAAAAAAGGATTTGTATTAAAATGTGGCAAAAAAACGACACCTATATCTTGGTTACAGATAATGGATGCGGTATACACACTGCTTTTATTAAAAAAATATTTGACGGGCATTTTTCAACCAAAAATGACGGCCATGGCATTGGTTTATCAGCCACACGTGATTGTGTTGAGACTATATTTGGTGGAACAATACGAGTAAATAGTTCCCAAAAAGAAACAAGTTTCTTGATTACAATACCCAAAAAAAGGAGGCGGCCTGCAAGGGCAACCTCCCCAAAAACCAAAGCATAACTAGCACAGACGCCGGCGGAGTACTACCATACTCGCCAAAACAAGAAAGACTGCGCTTGACGGTGCGGGAATAGCGTTCACGAACAAAGTCGGGCCGTATCCCACAACCCCGATATGTCCAGAAAGATGGAACTCGTACACCCCCAAACTTCCCATATTGAAATCATGGAAAAACCACGTTTCAACGGCTGGATCAATCGAATTCTGGATGAACAAATTGGGATCGTTGGTATCAACACTGGGATAGTCGACATTATGGTTTGGTGCTTGTCGCATATCAAACAGAGTTTGTGTGGACACACTACCATCGGGGTTGTCAAATACAATTTGGCTAACAATAAAATTATCCTGGTAGTCATCCGGCACCAACGGACAACTCGTGATGAGCTCACCAGTCCGAGGCAAGCAGGAAAACAACACTACCCAAAAAATTCCCAGAGACACGAATTTTGAAAGGCACGTATTCATCAGTGTTCCTCCCTTGGGAAAAATGGTCTAGAAAAGCACGACACCCACCGAACATACAGCGGGGTCCGAAAAAACTACATTCCTCACTGCTCAGTGAAGAACTTCTGTAAGTATTGTACCACACCAATAAAAATTCTCAAACGACCGGAATAGAGCGGCAGAATAACACTACCCGGCTAGTGAACCAACGTGAATCGTAGGCGAGGGCTCAAGAAGTGAAAAATTTCCCAAGGAATCAGAAACCGCAAAAAGCACACCATTACTCTCGTACCCCTTAATTGTCCTTGGTTCGAGGTTCGTAACAAACATGCAGGTTTTTCCAACCAAAACAGCAGCATCTGTAAAATGAAGGGAAATCCCAGAAACGATTTGACGTGGTACAGCACTCCCCGCCGGATCTTTTTCGCCAAAATCAACAGAAAGCTTTAGTAATTTATCTGTATCCGGTATCTTCTCAGCGGACAGTATTTTTCCTGCACGGATTTCAATTTTTTTAAACTCTTCAAAAGTAATCATATTTTTTAATTAATGGTGAATACTACTATACCAAACCATACTTCTGTGACGAATACGAAACAGAAATAAATTAACTCAATCTACTCTAAAATTGAATCGTAGGAATTTGTGTATGTACTGACAAAAGTAGGAATAACGAAGACCAGCCCGACGAGCGGTAAACCAATCGCAATAATAGTAACCCACATGGTAATCAAAAAGTATTTTCTCAGTCTTTCAACTGATTGATAAATCGTATCCAACTTTGCATCCTGTTCAGCAAGCTTGTTTTTAATTTCTTGTTCCATAATATTTGTTTATTTTTTAATGCTTCGAAAACGAGTCCGTGCGATCCCCCACTCAGCAACAGTAATACCCACAATAAGCCACAACACACCCACTGAATATCCCCCCAAGACGTCACTCAAATAATGAACACCTAAATACATTCTACTGAGTCCGACCAGAAAAATAAGAACAATCCCTGAGAACAAGATCACCATTCTGTGTTGCCACTGCGCAAATGTCCTCAAAAGCACATAGGTAATGAAGCCATAAAACGCCACAGCAAGTGTTGCGTGATAGCTCGGAAAGGAGAATGATATTTCCTGATAAAAAGAAAATCCCGTTGGGCGTGCCCTTTGAACTAAAATTTTGCCCAAAAATACAAATGCGTGACTACCCACAACTGTCAGCCAGAGTGAGTACAGAAAGAATGGTTTTTGCCACAACACAAGTACAACAGTAGCCATGGCAAGAAAGAAGGCAATAATCTCTCCGTTCGCAAACGTAGTTATGTAGAGAAATATTTTTAGGAGGGTTGGGTCATAGAAAGCAAGCATTAGCTTTGCTAAAAATATATCGATGCGCACAATTGCAGACGAAGTCACAACGGCCTGCACAATACCAACAAACAACAACAAGACGTACGTAAAGGTCATTCCTAGCGAAGTAAAAGGTAGGCCAGAAAACTTTTTTAAATCTAATTGTCTATTAATGAAACGGGTAACCCAATTGTACTCACTTAAAAAAAATTTAACTTCGGGATTGCTAGCAGTTGCTCCCCTGAGAGAAACAAAAAAAGAATGAATGCCGAGGGAGAGACCTCTACTTTTTTTAACTGCCAACCACAAAAGCCCACACACAATCGCAAGAACAATGATAAACAAACTTGATCTCGAAACCCAGGTTTCTATTACCACAAGAGCGTTCCCGAAAAAATACCCGATCAGTAAAAATGCCACAGACCACACAAAAGCACTTGTAACATTCCAGAACAAGAAAGCCTTACGACTCATTCCTGACAAGCCAGCAACAAATGGAATTATTGGTCGAATTGGCCCAACGAACCTTCCCCAAAAAACACTTTTATTCCCATGTCTTTTAAAAAATCTCTTCCCTCTTTCAAGGTGACTTATTTTTAAAAAACGGTTTTCGGGTCGAAAAAACCGAGCACCTTTCGTACCAAGGTAATAACTCAAACCGTCACCAATAATCGCTCCGGCAGCGACAAACCAAACAAGATCCTCAAAATTTAAATACCCCTTAGAAGCAAGGAATCCACCGAAAACAACAAATATACTTCCTGGAATAAAAATTCCAACGAAGGCAATCGACTCCAGAAGCGAAGCCAAGAAGATTACCCAGTAGCCAAAAACCCCGAGGTGCTCAATTGCCGGGAGTATATGGCTTATAACTTGCATAGATCAATTTTATCACGAAGTAAGGATGGTATTAGCTTAAAGCTAACAGAGATAGGTAGCTCGCAAAACTACTAGCACAGGTGCGCTCTACAAAACCCTACCTAGCAGGAGCATTATAATACTTCAAAATTGCTTTTACTCCGGCAAGATTCTGCTCCCACTCGACAGTTTCGTGAGTTTTTAGTTCAACGGTAATTGCTGGAATATTAATAGAAGCGAGCCAGCCTTCGGCATCACCCGTGACCTTATAACTATCAAAAGATTTGATCGCTTGATAGCCGGCCGCACTTGCGTAAGTATTCATTATGTCGAGAGTTTCAGCGAGGACACCTGCGTTGCACTCCGAAGCATACACGGCATTCGCCTGACTGTGCCAAAAGATAACTGCTTCGGGCTTATTTTTTAATACGAATTCCTTAATAGCCAAAGCCTCTGGCTCAGAGAACGGACTCGAACCCGCACTCACAGTTTTGCTCTGCCAGGTACTTGTGGGTACCCAGTTACAGTCAAAGTTGCGATTTAGGTCAATACCATTGGCATTGAAACGTCCGGAAGCAAAAACCTCTTTGTCTACAACAGGAACATCTGTTGCAGCGAAACGTCCCTCCTTTCCAACAACCTTATAGACCCCGTCGGGGTTAGCGGATGGAATAATAGTAACTGAAACAGTTTCTGGAAGTACAGTTGGGTTTGCACTAAAATAATCCATGAACTGATGGGCAAGCACCACGCTATTCCACTCGTAGCCACCATGAATTCCACCAACAAAGAGAAGTTTTTTGGGTCCCTTCCCGTAAGTATATGCTTCAATGTTCCTACCTTGAACCGATCTACCTACTATTTCCTTCGTAAATTCTGGAGGTACAACAACCTCAACGGGGGCGTGTACCGGCTGCCCATATAGCATCACAATAACAACTATTCCAATACTTATTACTGCTATTAGAAATATGATACCGATAACAAGTCTCTTGGTCGATAACATTATTATTTTGCGTAGTGAGTAAGGAGAGCGTCAACGCCTGCCTTGTTTTTGGTCCATTCGGTGTCTGTATGATTTGTGAGAAGTACGCTGATTGCAGAAATGTTCATCTTTGCGAACCAGTTTACCATGTCACCAGTAATCTCGTAGAAATTAAAGCTTTCGTGTGCAGGGTACCCAGAAGCTTGAGCAAATTTCTTGGTAAGTGTGCTTGTTTCAACAGAAACTCCATTGTGGCAACTTGAAGAAAATACACCGCCCGCAGAACTATACCAAACAACAACAGCAGTCGGGCTATTTGTGTCTACGTAATTTTTAATTGCAATACTTTCTGGTTCAGAAAATGCACTGGTTCCACCACTGACTGTTCGGCTCTGCCATTTTCCGTTTGCCTGCCAATCACAGTCGAAGTTGCGATTAAGGTCGACGTTGTTTGCATTAAATCGCCCAGCAATTTGCACTTCTTGAGAAGAAGGTACGCTTACAGCAGTAAACGGACTGGTTGTTCCTACTGTTTTAAACAAACCGTCTGGGTTCAATACCGGAATCACTGTAACCTTCACGTTTGCAGGCACAACTTCTGGCTTTGCCTTTAAATAATCCATGAGGTTATAAGAAACAAGCGTTGTGTTCCACTCGTAACCGCCGTGGATACCACCAACAAAAAGAAGTTCGGTATCACCTGTTCCATAATGATATGCAGTGATATCACGCCCCTCCACAGACTTACCGATAACTGTTTGACCTGGATTTTCAATCACAGGCACCTCAATCACTACTGGCTCTGGTTGAACCGGAACGTTCTGGTTATTTTGATTATTATTCGCAGCACCTTTAGTAAGAAAGTAAATACCGAAACCAACAAGGACAACAGCAATAACCGCAATGATAATTTTTTTCATACACATATTTTACCACAATGACGGGACAAGTACGCAAGACTCGCAACACACAGGTATTGAACATGAATGGAATAACGAACCCATAGTCAGCAGTAGTAGATAAAATAGCCTTAAAAATTACAACATTATGGAAAATAAGCTATACTAGACGCATGAATTCACTCACACAATCCGACATCTTTTTCTTTGTCTCGTCTATTGGTTTTGCGATCATTGCTATCTTGGTTGCGATTTTCGTTTTTTATTGTATTAAAGCAATAACGACCCTGGCCAAAATTCTCAAAAAAACAGAATCGAATCTGGACAGCATCGGAGACACAACAATGGAACTCATTGACGATATGCGCAACAATATCTTTTTTAGAATGCTTTTTAAATCAAAGAAAAAAACTCAAGCGAGGGAGCACAAGAAAAATTGAATTTAGAAAATTAAAAACTATAATGCAAAGAAGGTTAATTATTAAAATAATACAAAGAATACTATGAAGAAAAATACCATTTCTGCACCAACGATCGCTGTTCTCGGTGCAGGGGCAGTAGCACTCGCCGCAAGTACTTATTATTTCTTTGGTCCAGAAGGAAAAATTCACCGTCAAAGGGCGGCTGGATGGATGGTCAAAATGAAAGGAGAGATTATCGAAAAAATTAGCGAAGCACAGGAAATTACTGAAAATTCTTATCATGAAATAGTCGACTCTGTTCTTGCGTCGTATGTACAATCAGGAAAAGTCACTGGGCCAGAATTAGAAAAATTTGCAAAGAACCTAAAGGGCCAGTGGAAACAAATTCTTAAAAAACTTCCTAAAAAACCAAAGAAGGCTTCGGTGTCTAAAAGTAAAACAGGTACAAAAAACAAGAAGAAAGCCTAGTGCTAGGTAGGCGACGCAACCTCACAAAACCTGCACGGTTTGAACAATGCGATCCAACAGAGCGTTCACGTCAAAAACGGAACGCTCTGTTTCGCATAATACCCTCTCCGGTTCATCGTAGTTTGCGCACTGAACCGAGCGGAGCGTAAAGGAAAAAATAGCAACCTGGTCACCAAATGCGGTTGTATATGTATAGTGTGTGTATATACTCCCAGCGGCGCCCTCAGACAGTATTGTTTTACAATATTCTCTACCGCCAATTATTTCTTTTTTTGTTTGTCCCATTAAGCTAACTTCCTCTCTACCTTCTGCACAGACAAATGACCGAGCCTCCACCCTAACCATTGGTGGCCAATCAACTAAGTGAATATATTCCGTTGGTAAATTTTCAGGATAAAAAAAAGTAAGGTCATCTAAAATTACACTCTTCCAGGAAGGATCGACAACCGGTAAAGGTTTAGCGGGTGACTTATACGGAACAAACTTCACAACGAAGATAAGTACGGAAACCATCACGATCAATAATATTATTTTTTTCATTTTCGTGGCACAGATATACATCCTAATACTCAATGGTAATTGGAAATGAAATAGACGCGTCATGTTCGAGCAAACCAGAAGGGTTGTCTTTCTGAAGAACTAAAACCGCCGGACCGATATAGCTGTCAGGTACCACAACCTCAGCCTTGAATGGCACAAATTCTGTTGTCATCCAGTCTGTTTGTGCTTGAGCAATAGCCACCGCAAGTCTATTACCGTCCTTGTCGAGAACAAAAACTGGGAATGACGCCTCAAAAAACCAAGTGCCACGCGCCTTGCCCACGAGGGTAAAACTTTTACCTGTAACAGCGCCTGGGAATGGAAGATCAACGACAATAAGTTCGGGAGAAGAGTTTGAATATGTTATTTGTTCTGGGATCTCTTCGGTAAATGTTTGGCCGTCTGGAGTTTTACACTGACGTCGCTGGCTTTCTAGTACTGGGTAACCCGCCTCAACACAATCCAAAAATGATGAAACAGAAAGTGGCGCAAAAACGTGTGACTTTTTTGCATAGAAAAAACCAAAAATAATAAGCACTAAAAAAACAATGAGGGTTGGAATGAAATATTTCTTCATAAAAAATTCGAGGGTTTGTTTGAACCTAAGAAACTATTCGTGGTGACTTTCTAAAGTATACACCGAGGTAATATGGCCAAATAATAAGCGCGAGAACTCCCCTCCAAAAGGAAAGGTGGAGATAACCGATTGTAAAAAGCCAGCCAATCACCCAAAAAGCACAGAAGGCATTTTGATTATTTATTATTGTATAGGCCATAAAATTTAGTGATACTGATAATTACACGTAATGGTACTCCATTTTTGGTTTAGAGGCAAAATACACACACTACCCTAGCGATATTCTTCTGGCACATCAAAAATAGACTTTTTTACAGCTTTTTCAGAAACAAGATCACTGATTCTTTTTCCACCATAGACTGAAGGCAAAATACCAATACCATTGCAACCCAGGTTGTACATCAGTACTGAATTTTTTGGTTCTGGACCAATAAGCCTGATGCCATTTTTGGTATACCCCATTAGTCCGTGCCAGGTGAACACAAAATCAATTTTCTTATTTTTATCAACGTCGTAAATGTTGTTAACAAACGTGTCGATTGTCTTTGCAACCTCTTCTGAATATTCATGCTGATGCGAATAGCGAGCATGGTCGTCGAGCACTAACTCCGGGCCGCCAATCGAAATCAGATTATAATCCTTATCTCCCTCATATTCATAGAATCGACGCGTAAGATAAAAATACGGGTCCTCGGGGCTCGGGTCTGGGTCGGTAAGGTAACTTATTGCGATCGGCGGTTTGTTCATTTTTTCTACATAGCCTGACATATATCCAACGGTGCCATGGACCAAATAGTGAAATTTAGTATTAATATCAAGTCCTGTTTCATTAATTACCGTAATGCCGGTAAAGCCGTTTGTGCAAAGAATAACCTTTTTAGCTTCTATTGTATGACTTTCTGCATCAAGTAACGCGGAACCCTTACGCAAAACAACTTTAGTTATTGGTGTGAGTTCATACAAAGCAAATCGGTCTGAATACTTTTTTAAAAGATAGAGAAAAACCTCTTCACAGAACAACGCGCTATTTACGCAGCCTTTTTGATACGAGAGTACGGCTACAAAATTCTTGCTTTTTGTTTCAAGTAAAGACAGTACTTCCGAATGACTTCCGACAGAATACAAATCTTTATAATCCGCCGATATATCGCCCAAAAAGTCCGCGTCCTTTGAAATAATAACGCGCTCCGTGTTTAGTCCGGCCTTCTTTCTCCAATAATTATTTTTCAAATGCAGAATAACTTGTTCATAACTCGAAAGCCCAGCATGTCCTAAAAATCTTGAAAAAGAAATGTTTAAGCCTGCGTCAGTATACATTTCATCCAAAAGCTGCCACGCATCCTCAACATTTCTCTGGCCATCGGCAGCGAGTTCGAGCCCAAACTCATCAACAAGGCTCGCGAAACCACGTTCAAAATAACTTACTACCTGCCCAGCATTGTGCCCTGTTGCGCCATGAGCAAGCTTGTAGCGCTCCACCATCACAACTTTTTTATCTGTATATTTGAGGATGAAAAATGCTGTCGCAATACCAGCGATACCAGCACCAATTATCGCTATGTCAGTATTAACATCTGTACGGAGTCCTTCATGGACACGGTCTTTTCGAAGTTGGTACAACCAGGGGGAGTTATTTTTTTTCATACTAGAATTATACCGCTTGAGACACAAAAATAAACTATAAATCTCTTACCACTTCGACACTTATTACCTAAAGACAACAGACCCGCTGTCGAATTTAAGGTCAAAAATGAGCTCACCCTTAGAAGAAAAGTGGTAACTAGAAGTATTTTGAATCAGCTGGCCAAACTCGGATTCCTGTGAACCTTCGCAAAACATCTGTGTAGAAACTATTGGACCAAAGGTGAGGAGATTTTTTTTATCGGTGTAGTCACCACCAAGGCCATTACAATCTGTTGAGGCGGAAAACGTGCCGTCATTAGAAAACGTGATTGTGAAGGCGTCCGGATTTTTAGGAACAATCTCACGACCATCGCCATAGAGAGCATTCACCCATTTCCATGTTTTCATTTGTAAATTCAAACGGGCAGGATCTGCCTCTCCTTCAAAATCTTTTTCAACATGGCCGAACTGGAGCGTGGCCGGGTCAAGCAAAATCCACATACTTTTTCCAACAGACGGTTGTACAGAAAAATCTTCTCCCGGAGCCCTTTCTGCATAGTTAACTATAATTATATTTCCATTACCTTTTTCAATTGTTTGCGGAGCAATACGATCTCCGACAAAGAATGCTTCGGATCCAACGTATCCTCGCTCTGTACTAAGCGCAGCAACGACGTAATAGAAAGTTCCACTACCCCCTGTTTCTTGTGTGAGAAAGAAAACAACATCTTCACGCTGGTCACCGTTAAGGTCTCGCTTGAGCTCATTACCAAAATATCTCGTAACGATTTTAGTTTCTGAATCCTCCGCAGCGAATGTTTCAGCAACGCCGTCAATAAGTCTCAACCTCATCCCCTCGACCAGGTACTCAGCATTTTTGTAACCATCATAGACCACGCCTTGCTTTTCATTGTAAATATAAGAATTAAATACAAAAAATACCGAAATAAGCACGACGGTCAGACTGGCAATTCTAATAAATAATTTATTCATATATACATAATGCGGTATCTTTATCTTCCCTTCAACTACCCCTCATTTACATAAACTCGTATAAGAAACGCGAACCAGTATTGTTTACACATAAAAAAATTACGTGATGGCATACATGGTCATCCCCTTCCTTGTTGTTTTCCTTACAAAACCTTCATTTTCTAAATCGATAAGAATTTTTTTGACGACGTCTGAATCATATTTCAATATTTTATTTATTGCGTCGCCTGATAACGGCTTTTCAAGAATCGTTTGAAGAACTCTGGCCCGCTTTTGCCGATACGAACCAACAAAGGTTGTTTGCTTTACATGATGTGTGCTTTTGCGACTTGGGTTAGATGTTCTTTTCAAATATGCACCGTAGTCAAAAAGTGCTGCATACCATTCGCGGGGGTTACGGGTGTCGAGAGTATTTTCTATTAGTGGCAAAATTTCTTTGTCGGAAACTTTTTCTTTATCTGGAAAGAAAAAGTGAATGAAAACCGAACGAACATTTGTCTCTATTACAACCATCGGCATATTCCACGCAAAAATCATGAGGTCGCCGGCGGTCGCAGGACCGATACCGGGCAGTGTACAAAGTGTTTTGAAATCTTTTACAAACTCTCCACCAAAATCCCTCTCTATTATCTCGGCACAACGTTTCAGAAAAAGCGCACGACGATTGTAGCCGAGACCTTGCCACTCACGAAGGACGTCTTCGAGCTTTGCGGCCGCAAGAGCCTTTGTTGTCGGAAATTTCTTCAGAAATGACTCATACTTCGGCTCGACGCGTAGCGCCTGCGTCTGTTGAAGCATCATTTCTGAAACCAAAATCCTGTATGGATCGCGAGTCCGTCGCCAAGCAAGATCACGCCGATGCTTTTTATAATAGGCCCAAATAATATCCTGGAATTTTTTGGTGGACATCGGCATGTGAATCCAGAATTAGTCTGTAGAAATCAAATTGCGAGATCTTATCCCTACGCAGTAGTTTTTCCGTCAAAATGTTCTTCATCTGCTTCCGCATCTGCCTTTGTTTTGTGAATTGTCCCGTCTTTATGATTTGGTGGTACATACAGCGTGTAGAGTTTCATTTGATCGGTACCGGAAGTGTTCACGATATTGTGCTCCGTACCTGCTGGCACGATAACAACACTACCGTCGCTCAATGGATGTTCGACACCATCAAGCACAGCTTTTCCCTCACCTATTTCAACCCGGATAAATTGGTCTAAGTCGTGTGCCTCCATGCCAATATCTTGATTTGGCAACAGACTCATCACGACAAGCTGTAAACGTTCATCGGTATACAACACGTGCCTAAAATTATCATTCTCGATAGAGACTTGTTCAATATTCACAATGTATCCTTTTTTATTCATATATTAATTATATCAACTTTTTAAGCTACCTCACACGTATTATTTTGCCAATATTTTTTGATTTCATCACATCCACATATTCACCCTCAGAAAGCTTAATTGATTCTTCTTGATTATCTGCATAACAAATTGCTGGGCCTCTGGTTATGGTGACCCGAATTACCCGACCATCTCTCACGACCATGTGGTCAGACTGTTCGGTGGAATTATTGAATGCGACGCCAATACCTACCTCAAAAGAACTGTCGGTGATGGATCGGTAATAACCCGTTGAACCAAGCGGTGTCGCGAACACCACACCGTCACCAATAATCTCACTTCGAAACAGAGCGCCATCAATATTGATTTCATAACGAATACCATTTCTTGGATTTTCATTATGTATAACAATATCGTTCAGACCCACAAGAACTCTTTCACCCACCCTTGCGTCAAGCTTCATTTTTTCTTCTATTTCGTACTCACCCCTTACAACATGTACGAGGATGTCGTGATTTTCTTTTGTTTGATGACCAAGTTTACCGATCCGACTATTCCGCAAATAAAGTTTTGGAATTCCTGGATACAGATGTTCAGCCTTCATGAGAGTGCCATCACCGCCAAAACTAATAACAATATCTGGGTTTGTTTTTACAATCTCAAAAAAATTACTGTGCGAGCCGAGTAACTGAGTAGCACCTTCTTGATTTTCACCAACGATAAGTGTTTTCATTTTATGCAACGCTGCTCCCCGTTTTCTTTACCCTTTCAGAAACGAGTAAAACCGCTGTCGCAATGACAGCACCAGAAAAATTAAAGACGAGGTCGAGCATTGCGTTTTCATACCCACCAACGCCGTTTCGCTCGAGTGTAATTGCAATAAAAAACTCCATGATTTCATTCATAGCACCCACACCCATAGCAGCCATAACTGCAGTAAGAACAATGATCCAGGCGGGGCCAGCAGCACGAAGCGTGCGACGAATGATGTGAAGAAAGGCCACAGCCATAACGCCGTACAAATACATGTGGACGACCTGATCGTATTTGAGTATATAAAATTCTCCACCTTGATCCACGAATGGATATATACGATACGCAAAGAGTACGCCGTCTGGTGTTGGAACCATACCACCAAGAATGTGCAAAAGACCCCAGACTGAAATCAACCAAAGAATATATGTTGGAAATTGAATTGTTTTGTGAGTAAGGGCAACCAGTAGGAATATCGCAGCAATTACACCTGCGTAAATAACGAATTCGATATTGAGATCCTGCAAAAAATAAAGACCTCCTACGAGTAAATATGCCGAGCTAAATAAAATGACGCCGATTTTTGATTTCATGGATCAATTTTAGCACCGATTGGCTCTATGCTGAATTAGGCTCGTCGGCTTTGAATAATCCCCCTTTTCCTTTATAGTTGTGTCTATTGCGGGTTCGTCTAATGGTAGGACACATGCCTCTGGAGCATGGTATTGGGGTTCGAGTCCCTGACCCGCAGCATTTCTTTAACCTGGGAATCTATCGAAAGTGCCTGCTTCTCCTCGGCTTCGCTTGATTTGCGGGCATACAGGCAATATTTCATCACCACTGGTGCTTCCGGTACAAATGCTTGATTTAGTTCTAAAACTGTCCGATTTTGCATGTACATACGAACATACCGGATACGTTCACGAAGTCTAGTGAATTTAGAGACACGGAGCAGAACAAGGAAGAAGTCAATTACACAAATTTTGGGAAGGAAGCTAAGGTGCTAAATGCCGTCCAGCTGGGCTGTAAAAAGGTCGACAAAATTCGTCCTATAGGCGTTAGGTTTTTGGGTAATGCTTTAAATCAACAGGAAGACTTGCTGGTAAAAATTAAGGGTGGAAAAGAAATTGCTGTAAATACAACATATGGATCTGACACCACTCCGATTGAGAAAAACATAGAGGTGATTCGAAGTCGCATTAATGTGGATAAGCAGTATGCAGCGTTGTTGGTATATTTTAATTCAGATCAAAAAAGATCATACATGGTCAACAGAAATTATTTGAACTATCTCAGGGCAATAATATTTTTGTATCAAACAAGTAAGCTTTCTGTTTCCGCAGGTGTTTATACAGCTCCAGCGGAGATTTATCAAACCATAACTCTAGTACAGGAATCCTTTAAAGAGATGGTGGCTTCATTGTCACACAAATAAAAATCATAACTGCAATTAACGGAATGAATAGAGCACCCTCTGAAAAATTTTTTGAGATACTAGGCGAAATATGGAGAGATATAAGCCTTATTGAATTTCTGATGAGGGTCTGTATTGCACAGAAAGAGGGTGATATTCAAAAGTTTCCATTGCCACCATATATAAAAGGTAAAGAGTGCGATGATTACCCAAAAGCTTTTAGTTTGAATTATTTTAACGATGTGGCGAAAAAGTTTAACCACCTATTTCCTGGGATAGCTATACCCCAGGAGTTAATTGATTTGCGTAATGCGATGGCACACGGTCTTATAGCCGAAATTAATCGGGATGGTGTGGACAGGTTAATAAAATTTCGAAAGCAAAAAAGTACCGAAAAATTGAGGATAGAGTTTAGCTTGACCTTAGAAGTGGAGAGGATTGAAACAATAAGAGCCTCACTAAGAACGTTGCGACAATCCCTAGCCCTCAACGCCGCAGACAAGTAGATTGCGTAGGTGCCTTGAAATATTTTTTCTTGTAAAATAAGTCTAATGAAAAAAGAAAAGAAAATTATTGTTCAACTTATAGAAAATGTTTACGAACCGCTTTCTGTACTTGATATCTATTTTAATTCTAAGGTTTTGCCGAAGTTAAAATTTCCAAGGGGATTGGTAGGATATACCTCAGCAAAAGAAGCCAAGGAACTTATCTCTAGGGGTTTTGCCGTTCGGTCTAATAGAAAAACACTTAATAAATTTAAGCAACTACTCATCGAAGGTTTGACTAAAAAATAGAGGTGCAGGTGGCTAGCTGTGTGGCGAATGTACGCATCCAAGACATATTCAATTCTAGCGTTGCACTTCAGGGGGAATTCAAGGCACTCACTTGACCAAATAGTTTATTCACAGTATATTTTTTGCAGAAAATCAAACCACTTACAAAGGAGAACGTATGCCGATAACAACCGTGATTCGGCCTCAGGGGCCAATCGCCCGCCTTGCAACAAAGCTGATGGATCCGTTGATGTTACTGGCGGCCGGAACAATTTCCGAGTCACCGCAACAGACCCACATGTGGAACAGTGACCGTCCAGTAAGACTGAGTAAAGGAGAAACCGGCGACCTTGTTAACGAAGGCCAGATGGTATGCGCGATAAGAATTGTGAACGCTGTGTGTAACAAAGAAGTTGAGCCCCACGGCGTGCTCACGCGCATACCAATCCTCGGCGGCTGGAGGGAGTACGTAGTGGTTGCGCCAGATAGGTACTTTGGCGTTTGGCATGTTGGGTGGATTTATCAAGGGTGGATAGGACATTCGCGAATCCCTATCCCTCACGGACAGCCTGCTCGACTACTTCTTGCACCAAAAGTCACACACTTCTTTGGTGTGTGCGGTTCCAGCCGTTTCTATAATGAACAGATCAAGATCGTCGAGATCGGCAGAGGAAAAATCGGAGACAAGGGGCGGTACCGAAAAGTCCTCCTATTGTGAACGAACCCACGACTCAAGCGGCGCACTGAAAAGTGCGCCGCTCTTTATTTTCCTGCTTTAATCGCCGCTCGGACAAACTCTGTAAAGATCGGGTGTGGTGAAAGTGGTCGAGCCAAAAATTCTGGGTGAAACTGTGTACCAACGAAAAACGGGTGTATGTTTCGCGGTAACTCAGCAATTTCCATGAGCTTTTTGTCTGGTGAAACTCCAGAAAAAACGAGACCAGCTTTTTCTATTTCTTCAATATATTTTGAATTCACTTCATAGCGGTGGCGGTGTCGTTCAGAAATTTCTTCTTTTCCATATGCCTTATATGCAATTGTTCCCTTCTCAAGTACACACGGGTATACACCAAGCCGCATCGTAGCGCCGTATTTATTTTCTTCCACATTCCCCTTTTGGTCTTGCATGATGTCGATGACTGGGTAATTTGTTTTTGAATTGATCTCTGTGGTGTGGGCGTCCTTCCAGTGCAAAACGTTTCGAGCGTATTCGATCACCGCAAGCTGCATACCATAACAAATACCAAAATATGGAATATTATTTTTGCGAACGTATTCGATAACTTTTATTTTTCCTTCGACACCAGTTGAACCAAACCCGCCTGGGACCAAAACTCCCCCATATTTTTTAAGTTCAGAAAGTTTTAGTTTGCCTGTTTCAAAATCTTTAGAATTAAGGTATGTAATGATCGGCTTTTTACCCAAAGTAAACGCCGAGAACTTTAATGCTTCGATAATTGAGATATAGACGTCAGAAAGAACAAAAGACCCTGAATCAAAATATTTCCCAACGATTGCAATATTTACCGTACCTCGTGGCCTCCGTACTTTTTCAACAAAATTGGCCCACCCAGACAGATCTGTGATTCTTTTTTTATGATTCAGGTGTAAAACCTTACAGATATTTTCTCCAAGTTTATCCTTTTCAAAATTTATCGGCACATCATATATACTATCGACGTCAGGTGCAGAAACAACATTCTCTGGACGAATATTACAAAAAACCGCAATCTTATCTTTGCGCTTCTGATCAAGGGCCACAGTACTCCTTGCCAAAATAATATCGGCCTGAAGACCAACGCTATTGAGCGATCTCGCTGCTGTTTGGGTTGGCTTCGTTTTCATTTCACCAATTTTTGAAGGCATGGGTAAATACGAAACCATGACAATTGCAACATCTTCTGGATTTTTTGACTTCATCATGCGAGCCGCCTCAAGAAAAATAATATTCTGATACTCCCCAATCGTGCCGCCGATCTCGATAACTGTGACATCTGCATCGGCATTCTCTGTCGCTTTTTCAATTCGCGATATAACTTCTAGTGGCACGTCCGGCACAACTTCGACGTTCTTGCCCTTGTATTCTAAATTTCGCTCTTTGCGAATGATGTCGAGGTAGACTCGACCAGTGGTCATGTAGTTTATCCTCGTCAAAGAAATATCAAGGAAGCGTTCATAATTACCCATATCCTGATCAGTTTCATCGCCATCATTAAGCACAAAAACTTCCCCGTGCTCGGTAGGATTCATCGTGCCAGCATCGACGTTTATGTATGGGTCAATTTTAAGAGCCGTGACCTTAAGGCCACGAGCTTTTAAAATGAGGGCTATTGAAGATGAGGCGATTCCTTTTCCGACTCCAGACATTACTCCACCAGTAACAAAGATGTATTTTCGCCTCTTTTTCATATTTTAGGTATTAAGGTATTTGCGGACAGCAAGATAACTCGAAATTGCACCAATTGCGATTCCAGAGCCAACCACGATTAAGAAAAGCTGGCCGAAATTCGAGGTGTAATAACTAAACAAATTAAATCCAACGAAGAAGTTTTCGGTGTATCGCCCAAACCAGAACAAAATTGGATAGAAAATAACCAGCGTCAGTACACCCGAAATTACACCGTACAAGACACCGGTAATCACAAACGGCCCTCTAATATAAAAATTACTTGCACCGACAAGTTTCATAACAGAAATTTCTTCTCGCGAAACGTAGATAACAAGGCGGACGGTATTGAATGTGATGAGAACTGAAATTGCAACAAAAACAAGAGTTAACACCAGGCCGAGTTTTTCTGAAGATGTGATCAGACTCGAAAGTTTATCTATCGCTGTCTTATTTTGATAATAATTCACCTTGTCGACTATCGACACGCCACCACTACCGAGAATATTCTTTCCAGTTAAAAATTCTGCGACACCTTGGTACTCTGACGGCTGGCGAGTTTTAACGTTAAGCACAGCACCGAGTGGGCTATTTTTAAGTTCAGCCAAGGCCTGAAGGGTGAGCTGGTCGTTTTCGTGGCGAACAGTAAATTCAGCTAGGGCTTGTTCCTGAGAAACATATGCAACAGTTTCAACTTCTGGCAGGACTTCAATTGTTTTTTGAATTGCCAAAATGTCTTCCTCTTCTGTACCGGGAATAAAATAGACATTGAGATCGACCTTGTTTCGAAGTTCGTCGAGAGTCGCATGCAAAACAGCACTTCCCAAAAGAAGCGAGGTAATAACCGAAAGAGTCACCACCATGACAAAAATCGAGGAAAGTGAAACAAAACCATTACGAACAAAGTTATAGAAACCGGAACGTATTACTCTTTTTATATTTGTTCTAAGCATTTTTATAGGACATAACGACCTTCTGGATCATCGCGGATTATTTTACCACGATCGAGCGTAATAACTCGGCGACCGATCGAGTCGACGACGCCCTTGTTGTGAGTAGTGAGAATAACAACCGTTCCAAGATCGTTAATTTTTTTAAAAATCTGGACGATTTCAAACGTATTGATCGGGTCAAGGTTTCCGGTTGGTTCATCGGCAATAACAATGTCGGGCTGATTAACAATTGCCCGAGCAATAGCAACGCGCTGTTTTTCTCCACCTGAAAGTTCGTCTGGGTAATTCCAAATTTTATTCTCTAGGTCAACAAGCTTAAGGACGTGCGGAACGTCTGACTGGATATCAGCGTCTTCACGACCAGCAACTTCCATAGCGAATGCGATATTTTCAAAAACAGTTTTTTTAGACAAGAGACGAAAATCCTGAAACACCACACCGATACGTCGTCGATATGAATGCATCGCTCGGTTACTGAGTTTGTGAATATTTATAGAATCAAGAAAAACTCCACCTTTTGTGGGTTTATCCTCAGCCAAAAGCATTTTAATGAGTGTGCTTTTGCCCGCACCAGAGTGCCCCACAATAGAAACAAATTCGCCTGGGTCGATTTTAAAAGAAACATTGTCGAGACCGACAGTTTTGTCTGGGTATGTCTTTGAAACTTTGTTGAAATGAATCATAACTAGAAATTAGGACAAAGGAAATTATAACATATTAAAAACCACCAAGAACAAACTCTACAAATCCTTTTCGGCTTCAATGAATAGATCAATGTCACCATCTAAGACGGCATCAACATTTGAGGTTTCAGCGTCGGTTCGGTGGTCTTTAACCATTTTATACGGGTGAAAGACATACGAACGGATCTGATTTCCCCATTCGATATTTGTTGTTTTACTAATATACATACCCTGCTCCTTTTTTATACGGGCGTCCTCAAGAGCCTTAAATATTTTTCCCCGCAAGATCTGCATTGCCTTCTCACGATTTTGGGCCTGAGAACGTTCGCCGTCGGCATGAACTGAAATATTTGTTGGGATATGAATAACACGAACAGCAGTTTCTCGCTTGTTAACATTTTGTCCGCCCGGACCGCTCGAACGAGCGAATTCGACACGTATTTCACCTTCAGGAATTTCAAGTTCAGTTGTCTTTTCAAATTTTGGAATTACTTCAACAAGTGAAAAAGAGGTGTGGCGAAGTTTCTTTGCATTAAAAGGTGAAATGCGAACAAGTCGATGTACACCGGATTCGTTTTTCAAAACCCCGTACGCACTCGGACCATCTATTTCAATAGTTAGATTACGATACCCGCCATGGTCATTTTTATTTTCATGTAGCACCCTCATACCCCAGTTTCTACCTGAGATAAACCTCATATACATCGTAAAAAGTATGCTGGAAAAATCCTCCGCATCATCACCTCCTGCGCCAGAAAAAATCGTCATGATAGCATTCCCCTTGTCGTATTTACCACGACCTTCCTTTTTTGTCTTAAGATCAGAAATTTCTTTAATGATTCCTTGCGCACGAACCTTGTCAGACCAAAATTCTGGTTCGCTCATATGCGCCTCAAGTTCACTTATTTTTTTATCGATCTCAAGGGGATCTTCTTTCATGTAAAGAGAATACCACGCTGAGAACAAAGAAAAAACCGCCACCTGAAGCGTCAGTGGCAACACAGAAGACTTTGAGTAAATTTACTATATTCTAAAAAAGCTAGTGGTGGTGATCAAAATGCTCGAGGGCTTCTGCCTCTTTTTTAATTTTCTCATCCGAAACATTTTCATCAGAAACCTTCATCAAAAACCACACAGCAACGAGGGTCGTTATAGGGACTGCTACAACCAAACCAATACTACCTATCATGGTTCTTACTATCTCTGTCGCAAATATTTCCCTATTTAGGGTTAAGCCAATTGGTTCTGTGGAGGATTTCAAATACAAAAGCAAAAGAGGCAACGAAACACCGACATATGCAATAGCCAAAGTATTCACAAGCGCCCCAATATGCTCACGCCCAATCCGAACAGCTCTTTTATAGATTACTCTGCGAGGCAAATGTGGCGCAACGTGATTCAATTCCTCCACAGAAATTGCCTGCCCGATTGCGACATCGTAAAGAACACCGAGCAATCCGATCAAAATTCCACCAAGCAAAAGACCTACAAAATCTATTGAACCTCGGGTGTCCAAATTAAGATATACCGCCTCCTCACTACCAAAACCACTAAGACGAGTGCCGTGAACAGCAAGGTGCGCCAGAAGACCGGTAAAAAACACAGTAATAATCATACCGACGACAGCAGCAGAAGTAGTTTTATTAAAACCGTGGGTTACATATGAACCAACGATGATAATTAATGCGGAAACAAAAAGACTCACAAGGATTGGGGAGTACCCATGAAGTATGCCCGGCAACAAAACATACATGATCAAAACAAGACTTCCAATAAGACTGAGGAGCCCTCGGACGCCCTGAATACCACCAAAGACAAAAACAAGCACGACAAACAACAAAACAAAAAACAAAACGGCTGGTAGTCGATACGGTTCAGAGACCGAATAATAATCGCGCCCATCCAGACTATTCGTCGTGTGGATTAAATAAAAAACCTCACCATCCTTCAAACTTAAGTAATCGTTTTCGATCGTGACAATCTTACCTTCCTCCTCGCCGTCAAGGATGCGTACCTGTATCGTCTGATATATACTTTCGACTTCTGTACCGGGAACTTTTTTAACCTGCTGCTCGACAACCTCCAGAACCCGAGCTTTTACGGTGGTAATTTTATCTTGTACAACTTCCCCCCCCTGCGCAAAGGTAATACTGGGGTGTCCCACAACTAAAAAAAGGGCGAGAAGAAAAAATATTTTATTCATGTGCTGTGTTTGTTACCTCGGCACAAGCTCTACATAGCCCAAAAAGCTCCAGGGAATGATGATTAATGCTTTTAAATAACGATGAGTCTTTTAAAATTTTTTTTGAATGCTTTTTGATTTCACACACAGCAAACCTTTCTATTATTCCACAATGACTACAAATCAAATGGTGATGATGAGATGTGTGTAATTCATAATGTACTGACCCCTTCCGCAGATCAATCCTTGAAAGAATTCCTGCCTGCTCAAATGAAAAAAGTGTCCTGTAAATAGTAACTTGATTAATTTTTTGATTTTTGAGTTTTTTGCAAATAAATTCAGCGTTTATAGGCTTGCAGTCAGTTGAAAATAGGTTTAATACAGCCCTCCGACCAGGTGTTACTTTCATTCCAGCTTTTTTGATTATTGCCGAGACATCACTTGTGGACATGTCATTATCATAATTCAAATGCAAAACATTTACAATTAGCATCCACATGCGCTATCATGCAAACAATGCCTTAGTGATGGATTAAATTTAATTAATAACAAACCACTGTTTTATGATATCTGTATACCTTTACTCAATAGCAAGCGTCACGCTAGTTAGCCTAGTATCTCTCGTTGGAGTATTCACGCTATCTCTACAAAAGGAAGTGCTTAGGAAATACCTTTTTATACTGATTAGCCTTGCAGTTGGTGCATTACTCGGCGATGCATTTATACACCTCATCCCAGAAGGTCTCGAAATGTTCAGCAACCCAGCATATGCTTCACTTGCGGTTATTTCCGGTATAATTCTTTTTTTTATCCTCGAAAAATTCCTCCACTGGCATCATCATGCTGAGGGCGAAGAAGACCACGAGACCATACACTTCAACGGTCACATGATCCTTGTTTCCGACGCTGTTCATAATTTCATAGACGGCCTAATAATTGGAGCGAGCTTCCTTGTTGGCCCAGAGATCGGAATTGCAACAACACTCGCTGTCATTCTCCACGAAATCCCTCAGGAAATAGGAGATTTTGGAGTCCTTGTTCATTCTGGGTACACAACCACTAAAGCATTGTTATTTAATTTTCTTTCCGCTCTTGCTGCTGTAGCTGGTGCAATAGTATCAATAAGTCTAAGTAGTTTTAGTGAAACATTGGTAATGTGGCTTGTACCAATAGCGGCCGGAGGCTTCATCTACATTGCGATGAGTGATCTCATTCCGGAGCTTCATAAAACAAAAAATGTCCGACACTCGATTATGCAACTTGCAGCTGTACTTATCGGTATTGGCGCAATGGTCCTACTTCTCGCCCTCGAATAGATAGAAATTCCAGAGCCACCTCGCAGGATCGAACCGCGGACCCCCACTTTACGAAAGTGGTGCTCTACCAACTGAGCTAAGGTGGCAATAATTTTTTAATAACCTCGTGATCGCCAGAGATACGAACAAAGAGCAAGAGGCACAAAACTAAAAATATAATACGAACCTACCCTAACAAATATTCGAGGTTAATTCCAGGTCGAGTCAGGTTAAACTAGCCACGTACACACCGAATAAAAACCGTGGTGGAGAGGCTTTTTGGTAGAAGTCCTGCTCCACCACCCAAAAAATTGACAGTGATCGCACTTGCTGTTATGATTGGACGAGATGTCGACGTCCAATAATTACCAGAAGTAGTTGAAGGAAAGTAAGTTCCATCGATTAATGGGTGTGCTGATACAGAAAAATCTAGAATACTATAAAGTTCGTACGCATTCGGCATACGCCAACCACTACCAGATAGGCCTGCGGCGTTTGTATTACAAAACGTCAAAGCATTCGCCCATGTACGAGTGACCGCATCATCCTGTTTTTGCCAGACCAACCCCGTAGAATTATCTGTAATTGTGCCATCTCCATTGTCTGTATACGAACGCGCGATTCCCTTCTGAAGTTCACCGTCTTGCCCAGTACCAGAACACGAAACAGTAGAACCATCGGTAGCATAGCAAATCGCTTGTTTTGTTTTAAGCAGTGCTGCTGGGACCGCAGTTCCGGGAAAAGAAGCCGTTGTTAGAACCTTACTTGCATCGTTGTCACCATATGTAAGTGAAGAAGCGGTTCCAATAATTCCAAACAAATAGGTCCCACTTTTAATATTTGCTGCTGTAAACGTTGGACTCGTTGTTGAAATTGTCGCGGAACCATTGTAATACCCGGCTGGTGCTGTAAGTAAAAGGGTGTTCGTAGATGTTGCAGAAGTTACCACAGCTGTGTCACCCGTTCTTGCAGTCATACTTCCGGTAACCTCAAGCCCATCAACCCATGCTTTTTTCCCAGAAACTATTTCTCCAGCTACAGCGTCTCCGGTTTCCTTCATACACCAACGATTCGAACCGTCTCCACTACCGTCGACGCCGGCCCCAACCAAATTGGCTGTACCGTTAAAAATTTCTGTAATACACGCGAGGCTCAAACCACCAGTAAAACCGAACGCTGATGTACCGCTAGCAATCGTATTGTTAGAAAGATTATCAATTTCACCAAAAATTGCATTGTAGACCTCTGTCAGCGTATGGAAAGTTGGCGATGCAGAACCCGGAGTCGAAGGGATTGCACCCGAGCCAACTGTTGCTGAAGTCCCAGCAAAAAGATTGTACAGGTTGGTTAGCGTGTACATCGTATCGGCGGTTGAACCCGGCGGAGTAAGGGATCCTGCAAAAACGGTCGTAAAAGAAAACGCCAAAGTAAGAATTACGACCGTAGCAATTTTAGTAAAATTTCTCATAATATTTCTATAGTAATTAATAATTATATCTTTTTTGCCAACCCAGCCAAAAGATTTTCTAGGTTTACCTCAGCCTCAGCCTTGTCTACACTTCCAACAAATTTCTCCCACAATTGCAACAACTCTTTGTCACCAATTGCACGGACATCGTTCTCTAATCTTAGTCGATTTTCAAAACTCACTTCTCCTGGGGCAATGAGGACGGTTTCAATGAAAACCAGCATAAAATTCTTAACCTTTATGTTTTGATTTCTTTCGGCCAACTGCAACTCAGCCTTTTTCACATCATTTCTCGCTCCTACATAAAAAACAACCGTGAGAATGTTCATTATGACAAGAACAGAAACGAGCCCGATAAAAAATCTTTTATTCATGTTAAGGAAATTTATTTAAAAATACCTAGTAATCGACTCCAGAAACCACGCCTTTCGAGCTCAATATTTTCACTCACACTGCCACCAACCCTTACCTCAAAAACTTCTCCTGTTTTTTCCGTATACCCATCTGCAGTTACCTGTAGATAGTACTCACCCTTAGGAACAAGAAAAGAATACGAGCCTGATTTGTCAGTTAATTGCGGATTATCCTGCAAAAAACTCGTGGCATCCCATAATTCAAATTCACCTGTTTCTAGATTTTTAGAGTACAAGGAAACTTCAGCATCCCCAACACGAGCCTCGTCACTCCCAGCTTTTCTATATACGTAACCCTGGGGATCAACAACAGTAACCAGACTTATTTCCTTTGGAGTACTGCCGTCAGCGTGTACAACGGTTGTTTGTATTCGATATCTTCCAGAAACTCCCGAGAGGGTCAGACTACCTTCATAAATCCCATCCCCCTCTGAATCCTGGTATGTGAACGTATCAACAATGGTTTGGTCAAGGCGGGCATTTGAAGCACTCGGCGCCCTAGCAAATTTAATTGCGGACAAGGCTGAAGCTAGAAATGACGAAGGTTTGGTATCAGCTTTGCTAAAAACGCTTTCTGGATACAACAACACGCGACCTTCGACACTTTTTGCTTTCTTGCTTGGCTTAATTGCAAGGGTTAATTCTTGACCAGTAACAGTTTTAAGTGTTGAACGAACGTCG
>Ga0105049_10000390_pt1 | contig 47408 bp, 36 predicted proteins | sample MAT06_FD_78087 | JGI IMG/M metagenome (GOLD analysis project Ga0105049, IMG submission 78087) | Freshwater microbial communities from Lake Fryxell liftoff mats and glacier meltwater in Antarctica - MAT-06 | ecosystem: Environmental > Aquatic > Freshwater > Ice > Liftoff microbial mat | place...
AGGTGCTGGGAGGTCCTATCGGCTACGGAATCGGTAAGCTCTTTCAGAAGCTTCGCAAGCAAGGAAAACCCTGGAATCACAAGCGTGTTTTGAGAGTCTATCGGCTAATGAACCTCCATTGTCGTAAACGGACCAAGAAGCGCAGGATTGCGCGAGAACCGCGACCTTAGGTGGAACCAGGTCATCCCAATGAAACTTGGTCTCTGGACTTTATGCACGATCGGATGACCAATGGTGCGCCATTCCGCGTGTTGAACGTCATTGATGATTTTAACCGCGAGGTACTGAACATAACAGTCGAACGGTCCATTGGAGCCAAGCGAGTCATCCGGGAATTGCAGCAGCTATTAACAATGACCGACCGCATGATACCTTGTTGGGAATGACCCCAACAGAAGTCTTGTTGGAACATGGAAAACGCATAGAAGATAAACCAATGGAAATGTTTTCCACATTCAAACAAGATGACGATGATGGGGACTTTCTTTCTATTTTTAACTGATTCTGTTTTAGAGATGGCTACTATACACCTCAAAGTTAATTTCAATCATAAAAAATTAAAAGTAAATGTTATTGTTATTTATTTTTAATATTTATTTACACAAAGCTCTTCACTATCTACTTTAAAACAAAAGAAAAGACATGAGAAATAATAACCCCATTTGGTTCTTATGTAGCTGCATTTTTGCTCGTAGGATTTGACGTTTCGGCATCTTCAGTTTTGGCTTCATCTTTTGGCTTCAACCCGACCAATGCTACAGATGCTTTCCAATCTGCAATTAACTCCCCGAATGATACGGTAATCGTCAATTTGCAGGCGAGGGATTGGAATATTGGCCCGAGCTCCTTTTTCGATTTGACGGACAAAACCATCATTTTCGAATCCGGAGTTGTACTGCGCGCATTGCCCGGAGAATTCAACTTTATCTTCGCCAATCTGGTAAGGTTTGTCAACTGCAATGGAGTCACGATGATTGGTTACGGAGCATCATTTATAATGAATAAGCCAGAATACACGACTCTGGCCGATAGCGAGTGGCGACACACTATCAACATTATTAATTGCGAAAATATGGTGGTAAAAGGCTTGACGCTCCGCGATAGCGGAGGCGATGGAATTCACATTGGTGGAGATGAAGAATGTGGTATCAGTTACACAATTAATGCACTGATATAAGATGTACAATTTATCAATCACCATCGTCAGGGTATGAGCGTTATTAGCGTTGAGAATTTAACGGTGCGCCATTGCTTCTTGACCGGAACCAAAGGCACCTTGCCCGAGGCTGGAGTGGACATCGAGCCCCACGTACCAGATCACCGCATTGTGAACGTTTTGTTTGAAAATTGCTCTTTTACCAATAATGGTTGGTCGGGTATGGCTCTTGCCCTTTTTCAACTCAACAGTACTTCTCTACCTGTCTCAATCACCGTGTGAGACTGCTATATTAGAGACAATTGCAGGCCGGAGAATACCTATGCAAAGGGCGATATCAGCGAGTGCAGACGATGTAAGTCCCGTTCAGGGCAGCGTTCTGTTTGAGCGCTGCTTTATTGACAGGAGCGATTACGCGGCCTATTATTCCCGCAAAATGGCCCAAGCTTATGGCGTTTCCTTTACTGATTGTGTTTTTCGCGATGTAAGCCGTCTGCAAATACCGTTCAACAATCCGTTTTTTTTGGAAGTACCCGACTACTACGATTCCTCGGCTTCACTTGGAGGATATGAGTTCCATAATGTATTTTTATCTTATGATACTGACTTCTCTTTCTTCCGCGTTTATGGTTGGCCAACCCTCAAAGGTCTATCCGATATTTCGGGCAATTTCACGGTGGCGGAGCCGAATGGAAACGGCGTGCTGTCCGAGAACGTTGCCGATACAACAGACGTAGACTTTACCTATAACATTCAACCAGCATTGCCTTCTTTAGACGTGAGTGGCGAAATTTTAGCATCCACTGCGGTGGAGTGCGACAGTACCCTTGCAACGTATAGATTAGCTCGACAATCTACTCGCACTGACTACCCATTTGGAGTGGCCGTGGATACCAGCGGCTCTGCAACCTTTGGCGACGATCTTCACATTGTTCCTGGTGGCTGGGTCATTCCGGCTAACGAACTGGAAATTGAAAGATCATTTACAGCAAGGCAGGATGCACGTGTTGAAGATGTTGAAACCGCAGAGTTATATCTCCTTGAAAGTGATTTGTACACCTTGGAGTCAATTTCGGTTTTAAGTTTCAATTTGTACGATTGCCTTCTTATATCTACGGACGACAATTTGGCTCCTTCAAGAATCAACGTTTTCCCCAACCCCGCTTCCACACATCTATACATTTCAAATGAAGGTGATCCTTCTACTATCACAGTGCGGATATTTTCGGCCAATGGAAAGTTGGTGTTAGAATAATTTAATAGCAATACCATTAGCCAATTCGATGTTTCTGCTTTGCCTAGTGGACTCTACTTGGCAAATGTTTACGCTGAGAATCCGCCTTTACATACATCGGAAAGGATTTTAATTCTAGGCGAATGAGGTAAAGAGATCGGTGATCGTAGCCATCCCCCCAAAAAAACAAACCTGGTCATGGTATCATGACCAGGTCTATCTGAAGTCCGGTGCTGGAACAGTCCTGTCTTGGCGCAATAACCGCATAAATCAGGACAACGACATTAGCCGCTGGCCTCATTGGCCTTTAACAAAGCATGCTGTCTGCAGTTGATTAACAGCGTCCCGTACAACCAAGTGGTAGGTTCCGGTTTGCAGACCGGAAACATCACGGCTAAAGATCGGGTTGTTGCTTTGGAACTCCATGACTTTGGACATTTCAAAGGCTCAACCACCGGAACGAATAACTGTGATCGGGTTGTTGCTTTGGAACTCCATGACTTTGGACCCTTGTAGGTTGTAAACAGTCACTACTGCGGGCAGATGCACTGCATCTGCCAAACCAATCTGCAACTCATTGATGCAGGGATTCGGTTTCACAGCAATACCCATTTGCCCCGGTGCGGCTTGATCATAGGTTGTAAAGTCAGTTCGCAAAACAGGCACTGCATACAAGTCTACGCGGTTACTTACAACAGGTGTTGAAGTCGCACCTTTTGCCAAGCCTCCAGCAAATACGCCCACTGCATCGTCCACTACCACGGCTGCAGCCAGAATTCTGGGTTGTGAGAGTAACTCACCAGTCCAGGTGGCAGTAGCAGGATCATAGATTACAACATAGGGAGAATAGGAGCTGGTTGCATCCTGGTAACCACCTCCAAAGTAGACCTTGCCATGAACAGCATCCATGGTAAAATTGCGAATGTTGGCTGGCAGGGCAAACCAACTCCAGGTATTGGAAAGTGCATCGTAAACCTGCACCCGGTTTCCATTTAGTGTACCACCGGCAAAATAGGCTTTGCTGCCATCAACGGTAGCAATCATGCCGCAATTGGCTCTCAGCAAATTGGTTGTTGATCAGGTTTTGGAAGTTGTGTTGTAGATGTCTACATTCTTTACAAGACCGATATTGCTGTTGAGGCCTCCTGCAAAAATCACCAGATCGCCCACTGTGGCTACGGCCATGTTCTGCCGTTTTTCAGAAAGCGTAGCAGTTGACCATGTGCTGGTGCTTACATCGTAAATATCCACGCGATCTGTCTCAAGGATAGTGTAGGTAATATCCCAGTACCAGCCTCCCGCAAACAGAATCTGCGTTCCGGCGGCTCCCACTGAAATGGTACCCCTGGCCTTGCTGAGTTGATTGACAATACGTGAACCGGTTACTGAATTAAAGATGTCTACTGTCCTATAAATGTATACCGGTCCAGAGATATCATCTCTGCCAGTTCCTCCGGCAAAAAATACGTAGTCGCCAGCGGCTCCTGCACCGCCAACTTCCCGTTTATTGGACAGACTGAGCGAAGTCCAGGAATTGCTGGTGCCATCGTAAACCTCTACCCGATTCGTGTACTGGGGGTCGGCAAAGTAGCCATACTTTGCACCGGCTAAAAATACTTTGTTTTCAAAAGACACTTTCTTAATCAATCCCCTCTAAAGCGGAAGTATCCCATAGGTGTAGGTACCGGACGACACGTTAAATACATCCCAATTTGTTCCACCAGTCAAGACGGCAGCCCCCGAAACCTGACCTGCCACCAATTGCGACGATGACGCGTTTAACGAGTCGGTGGTCCGTTGTGCATGAAGGCCCACAGCGGCCAATAGGCCGAAACACGTCAGTAAAATCTTTCTCATAGAAGTAGCTTTAAAAGGCTAACAATCCCCTCCCGTCTATCCATAACGCCATTCATTGCCAACCTCAAGGTGCGTATCTGAAAGCAACACCGGTCATTTCCGGAGGTGATACCGATCTGATGGGTTGCTGACCAAAGGGTTGACCTGATGCTTTAGCTCAATACCAGGCAGAAGTGAAGGCTTCGCACATCCAGCTCGAGTGAAAAGGGAAGGCTTAAACCCCGATAATCCTAATTATCGTCTTATTAAACGATTATTGACAATATCGACTTATTAACCGATATTTGTGCCATGATTGCCATCATCACCGGCGACCTGGTCGGGTCGCGCCACGTCATGCGGCAGGATCGCTGGTTGAAGCCGCTGAAAAAGCTGCTCCGGGAATGGGGCCCTTCGCCCGGAATATGGGACATTTACCGCGGAGACAGCTTTCAGATACAAATAGACGACCCGGCAGACGCCCTGTTGACCGCGCTACGGATCAAGGCGCTCATCCGCAGTATCCCGCCGGACGACGCGGAGAAACGCAACCCCGTGCTGGATGTGCGCATGGCTATTGGCATTGGCGAAAAAAACTTCGCTGCGCGGCAGATTACGGAAAGCAACGGACCGGCCTTTGTGCGGTCGGGGGAGCAATATGAGCGCTTGCGCAAGGAGAAGGTGAACCTGGCCATGAGTTCGCCCTGGCCGGCATTGGACGAAGACCTGAACCTCTGTTTGCGGCTGGCGGGCATAACCATGGACGCCTGGACTGTAAATTCAGCGGAAATTGCCGCTGCCGTATTGCGACAGCCGGAGCAGACCCAGCAGCAGTTGGGCGAGCAACTGGGCATTGAGCAAAACACGGTCAGCGACCGCTTTCGCCGGGCGCACCTGCCCGAAATTCTGGCGCTGGAAGAACTTTACCGCAAACGAATCAACCAACAACGCTCATGAATACGCTTGCGGCACTGGTACTGGCTCATCTAATCGGCGACTTCCTGTTGCAGCCCAAAAGCTGGGTGCGTGCCAAAGAGGATCGCAAAGGGGCGGCATGGCAACTCTATGTGCATGTATTGCTTCATACCGCACTGACGTTTGCTGCCTTGGCCTGGACCGAAAGCCCGGCGCTTTGGCCCTTAGCGCTGTTGCTGGCTGGCAGCCATTTTCTTATAGATCTCATAAAACTTTATGGAAAGCAAGAGCGGTACAGTACCGCTTGGTTCTTCGGCGATCAGGGGGCGCACCTGTTGACTATCGCGCTGGTCTGGGTCTATAGCATTGAGCAAAATCCTGCCATCCTGCCCGGTCTGCTCAGCGGCAATACCATCATTTATGTTACGACAGGTTATTTCCTGATTCAACCGGCCTCCATAATCATGGAAAATGTTATGCGGCCTTGGTCCGAAGCGCTTGCGACAGAAAACGCCAGTTCCTTGCCAAACGCCGGCAAAATCATTGGAGTGCTGGAGCGCGTGTTGGTGTTTGGGTTCATCGCCAGCGGCCATTTTGAAGCCGTTGGCTTCCTGCTGGCGGCAAAGTCGGTCTTTCGCTTCGGCGACCTGAGCCAAGCAGGCCAACGCAAACTGACCGAGTACATGCTCATCGGCACGCTGATCAGCTTTGGGTTGGCTATTGCCATAGGAATGGCCGTGACCTCGCTCTTGGCTTAGTCTGCCACGTGAATGGCCGTTTTAAGGCTTGGCCTTCACGCATTGGTTCACCGCCTGCCAAGTACCGCCGTTGATGACGTTGGCACAGCCGTTGCGCTCCAGAATGGATTTGGCTTGGCTGCTGCGAGCACCGCTGCGGCAGAAAACGACGATATTTTCGTGGCCTTTGAACTTGTCCAGTTGTGCGGCGACGCGGTCAAGTGGTATGTTGACTGAGCCTTTGACATGCCCTTCGGCAAATTCCTGTGGGCTGCGCACATCCACTAAAAAAGCGCCTTCGTTGACCGCGGTTTGCAGGTCGGCATTGCTGGTTTGGCCAAAGAGGTTGAACAGAGAAGTAAGCATGGTAAAGAGGAAAAGGGTGAGTGATTTCATGGAATTGAAAACGGGGGAAAGGATTTTTTGCCCAGAGCAACGTTGTAACGCATTGCGCGCGCTCCGGCTCTGATGCTACAAGATTAGTGCAGATTTGCGGCCTGTTCCGTTACTTGGGTCACACAACAAAAACACGCTAAAGGCGACAGGTCTGACGCTGCTCAATCTGCTCCAGGACCAGCGCCTCTATCCCCCGCTTCAATGCGGCAATTTATCGCGAAAATACCCGTATACCCAAGTACCGACGATGGCGCTGAATAACGTAACTAAAACTACGCTGGCTCCGTTGCCGATCTGTGCAAACAGCGGGCCGGGGCAGGCACCCGTAATGGCCCAGCCAAAACCGAACAACAATCCGCCGTAAATCTGGCCTTTGTTGAAGGTTTTGCTGGCAAGGACGACGGTCTCGCCCTCAATGGTCGTGATGTTGAAGCGCCGTATCAGCAGCACCGAAAGCATGCCCACCACCACCGCGCTGCCGATGACACCATACATGTGAAACGACTGAAAGCGAAACATTTCCTGGATGCGGAACCAACTGATGATTTCGGCCTTGACAAAGACCACGCCGAAAGCCAGGCCAATGGCCATGTACTTGAGGTTGTCGTACCAGCGGTGCTCAATCACGCTCTCGTTGACACACATGGTGTCCTGGTGCCTGATTTCTTCTTCTACACTCGGGGGAAATACTTGAGTACTCATGGCAACGAAAGGTTAAAGGGCTAGCAGGAAGGGGAGCACAAAATTGGCCATCAGAATTCCGGCCACCATGAAACAACAGGTGGCCACCAGCGAGGGCCATTGTAGCGTAGACAAGCCCATGATGGCATGACCGCTGGTGCAACCACCGGCATAGCGCGTGCCGAAACCGATCAGGAAGCCACCCACCACGATCATCAAAAAGCCGCGCAGCGTTAACAACGCAGACCAATTGACCACCTGCGTGGGAACGAGTTTGCAAAAATCGGTGATGCCGTACTGCGCCAGGTCAGCGGCCAGCTTGGGATGCACCACCACCGGATCAGGATTGGCCAAAAACAGCGTGGCCAACGCAGCACCGACCAAAATTCCGGCTACAAAGAACAAGTTCCACAATTCCTTGCGCCAGTTGTACTGAAAGAAAGGGATGTTAGCTGGCAAACAGGCGGCACAAATGTGCCGCAGCGAAGAGCTGATGCCGAAAGATTTATTGCCCACCAGCAACAGCGCGGGCACTGTCAGGCCAATGAGGGGTCCGGCAACGTACCAGGGCCAGGGATTGCGGATAAATTCTAACATAACATTTTAAATGTTGTGCAGATTGTTTATTATGTTATGGATACGGAGTTTTCAGAAGTACCCTTAGCGCAACACTTTGCTTTGACAGACAAAATTGGAGCGCGGCGCTTGGGTCTTGCTGATGGCGACAAAGCCTCCGTCAACTTCGGTGAAGTTGCGGTAGCCGCGAGCCTGCAAAATGGACGCGGCAATCATGCTGCGGTAGCCGCCGGCGCAATGCAAAAAGAAATGCTGGTTGGGTTGCACGTCGCGCACCCAATCGTTAATGGCGGCCAGCGGACGGCTGTGGGCTTCATCCACGTGCTCGGCGGCGTACTCGGTCTCTTTGCGAACGTCCAGCACCATGCTTTCACCGGCCTTGTATTGGCTGGCAAATTCTTCGGCTGAAATACGGTTGACGCTGTCCACTTCCAAGCCGGCTTTCTTCCAGCCATCAATGCCGCCATCCAGGTAGCCGAGCACATTGTCAAAACCGACGCGGCTCAGACGGGTAATGGCCTCTTCTTCTTTGCCGGCATCGCAGACCAACACGATGGGCTGCTTGACGTCTGCAATCATGGCACCCACCCAGGGAGCAAAGTCGCCGTTGAGCCCAATGTTGACGGATTGGGGCACAAAGCCCTGCGAAAAGTCGCCGGGCGAACGGGTGTCGAGCACCAGCGCGGAAGTTGCGTCCACCACAGCCTCCATTTCGCCCGGAGCAAGCGCCCTCATCCCTTTGGACAACACGTCATCATAGGAGGTATAGCCGGTTTTGTTCATGGCCACGTTCATGCCAAAGTAGCCGGGAGGCGGCGTGAGCCCTTCGGTTACCGCCGCGATGAAGGAGGCTTTGTCCGGCTGGTTGAGCGCGTAGTTGATCTCTTTCTGGTGGCCCAGGGTGTCCACGGTTTCTTTCATCATGTTCTTGCCACAGGCACTGCCGGCTCCGTGGGCGGGATAGACAGTGACGTCGTCGGCCAGCGGCATGATTTTGGTCATGAGGCTCTCGTAAAGCAGGCCTGCTAACTCTTCTTGCGTCATGCTCGCCGCTTTCTGAGCCAGGTCGGGACGCCCGACATCGCCGAGGAAAAGGGTATCGCCGCTGAACAGCGAATGGTCTTTGCCGCTTTCATCTTTCAACAGGTAACAGGTGCTCTCCATGGTATGACCAGGGGTGTGCAGCACTTTAATGCGTACTTTTCCCAATTGGAGTTCCTGCCCATCTGCGGCAGCCAAAAAGTCAAAAGAAGGCTGCGCAGTGGGGCCAAAGACGATGGGCGCACCGGTTTTGCGGCTCAGATCCAAGTGACCGCTCACGAAATCGGCATGAAAGTGCGTCTCAAGAATGTACTTCAGCTTGACACCATCGCGCTCCAGGCGATCGAGGTAGGGCTGCACTTCGCGCAAGGGGTCAATAATGGCAGCTTCGCCGTTGGAGGTGATGTAATAGGCGCCCTGGGCCAGGCATCCGGTATAGATTTGCTCGACGTTCATGGTCAATCTTGGTTGGTTAGCAACTTGATATGGGCAAAAGTAGACCCGACAGTTCCGCTGTTCTGTAACCAAAGTAACACAACAACGCGAGCTTTTTGAGGGTTCCCAGGTGCTTGTGTTAGGACCGAGTACGGGCTTAACTTTTGCTATGGTCAAACGTATTAAGGAAAGTTAGGCTGTAAATCGGCCCGGCGCGCTTCATGGCAGGTACCAAATTCCGAACCTTACTTTTAGTTGTCTTAGGATTGACCGGAGCCCTGTTTTGGTGGTTTCTGGACGGTGCTGCCCCATCGTTTCATCCCCCTTCGCCCGAAATGGGGGTATGGGTAGCCGGTAAAAAGGGGCAATACCTGCTCATCCGGGAGGGCCAACCGTTTCGCATTCAGGGTGCTTCAGGACAGGGGCATTACCGGGAGCTGTCGGCCGCCGGCGGCAATACACTGAGGGTTTACGATACGTTGGGTCTGGGCGCGGTATTGGACAGTGCCCATCAATACGGGCTGGCGGTCATTGCTGACTTGCCAATTCCTGCCAGCCACTTCAACGATTTTTACCAGGATACGGCACAAACGGCTGCCTTGCGCCGGGACTTGCTCGGCGTTATTGCCCAACACAAGAGCCACCCGGCTCTGCTGCTCTGGAATTTTGGGAACGAGGTCAATTTTGGGTTTGAACCCGGGCGGCGCGCGTTTTACCGGTTCTTCAACCAAACACTCAGTGAACTGCAAGATCTTGACGCTTTTCATCCATTTTGCACGTCTCTGACCACCTACCGTCGACGGGAATTGTTAGCGGCCAGACTCAGGACCAGCGGCTTAGATATGCTGGGGTTTAACTCTTTTGGACAAATCAGCAATCAGGAGCGAAACTTGAAGCGCTTTGATTGGGTTTGGAAGGGTCCCTACGTATTAACAGAATGGGGCGTGAACGGCTATTGGGAGAATGGCTTTACCGCGTGGCGGGCTCCGCTGGAGCTAAGCAGCAGTTACAAGTGCTTCCAGGTTGCGGAACATTACAAGCACAATATGCCTCATCAGGATCCCCGTTTCCTGGGAAGCTGTTTTTTCTATTGGGGTACACGCCACGAGAGCACGGCTACATGGTTCGGAGTATTTGATGCCAGAGGCGTTCAGACACCACTCTACGCCACCCTGGCTGCGCTTTGGCGCAGTGAACCGGTGCCCATTCCCCCGGTTGCCCTGGAAGGGGTTAGCATAAATGGCGTTTATCCTAACGGCGATGTGTTTGCCAGACCAGGACAGGATCTTTATGCCGATGTGATGCTCTACGAAGGCAAAGATTCTTCGTTTGCCGTGCGCTGGGAATTGCGCCCGGAAGACTGGTACAGCCCTCGCTGGCCCTTTGGACCGGCATCGCACACAATGCACTTGCAAGGACAGCCATTCAACCGTCAAGGTATTCACTTCACCGCTCCTGCTGAGGAAGGACCATTCCGCTTGTATGCCTACATCAGCGATGCAAACGGATTGATTTCTACGGCCAACTCACCTTTTTACATCATCCGCTGAAATGAACAAGAAAAGCGGATTAAGACCCCCCGGTCTGTACCGGAGACTCATGATGAAACTCATGATCTGTGCCGGTATGGTTTGCATGGCCTACCTTTTCTACCAGCTCTTGCAAAGTGAGCACATTGGCCATAAGGGATTGTATGTTCTCTTGTTGAGTACCCTGGTTTACTTCTGCCTCAAGATTCTGCATGAATGGTACCATTACGCAGGCATTACGATACCCGGTACTCCGGAGAACGCACCTAATTTTAGTGTGGATGTGCTCACCACCTACTGTGCTGGCGAACCCTACGCCATGATTCGCACAACACTGGAGGCCGCGCAACAGATTAAATATCCTCATACTACGTATTTGTGTGATGAAGCAAACGACCCTGCCCTACGAGAGCTTTGTGCGACGCTTGGCGTCCGGCACGTAACCCGCGACAACAGGATCAATGCTAAAGCGGGCAACATCAACAACGCGCTGCAACAGGCAACCGGAGAACTGTGCCTGATTCTTGATCCGGATCATATCCCCAATCCCGAATTTCTGGATCGCATCGTGCCTCATTTTTCTAATGATAAGGTTGGCTACGTTCAGACGGTGCAGGCCTATTACAACATCCACGAAAGCTTGATCGCCAAGGGCGCAGCTCAGCAAACCTTCCAGTTCTACGGCCCGATGATGATGTCCATGCAGCGCTACGGGACGGTTCAGGCTATCGGGGCCAATTGTACCTTTCGCCGTTCGGCGCTTGATTCGATTGGGGGTCACGCACCAGGACTGGCCGAGGACATGCATACGGCGATGCTGCTAATGGCCAAAGGGTGGAAATCGGTCTACGTGCCAGAGATTCTGACGCGGGGACTGGTGCCCTCTACCCTATCAGCTTACTACAAGCAGCAACTTAAATGGTCACGGGGTGTCTTTGAACTCCTGCTGGTAACCTATCCCCGTATTTTTAAACATCTGACCTGGCGGCAGCGGATTCATTACGGTACTTTGCCGGCGTTCTACCTGGCCGGTTTCTTTTATCTGATCAATTTTCTATTGCCTGTTATAGCGCTCTTCAGCGGCCAAATGCCGTTGCGCATGGACTTGGGAGAATTTTTACTCTTAGGCGCGCCTCTTTTCTACGCCACCGTCCTTATCAGGCATTATTCGCAGTACTGGCTCATGGAAGAGCGCGAAAGGGGATTTCATGTGGTTGGCGGATTTCTGCTCATCGGCACCTGGTGGATTCATTCAATAGGTTTTGTTATGTCCTTGCTTCGCATGAATGTTCCCTATGATCCGACACCGAAAGATGGCAACGAAGCGAACAACTGGCCTTTGAACATTCCCAATGGATTGATTCTGCTGCTTTCTATTTCTGCTGCATTTTACGGCATGAGAACGCACCACGAAACACATTACATGGCCATGGAGTTGATGGCTTTGCTCAATGGATTCTTCATGGCCTTTATTATCCTGGCCAGCCGTCAACAGCGCTGGCGGAGCGCAATTGAAAGCCGCAGGGAAACCCTGCTGGCCGACCACTACCTCCGGAAGGCCCGCATCCGCATATGGCTGACCAACCATATGCTCATGCGCTATTTTCGAGTCTCTGCGCCTGTGCTGCTGCTGTTAACCGCAGTCATGTCCTTTTTGCTGCTAACGCATCGGGAATCATTTCGGTTCAGTTTATTGGATGAAGCGGACATGATTGAAGTGATGAGCCAATACAAGCAACACGAAAAAGCGGGTGGCTCTATGCCCATGACGGTGTTACGAGGCCTTGCTACGGAGAGCGAATTCAGGATCCTCAAGCCGGCTGTTGTCTTGTTTGAGGGCGAAACTGCTCCATACCACGCGATGCTGGAACGCGAAGGCCAGTGGACCATAGCGGATACCAGTCAGGGATGGTCGCTTGATTGGTACTTGATCAGACTGGACAAAGAGGCGATCAAGTTTCGCGTTCGTCCCCTTGGGCAGGGCAACAGGATCAAAGTAGACATCCCCGAGCCACACAGCAATTACCGCATTATGCTTACAGTCAGCAAAGGTTCGAGCAGCTTGTATTGCATGGACCATTTGAACACTCCGCTTCCTGCGCACTAAGGTTTTTGCGGGGTGGTCACAAGACTTATTACCCGACTTAACTGTAGGACCGCAGCCAGTTGTTCACCTACCGCGCGGCCCTGGGTAAGTCCCCTTTCGACCGCGGGCCTGAAATGAATGCCGCCGTACATGCGGCTAAGCGAGGCCTCCAACGCAGCCGCCTCAAACGAGGCAAAGGACCGCGCGGGTAGTCCAAAGGGCACTTCGACGCTGTCGGTGAAGGCACGCGCCCCGAGCATTTGCGTGAGCACAACTGCCGCTGCGCCAGAAGCCACGCTGTGTCCGCTGGGGTATTCAGGGAAGGGCGGTGTTTGCAGCAGTGGCACCCATGTAGCATCTAAAAGGTTATTGATGACTGTTTCGGGGCGGATATATTGGCTGCGGTACTTTTCTTCCCAACAGCTCACAAAGGCGTCGTGCAGCGCGAGCGCGAGTACCGTGTGCACCCAAAGCGCCTCCCGGTATGCCAGTCCGGCATCGCTGCAGGCAATGCTGGCAATGCCCATCCAATGTGCGCCAGGGCTGATTTTCTTGCTGCTGTAGTTGAAATGTCCCTGCACTTCAAGGTTAAAGGGATTGCAATCCCAAAAATTAGCGATTTGTTTTTGCTCTTCGCTCAGCGTGCTGCTGCTTTCATAGACCTCCAGCATTTCTGCATAGAAAGCACTCGTACGGGCTGTGCTGTATGGTGTGGGCGGGGCTGGCCTGAACTGCGAGGCGCTGTCCAGGGCAAAGGGCCGGATTTTGCCCCAATTGGGCTCCACCGCATCAAAGTATCCCGGCGCGGTGGGCATCCAACAGCCGGGCTCGCGGCTGAACTGGTAGCGCGGCAGGGAGCGGGTTTCGCGGTAGGCGTCAGCATTTCGGTACGGGCGAAGGGCATCGGCTACCAGAGCGGCCAACGAGTCGCTGGCGAGAAAGACAGCTTCGGAAAAACGGGGCTGCTGCTGCGCGCGAAAGGCGTTCTGTGCCTTGAGCAAATCTGCTTCTGAGAAAACGAGCTCAGCGCCCACCCGATAAAAGGCCAGGCTGGCACTCAGGCGGGGATCGGCTCCGGGGGGAACGCTGACTTGGAGGGCATCGAAGCCGTTGAGAAGGGTGGCGAGTGAGTGGCTTTCTGCGGCGGCGTTAGTTTCTGACAACTTTTCTACCGACTTTTCTGCTAACCTTTCTGCCAACTTTTCTGCCAAAACATAGGTTTCCCAGGCAGCCAGGCAGGCATAAGCGTACGTGCGGGCGGCCAGCGGTGGTGAGAAGATGTCGTCAACCATAACATCTGTTATGTCGTTGAGGGGCTGGTAAAAGGCCTGGGCAGGAAGCAGCGGCTGTGTTGTTCCGGGCTCCCGGGACTTGTCCGTGCTGTGACAGCCCGCTGCGGCCAGCAGCAGCAACGCGCTTAAGCAGGTTGCACGGGTGGCAGCGCGCCCGCTGGGGTGGGACCGCAACGCGCTGATGGAGGAAGCAACGCGCACAGTGAAAAGCCAGCGCCAAGCGCTTGTGCTAAAGCTTCGGTTGGGCATACTGGAAGCTTTGAAGCGGTCCACTGTTGTTGAGCACCAGCAGGGTGTTGCCAATCCAGGTGCAGGCCCTGGTATCACCGCGCAGGAAGAGCCCGCTTTGCGCGGGGGTAAGCGCGCGCCAGTTGCGGCCCTTTTCCTGAAGCAGCACCGTGCCGCGGTTAGCATCAGCAGGACCGGCTTCTGCGCGGTTGTCAAAAAAGTTTCCGGTCAGGACCAGGTCGGGCAAACCGTCGCCGTTGAGGTCGCGCGGGGCGATGCCCCAAATGGGCGAAAGTTGCGCTTCGGCGGGCAGCGGCAAGGCGCTGAATTTGCCATCCCCTTGGTTGTAAAAGACCGTGCTGCTGAAATTCTCCACTCGGTATTCCTGTGCCCCGCTCCGCTCCTGCTCGCTAAAAATAGTCTCATACGTAGCGCTGCCGTAAGGAGCATAGCGCGTGTACTTCTTCTTGAGCACTACGAGCTGATCCAGCAAATCGTCGCGCGACGCCATAGGATAACTTATGTTATCTATATAATAGGTTATTATTGGCTCGGTTTGACCATTCTGGTCAAAGTCCTTGACATACATGCGGACAGGCTGTTCGCTGCTGGCCTGGGCTTGCGCATTCCAGCCCCGGTTACCGGCCACCAGATCCTGCTTGCCATCGCCGTCAAGGTCTATGGCCTGAAGGCTGTACCACCAGCCGCTGCCGCCCGGCAAAGCCGACGGAGCCCGGAGCTTGCCCTGTTGGTTGTAGTAGACCAATACCGGCATCCATTCGCCAGCCACCACCAAGTCGGGCCAGCTATCGCCGTTCAGGTCGGCCCAACAGGCGGCGGTTACCAGACCGCCGGGTTGTGCGGGCAGTTCAGCAGGCTTGAGTATGCCTTTGTCGTTGAGCAGGAGCCAGGATTTTGCCGGCATGCCGTACTGCCCAGGCAAGGTCCTTGCCCCGACAAAAAGATCGGGGAAGCCATCGCGGTTGAAGTCGGCGGCGGCGGGCGCGGAGCCGGCTGCTGCCCCGGTAAAAGCGAGATCCTGGCCAGACGGCGTCAGTTGCCCCTGGGCATTGCCCAGGTACAACCGGTCAATAAGCGCTGGGTCGCCAGGCTTGTCTTCGTAACTGCCGGAAGCCACATAGAGATCCTCGAAACCGTCCTGGTTCACGTCAAACCAGACCGCACCGCCGTCTTCACTGGCGGCATCGCGGGCAAGGGCCGGCTGAGGTTGTGCTTGTGCTTGCAGCGATCCATCCGGCCTAACCTGGAAAACTGCTGCTGAATAACCTTTGGCACTTCCCACAAAAATGCGGTCAGCCAGCCCGTTGCTGTCCGGGTCGTTGACGGCGAGCACGGGGCCCTGCGTGGAACAGAAATGAGGCAGCAGGGGCTCCGTTTTCAGATCGATGTACGCGCTTTCGCGGTGGGTGAACGCCGGTGCCGGAGCATTCCGGAAAACAGGATCCGGGCGAAGGGTGGGCAGTTCTCCAGCAACAGCATTCGCGTATTTGAGAGTGATGCGCCGATCGGCGCTTTGGTCGCCGAGTACCTGCACCCTGCCGTCGGGCCAGCGCACCGACACCCGCTGCACACGCTGGTCGCCACCGAGGCCAAAATGCAAAACCGGCTCCACACTGGACAGAAACCCGCGACTGGGCATCATGAACTGTTCCTGCGTTCCTGCTGCCGTTTCTACCCGAACGCGCGCACCAACGCCGAAGCGATTCTTCTCTGCCCCCTCCAGGCGCACTTGCAACCAGTGCTGCCCTGCCCTTCCCGTATTTTCAAATAAAAAAGCTTTGTCGTCAATGTTGTTGACCACCAGGTCCAGGTCGCCATCGCGGTCCAGATCGGCGTACACGGCGCCGTTAGAGAACGAGGGGTATTGCACACCCCAGGCCTTGCTCACCTTTTCAAAGCGCCCGTTGCCTGTATTTCGAAAGGCGTAGTTGGGAATGCGAACACTGGGCAATTGCCGAACCAGTTGGCCCAGATCTTGCTCCTGGCCGAGTTTTTGGGCGGCTTCTTTGTTCTCTGGAGCGGTGTACTTCAGAAAGTCAAGGTTGGTATAATCGCGTTTGAAACCGTTGGTTACATACAGGTCGGTCCAGCCATCGTTGTCGTAATCGGCCAACAAGGCGCACCAGCTCCAGTCGGTATTGCTGATACCTGACCACTGGCCCACTTCGCGGAACTGCCCATTGCCATCGTTGAGTTGAAGGCTGTTGCGCATTTGCTGGCGGCCAAAACCAAATTCGACCTGCAATTGGTAGCGGTCATACCCGTTGGGGCCGAGCAGCGTTTTTTGACGGAGGTTTTCTTCCGGGAGCATGTCCAGCACCACCAGGTCCTGCCAGCCGTCGCGGTTAATGTCCTGCGCGTCGTTGCCCATGCTGAATTGCGAGGTGTGGCCAAAGGCGCCTTTCAGGCTTTCGCGGAAGGTGCCGTCGCCGTTGTTGAGGTAGTAGAAATCCTGCTCGGTGAAGTCCGTGCTGATGTACAAGTCCAAATAGCCGTCCAGGTTAAAGTCCGTGACCGCCGCACTGAGCGAGAAACTGATCGGAGAGCCATTGATGCCAGCCTGCGCGCTCACGTCGGTAAAGCGGTTGCCGTCATTGCGATACAGTTTGTCTCCGGCCAGGGGGTCGCGCTGGCTGCGAATCGCTTCGACATAAAAATTCTTGAACGCCTCAACGGGGTAGTTGATGAGGTAGCAATCCAGATCGCCGTCATTGTCGTAGTCAAAGAACACGGCGTTCATGGAATAGCCGGGATCGTCCAGGCCCAAGGCTTTGGCGGCTTCCGTGAACGTGCCGTTGCCGTTGTTGAGGTAGAGCAGGTTGCGACGCTGGTCTTCGGCAAATTTTCCCGAGCGGCAAATGTAGAGATCCAGGAATCCGTCGCCGTTGACGTCGGCCATGGAGCAACCGGTGGTCCAGCCTTTGGGGTAAAGCAATCCAGCCTCGCGGGTAGCTTCCTGAAAGCGCAACTTGCCCTGGTTCAAAAACAGGCGCCCGGGCAAGAGGTTGGCGGTGAAGAACAGATCGGGAAGTGAATCGCCGTTGAGGTCGCCGACGGCAACCCCTCCTCCGCTGTAATAGTTGTCATATAAAAATATATTCATTTCCGAGTTTTCGTCGAGCGGATTAGCAAAGTGAATGTTGCTTTCTTCGGCGGAAACGAGTCGGAAAAGAGGCTTTTCAGCAGGGGTGGAAGGGGCGATTGCCTCTTCGGCAGCCTGTTGGCAGGAAGCGAGCGCGAAAAAGAAGGCGACAGCGAGCCGGAAGGTGGCGGCGAGCCGGAAGGTGGCGGCGGGCAGAATCATGGCGACGAACAAGAAACGCATAGGCCTGAAAAAATAGGTTTCCAAAGATACAGGACAAAAAGAAGCCCGACCTTAAAAGGCCGGGCTCTGGGGGCGTTCGATCCAAAACAAAAGAAAAACTATATAAGTTAGAATAACTTGATTAACCAAAGCGACTCAAAACGACTCAAAGCGTGAAAATCATTCCTCTAAAAGACAATGTAAAGATGAAGTCCTTCTGGTGCTGGCAGGGTATTGGACAGATTAAGATTCCGATACCATTTTGTTAAGCGAATGTTAAGTGGAAGGCGTAACGCAGGATCTGGGCTTTATAGCATGGCAGTTAAGGGCATCGCTATAAAGCCCAGAGTCAAGGCTTGCCCAATTTTTAACGCCGGAGTTTACTCCTGTAAATGAGGGGGTTAAAAATTGGGCGTAACGCAGGATCTGGGCTTTATAGCGATGCCAAAAAAAAATGGGGGCCGCGGCACTAAGACCACGACCCCCCCGATCAGCGTATCGTTGCGATTCCCCCCGCGGTCCGTTTTGCGGTTCCGGGGTCTGGCTTTGCTCTGGTTTTACCGGGCAAGACCATGGTTAGGGGTTAACCTGTAGTTTCTGAGCGTGAAAGCCCCCCGGGCCGGCAATGGTCAACAGGTAGAGTCCGGTTTCAATGCCATCAAGGGCGATGGTGTAGCGGAACTGGCCGGCCTGCATGTCCAGGGTGCCGAAGTCACGGAGCACGCGGCCCTGCATGTCCATGAGCAGCACCTGCAAGGATTCTGCGCGGGGCAGGTCCATGTCTAGCCAGACGAGTTGGCTGGCTGGGTTGGGGAACAAGGTCAGTCGGGCACCGCTGAACCAGTCGTTCAGGCCCAACCCCACAAAGGTGTTGATAGAGAGCGAATCCTGGTTGTCGCAAACGCCGGTGGCGCGCAGGCGCACTTCGTAGGAACCGGCTTCGGGATAGGTCCAGGAAGGGTTTTCCAGGCTGGAGGTGTCCATATCGGTGGTAATGTCGCCGAAGTTCCAGAAGTAGCGAACCGCGCCGTCGGTTTCGTTGGTAAAGTCAACCGTGAGCGAGTCGGAAGAAGGACGGCCGTCGTAGGCAAAGTTGACGTTGATGGGCCCGCCTACCAATTCGCTGCCAGAACTATAAGGGGTAGATGAGGGGTCAAAGTTTGACCAACACAGGGTCCAGTCCAGGCTGTTGTTAAAAGGACCACTGTAGGTAACGCTGGTAAAGGCGGCGAGGGCTGGTGCGCTGAAGCTGGCAGCTCCTAAAACGGGTGAAACTGCAGTTGGCTTGAAGTCAGGAAAGGTCAGGTTGAAGGGATCCACCAACAAGATGGAATCGTTAGCCGGATAGGTCACATTGCCTTTGCCGGCTTCATCAAAAAAGCCGCTAATGTCCCAACCGCCGGATGCTGCCAGCTCGTTAAGGCAGCCAGCTACAAAGGTGTTGCGGATGTCAAAGGCATCGGCATCAGCCGCGGCCTGGGTGGCAGCGCCGTCAATGTTGATGCCGGTGGGGTAGCCCATGACGATGCTGTTGTAGATGCCCACGCGGGCATTTCCCCCGATGCGAATGCCGTTTTGGAAATCGGCATCAATGCTTGTGCCCGTGGTAACCAGCGGACCGGCAAGCAACAGGTTGCTGAACGTGGCCGAGGTGTAGGGAATGGCGGTAGAACCGGAGGCGTCGTTGTCCGATTCCAGGCCGTTGGCTCCGCTCTCGCCGTTTACATTGCCGTTGTCACGCAGACCAGCGGCAAACTGGACCCGACCGGAATAGCCATGCGTCAGGTCAAAATCGTCATCGGCATTGCGATGACTGAGCAGTTGGCTCATGTTCACCGTTCCGCCGCGAATGTCGAAACCATCTCCGGCACAGTTGGTGACTTGCACGTTTTTGAGCGTGGTGCCGGTACCCACTCCGGCAAGCGTCAGGCCACCCAGGCGGACACCGCCTATCAGCGCTGCTCCTGCATACTCAATGCGCACTTTTTGGAGTGAACCGGATACATCAGCGCTGTTAATGCCGCCGTATTGGCCATCATTCGAAGCGTTGTTGACGGCGGAAACCAGGGCAGTACCCCCTGCGGCATTAATCGGGGATTCGCCAAGTATTACAATCCCACCCCAGTCGCCGGGGGCGCGGCTGCCTGCGGGCTCAGAGCTGGTGAACACGATAGCCGGATTGTCGTCTAACACGGAGTTGGCGTTAATCTGGCCTGTTCGGGTAATGACCAAGGTGCCCTTGGTGGCTTTGTCGCCGCGAATGACGGTGCCAGGGCCAATGATCAGGACTCCTTTCACGTAAATGGTGCCTTTGATCAGGTAAACATTGTCAGCGGTCCAGTTGGCGAAGGTGGTTATGTCCGCGGTGACTTCCACCACAGGACTTTGCGCTTGCAGGCCGCTGGCAAAGGCCAGCAGGGCAAGCATAAGGATAATTCTGTTTTTCATTACGCTGATGGTAAGGCTAAGGCTTAAAGAAATGTGGGAGTTAATTAATGCGCCAGGAAAGGCTCACGGAAAGGCCGGCGCCGGTGTCTAAGCGGCTGATGAGGGGATCAAGCTCTTCATCATAGCGTCCGTTGTTGTCGGGGTCGGCTGCTGTGCCGTCGCCGATGTCCCAATATTGAATGATGGGTGCGCGGAGCAGGTTTTCGCCCGTGATTTTGAGTTTCAGCCCTTCGACCAACCGGAAACTGACCTGGGCGTCAAGACGATTCTGAGGGGCTTCAAAAATATCCGGGTATTGCGCGTTGCCCAATCGGATACGGCGGCTACCGTAGGTGTTAAACAACAAAGTGGCGTCAAAACGGCCATCATTATCTAACCAGGTAAGACCGAAGTTGACGATCCAGGGGCTCTGGTAAAACAAGCCGCGCTCGGTGCTTCCTACCTGAGCAGAAATCAAACCGGTATCCAGTTTGGCAATGGAATTGATGTAAGCCAGGTTGGTGCTGAAGACCAATTGTTCAACGCCAATGAAGTCAAAGTTCTTGCGAACTTCTGTTTCAATGCCGATGTTGCGAGCGTTGTCTTCGTTAATTGGCGCTTCCTGCGTGCCAATACCGCCCCCCCCTTCGCCGGGAATACGCAGGTAGGATATCGGGTTGTCAAAGTACTTGTAAAACGCGCTGACGGAAACAATCTGCCCACCGCTTGGGTAATACTCAAAACGGATATCGGCGTTGTAGATGTCCGTTGGCACCAGATCCAGGTTTCCGCTAATGTTGGTGAAATTCTGGAAGTTGTAGTAGTTGAACAGTGCGCGCTCGCGGAACTCAGGCCGGGCAACCGTTTGAGAACCGGAAACCCGGATATTGATTTTATCGCTCAACGAGTACGTGATGTTGATGGAAGGTAGTATGTCTAAGTAGGTGGTGTCGTTGTTGATCCGATCCTGCCCTTCGTTGCCTCCTGCCGTTACTTCAGCCGTTTCGATGTTCTGGGTAAATTGCTCCATGCGGGCTCCCCAGACAATGCGAAGTTTTTGGCCAACCTTGCTGTCAAACATGCCGTAGGCGGCCACCAATTTAGAGGTGCCAATGTAACTATCTGACGCGTTTGTGATTTCGTCAATGGTAAGTCGGTCGGGCACCAGATTTTCATCTACAAATACCTCATCCAGCGGTGCCGTTACGATAGACGTGAATTCAGGGTCCGAAAAGAACAAGGTTGATGAGCGGTACCCAAAAATGCGGGCATCAAACTCGCGGTCCTTGGCCTGATAGTAGCCGCCAACTTTAAACAGTTGATTCTGGTTGCCAACCTGGAAAGGAATGCCCAGGTTGATGGCCGCAGATTGAGTGAATTCCTGCAGGGCGCTGCTGAAATGCCCCAAGCTGCTGAAGCTCGGAGCCTGGGTAACGGCCAGACGATACAAGCTGTCCGTTTCACTGAAGATGTAGCGGCCAAAGCGGCTGTCCGGCTGGTCGCGTACGGTGCTGTTAAACCCGGCAATCCAGTCGAGGCGAATGTTGCCCGCGCCAATGGAATGGTCGCCGTTCAGCGCCATATTGGTGTTGCGACGGCTGATGAATTCGTAATAGGTGCGGTTTTCCGTGATCGTGTTCACGAAGTCTCGACCGCTGCGCTCAATGACGCGGTCCGTGGCGTTGATCGCATAATCGCTCCGCAAGTTGATTTTGTGCTTGCCTTTCAGTTTTAACCCAAGATTGAGCAGAAGCCCTGTTTGGGTGTTGAAGTTGTAATAGATGTCCTCATAGCGAAATGCGGAATCGCCGGCAAAGCTCAGGTAGTTCAATTCTTCGGCCGGACGCAGCGTGTTGTTGCCAGCGTAGGTCAGCCCGAAAATGGCACCGAATTCGTTTTCTTCTCCAAGGGCTTTGTTGACTCCTGCCGTTACCTGCAAATTGCGGTTTGGCATGGCAGAGGCCTGCTCCAATTTCCAGTTACGGGGATACAAACGGGAGATAATGGCCAGCGAGTCATTGCTGGTGTTTCGCACTTCGCCCGGTGTGGCATTCTGGATGATGTCCGGAAGGGCACGGCTGCCATCGTCTACCCCTAACCAGTCCGTTCCGCCACCGGAATAGCTGGTAAAGTCTTTGAAGGTAGTACGGGTATCGATGCCTGTTCCCACCGTAATCTCTACAAAGTTTTCATCGGGAATATCGCGCGTGGCGAGCTGAATAATGCCTCCGGCAAATTCTCCGGGAAGATCGGGAGAAGCCGTCTTGGTGATGATCAGGTAGTCCAGCAGCGAACTTGGATAAAGGTCAAAGGCAAATGCCTTGCGGTCAGGCTCTGTAGAAGGAAGCAGCAAACCATTGACCATGGCGTTGTTGTAGCGATCCGAAAGTCCGCGAACAATGGCAAATTTGTTGTCCTGAATGGTCGTTCCGGGAAGGCGTTTTAGCACTTCGCCGGTGTTGTTGTCAGGGCTGCGGGCAATGAGGTCGCGGCTGATGCCATCCTGCACCGCGATGGCCTTCTTTTGCATGGTGTACACCGCAGCGACAGATTCAGTTTTGAAACTTTCCCGAATCACCACTTCGCCCAGCAATTCTGATGAGGAGGCCATGGTGGCATCCAGGTTGGTGACTTCACCCGCCTTAACCACAACATCAGTTATGGTCTTGGTTTGATACGACACGTAGCGAACAACCACATTGTGTGTGCCTTCGGGAACCGCCGTGATTTTATACCGACCATCTAAATCAGTGGCGGTGCCAAGACTGGGATCGCTTTCCAGAAAAATGGCTGCACCGATGAGGGGTTCCGCGTTGGCTTCGTCAATAAGGGTACCAGCAAGAGTACCCGTTTGAGCCATGCCGGGCAGGTGAAAGAACATTAATGCCAGGAGTCCGAGAATCCCGGCTTGACCAAATTTTCTTTTCATTTCAACCAAGTTTACGCTGATAGGACGTTGGGGTATTCCATACGCGGTGCAAAGTTCACCGGGCAGTGTCGCCTTAGTTCAAAGCCAGTATTAAGAAAACGTAAAGGATAGTGTGTGTTTGTTTATGCCTAATGTTAAGCGAATGTCAAGCGTTTGCCCGGGCCTCGGAGGCCCTTCGACCTAATAAATGGGTTCTTAACATAAAAGCGCCCGGCATTTCTGCCGGGCGCTCGCGGAACGTGAAAGCGTTTGGATGCTTGCGCATCTGCGTTGTTACTCCACAATCAGGGATACCGTCTCGGAGACCTGGCCCTGGAGGATTTCGATCATGTAAACACCGGCAGTCAGGTCAGCTACGTTGAAGTCAACGGCATTGGCACCGCTGATCACATCAGCCTGCTTGCTGGCAACCAGTTTGCCGGTCATGTCAACCACGTTGAACGTGGCCATGCCTGCATTCTGGGCGTTGAAGCTTACGATAGCGACGTCGCTGGCGGGGTTGGGGAATACGGTGGTTTCGATGGACACGATTTCGCCTTCACGGGCAACCGGAATAGAGAAGGTGTCACCAAATGCGGTGAAGGGGGTCAACACCAGCGGGCTGGTAGTGCAAGCGCAACGCACGCGCCAGGTCCAGGTGGTTCCGGCACCAGCTAATGCAAAAGGAACGTTGGTGGTGTTGATCGGAGAGCCGGTGACGTTAACGCTGGGAGAAGGACCCGTGGGCAGGCGCTGACCAGCAACCTGGCAAGCTATTGTTCCTGGGGTGGGTACCCATTCCAGACGCACGCGGTTAGTCTGCACGATGTGAGACTGGCTCGTAGGAGCAGCCAAGCTGCTGGCTACGTTGTAGCTGGCGCCAACGGAACAGCCGTTGCTGCTTACCGTAACGCTGTAAGTACCAGGAGCCAAACCGCTGACGTCCTGCGCGGTAGCACCGTTGCTCCACAGGTAGGTATAAGCACCGCGACCACCAGCTGGGGTGATGTTCACCGAACCGTTAGCACAACCCGTGGAAGCCAAAGGCACACCACTCACCGTTGGGTTGTAGTTGATGCTGGCCAAGGTGGTGTAATCAACGCTGTTGGGATTCCACTCGGCCCAGGAGGCTGTCCAGTCATTGGTACCGTCAAAAGCGCCAATGTATTCAACGGCGTCAAAAAACGCGGGCAGACCGTCTAAATCAGGCAGGGTCAGGGGCAGCGAACCGGGAGCCGGCTGGAAGTTGGGAGCCGTGGCATTGTAGGCGTCAACTAAGCCGATGATGCCGATACCGGCAGCACCCAGGTCAACGTTGCCTTCAGCACCCATTTGCGTAACAATAGAGCCTGCGCAGTTGGTGCAGGTGTAGGCGGTGGTGTGTCCTGCCCAGATGTTGTTTTTAAGTTCCAACACGCCAGCTTCGTAGTCAGCCGAAGCGACGGTACCGTCTACACGGACACCCACTGGGTAACCGGTAATGATACTGTTGTAGATGTTGGTCTGGCTGGAACGGCGCAGGTGTCCGCCGCGCTGATACAAGCTGTTGATGACATCACCTGGGTTTTGGATAGGACCGATGTGGGTAAAGTTGGCAAAGGTGCCAGCAGTGCGGGGGCTGTTCAATGAACCCGTGGCATCGTTATCCGTTTCAAAGCCGTTGGAAGAGCTCACGTCAGCGATTGCCGGGTTGCGGCGGGAAACACCGTACTGCACATTACCGTTATAACCCAAATCCGAATCCCAGTCGTCATCCAGCGCATTGAAGGCAATCAGGTGCTTGGCGTTAACTGTGCCACCGAACCATTCAAATGCGTCGTCGCCGCAAAAAGATACCTGAATGTAGTCAAGGGTGGTGCCGTTGCCAACGCCGCCCATGGTCAGGCCGTTGATTTCGTTGTCCAACGTGAACGCAATACCGCTGTACTCAATGCGCACATAGCGGAGGATACCGCTGTTGTCTGCACTGTTAACGCCACCGTAACGGTTTACATCGGTAATGGTGTTGCCAGTAGTTTTTCCAATCAGGGTGTTGGGAACACCCCCTTCAATGGTGTTGACGCCACCGGCCACGTTGATAGGAGCACGGCCCAACATGATGACGCCACCCCAGTCACCGTAAGTGCGGGTTCCGACAGGCTGGTTGGAGGTAAATACAATCGGCTCACAGGCCGTTCCGTCGGCGGATAAGGTACCGCCGCGCATCACAATCAAGGTACCTTTGGTAGTCTTGTTGCCGCGAACAATGGTGCCGGGCTCAATGGTGAGGACCACACCGTCGTTAATGGCCACGAAACCATCCAGAATGTAAACGTTGTTGTTTGTCCAGGTTTCGCTAGTTTCGATGACACCTTCGGTGACCACAATATCCGCAGCATAGGCGGCTGTGGCCAGCACGGAGGCTGTCATTAAGGAGAACAGTTTTTTCATGATAGACGTCAATTTGGGGTTGTGAAAAGTTTGGGAATTCTGGGAGAGCGGAGTTGCCCTCTTCATTTCCTTTTACGCTGCAAACCTACCCGCATGGCGTTACGCTTGTTTTGGCTGGGTATTAAGGTTTGAGCCAGCTTGTGTTATGTAAAGGCTAATCTTGCGTTAACCCTCACCCCTGATCAATGACCAATGCTTAACATTCTGTTAATATGGCGAAAGGGTCCGGTGCTGCGAGCAGCCGTCCGGGCGTGGATTGCCCTGCTGTTCTTTGGGTTGTCTTGTGCCGTGGCGCAAACTCCATTTAACATTCGGGTCAGCAACGCACAGGCGGATGCGGTGCTTCGCGGTGTCTACGACCCGGCTGCTTATGCCGCCAGTGACGTGCAGGACGCGTTTGACCCTATCATTTGTGGGTTGGAAGCGGGCCTTTCGCCCGATACCTTGCAAGCTCTGGTGCAGCGCCTGCAGGATTTTGGAACCCGCAACACGTATGCGGATACGAGCTCGGCGGTTCGAGGCATCGGGGCCTCGCGGCGATGGGCCTATGATTGGTTCAGCAGCGTAAGTGCGCGCAATGAGGGCAGGCTTCTGGTGGCTTACCTGGATTTTGAAATGCCGCCTGCTGCGGAATGTGGCGCCGGGTTTTTCCGCAACGTGTTTGCCGTTTTACCCGGCCGCGATACGTCGGACGCGTCCGTGGTGTTGGTGGAAGGGCACATGGACAGCCGCTGCGAGGTGCTCTGCGATACGACTTGCTATGCTCCCGGCGCAGACGATAACGGTTCGGGCACAGCGTTGGTTATGGAACTGGCACGCGTGATGAGTGCGTACACGTTTGACCATACACTCGTGTTTCTGCTCACCGTGGGCGAGGAACAGGGGCTGTTCGGGGCAGAGGCCTTCGCCCAATATTGCAGCAGCGAAGGGATTGGGGTCAAGGCGGTTCAAAACAACGACATCACCGGTGGGGTGATCTGTGGGCCGAGTTCGTCGCCGCCTTCTTGTTCGGGCGAAGGGGAGGTTGATTCACTGTCCGTGCGGATTTTTTCTTCCGGGGTCATCAATTCTATTCATAAAGACTACGCGCGGTTTATGAAGACCATTTACCTCGAAAAAGTGCGCGGAGTGTCTTCTTCACCGATGGCGGTTCGGCTGATGTCGCAGGAAGATCGAAGCGGCCGTGGCGGCGATCACATTCCTTTCAGGGTGGCCGGTTTCCGCGCCATTCGCGTCTGCGCGTCGCACGAGCACGGCGATGCCAATACTTCCAGCCCTGCGTACACGGGCCGGCAACACAGTGTGCGCGACATCATCGGCGTGGATACCGACGGGGATGCGCAAGTGGATTCGTTTTTTGTGGATTTTCGCTACTTGCAGCGCAATGCGGTGTTCAATGGTGCGGCGATGGCGGCAGCGGCGCTGGGACCAGATGCGCCAACGTTGACCCTAACCGATGACGGTTTGGTGGTTCGCCTGGCCTTGCCGGCGCTGACCTCGGGCGAAAGGTACCGGATCGGTGTGCGCCAGTTCGGCAATGATTTCGAAGCGCTGTACGAGGTCAATACGGCTGCTTTTGACCTTCCCGGCATAGAGCCAGGCAACACCTATCGGGTCAGTGCCGCTTTGGTCAATGCGGCAGGCGTGCAGAGTTTGTTTTCTGCGGAGACCAACTTCTTTGCTTCGGCAAACACAACAGCCCTGAGCGCCGATACGGCTTTGCTCGAGCCGCTGGATTGCCTGGCACTGGGTTTTGACTGGCCTTTTGGGGCCGAGCCGGGCATTGCATCGGGGCAAGACCCTTGGTCCGGGATTTGGTTGTTTGCCCCCCGCCCCAATCCGTTCAAGGATCAGACGGTGTTTTCAGCCCGCTCGGAGCGGGAAGACTTGCGTGGCCAGGCGTTTTGGACAATGCACAACGCTGCTGGTGCTGAAGTCTGGCGCCATGGATTTATGCTCTCGCCCGGAGACTTTAGCGTTGTGTTCGCAGAGCCCCTCCCCCCCGGCCACTATACCCTGTCGATCTGGCTCGGGTCGAAGCGGATGCGCAGTGTGGGCTCGGTGCGGGGGTAGTGCGGGGCTGACTGTCCGGGCGTTGCCACTGCATAGGTGCGGGGGCAGGGCAAGGTTAAGCGGCGCAAGCCCCGTTCATCCGGTCAATCCCAAACGGAGCATCAGCGGCGGCAACAAAATAAACAACCCGGCAACGGCTGCCGCTGTGGCGCAGATTAACACAGCGCCTGCGGCCAAATCTTTGACCCGGCCGGCGCGGGGATGTTGCTCGGGGTGCAGCAAGTCCACCAATTCTTCGATGGCGGTATTGAATACTTCCGCTGCACTGACCAGCCCAATGCAAAGGGCCAGCACGGCGGCTTGCAATAGGCTCACTTGCAACCACACGGCTGCAGCCAAAACAAGTGCGGCTATACCGGCGTGAAGGTAAAAGTTGTGGGTAACGCGAAACGCATGCAACAACCCTTGCCCGGCGTAGCGAAAGCTTCGCAGTCGGGAGGAAAAACGAAAGGGTTTATCAGGCATGGTATAGTGTTAATAATGGTATTGGCTACTCCTGGGCAGGAATGGGATGTTCCCAAAGCAGCTGCCCTTCCTGGTCAAAAACCTGGAGGGTGCAGACGCGGGCATCGGGTGGCCCGTGAACAGAAACCTTACCAAAGTTATGGACAGCGAGCATAGTGCCGGGCACCCGCTGAGGATTGTTTGCTTCCGGTCCCGTCAGCACCGAGGGGTGCGTTACTGATGTCAGCGGCGAACACGTAAAATCGTAGACCACCAGGTCGCCGGGAAGGATGACACGCTGCAATTCGGTATGGTGTCTGTCGCCCGTTAAAAAGACAACATTTTTAATGGTATGTTCCGAAATGAAGTCCAGAATTTCCTGACGCTCTTGTGGGTAGCGGTTCCAACCTCCGCCCTTGTCTAATAAATTCAGAGCCTGGCTGCCCACGGCAATAAACCGGAAAGTCCCCTTGCTCTTTAAAAGCTCGGCCTTAAGCCAAGCCATTTGCTCCGGGCCAATCATTTGGGGATCCGTATCGCCGTACGGCGTTGAATGGAAGCGGTTGTCGAGCAAAAAGAAATCCGCATCCGACAAGCTGAATTGACTAAACGTGCCTTTAGTTCCAGCAATTCCATTGGCCGGATTGGCCCAAAAATGGGTGTGAATGTAAAGCGCAGTATCCTTCAGCGGGAAATTGCCTTTTGCGTTGTTGGGGCCAAAGTCATGGTCATCCCAAATGGAGTACATGGGGCGGGAGCGCAGAAATGCGTCAATTTCGGGCACCTGCGCCTGCTTTATTCGAATCTCCAGCATTTGTTCCGGCACGTTCATGTGCTTCAAAAGATAATAAATGTTATCTCCAAGCCAGAGCATGAAATCGGAGGGCATAGCTTGCATGACCGGGTATATGGCTTCCTGCGGCCCGGGATAAAAAGCGCGAAAGGCTTGCGGCGGTCGCATGGCGCAGGAACCTGTCAGAAAAGTAAAGTCAAATCCTTTTTCAGCGGGAAACGTTCGGAAGGGCTGAGCGCCGGCCAGTTCGCCATCCAGGTTTACCTGCAGCGCATAATCGGATGCAGGGGTCAGCCCGCTGAACGTGTGCAGCAGGATATGGTAAGGTCCATGATCAAACATGGTGTCCGTATCCCAACTGCGCTGCACGACTGCCGTTGTGCCTCCAGCCTGCATGATGTTCAAGTCAATGCGATCCGTTTTTCGGACTAACATCCAAACACGCGCACTATGATCGGTAACGTGCCCCAGCATGGGACCAGCGGCTAATTTTCGGGCTGCAGGAAAATCATCGGAAGAGGCAATTTGGCTGTTTCCGGCAAAACTGAGACCGAGAAAGCTGACCAGCAGCAATACCGGAAAGAATCGAAGCATGAGATTGGGCATGCTCAAAAGTAGCTCACTTGGCCGGCGCTGGAAAGACCGCCAAGAAACGAACCTTCGGAAAGCTCGCCCCCCTACTCCGCCCCTAGGCGATCCTGCACCTCGGCAAGTGTCGGGTAGCCGGGTGGTTCGGCGATTCGATGCATTTGAGCCTCCAGCTCCAAATCGGCAAAGAGATCGGCAGCCTGCTGCTCATCTACCTGGCCTTCGGGATCAAAGAGTGCGTGGCGAATGGCCTGGTAGACCACCAAGTGATGCCGCTTTTCATCCGCAAGCCGGAGCAAAATGGGATACTTCAACGACCAGGCCAGCGGGCCGGAATTGCGCAAAAGGATGCCCAGCAAAGGGTCAGCGAGCTGGGGCGAAGCTAACAGGTAGCGCCAGGCCATAGGGCCAAGGGTTGGCGATTCGAACCAATCCACGTACAGCGAATTCTCTGCCGAGGCCGCTAATTGAGCGTCTTCGGCCAACAGCGTTTCGGAATAAAACGCCAATACCTTTTCCATCACAGCCCGATCTGACCCGGATTCGGCTTCCAGCAAGATGACCACATTGCTGAACAACAAGGTGGAAGGGTGCAGGCGAATGATGGCAAAGGCCAGCGACAGACGCTCGGCCAACGGCAGTCCGCTGGTCCACAGTTCGCTAATGACTTCGTCAAAATCGCCGGCTTCCGGATCGCGACCGCTGAGCCAGTGTTCCAGATCCAACAGGGGATTATCCATAATAAAATTTACGGACACAGGCAGCAATGCGCTGCACGGTGTCCAGATCCAACTCGTAGTACATCGGCAGACGAAGCAAGCAATCCGAATAGCGCATAGCTTGTGGCAGCTCGCGGCCATCGTGGCGGTTGCGGTAAAATGGAGATTCGTGCAAGGCCTGGTAGTGGAAAACTGCGCGGTACCCGGCTTCTTTCAGCGCTTCGATTAGCGCCGTGCGCTGCTCCAGGCTCTCCGTGACCAGGTAGAACATGTGGGCATTGTTGCTGGCGTATTCTGGTATCCGGGGAAGGGCTACCCGACCCTGTTGCTCCAGCTCGCGCAACCCTTCGAAATAGGTGTTCCAGATGGCCAGGCGCTTGGCCTGAATTTGTTCCAGGTGCTCCAACTGCGCCCAAAGGAAAGCAGCAGTAAGTTCAGAGGGCAGAAACGACGAGCCGATGTCTACCCAGTTGTATTTGTCGGTTTCGCCGCGGAAAAAGGCCGCGCGGTTGGTGCCTTTCTCCCACAGGATTTCAGCCCGGTCGGTTCCTGACGGGTCGTTGACCACCAACATGCCCCCTTCGCCCGAAATGATGTTTTTGGTCTCGTGAAAGCTGAAGGCGGCGAAATGGCCCAAACCGCCCAGCGGCTTGCCCTTGTAGCGGCTTTCGATGGCCTGGGCAGCGTCTTCAACCACCAGCAGTTGGTGCTTGAGCGCGAGGGCCAAAAGCGGGTCCATGTCAACCGCCACCCCGGCATAGTGCACCGGAACGATGGCTTTAGTGCGCGGTGTGACGAGGGCTTCCAGTTGGCTGACGTCGAGGTTGGGCTGATCGGGCAAACTATCGGCAAAAATGATGTTGGCGCCGCGCAAGACGAACGCATTGGCCGTGCTGACGAAGGTATAGGAGGGCACGATGACTTCGTCGCCGGGGCTTATGCAGGCCAGGAGCGCAGACATCTCCAGCGCGTCGGTGCAGGACGTGGTCAGCAGGCATTTGGCAAAGCCGTAGCGCTCCTGAAAATAGCGGTGACAAAGCCGGGTGAAATGGCCATCACCGGTGAGCTTGCCTAAATCAACAGCTTCGCGGATGTACTCCAGCTCCTTGCCGACAATGAAGGGTTTGTTGAATTGTACCGTGTAGGCCATGGGCTGGTTGGTTATGCGCTCTGGTCTGTCTGCTCACCTGTGATGTAAATGGGCCGGTCTTTGGCCTGATCAAATGTGCGGCCAACATATAAGCCTACTACTCCGAGTACCAAAATGACGGCTCCACCCAAAAACCACACGGAGATCATCAGGCTGGCCCAACCCTCTACGGTGATTTTTCCGGCCAGTGCGCTAAACAGGGTTGCCAGGCCGGCGATAAAGGCCAGCGTACTCAAGAGCAGACCAAATTGTACGGTCAGGCGAAGGGGTTTGTCTGAAAAGGCCAGGATGGTATTGAGCGCTAAATGGAAAAGTCGCGACCAGTTGTAGGTGGTTTCACCGGCAGCGCGCTTGTCGTGCCTGACCGGATGGCTGACTGCAGGAAAACCTGTCCAGCGCACCATGGTGGGGAAGTACCAGGTTGGCTCGCGCAACAGCCGCACCGCATTGATGACCTTGCGGTGGTACAGGCCAAAATTGGCAATGGTATGGTCTTGCGGCATGCCGGTGAGGTAAGACAATACGGCGTAAAAGCTGCGCGAGGCCAGCCGCTTGTGCCAAGCGTGTTCGCGGATGCTGCGCTGGGCGAAAACGATAGGTGTTCCCTGCGAGTTTGCCAGTTGTAAAAAACCGGGGATTTCTTCCGGGCGGTCTTGTAAATCGCAATCCATGACCACGGTCCATTCGCCGCGGGCGGCGTCCAGTCCGGCCAGGATGGCGGGGTGTTGGCCAAAGTTTCGAGCCAGTCTAATGCCGCGTACTTCCGGGTAGCGTTTGGCGGCTTCCTTAATCTTCTCCCAACTGCGGTCCTTGCTGCCGTCTTCGACCAGAATGATTTCGTAGGTCAGGCCGAGGGGTTGCAAGGCGCCGCGGATTCGGTCTACCAGCATAGCCACCAGTTCTTCGGCCCGGTACACCGGGCTGACGACGGACAAGACAACAGGGTTATCCGAATGGCTGGAAATTGGCGTTAGGCGGGTCATGCAGCGTGTGCTAGTGATTGTGCATCGTGGCCATGACGATGGATTCTGCCGAAAGGGTATGGCCGGTTCAGCCAGGCAATTTCTCCATAACCAACACTCCAAAGCGCCGGTCAGGCGAAACAAACTTTTTCAGGATTTTGTAGTCCTTGCGCTGCAACGCCATCTCGTAGGTCAGCACCCCGCGCTGCTCCTGGTTGCCGCCGTAGTGGCTGTCAAACAGGACGATGGTGCCGGGTTTTGCGGTCTCCAGGTTTTCGACGCTGATGAACCGGTATTGCTCATTGAAACGCCGGGGTAGCCCGGAGAAATAATAGAAAAGCGAATGGTTCATGAGCGTCGGCTTCTGGTCGTAGTCGGCATCGAGGTAGTATTCCACTACGTTCTGGCAGGTCTGGTCTTCAAGGGACATCGGTTGGGGTTCCTCGGTGGCTGTGGTGTGAACGATGGTCATTCCCCCGACAAGGGCAACGGCCCAAACTGCCGGGAGTTTGAAAAAGGCTGTGCCGGCTAAAATTAGCCCCAGCCCCAGGAGCACGATGAACTTTGACGGGTCAACCTCATCTGTGAACGCAGGAATCATGTTGTGCTTGTGCGAAAGAAAAGCCAAAACCAGCGCTGCGTAAAGGGCCAGGGAGCCGAAGACTGCTAGCATAGGAAGGGGTCTGTGGCCCCAAACTTTCTCCAGCCCGAGTACGGCAAAAACGGCGATGAGCGGGGACATAGCCAGCAGCGTGCGCAAAATGCCGTACACGTTAACCAATGTGAACCATTCAGATACGAAAAGACAGTACGTAAAAAAGTATACGGAGAACACCACGTAGATGACCATGTACTTTTTAAGGTGGTCACGGGCCTGACCGGGTTGAAAGAGGAAACCCAGGTAGCCGATCAGAAAGAAAAAGGTGGGCAGTGTGCCCATGGTTGGGGTGAACCAGCGCCAATAATGCCAGAAGCCAACCTGCGCATAGTCGTAGCGCTCGCTGGCGGCGCTGGCTGAATTGAACACCCACATGGGGTCATCGTGCACAATCCAACCGACAATGTTTAAGGCCACTGGCGTCCAGCCCAGCAGAAGAAAGGGCAGCCACTGCCGTTTCATCAGGAAGGTGAGCCCGATGATGAGCGTGATCAGTGCGGTTTCCTGTCGCAGGGCAAAACTGTACGAAAAGAAGAACGCCGCCCACAGGTACTTTTCTTTCACGTACATCAACGCTCCCATGCCAATAACTACCGCGGTTAAAAATTCGGAATAGTTGCGGAAGGCGGTCTGGTAAAAGAAAGGTTGAAAGCCGCATAAAACCACGGCAGCCAGCGCAAAACGCAGCTTGTACTCGCGGGCGATGAGGTAAGCGATGAAGCCCCCGGATGCGGCCAAAATTGTCGTGAGTAGCGTAACTGCCCATTCGCCCAACAGCGCCGGAAGCACGTAAAATATTTTGAAGCCGGGCTTGGCCCAAAGCGTGACGATGTTGGCCGGGTCGTACCAAAACTCCTTCATGTTGAGGAAGTGCGCGACTTCGTCGTGCTGGTAGAACCCCGGCGACATGGCGCCAAAAATGTGGTAAGCGACCGCACAAAGCGCACTGAGCGCCAGGGCCACCGTCATTTCCTGCTTGTTGCTCAGCACCATCTGAAATTGCGCTTCAGGCTTTTGCAGCCGGGCCACCAAAGTTCATCGGAATGCCGGAAACGGCTTCGCTGTCATGAATTTCGCCGTGCACAGCTTCATACTTGGCGATGTTTTCGCCCAAAGCGCGGAGCAGCCGTTTGGCGTGCGATGCCGTGAGCAAAATGCGCGACTTGACTTTGGCTTTGGGAACGCCCGGCATAACCCGAACAAAATCAATGACAAACTCCGTGGAAGAGTGGTTGATGATGGCCAGGTTGGAATAGGTTCCTTCGGCTATTTCTTCGGTCAATTCAATATTGAGTTGACCGGGTTGAGACTTGGTTTCTGGAGAATCTGCCATGCGATAAAGTTAAGGCTTTAAAAAGAACCCGCCCCACGCGCGCCCACGCCCCCCGCGCGCCCACGCCCCCCGCCCAAAAAAGAACCCGCCCCACGCGCGCCCACGCCCCCCGCGCGCCCACGCCCCCCGCCCAAAAAAGAACCCGCCCCACCCTCACCCCTTGAACAGGGGGGGGCGGGGCGGGGCATATGGGTGGAGCAGTAACCGATTAACCGGTTACTTCTTCCGCGTTACTGGTGACCGAAGAGCGAGCCTTGTCCGCGATGCGCTGCTCGTATTCCTCGCGGTCGCCGACAACCAAGGATTCGAACTCGCGCTGACCGGTTCCCGCGGGAATGCGGTGGCCGACGATCACGTTTTCTTTCAATCCCAACAGGGTGTCTTGGCGGGCGGCAATGGATGCCGAGCTGAGCACCTTGGTGGTTTCCTGGAAGGACGCTGCGGAAATCCAGGAGGCCGTTCCCAAAGAAGCTTTGGTAATGCCCTGCAACAGCGGGGTAGCTGTAGATGGGATGGCATCGCGGGACTCCATCGGTTTCTTGTCGTTCCGGCGAAGGAAGGAGTTCTCTTCGCGCAACTGGCGCACCGAAATAATCTGTCCAGCGCGGTACTTGACGGATTCACCAACTTCAGTGATGTACTTCTTATCGAAAATCTGGTCGTTTTCTTCGATGAACTCGAATTTGTCGACGGCCGATTTCTCCAGGAAGCGGGTATCACCAGCATCGGAGACAATCATCTTTCGCATCATCTGACGCACGATCACCTCGATGTGCTTGTCGTTGATGCGCACACCCTGAAGGCGGTAGACCTCCTGGATTTCATTGACAATGTACTCTTGAACTGCGTAGGGGCCTTTAATGGCCAGAATGTCGGCGGGGGTGATGGCACCATCAGACAGGGCGAGGCCTGCCTTGACAAAGTCACCTTCCTGCACCAGAATGTGCTTGGTCAGGGAGACCATGTACTTGCGCACATCGCCGTCCTTGCTCTCAACCACCACTTCGCGGTTACCGCGCTTAATGCGGCCGAAGCTCACCACGCCGTCCACTTCTGAAACCACGGCGGGGTTGGAGGGGTTGCGGGCTTCGAAAAGTTCCGTTACCCGCGGCAAACCACCGGTGATGTCCCGAACCTTGCCCAACACGCGCGGAATTTTGACCAGAACCTGGCCCGTCCGAACGCTGTCGCCTTCATCCACGAAGATGTGCGAGCCTACGGGCAAGTTGTAATTCTTGAGCTCAGAGCCCTTTTTGTCCATGACCCGGATGGTCGGAATCTTGGTCTTGTCGCGGCTTTCCGTGATAACCTTTTCCTTGTGTCCGGTTTGTTCGTCCGCCTCTTCCCGGAACGTAACCCCTTCTATGATGGCTTCGAACGAAACCGCGCCGGCTATCTCAGAAAGAATAACCGCGTTGTAAGGGTCCCAGGTACAGATTACGTCGCCCTTCTTCACTTTCTCGCCGTCTTTGACTCTGAGCGAAGACCCATACGGCATGTGGAAGGTAGTCAACAGAATGTCGGTGTTCTCGTCCACGATCCGGAGTTCACCGGTGCGACCGATAACAACCTTCTGTTTGCCGCCATCGTCATCCACGTGGTCTGTGGTGCGGATCCCGTCAAATTGCAGCACGCCGTCAAAGCGGGCAGTCAACTGGCTTTCCGTAGCGATGTTCGAGGCCGTACCACCTACGTGGAAGGTACGCAGCGTAAGCTGGGTGCCGGGCTCACCGATCGATTGGGCGGCAATGATGCCCACGGCATCACCCATTTGCGCGATCCGGTTGTTGGCCATGTTGGTGCCGTAGCACTTAACACAAACCCCGCGGCGAGATTCGCACGTCAGCACCGACCTGATTTCGACCGATTCAATAGGCGACTCTTCAATCTTGGCAGCAATGCGGCGGCTGATCAGCTCACCGGCTGTTACAATCTTGACGCCCGTCAACGGGTGGTAAACATCATGCAGGCTTGTGCGGCCAATGATGCGGTCAGCCAACGGCTCGATGACTTCCTCGTTGTCTTTGAGGGCCATGATTTCAATACCGCGGAGTGTGTTGCAATCTTCTTCGGCAATAACCACATCTTGGGCCACGTCGACGAGGCGTCGGGTCAGGTAACCGGCATCTGCCGTTTTAAGCGCGGTATCGGCCAGTCCCTTGCGGGCACCGTGTGTGGAAATGAAGTATTCAAGCACCGAGAGGCCTTCTTTGAAGTTGGCCAAAATTGGGTTCTCGATAATCTCTCCCCCACCCCCGGCGCTGGATTTCTTCGGCTTGGCCATGAGGCCGCGCATCCCGCCAAGCTGGCGGATCTGCTCTTTGGAACCCCGGGCACCCGAGTCAAGCATCATGAACATGGAGTTGAAACCCTGGTTGTCTTCCGAAAGCGATTTCAACAGCGTTTCCGTCAGGCGCGAGTTGGTGCGGGTCCAGATGTCAATGACCTGGTTGTAGCGCTCGTTGTTAGTGATGAAGCCCATGTTGTAGGACTCCGTAACCTCGTCCACTTCCACTTGGGCAGAGTCGAGCATGCTTTGCTTTTGGTCAACCCGGACAATGTCCAGCAGGTTGAACGACAAGCCGCCTTTAAAGGCCCAACGGAAACCGAGCGTTTTAACGTCGTCCAGGAACTGGGCGGTGCGCGGAACGTCGGTGGAGTTGATGACCTCACCAATTACTTTGGAGATGGCCTTCTTGGTGAGCAGCAGGTTGATGAAGCCCAGTTCTTCCGGGACCACCTGGTTGAACAGAACACGACCAACGGTGGTTTCCACCAGTTTGGTGACCAGTTGATCGCCTTCGATAATGGTCAATCGAACTTTGACCCAGGCGTGCAAATCAGCCTTGCCTTCATTGTAAGCGATAATCACTTCCTCCGGACCGTAAAAAATCGTGCCCTCACCAGGTACCCGGTGCTCTGGCGTGTCCTTGCGGCCCTTAGTGATGTAGTACAGCCCCAAAACCATGTCCTGCGAAGGCACCGTAACGGGCTCTCCACTTTGCGGGTTGAGGATGTTGTGCGAGCTGAGCATAAGCATCTGCGCCTCCAGAATGGCGGCGTGGCTCAGCGGTACGTGGACGGCCATTTGGTCCCCGTCGAAGTCAGCGTTAAACGCTGTACAAACGAGCGGGTGCAACTGAATGGCCTTGCCTTCAATCAGCTTGGGCTGGAAAGCCTGAATGGACAAGCGGTGAAGCGTTGGGGCGCGGTTGAGCAAAATCGGGTGACCCTTGAGGATGTTCTCGAGGATGTCCCAAATAACCGGCTCTTTGCGGTCCACCAGTTTCTTGGCGGACTTAACCGTTTTTACAATGCCGCGCTCAATAAGTTTTCTTATGACGAAGGGCTTAAACAGCTCTGCGGCCATGTCTTTGGGCAAACCACACTCGTGCAGTTTGAGCTCGGGACCTACGACAATGACCGAACGGCCTGAGTAGTCCACGCGCTTTCCGAGCAGGTTCTGGCGGAAACGCCCTTGCTTGCCCTTGAGCACGTCGCTCAATGATTTGAGTGCTCTTCCCCCTTCTGCTTTAACCGCGTTGGATTTGCGGGAGTTGTCAAAGAGGGAATCAACGGCCTCCTGAAGCATGCGCTTTTCGTTGCGCAAAATGACTTCCGGGGCGCGAATTTCGATCAGGCGCTTGAGGCGGTTGTTGCGGATAATGACCCGGCGATACAAGTCGTTCAAGTCAGAACTGGCGAAGCGACCTCCGTCCAGTGGCACCAGAGGGCGAAGCTCCGGTGGTACGACGGGCAGGTACTGGATGATCATCCACTCCGGCCGGTTCTCCATGCGAAGGTTGGCATCGCGGAAGGCTTCTACGACGCTGAGTCGCTTGAGGGCTTCGGCTTTGCGCTGCTGGGAGGTCTCGTTGTTGGCCTGGTAGCGCAACGCTGCGGCCATTTCGTCCATGTCCAGGCGCTGCAGCAGTTTGCGCACCCCTTCGGCACCCATTTCGGCGACGAACTTGTTGGGATCGCTGTCATCGAGCTGCTGGTTGCCGGCGGGCAGATTGTCCAGGATGTCCAGGTATTCCTCTTCCGTGAGCAGGTCAAGCGGGCCCAAATTCTTGCGCTCACCGCTGACGTTTACCCCCTCGGCCGTTAAGCCGGGCTGAACTACCGCGTAGCGCTCGTAGTAAATGATGGACTCCAGCTTCTTGGAGGACAGACCCAGAAGATAACCTATCTTATTGGGCAGCGACTTGAAGTACCAGATGTGTACCACGGGAACCACCAGTTTGATGTGGCCCATGCGCTCGCGGCGCACTTTCTTCTCCGTGACTTCCACCCCGCATCGATCGCAGACGATGCCTTTGTAGCGAATGCGCTTGTACTTTCCACAATAGCATTCGTAATCCTTTACAGGACCGAAAATGCGCTCGCAGAACAAACCATCACGCTCCGGTTTATAGGTCCGGTAATTGATCGTTTCCGGCTTCAGCACTTCTCCGTACGAACGCTCGAGGATGGTATCCGGCGAGGACAACGTAACCGTGACTGTGCTAAAGTCAGATTTGATCTTATGTTCCTTTTTGAAAGGCATGGGATGATTTCCGTTTTGGCGGGTTAATCGATCAGTCAAATTTCAGATCCAGGGCGAGACCGCGAAGTTCGTGGATCAACACATTAAAGGACTCGGGAATACCGGCGGCGGGCAGGTTGTCGCCTTTGACAATGGCTTCGTAGGTCTTGGCCCGGCCGATAATGTCGTCGGATTTAACCGTGAGCAATTCCTGCAGAATGTTTGCCGCACCGTACGCTTCGAGCGCCCATACTTCCATTTCGCCGAAACGCTGACCGCCGAACTGGGCCTTTCCACCGAGCGGCTGCTGGGTAATAAGGCTGTAGGGGCCAATGGAACGAGCGTGCATCTTGTCGTCCACCATGTGGCTCAACTTGAGCATGTAGATGATACCGACCGTGGCAGGTTGCTTGAAGCGGTCGCCAGTCTCGCCGTCGTACAGGTAGGTCTGACCAAACGAGGGCAGGCCCGCCTGCTGGACAAAGCCGTCGATTTCATCCAGCGATGCGCCGTCGAAAATCGGGGTAGCAAATTTGATGCCGAGTTTAGCTCCGGCCCAGCCGAGTACGGTTTCGTAGATCTGGCCCAGGTTCATACGCGATGGCACACCGAGCGGGTTGAGCACAATGTCAACCGGGGTACCGTCCTGGAGGAAGGGCATGTCTTCATCGCGCACAATTCGGGCTACGATGCCCTTGTTGCCGTGGCGGCCGGCCAATTTGTCCCCAACTTTGAGCTTGCGCTTTTTGGCCAGGTACACTTTGGCGAGCTTGAGCACACCGCTGTTCAATTCGTCACCGACGGAGATGTTGAATTTCTCGCGCTTGTAGCGGCCCAATTCTTCATTGACTTTGATGTCGAAGTTGTGGAGCAGCGCACGAACCAAATCGTTAGAGCGATCAACCGACGTCCAGTTGTAAGGACTGATGTTGTCGTAGTTGATTTCTCCGAGGAGCTTGACCGTGAACTTGACGCCTTTGGGTACAATTTCCTCCTTGAATTTGTTGTTGATGCCCGCTGACTTCTTCTCTTTAAGGAGAATCATCAGTTTCTCCACCAGCACTTTGCGGATCTCGTCCAGTACTTTTTGGTGGTCTTTCTCCAGCTTGTCCAGCGCGGATTTCTCTTTGGTCTTGCTGTCTTTGTCTTTGCGTTTGCGGGCGAACAGACGGGTGCCGATGACAACCCCAACCATGGACGGAGGTGCTTTGAGCGATGCGTCTTTTACGTCGCCGGCCTTGTCGCCGAAGATGGCGCGCAGCAGTTTTTCTTCCGGAGTCGGGTCGCTCTCACCTTTGGGCGTGATTTTACCAATCAGTATATCACCGTCTTTGATAGTGGCGCCTACCCGGATGATGCCGTCAACGTCAAGGTCGCGCGTGGCTTCCTCCGATACGTTGGGGATATCGGGAGTCAGTTCTTCTTCGCCGAGTTTGGTATCGCGGACTTCGAGCTCGAATTCCTCGATGTGAAGCGATGTGAACACGTCTTCGCGAACTACACGTTCAGAGATGACGATGGCATCCTCAAAGTTGTAACCCTTCCAAGGCATGAAAGCGACCTGGAGGTTGGTGCCCAGGGCGAGGTCGCCCTTGTCGGTGCCGTAACCCTCGCAAAGGATTTGTCCCTTATCGACCCGGTCTCCGCGGCTGACGATGGGCTTGAGGTTGATGCAGGTGTTCTGGTTGGTCTTCTGGAACTTCTGCAGCTTGTAGATGGTCAGGCTGTCATCGAAACTCACCGTTTCCATATCGGCATCGCGGTCATAGCGGACGTGAATTTCATCGGCGTCCACGTATTCCACCAGGCCGGAGCCTTCGGCGTTGAGCAACATGCGGGAGTCGGAAGCCACTTTGCGCTCCAGGCCGGTACCCACGATCGGGGCTTGCGGACGGAGCAGCGGCACGGCCTGGCGCTGCATGTTGGAGCCCATCAATGCGCGGTTTGCGTCATCGTGCTCCAGGAAGGGAATCAGCGACGCGCTGACCCCGACAATCTGGTTGGGAGCAACGTCCATGTACTCCACTTCGGAAGGTCCGAGGATCGGGAAGTCACCGTGCTCGCGAGCCTTAATGCGGTCATTAACGAAATTGCCTTTGGTATCCAAAGGGGCATTCGACTGGGCAATCTTGAGGTTGTCTTCTTCCTCAGCGGTGAGGTAAAAGACGTCGTCAAGGTCAACGGTGCCATCTTTGACCATCCGGTAAGGGGTTTCAATGAAGCCCATCTTGTTGATCTTGGCGTGCACGCAAAGCGTGGAGATCAAACCGATGTTTGGACCTTCCGGCGTTTCAATGGTACACAAACGGCCGTAGTGGCTGTAGTGCACGTCCCGGACTTCAAAGCCGGCGCGTTCGCGGGAAAGACCTCCGGGACCCAGGGCAGAAATGCGTCGTTTGTGCGTAACCTCGGCCAATGGATTGACCTGATCCAGGAACTGCGACAATTGGCTGGTGCCGAAAAACGAGTTGATCACGCTGGACAATGTCCTGGCATTAATCAGGTCAATCGGGGTGAAAACCTCGTTGTCACGAACGTTCATGCGCTCGCGAATGGTTCTTGCCATACGGGCCAGACCGACCCCGAATTGAGCGTAAAGCTGCTCGCCAACCGTGCGGACACGGCGATTGCTCAGGTGGTCAATGTCATCAATTTCGGCTTTCTGGTTGCTGAGCTGAACCAGGTACTGCACGATGTAGATGATGTCCTCCTTAGTGAGCACGCGGACTTCTTCCGGCAGGGTAAGCCCGAGCTTCTTGTTGATTTTGTAGCGACCAACTTCGCCCAAATCGTAGCGCTTGTCAGAGAAAAAGAGCTTGTCGATGATGCCGCGAGCGGTTTCTTCATCCGGGGGATCGGAGCCGCGCAGCTGGCGGTAGATGTGCTGAACGGCCTCAATCTCCGAGTTTGAGGTATCCTTTTGCAGCGTGTTGTAGATGATGGCGTAATCGTTGCTCATCTCATCCCGCTGCAGGATGATGCTCTTGACCTCTGTTTCAATGATGGCTTCAATGTTAGCCTCATCAAGCAGCGTGTCGCGCTCCAGAATGATCTCGTTCCGTTCGATGGAAACGACTTCACCGGTGTCCTCGTCCACAAAGTCTTCGATCCAACTGCGAAGTACCCGAGCTGCCAACTTGCGGCCAATGTGCTTTTTCAGCGTGGCTTTGTTCGCGTTGACCTCTTCAGCCAAACCGAACAACTCCAGGATATTCTTGTCAGAATCGTACCCAATGGCCCGCAGCAACGTGGTGACCGGGAATTTCTTCTTGCGGTCGATGTAGGCGTACATCACGTTGTTGATGTCCGTTGCAAACTCCATCCACGCTCCTTTGAAAGGAATGACGCGGGCAGAGAAAATCTTGGTGCCGTTCGGGTGAAGGCTTTGACCAAAAAATACTCCCGGAGAACGGTGCAACTGGGTAACAACTACCCGCTCAGCGCCGTTAACAATGAAGCTGCCCTTCGGAGTCATGTAAGGGATGTTCCCGAGGAATACATCCTGCACAATGGTTTCGAAATCGACGTGCTCTTCATCGTTGCAGGAAAGCTTCAACTTGGCTTTCAGCGGAACAGAATAGGTCAATCCGCGCTCAATACACTCTTCCATCGTGTACCGGGGAGGGTCTACGAAGTAGTCGAGGAATTCGAGCACGAAGATGTTCCGGGTATCGGAGATGGGGAAGTTCTCCATGAACACCCGGTACAACCCTTCCTGGTTCCGGTTTTCCGGAGTGGTATCCAGCTGGAAGAAGTCGCGGAAAGACTGGAGTTGGATGTCGAGAAGATCCGGAGACTCGGCCAAATTCCGAATCTTGCCGAAACTCACGCGCTCCTGGGAGGCAGTCTTGTTAGACATGGGCAACGGAACGGTTTAGAAGGTCAGGGAATGTTCGGTCATGGACGACCGTACAAACTCCGAAAGCCCTGTTAAAATCAGGGCATTCGAAGGGTTTAGTATGTGAAAAGCAGAGAAAGAGGTCTTCCAAGATTAAGCCAGTTTGGTCGGTGGAAAAGCGCGAAGCAGGGGTGTTATTTCACCTCTACTTCAGCGCCTGCCTCAACCAATTTGGCTTTGATGCTCTCGGCTTCCTCTTTGGAGACAGCTTCCTTGATCGGCTTCGGAGCTCCGTCCACCAGATCTTTGGCCTCTTTCAGACCCAGACCGGTCAGTTCCTTAACAACTTTCACCACGGACAGCTTGGCTGCTCCGGCGTTGATAAGGATCACGTCAAACTCCGTTTTCTCAACAGGAGCAGCGGCAGCAGCAGCGCCTCCACCACCTCCGGCCATCATGACCGGTGCGGCAGCAGCGGGCTCAATACCGTATTCGTCTTTCAGGATGCCGGCCAGTTCATTGACTTCTTTAACCGTAAGGTTAACCAGCTTTTCTGCAAAATCTTTCAAATCCGCCATGGTTTCTTCGTTGTTGTGCTACCGGGACAGGTAGCCGGGTTGTTCAAACTGTTTGTTAGTGGAAGCTATGCGTAACAGTTTATCGATAGCCCTGCGAACAGGGATTGTTTCTGGATGATTTCCGGCTTAGGCTTCTGCCTTTTCCGAAAGGGTTTTGAGGATGCCGGCCAACTTGCCACCACCGCTCTGAAGGGCTGCCACCACGTTTTTGGCAGGGCTTTGAAGCAAACCGATAAGCTCGCCGATGAGGTCTTCCTTGGATTTAAGGTTAACCAGATTGATCAACTGCTCATCGCCAATATAAATGCCGGAGTCGATCCAGGCAGCTTTGAGAATGGGCTTCTCTTTCTTGGATCGGAATTCCTGTATGACCTTGGCCGGTACATTCCCCACTTCGGAGAACATCACGGATGTTGGACCGCTTAACACCGGGTACAAATCGGCGTACTGGTCGCCAATGGCTTCGAAAGCCTTTCGCACCAGGGTATTCTTAACCACGGTAAGGCTCACGCCGCGCTCGTAGCACAAGGCGCGAAGGTCGTTGACTTCCGCTACGGTCAGTTCGGAAGAATCGGCCAGGTAGAAAAATTGGCTGTTTGCAAATTTCTCCTTGAGGGATTCTACAACGGCGATTTTCTGTTCTTTGTTCATCGCGGGAAAGGTTGGTTCGGGCCTTGCGGGCTATTCCGGAAACCGGTGAGGGAAAGGATTAGGCCTGGAGGCCGGGAACAGATTTGGGGTCAATGGCAATCGAAGGGCTCATGGTGCTGGCCATGTAGATGCTCTTGAAGTAGATTCCTTTTGCGGAAGATGGCTTCATCCGTGAAAGGGTCTGCAACAATTCTTCGGCATTCTCCCGAATCTGCGTTTGATCAAAGGATACACGGCCAATCGAGCTGTGAATGATGCCGTATTTGTCCACCTTGAAAGAGACCTTGCCTTTTTTGACATCCGTCACGGCATTGCCAACTTCAAGCGTTACCGTACCCACTTTGGGGTTAGGCATAAGTCCGCGGGGACCTAGTATACGACCTAACTTGGCAATCTGAGCCATGACATTGGGCGTGGCGATCACCACGTCCACATCCGTCCAGCCTTCAGAGACTTTCTTGATGTAGTCTTCTAAACCGACGTGGTCAGCACCGGCTGCACGGGCCTCTTCCACCTTATCCGGCGTACAGAAAACCAACACGCGCTTGGTCTTACCCGTGCCGTGAGGAAGGCTGGCTGTACCGCGAAGGGCCTGGTCGGCCTTGCGCGGGTCTACCCCCAATCGGATGTGCACGTCTACCGAGGCATCAAAATTGGTCTTGGTGACCTCTTTGATCAGGTTGGAGGCGTCGTTCAGGGTGTAATACTTTTCGTTGTCCACTTTGGAGTCAACGACTTTTCGCTTCTTGGTGAGTTTCACAGCGCGGGGCTATTTAGCAGGGAATCAGTCAATCGGTGGAAAAACAGGCAAACGATCCAGGGGTCGGCTGCCGTTCGCGGTTCAGGCATTCTCCCAAGGTGGGGTACCTGTAACGTTAATGCCCATGCTTCGGGCGGTACCGGCAACCATCTTCATGCCGGATTCAATGGAAAAGGCGTTAAGGTCAGGCATCTTGAGCTCTGCAATTTCACGGCAGATGTCCCAGGAAATGGATCCAACCTTGTTCCGGTTGGGCTCCGGGGAACCGCTTTTGATTTTGCTCTTCTCCAGAATCAGCACTGCAGCCGGTGGGGTCTTGACCACAAACTCGAAGGACTTGTCCTTGTAGTACGTGATCAGAACCGGCAGAATCTGGCCGCTTTTGTCCTGGGTGCGGGCGTTGAACTGCTTGGTGAATTCCATGATATTCAAACCCTTGGAACCCAAAGCAGGACCTACCGGTGGGGATGGGTTAGCTTGCGCTCCCTTAATTTGTAACTTGATGTAGCCATCTACTTCCTTAGCCATGATCAGTGCTGTTTTTCGACTTGCATGAAGTTCAATTCAACCGGGGTTTTCCGACCGAAAATCTTCACGTTGACTTTAAGCTTTTTCTTCTCTTCGTGGATTTCCTCAATGTTGCCCAGAAATTCATTGAACGGTCCATCAATAATCTTGACGGTTTCTCCGACAATGAAGGGCTCGTTCATCGAGGTTCCTACTTCTTGCATTTCGTCCACCTTACCCAGAATTCGGTTGACTTCCGATTTCCGTAGCGGAATGGGCGTTTCTTTTCCCAGAAAATGAATCACCCCGGTCAGGTTTCTGATGGTTGAGATCATCTCTCCGCTCAACCCGGTGGGGATGGCTTCAATCATGATATAGCCCGGGTAGAAGTTGCGCTCCTGAATGACTCGCTTTCCGTTCTTGATTTTGTATACCTTCTCCGTTGGCACGAGCACCTGCGTGATGGTTTTATCCCATCCCGAACGGGTAATCTCCATGTCAATATACTCCTTCAGCTTGCGCTCCTTGCCGCTGATAACCCGAAGGACATACCATTTCCGATCCTCTTCGCTCATGCCGTATACCGCATTTTAGCTAAACAACCCGTAAAAACCCTCCAGCGATAGCCGGGTGATTTGGTCCATCAAAGCAATCATCAGTGCGATGATCAGGGAGGCTACAAATACCACTGCAGTAGAACTTTGAAGCTCTGCCATGGTGGGCCAGGTAACCTTGTACATCAATTCCTGGTAGGAATCTTTGAAGTACTGGGTCAGTTTTTCGGTCATGGGTCCTTTCTGTCTTTGCACGGGTGGAGAGCCTCGAACTCCCGACCTGCGGTTTTGGAGACCGCCGCTCTACCAATTGAGCTACACCCGTATCCGTTTTTCGTTAGCGTAGCTTTCGCCGTTTAAGGCGAGGATAGCGGCGCGCTTGCCGTGATGCTCTGGACAGTGCCCTGGAACATCCTTGACAATCGCGCCGCTTCCCGTCTCATCAGGTGGAGACCACGGTTGATTAGTATGGAATCTGCTTAGGCCAGGATCTCAGTCACCTGACCAGCACCAACGGTGCGGCCACCTTCACGAATAGCGAAGCGGAGACCTTTTTCCATGGCGATTGGGTAGATCAACTTCACCGTAATGGAGATGTTGTCACCCGGCATTACCATTTCTACACCTTCCGGCAGTTTGATCTCTCCCGTCACGTCGGTGGTGCGGAAGTAGAACTGCGGACGGTAATTGTTAAAGAACGGGGTGTGACGACCACCTTCCTCTTTCTTGAGGACGTAGACTTCGCACTTGAATTCCGTATGAGGTTTGACCGAGCCCGGCTTGATGATAACCATGCCGCGCTTAATGTCGTTCTTGTCGATACCGCGGAGCAAAAGACCGACGTTGTCGCCAGCTTCGCCGCGATCCAGGATTTTGCGAAACATCTCAACACCCGTGACTACAGAAGAGGATTTCTCGGTCGTCAGACCGATGATGTCCACAGGGTCAGCACTGTTGATGATACCGCGCTCGATACGTCCGGTGGCCACAGTACCGCGACCGGTGATCGAAAACACGTCTTCAACGGGCATGAGGAAGTCGAGTTCCGTCAAGCGGGGAGGTACAGGAATGTCTGCGTCCACGGCATCCATCAATTCATCGATGGATTTCATGCCGTTTTCCTCACCTTCCAGGGCCTTGAGGGCTGAGCCTTTGATGATGGTGATGTTGTCGCCATCATAGTCGTAGAAGTTGAGCAGGTCGCGCACTTCCATTTCAACAAGTTCGATCAACTCCGGATCGTCCACCAGGTCAACCTTGTTCAGGTAAACCACGATACGGGGCACGCCTACCTGACGGGCGAGCAGGATGTGCTCACGGGTCTGGGGCATAGGACCGTCGGTTGCGGCAACTACAAGGATAGCACCGTCCATCTGGGCGGCACCAGTAACCATGTTTTTCACATAGTCAGCGTGTCCGGGACAATCTACGTGCGCGTAGTGACGCTTCAAGGTTTCATACTCCACGTGAGCGGTATTGATCGTAATACCACGCAACTTTTCTTCGGGAGCAGCATCAATGGAATCGTAGTCTTTCTTTTGAGCAAGACCTTTCTTAGCCAGAACGTGCGTAATGGCGGCCGTCAGTGTGGTCTTGCCGTGGTCAACGTGTCCGATCGTACCAATGTTGACGTGTGGTTTAGTACGTTCGAATTTCTCTTTCGCCATGACGAGTGTTTTTAACTAGCTATTGTTGTTTTTCAGTTCGTGAAAAAAATCAAGGCCCTTCCGTTTACTGGTTGTTGAGCCAATGTCGGGATTTGAACCCGAGACCTCTTCCTTACCAAGGAAGTGCTCTACCGCTGAGCTACATCGGCTTGTTTTCGGGTGGTAAAACCCGCAACCGGACAAGCCCAAATTCGTACCATCGAGCGGGAGACGAGACTCGAACCCGCGACCCTCAGCTTGGAAGGCTGATGCTCTACCAACTGAGCTACTCCCGCTTGTTTCCAATTGTTTCCAATTGTTTCCAATTGTTTCCAATTGTTTCCAATTGTTTCCAATTGTTTCCGCTTTTGTTTCAGGTGGTAGAACCAGAAAC